>Ga0268357_101037_pt1 | contig 23586 bp, 25 predicted proteins | sample BioMet10_FD_192466 | JGI IMG/M metagenome (GOLD analysis project Ga0268357, IMG submission 192466) | Sewage microbial communities from Oakland, California, United States - Biofuel 10 (Illumina Assembly) | ecosystem: Engineered > Wastewater > Sewage > Unclassified | place: USA: California... | reverse complement strand
ATTCCTCGGGACATAGCACAGCTTGGTAGTGCGCCTGGTTCGGGACCAGGAGGTCGTGGGTTCGAACCCCACTGTTCCGACCATTGATTAAAAAGGCTAGGCAATACCTAGCCTTTTATTTCTTCGTAACATTTTCTTCGTGTCATGACGGAAAAAATCGCCGTCAGATAGGCCTTCAAAAATCGAGGTTATGACGTCTTGACGAGATCTTGCACCTCGGGATGCTTTTCAAAATAGACTTTGGCGTACGGGCAAGTGAGAATCGCCTTTTTACCGCTTTTGCGGAGCTGAGCGATCACTTCTTCGACAAGTTTGGCCGCAATGCCTTGACCCCGTAACGACTCATCAACCCAAGTATGGGTGATGTTGACGGTATGCTTATCGACGCTCGGGAAAAGAATTTCGGCGATGCAACGCGCTTTCTCGTCCTCAAGATAGACTCGACCCGGCTGATATTTGAATTCCATGCCTTCATTCAACCATAGAGTTCCTTAGAAAACAAAGAGAATGCCTCTTAGTGAGGGTTGATTGGCCTCTAGCGTTGGTTGCTTTCCTTAGGAGGGAGAAAGGGTATACAATGAGCCGCGCGATAAGTTTGCGCCCGTAGCTCAGCTGGATAGAGCGTCTCCCTCCTAAGGAGAAGGTCAGCCGTTCAAATCGGCTCGGGCGCGCCAAAGCGCGTTCCAATAAAGAGGAAATGAACCATGGCCATCAAGGTCGATGAAGAAGGCTACCAGCATTTCAAGATCAAATGCGAATACTGCGGCTGCGTTTTTGAATATGATCAGAGCGATTTAGGTTTCCGTCCGTGGTATCCGAAAGGCTTCATTTATTGTCCGAAGTGCGGTAAGCCTCTTCGCCATGATCCAGAAAAGAACGTTTTTAAACCGGAAGGCAAATAAAGCCAAGCGAAACCAAAAGTTCCTCTTTTGACAAGCGGAAGCGATGGTGAGCCGCTTCTTTCTTTTCTAAGATGGGTTTGTCCTTAGGAGGGGGCAAAACCATGAATAAACAAATGAGATCCACCGATGGCGAAGAACGGGATGGAACGGACATGGAACAGGGTCGGCAAAAGCGAGCCGAGGTGCTTAGATCCTTTCACGCTTGGAGCCGGGGAGCCAGCAATGGCTTTGGCTTCTTGCCGTTCTAGGGAAAAGGAAGCTTTCGAAAAGAGCGGGGTTTGCTCTAACGCAAATCGGGCTCTTTTTCTTTATTCCCCTGTGTGGGGCCTTCAAGGTAGAATAATGATGTGGCAACCGATAGTTGCGGGAATGAAAACTAGAGTTGGTTGAGCAACCACGGCACTTTTGGCTAATATGGACCCGTCGATGGAGGAAAAACTATGAACATCGAAATCGCAAACCGTCTCGTGGAATTAAGGAAGAAAAGCGGCCTCTCCCAAGAAGAGCTTGCTGCTAAACTTGGCTTATCGCGTCAGGCGGTCTCCAAATGGGAGCGGGCGGAGGCTTCACCTGATACGGATAATCTGATCTGCCTGGCCAAACTCTATGGCGTCTCACTCGACGATCTTTTGGATACGGATCAGTCGGTGGATGACATCGCCCGCAATGCCAAGGAACAATCCAAGGCCGAAGAAAAAGCGGCCCCAAAGGACGAAGCCAAGCCGAACGAAGGCGGGGCAGCAGCATCTTCTTCTAACCATGGCAAGATTCATCTTGAAGATGGCGATGACAAAATCGACATTGATCTCTCGGGAATCAACGTGAATGTCAATTCGACGAAGGTCGGGGGAGAGAAAGCCTCCTCTTCTACCACGGTAGACAATAAAGGAATCCACACGGTCGATAAGGATGGCAATACCGTCGATATCGATGACAAGGGTATTCATATCACCCGCGATGGTAAGACCACGGTCGTTAATGGCGATAGCGGTTATCACCATCACGACAAAAAGAGCGCCTTCTCGATCGTTAGCGATGTTGCCACGGCCACCATCTCGTTGCTGTGCGTTGCCGCGTATCTCCTTATGGGCTTCTTGCTCACGGATAAGAACGTCGGTTGGCAAGTCGGCTGGCCCGTCTTCTTCCTCATTCCGATCGTCCCCACCCTTTTCGAAGCGATCAAGACGAAACGTTTCTGCACGTTTTGTTTCCCTTGCTTAGTGGCCGGTGTCTACCTCTTTTTAGGAATGTATGGCAACTATATCGGCGTGAATTTCTGGCACCCCTGGTGGTTGCTTTTCATCAGCATTCCCGTTTATTATTGCATCTTTAGCCCAATCGATTCCTTGATTCACCGCAATGAAGAAAAGAAATGCGTCTACACTTTCCACAACGGCGATCATGACGAATTTTCTGAAGAGAAAGAAGAAGATTTGAAGGAAGAGGTTGACGATGCGAAAAGCGATTTGGATGAAGCCAAGCAGGAACTTAACGCTGATCTTGAGGAATTAAAGGCCTGTGAACAAGCCCTTAACGCGGCGAAAGCCAACTCTTCGGGCAGCCGCGATGACTATAACGAGCGGGTCGCCAATGCCAAAGATGACCACGATGACGCCGCCGATGAAGTTCGGAGGGATACTGCTGAAGTTCAAGAAGCGACTCGGGCTTATCGCAAAGCCTGGGCGGCCTATTGCGATTATCTCCGCCGCCATGGCAAAGAAGCCCCCTCGGAGGACGATGCACCTTCGGTCGACCCGACCCAAGATTCCTCGGCCAATTCCACCGCCGGAGCCGTCGATGCTGAGATTAGCGATAAACCCAAAGCCAAATAAGGGTAACGTGCTTGCTAATAAGAGAGGGAAACCTCTCTTTTTCTATTGCCTTTTTATTGGTTTCGTTAGATACTCTTGTCAATGTAAAAACGGGGGTGCCTTCCATGAAATATTTACGGGTATTTGCTTTAGCGGTATTGGCGGGGGTCATGATTGCCTTGGGCGGATTGGCCTATGTCGCTTGCTGCGCTTATGAAACGACTGGGGTTGGCAAGATCCTCGGCTCCGTTCTTTTCTCCGCCGGATTGCTCTCGGTCTGCGCCTTTGGCTTATTCCTTTATACGGGGCGGATTGGCTACGCCTTCGAAAAGAAAGCCGATTATCTTTTAGCATTATTGGTCGGATATATTGGAAACATCATCGGCGCCTGCGGCATCGGCTATCTTTGCTTTGCGACCGCGCCGTTTACTTCAGGCAAGATGGGGGCGGTGGTGGAGAGTATCTCTTCCTCCCGCGACATTCTCAATCAAGGCGAGACTTGGTACAGCGCGCTGCTTTTAGGGGTCTTGTGCGGCATCCTTGTCTTCGTTGGCGTCGATCTCTTTAAACGGAAGCCCGGAGTCATCGGCACCATCGCTTTGATTTTGGCCGTCACGGTCTTCGTCGTCGGCGGGACGGAGCACTGCATCGCCAATATGTTCTACTTTTCTGCGGCCAACCATTGGAACGGCGGAACGCTCCTTGATATTGCCTTAGTGACGTTAGGGAATTCGCTGGGTTCGCTCTTCTATTGGGGCTTATTAAAACTTGGAGGCCTCATCGTCAAGGCGCCCGAAGCCAAGGCTTAAGCCCGATTTCCCCCTTAGGGGAAAGATTTTCATTTGACAAGTTAGCAGGCCGCTACTATTCTTATAGACGCGCCAATGAGGCGCATTTCATTCAAGTCTGGGGCGTTAGCTCAGCTGGGAGAGCGCCTCCATGGCATGGAGGAGGTCGAGAGTTCGATCCTCTTACGCTCCACCAGACATCAAATTACCTCGATTATATCGAGGTTTTTTTGTTTTCATTCCCACGATTTTCCCACGATTACGATTTTTCGATAATGGTACTTTTTGAACAAAGATTAGTTCCCACGCGGACAATTTTGATTTTTTGAAATCTCTTTCTTCTATATAAGAATAAGAAGAGGTTTAACAAGCGCTAAAAGTATTCCTCTTTTCTAGTTCGTAATGGCTTTACGATTGGCCGATAACTATAATAGTTGGACAGCGCAAACCATGATAGGGAGGTTAAACGCCATGAACGCGGCCACAGATGTTAGGCCGGTCCTTGAAACCAAACGGACAAGGATCGTCAGAATTACGAGACGCCAGAAGAAAGAGCTACTGGAAGTCATCGACACGCCAGAGCAAAAGCGATACGACCCCTTCGATCTAAACTCGATCGATGAGATGTTGAAACTTAACGAGCTAATTCCTCAGAGATATCTAGTGATAGATAGACAGTCTGAAGAGGTAGTTGGAGCGGTTCTCGCGGGAACCAAGATCTACCATACCAGGGAGATCGGATTTTCCGTGCGGAAAAAGTTCCAGCATAAAGGCTATGCCCTGGAAGTTGGCCAAAGCATGATCAAAAGGATCTTCGAGTTAGATCCCGACGTTCTCCGGATTGTCGCGATCACCAAGAACCATGAAGCCATGGGACCGCTGCTTGAGAAGCTAGGAATGATTGCGGCTCAAGTGTCATCCAAGACTGAAGATCCCGAAAAGGATCCCGAAGCTCTATGGAGCTACGAGATCTTCCGGTGCTGTTATAAGCCGGCTTATTGAAGCCCAGCCATCGTCCGCAAGAAAGCCTGATGCTGATCGTAGGTCGTGAGGCCTAATTCCTTTTCCGCGGCCTCGATGGTGGCTTTGATTTTCTCAAAGCTTTCATTGATGGCCATCATGAAGGCAACTTCCCTCATCGTCTCTTGGGCTTTCGTCTTGAATTGCTGATCCATAAATAGATCCTCCTACTTTTTAATAGCCTTCAATTTGACAAAAAGTGCCAAAAAGTTTTTAAAGACATAAGTTCTGTTATTTTTATCGAGCCTTCTTGGAGTATCATTACAACTATGGGATTTAATAAATATATCACCGGTCCTGGCGACCTTATTACCACGCACGAAGCAACCCGATCTGGCTTTCTAGAAATTGCTTTAGAAAAAAACAGATTAGGCGATCCTTATGTTAAAGAGGCAAGGACCTTTCAAAGCCTAGTGGCAGATGTTTCAAAGCCAGAAGATTTGTTGCAAAAAGTAGAAGTTCGTTCCTTTTTGCTAACCGCCTCAGGACTTTCAGAAAAAGCTTTATCTCATTTGGACACAAACGATGATGAAATCGTTCTAACCGCGTTTATTGATAAATGCCTAAAACCTGCGGGTCATCAATTTATCGAAGAAGCCATGTACAGATATCTTCTTACCAAAGGCGATGCAGTTGGGGGAGAAATGCGTAACCGGATCGGTGCAATGGCCCAAGATAAACTGGTTAGAAAGTTTTTATCCCTCTTTGCCGTTCGAAATATCAACTATTCTTATTTGGATAAAAATACCAAAAAATGGATATCAGGTCCAAACAATCAAGCCGGAATAGAGAGCTCAATCGGAGGTTTCCGATGGACTTTACCTTTAAAGACCATGCGCCAATTAACTTTTAATGAAACCAATAAAATGGTTGGCAAAAATATAGATATTTGTTTATACGATTTCGGTTCTTTCCAAAAACAGCTCAAAAAAGATCAAAACGATTTTGCAATTATGTTTGGAGAACTCAAAGGCGGAATTGATCCAGCCGGAGCGGATGAACATTGGAAAACTGGAAGCACAGCACTAGAAAGAATCCGGTCAGCTTTTAAGACCCAAAAACAAATTGATATTCAAACTTGTTTTATTGGCGGCGCTATTGAAAAAGCAATGGCAGAAGAAATCTTTAGTCAGCTACAAAGCGGAACCTTAAGCAACGCAGCGAACCTAACAAACGATTACCAGTTCACTGAGCTAGTTAACTGGATGGTTAATTTATAATATGGAAAAGTATGAACAAATGCAGCTCTTCGGAAAAACCGAAGAAAACAAGGATAGTTATCTTGTAAAACAGTTTTCAGCAGATAAATTTTGTCAAGAAATTGCTCGCCAAGAACTAGAAAAAAAATACTCAAAAATCTTAGATGTAACTGATGAATTTAACCGCCAGTCAGTAAGCTTTCAACTAAGCAAAAAAGACATGGTCCACAGCTGGCTAAAATACAAAGAAGGATTTTCCGCTGATCTAGTAAATCTTTTACTAAAAGAAATGAAAGCAAAACCCGGAGACCTGGTCATGGATCCTTTCATGGGATCTGGGACAACGGCTTTGGTTTGCCAAATGAATGGAATAAACAGCATAGGTTACGACATTATGCCAATTTCCACAGTTTCAATTAAAGCAAAATCTAATGTTTTAAATTATGATGTTGCATCTCTTAATAACATCAAAGCCGATTTTCTCGCACTTTCTATCCCTAAAAATTACAAAAAAGAAACACCTTATATCACAATAACCGAGACGGCATATCCTCATGAAACGGCTCGATACATTTCTTATCTATCGGAATGGATTGATCATTCCACTTATTCTGACATCGAAAAAAACTTATTAACTCTTTGTATAATCAACTCTTTAGAGCGCTGCAGTTACACATCCAAAGATGGCCAATATTTAGGGTGGGATTACCGGTCAGAAAAAGTCATCGAAGCAAACAAATCCCGAATCGCTAAAGGAAAAGAGCCTTTTCCTGTAAAAATTGTCAGAGACGTTATTGCTGATCCAAAAACCACTATCGCTGAGGAACTCGACCACGTTATTAACGATATTAAAGCTATTCAAGAAAGCTACCAAACAAACACCGGAGCAACCATTGACTATAAGCAATCGAGCGTACTCTATGAACTTCCAAAACTGCCGCCCGAGATCCTAAAGGGAGCAATTACTTCACCTCCGTATTGCAATCGATACGACTACACAAGAACATACGCTCTTGAATTGGTTTATCTCGGCTTGAACGAAGAAACAATTAAAGACCTTCGCCAATCACTTTTGTCGTGCACTGTCGAAAGCAAAAGCAAAGTCACAAAACTCCAGGAATATTACAAGTCAATTGGGCAAGTAGACCGTTACAATTACATTCAAAAAAAGATTCAAGAAAACGAAGCTTTCCAAGAAATTCTCCAAGCGCTTCAAAAACGAGGAGAGCATGGAGATTTGAACAATGATGGCGTCATCCGTATGGTGGATGGCTATTTTACAGAACTAGCGTTCATTTATGCGGAACTCTATCGAACTTGCAAAAAGGGCGCCATGGTTGCTTTTGTGAATGATAATGTCCGTTACGGAGGGGAAGTCATTCCGGTTGACTTTTTATCTAGCTCATTCGCGGAGCAATTCGGTTTCAAAGTCAAAAAAATATATTGTTTAAAACAGCAAAAAGGAAACAGCAGCCAACAAATGAAAAAATTTGGTCGGGTTGCTCTAAGAAAAAGCATCACCATTTGGGTTAAATAAACTCGAGATCCATTTTTAGTGTTTATTCAAGAAATCAGAAACCTGAGTTTTTTCACTTGGCAACAAATGAGAATAAGTACTCAAAATCATTGCCTCAGTATCTCCAACCCAACGAGCGACCACCCGATAATTAAGACCGCTCATCAGAAGATAAGAAACGCAGCTATGTCTAAACTCATGGAGTCGCAATTCCTGTAGACCGGCTTTTCGAGCATAGACGATGGCCAACCGTCTCACTGAAGTCTGGCCCATCACGGTGGATCCCATTTGACCCGGGAAACAATACCCGGTAGTGGCACCATGATCCCGCATCTTTTTTAAGTACGGTTTAAAGACATCCAGGATCGGATATGTCCGGATGCTGTTTTTCGTCTTCGGAGTCGTAAAAAGCGCGCGTTTCTCGAGATTTTTAATCACCACAATCCTCGAGATATGAAGACCCTCACTATCAAAGTCTGACCACTTAAGAGCTAACGCCTCAGCAATTCGAAGCCCATAAAAGAATAAGAGCTCGAATAAGAAACGCTGGCGATCGTCATCGATACCACTTAAGAAAGTCTCAAACTGATCGAGCGTGTAAATGTGATATTGATGTTGTTTAACGACAAACCGTTTCGCACAAAATAACCGGTTCTCATCCAACGATGGATTACTACGCTTGAGATATTTCACCCAGCGTCTCCCCAAAGCGATCGGATGGCTGATCGATGACGCGCGTTTATTAACCACTTCATTAAAGTGATCTAACTGAAAGTTATCGAGTTGCATCACATCGACGCCAGTAAAAAGCGGCCGCCAGTATTTATCGAAAAGGTGAACCCAGCCATACAACGTCGATGGTTTAATCTGCAGCTTGATTTGAGCAAAGAAGCCATCGACTAAGTCATCACACAGAACGTGATCGCGTTCCTGGGGTTTTAGCAAACTTGCGGAAAAATGAGGTTCATAACCCATCGCCTCTGATTTTTTCTTAAACATCCCAGTTCCCCCAATGGGTTTGTTGCAGTAGTAATACTTCCCATTGAGTAAGATCTTGATGTACCAAGAATCCGTCCTCTTTTTGTAATAAACCGGCATAATCAGTCCCCCTTGCCTTTTTTAGGCTTTCTCTTTTTTCGACCTCGCCACTTTGTTGTCTTAAGAACCTGATCGGCCTTAAGTAAAAGAGACGAGGATCCCAGTTTTGCTAGGTTCTCGAAAAAGAGCTTTCTCATCAGCGGCGGCATATCGACGTTTTTGATTTTCTTCTGAAGGCGAGCTTTGATGTCCTCGACCTTGCCAGAATATGGAGTTTTGTTATTTTCTTTTAGAAAGTTATTAATCTTAAAAATATCCGTATCGTCGAAACCTTCCGTTCCCTTAAGGAGCAAGTAATAAAACGCAGCCTCAATATCTTCCGGATGCACTGCAAAAATGCGTGCGAGGGCTTTAGAGGCGTCGTGATCAAGCCATAGAGCATTTGTTGCCACCGTGGTCTCGGTGCGTTGCTGAGACTTTACTTTCACCGCACTGGCCCGATTTAAAAACTTTGTCCATTTATCCCAGGTGGGAGCCTTGTTGATATTGCCGTTGGCCAAAGGATGATCCTTGATGTCGATGAGGCCAGCCAGAAAGCCCACAATCGTCTCCGAAACAGCCAGGGGATTTTTATCCTCATAAGCCGATGTCAAAATCCTTAAGGCGTCTTCCGCGGACTCATGGTAATATCGCACCTCGTAACGAATCCAAGTCGGGATTGTGACCGTGTAGCCTTTGGCCACACGTTCGGCCCATTTGTTATAAATACATAATTGCGCGTTGGTGCGCGAGCCGATGTTGGCGGTCCAGCCGTGATATTTCGAATTGATTACATCGATTTTGGCGTGATCCAGATCCGGGTCTTTATCGATGGCGTAAGCCCGAAGAGTTGAGCTGAAGCAGTGGCCCTCGATTTTGCTTTTGAGCTCTTCGAACGGAATGATACCGGTGAAGTCATCAGTTGGAACGTCGAGACGGGTGCAATGGCCTTTATACTTTTCGATCGTCTCGAAAAGATCTCGCCAGCCATCGTGAACGGCTTGATCGATTTCTTGTGGCGTTTTTTGCCAGTTCATCGCCCGGATCCGTCTTTCAAACTCACGGCACCCAGATCCTTTCATTTCGACTAAGAACGTCTCGACCCCATCGCTCATGGTGAACGTGCCACCAGAAAAGACGAAAAAGTTCTCGTCAAATTGATAGCCTTGAGCATAGCCGGAACGGCCTTTTACCTCGCTGTAGGTACCTGGGTCTACCACGTAGGCCAGAAGAAGATCCCGGAAAGCGTTGATCGTGGGATGAAAGTGCCCATCAAATCTCACCTTAAGATAGTCAATACAACAGTTAGTCTTAAGGATTGAATACGAGCTAGGTGGGGTGTTACTCACCCCACCCCCCTCGATCGTTGTGCTCCGCTTTTTCGAAACGGAGGTCACGCCAGCCGAGGGCTGGCTATGCGCCCTCAAGAGGGCGCTTTTCTTGGTGATCTTCATGGGCGCTGCCCCCCGCTGTCGACCCTGGGGGAGCTGCCCGGGCGATTGCCCTCGGTGCAGCTCACCCCAGTCGGGACCGACTGCCCGCGGTTACGGCCAAACCGCCCAGATGGATCGATCAGATCCATAATCAAATAGCTATCCTCTTTGAGGAACTCTTCGCGAGTAGCCATATAACTCTCAAACATGGGTAGATCGAAAAAGCCCGATTTCGCTTTCTCTTTATTCGCATTGAGAAAGCCGGAATAAGAAGCTGAAGCGAATCGCTGAGCATTATCGATATAGTTGATGAGGTAATAGGTGACTTCTTCACCCTCATTTAAGTTGCCAACCGCGTCAGAAGAGTTGGTAGCCATCACAACCTTTTTATAGGTGTATCGCTGATAAACCCTCGTTAGGGCCATATACGACAAAGATCCAGCCATGTTGATCAAGTGCTGGACCAAAGTCATGTCATCACGCTGAAAGCGATAAGCCGAATAAAACTTATCTCTGATTTTCACGATCCATTCGAGGATCAACGGTTCAAACCAGAAAAGGTGTAGCGCCGTCTTTTCGACGTTCTTTCTCCGATCGACCGTGAAGATGGTTTCCGCAACGTCGACCATGTTGCTGGATAAGGATCCCGATCGTTGGTCATCGCTGATGATCTTAAAAAATGGCGTGTGCCAGATATAGGCAAGATGGCCGCCCATCTTCACATCGAGATCGAAGAGATCATTTTTAGGATTGGCCAAATCATCCGTCTTTTTATAGTCGGCATTCTCAAGAGCGTTGCCCCGTTCTTTCGCAATTTCCGTGATCCCGATCACACAGCCATCCGTGGCATCCGAGTTAGGATTGTCATCCTTAACTTTCTTTCCCGATCGGAGCATGTCGTAGTCGATGATGTGCGAGTATCTCGAGATCGCTTGCATCTTCCGGTTATCGTGGTGGTACGAATCAAAATCCCAGATGATGAGATGGCCTTTATCCTTTTTAATCGCATCCGTGCGGACGGAATAGTTACTCGCGATCAAATTGTCATCATGGAAATAAAGCCAATAAGACTCCGCGTAAATAACTAAAACGTCCTTCAGATCGTAGAGGACCGCGCCATCGTAATAATCTTTAGGGTATTTGTTGGTATCGTATCCCAGGATAAAACCGTTAGCCGAGACATCGCAGATCCCGGCCACGAGCTCGATCAGGATTTCCACCTGGGATCGGTTATGAACGTGGCCACCTTCTCCAGCGCCTTTGATCAATCTTTCCAAGTTGATCCATGGGAAAAGCGGAAACATCATCGAGCAATTATTCATATTGTCGTAGGCGTTATTGTGGTAGATCCAATCGACCACCCGTAACATCGAACTCTGTACGGTCGTTTTCCCGGCGCGCATCTTACCTAAAATAAGGTTGAAAACTCCGGTCTCATCGTTCGTCACCGCATAGTCTGACGCGACTTTTTGCTCGACTTCTTTTTCGGCAGCTTTTCGTCTGATGACCGTGAAGATCAAATAAGCGATGAGGCAATATCCCAAAAATGGGATCCGTAATAAGACAGGGGCTAAAGTCACAAAAACGCTGGCCACGGTTTCGAAGAATGAGACGAAATCAAAACTACTCGAAAAATAGAAATACCAACCAACAACGTCGATGGCGATCGCCGGCAAATTGAAGACCCAAGCCCAAAGGCAAATGAAGATCCATTTTCTCCATTTATTGCTTTTGAACCACCGGTAATAATCTCCGATCCACTTTTGAGTCGGTTTGCGGATGTGCTCGCGCGCCCAGAGCCACGCCCTTAGAGGTTTACTCTTATGCCCGCTTGAGAGTCCATTCGCGACCAGCATTTGACGGAAAAGAATCACGACCATCAAGATCACGAGAACCAAGACCATGAGGATCCTCGCAAACGAGGCCATCCCATTAAAGAAGTCATTAAAGTTCTGGGCGAAATTGACGTAGCTGAAGAAGAGGCGCCAATAAAAGCCCAGGTTATCGACAAAGACATTCCATTTGAAGGGAACGATATCAACATTCGAATAGTGATCATCTTTGAGCAAATAAAAGAGGACATTCGTTGGCCGATCGATCGGACGCCCAATCACGAAGGTCCCGTAATAGGCGAACTCCATTCCGGCAGCTTTGAGGGAATACCAAAAGCGGATGAAGTTATGGAAGGCGAGAGTAAACGACAAAATCACGGGGATCCCGATGAGGGTCACCGCCAGCATCCAACGCCAACTTTTGAGCCAGAGATTTTTAATTTGTGGATGCTGATGTTTCACTGGCTAACTCCTTTCTAAAAAGATAGGTATGGTCAAAGTCGTTAAAGAGGTTGATCGAATCGACAACGTGCATTTTCCAAGTCTTGTCTGAATCGATGTCTGAACAAGTGATTTCCCCGTATTCCAAAAGCCAGTGGAAATTGATGAGCGTATCGCCACTGACCATGTAGCCGGAATCTTTCAAGATCTCGACCCGGTTACTCTTATACGAGTAGTAGCCGATCACACCTTCGGAGGTCGCGTTCACGCCCGTTTTGATGCGGTTATAGGTTCTTAACCCATAGCCCAGGGCGAGCAAGATCACGACCCCCGCGAGGATCTTAATCAGCCGATGTTGTTGAAAAACTTTGTACATGGTCAGTCACCTTGTTTTCATCGTTTCCGCGGTCGAGATTTTTTGGATCGAGAATAGGAAGGGGATGGAGAGGGATTCGCTTTGCTGACAATCCAAAGGATCACTAAAAGCACTACGACGGCCGCGGCGATGACTCCGATCCAGATGAAATAAGAACGTTTGGCAGCTAAGGCGTCCCAGACGCTGGTGAAAAAGTTCCCGATTTTGGTAATCCAAGAGGGATAGACCTGATAGGTCGTGATTAACGCTGAAGGCGGCATCGAGACACCGCTGAGATCGGTGGGGGTATCGATGGCGTTGAGGTTATATTCGACGTTATTAGCCCAATAATGAATCCGCAAGATCTGAACATCAGACGGTTGATGGAAAACGCCTTTAGTCACGATGTGCTCGCCCCACGTTTCGAAGTTCCAGCTTTGATAAGTGCTGGTGGTGGTTGAACGAGTAAACGAGTTTCCGATCGAAGCCATCCAAGTGAAATTAACAGAGCTATCGATCGAGCTAGAATGATCGGTCAAAAAGCGCCGGAAATAAGCATCGGTGACGGTTCCTAGATTGTCGGAGGTGAGTTTCATTAACCGGGAAGCGGTGAAGGATGATTTTCCCCGAACGCCTAAAAGCCAGGAAAACAATCCCCACGCTGAAGAGCTGATCCGATCGTCCACGGCCCCATAGGTATAAGTGCCCGGCTTGACCGTGGTATCTTTCCATTCCGATGATGTTTTCGTGGGCTTGAGATTAAGCGACCAATAGTTATAAAGATCATCATCGTAGGCATCGTCTTTGAGGGTGATCCCTAAAATGTTGGTTTTATATCCAGCTTGTTGGACCGTCTTATCGATGACGGGTTTACCGTCTTTCATGAAGCCATCGAAGGGCTGCTTTCTCCGCTTGATCGCGTTGCTGATATCCCCGGAGGATTGATAATCGGTGGAATAAGACCACTCATCATCCCAATAGACGAACTCCATGTCTTGGATGTAGTCCATATCGATCGAGGTGTTGAAGAAACAATAAGAATCTTCCTGGAGTTTGCTAATGTAGCCGTCCGAAGTGAACTCCATGGGCGATAAGAGCATCCAGATCTCTTTTTGTGGGATGTTAAAAGTCCGGTTTTCGTAGTACTGGAAGATCTGATCCGCGGTTTTATCGGTGTCTTGAAAGCTAAGAGCGTTATTGACCGCCCAATCTTTGACCATGGCGGCATGTTTAGCGTTATAACCTACGACATCGAGAACAGCGAACCGGTGAACGTTGCCACTGGTCGCGGTGTAGATTTTCTCGAGTTTGCACTTAAAGAAACCGCCAGAATGATTCATCATGGGGACCGTGGAAACTTCGACCGGGTCTTCTTTGATTGATCCATCGGTGTCTAAAGTCGTGGAGGTCGAATAGATGATCCCAAATCCAGCCGTGTAATCCATGGCCGGAACGAGTTGAAGATTGATATAAAAATAAAGATAAACATCCCCATCCCACGCGTAAGTGGTGAGGTAGCGGAAGTCGTTATATTTGGTATGGGCGTCGGCCGCATTAGGATCTGGCATTAAAGTCTGAAGATCTAAAGTACCGCCAGAGAAAGCGACCAGATCATTGAGGACGCTTGATTTCGCCACTCCCACGGAGGAGGCAGAACGACGGATCCATTCCGTCTCCGCTTTGGCCTCCGTGGCTTGAATTGAAGCGACAGGACCGCCGATGCACAGAGCGGCCAGAGTCGCAGCTAATAAATTACCGATCATGATTTCGCCTCCGAAGACTGATACACGGTCTTTGTGTATTGATAAGAATGAACAACCGCCGGGGTTGATCCTGATTTCTTAACCACGTTGATCAACCACCATCCACAGTCGGTGATGTCGACCAAGGCGGACTCGGTTGCGTTATTCGAATAAATCGTCGACGCTCTTAAAACCGGATTAGCGGCCGAAACCCAAGCTTTGAAACTTTGTCCGCCCATCATCCCGGAATAGATCGAGGCAACATCGACCCATAACGTCCCAGCCTCCTGACTCTCGAGCTCTTGAGCGTACTTCGATCCGGTAGCGTAGGTGTCCACCGTTTCATACTTGCCAGACTGGCAATAGATATTTAAGGAAGGATTAAACGTGGCAGAACCGTCCGTCATGGGGACTTCTTTAGGAAACCCGATCATGCAGAAGGTCTCATCGATGACGGCTTTGCCATCGTCTTTCTTATCATCAACTAAAGCCGAAATAGCGACCCCAGAGCCTAAAACAAGCGCGATGGCGGCCGCAGCTAAACAAACAATTCCGATCGTCTTTCCAGTGGAACTCATGCGGTGTAAGCCTCCAAAGTGAGAGAAGCGGTAGCGCCATCAAAAAGGAAAGTGACATCACCACCGGCAAAGCTCGAAGTGGTTTGAAAATAGAAATCGATCACCCAGTTCGGAGTCTTGCAGTTGATGATCCCGCTATCGTAGAAGGAGGAATTATAGGCGATGAAATTGCAGCCAGTCGGCAAAGTGACGTAAGTCGAAGTATTGATCACTTTATAAAAGGTCGGATTGTCATAGTTCTGATACGTGTCTTGATTAAGGTATTTAGCGAATAACGATGGCGGAAAGTGATTGGCGGTTAAACCGTTATTACCATCGCCATGGGTGGTCTTGATCGTGACGGGAACCCAAAACGGTGTACCGGCTTTTACCTTAAGTTTCGTTCCATCGGCTTGACCCCAAAAGAGCGTACCCGTGGAAGTGTTGGCGGTGGCGGAAGCCGTTTCGATCTTTTCATAATAGGAGACAGTGCATGTGGCAGTGGTGCCGTCATAACCGCGCGCGGTAATAATGGGATCTAATTCCGTCCCAGCCCATGGAGCGACTAAAGCGATCGTGGCCTCGGAACCAGTCAATGTCGCTTTGGTTGAAGTGATCTTGATCCGGACTTGCTCAGTATCATCGCTTTCCCAGGTGACTTTTCGGATGGCGGCGTCATCGTTCAAAGTGACAGCCAGAGTGAACGTGCCATCATCGTTATAAGTGCCTTTAGGATCGTTGAAGGAAAAGGCAGCTACAGAAAGTTTAAAGCCGGTGCCAGTGGTTGCGCTGGCATCGGTCGAGGAAGAGGCGTTATTGATCAGGTTAGTAATTTTCCCATTGAAACCGCCCGTCGCGGTGAAGGCGATTAAGCCCCCGGCCGCAACGAGTGAAAGGAGAAGCAGAAGATAACCCCAGGGTCCGGATTTTTTCATCCTTAAGCCCCCGTGGTCTGGGTAGTAGGAACCCCATCGACCATCATCCAAGTTCCGACCGTGTGGATCGGGCAACTATTCGGATTGTTATCGGTGTTGAAATCGTTGGTATCGCCATCCGTGACATAGATGTTGCAAGTAGCCGGAACATATTTGAAGGCAGCGGATCCGATACTATCCAAAGCCTTAGTGAAGGCCACCCACTTTAGACTGATGCAGTTATTAAAGGCGAGCTCATAAACCTGACCAGCGTTTGCCGGTGAATAAAGATGAGCTAAGGAAACACACCCGCTGAAGATCGCTGGCCGAATGCAAGTTAAGGAAGCCGGTAAAGTAATCTCTTCAAGACCTTGGCAGTCGTTGAAGCAACTATCCCAAAGCTCAGTAATCTTGTCGGGAAGAATAACCGTCTTCAAAGCCCAGCAATGGGAGAAGAAGTATTTTCCAACCGAGGTGACGCCAGTACCGATCTTGATGTACTGAAGCGAATAGCAGTATTCAAAGAGCTTATCTTCCATCGATGTGACGGAATCCGGAATAACAATCGACTTAAGCCCAGTGCAGTATTTGAAGCAGTTGGCTTTGATCGTATTGATGGCTGAAGGGAAAGTAAAACTTGTGAGACCCGAAACATCCCGGAAAGACTCTGGATCAAAATAAGTCACAGCATCCGGAATATTGATATAGGTGAATTGATCATAACGGAACTCGTGCTCATTATCGCCAAATAAACCACCGTAATCGTAGCTTAATTCGGTAAGAACACTATCACTAGCGAACTGGATCTCGATTAAACCAGTATCGGCAAAGAAGGCACCAGTATCATGGTTATAAGAATCGCCCGACCAGCCAAAGCGAGTCACGTATTTAGGGATAAAGACATATTTGAGCTGAGGCATCCGAATAAAACTGCTAACGCGAGTGACGTTATAAATGGTGCCGTCTTTGTCGACGGTTGCAGGAATGACGAGAACATCGCCGGCGAAATTGCCACGCGCAACAACCGCAGTATGATCACTGTCGTTATAGGTATAAGTAAGACCCTCAGTAGCCGGGTAAGTTGATAGATCGAGCGCACCGGGACGGCCATCGACGTTGGTAAACGGTCCGACCTGAACACCTGGAACGGACGGGACCACAGAACTGGACGAAGACGATGAGGATGCTTGACCAGTCGAAGTGGAAGAAGCTGAAGAAGTCGATGAGGTTGATTGTGAAGTGGCCCCATCGATGATATTGCTTTCAAGTTTATTGAAATTGTTGGCCATCGAGATCGACAGGCCCACAACGGATCCAGCGATACCAAGACCAAGGACAACGAAGGCTAATGTAGCGGCTTTTGACATAATGATTAACTCCTTAATGGGTTTACGGATGGAAGCCCCCAGGGGTTTGGTTCCCCTGGGGTTTGGCGATTAAGCCGCAGCGGACGAACTCGCAACGCTGGAGACAGCGGTGGAGACAGCCTTGCTGGTATCTTCGACGTTGATGAACGGATGATATTGGTTCACCAAGAGGCAGATCCCGATCACAAGAGCCGCGAGGGCGATTAAGACCAAAACGCCGGTGATAATCGTGCGTTTCGAGACATAATTGCCATTGTTGTATCTCATGCTTTGTCCTTTCTGGCCCATCGGAGTTTTTGCCCATCCTCCGCTGGAGCCTCATCTTCACCGGACTGACACGATGAGGATGGAGCTCTAGTGGAGGTCCTCGCCCATAACGAGGATCCCAGAGCGTTATTTCTTCGCTTTTTTCTTAGCGGCGTCGCGAACTTCGGGTTTGTAGTCGTTGAGGACTCCCATCTCGAGGCGCTTAAGGAAGAGAAGCTGAAACGGAGATTTCGAATCGATGTTGATCGACTTCCGAACATCACCGCTGAGAACGGCATCGAGACGATAGCTGATATTGCCATCCTCCCATTTCGTTCCAACGATACGGACCGGAATATCGGCCTGAATCTCGCCTTTAACGTAAGCAAGGCCAGTCGAAGTGACGATAAGACCGTACTCATCACTGTTGAGCGGGATCCGGACTTTCGTCAGTTGATCGAACTCGATGATGGCGTAGTAGGAGTCACGAGAGACCGCAGTCTTTTTGTTCTCCTGAACGTCATGGATGAGGCGGCATTTCGCCAGCGGCATCTTGTCGATCTCGTCTTGCTTGGCCAGCCGGATCGACGTGATTTTCGGCTGCTCCTGAGTTGCACCTTGGGCGGTGCCTTCCTTTTTTTCGGACATGTTGTGTCCTCCTTTTTCTGATCCGTGAGTGGATCGGACTTATATGGAACGGGAATTAGTACCCGGAACCATCAACGCTGTTTTGCACAATCGGCATAGAACCGTTTCATATCGAGCTGATCTTCGATGGTCTTACCGACTCCGTAGTAGCGAGCCAGGTTGAACGCCCTCATCGCATCCGGATCGTAGACAGACGCTTTTGCGACAATCTTGTGATCGAGGAAGAAGACATAACCCCAGCATGCGGATGCAATCAGATCTTCACGGGCGTAATCGAATGGGATCTTTTTGTTGGCCACTCGATCGAGAAACCATAATCGAGGCATTGTCAGTCACCTTCGAGATCACTTGATCTTTTTGAGAAGCTCGCCAGTGTGAGCATAAGTGCCGTAGCCCATAGCCTGACCCCTCTCGAAGTTGGCCCTGACTTTGGCCGCCTTATCCCCGGTTGTCTGATACTTCACGATGTTGGCGTACATCAGCGAGTCGTGGTGATCGTGCAGCTTATCCGCAGTTGACTTGGATATATGACCGGTTTTTATATGCCGATTTGCCTTTCCAAGTCCCTTTTGGGCGTTTGTCTTGAAGAATTTCTTCCAGAACATTTTTCTGTTCCTCCTCGATTTTCGATTTGACGTAAATGGCAAACAGGTTGAGAGACGGATGCATCGGCATATTGAAGTCGATGATGGTGTATTCGTCGGCCGCGATCAGCGTGCTTTTCCGGATCTCGCTCAGGTTCCCGGTAGTCAGAACTTTGGCGGATCCGTGATTGGCGTCGATGATCTGATAGATGATTTCCGTGTGATCGTGGGTCTGATAAACCATCGATTTGGTTAACGGATCCCACGAATGGGAACGAAACACCGAAGTGGATCGGGCTCGATTTTCGAAGTATTCACGAAGGTCCATGAGGGTTCTCCTTTTTTCGTGGCAGCTCTTTTTGTCCATCGGTCGATCAACCTGGCTCTCGTCTGGTGATCCTGATCGGCCTTAGCTTTGGGACAGTCGGTGATCGGGGCGGCTGGAATCCGACCAGCTTGTTATTGGGCCAACAACAACAGTTGATTACGCCCCGATATGATCCCGGCTTGTCCTACCGGGTGGATGAAGGATTCTTCGATACCCCTCATAAACGTGACAACGCGGTGAAATGGGAATAACCCCGCGGTTTATCACTCAGCCAGTCGACACAACGACTCCGGGAAAATATTTTTTCGATCCGGAAAGCCGGCCACCTCGTGCGAAGCGCAAAACCGATCGATGATCGCGCTGGGTATACCTAGGGGTGTATATGAGCGCTACTATCGCGCGAGGGTTAACGAGCAAACATTCGACCACATCAATAGAAAACCGCCCTTCCCCGAGCACAAGAAACTCGGTATAGTGGGGGCGGCGGAAATTGAAGAAGCCACAGACTGACATCTGGAGGCGATCGCAATGATTAGTAACCGAAACGATGGGACGAGAAGTGCCCCTTTTATCCTCGAAACTACCCACCAAATGTCCTGTCATGAGTCCAGTTTAGGACATGAAGTGTCCTTTTGCAAGGCTGAAAAGGGACACTGGATGTACACTAGGGCCATGAAATGGGAAAGACTGGCGCTTATTCGCAAAGCGAAAAACATGAACCAAGAGGATGTTGCCAAGTACCTTGGCTGCAGCCTGAAGACTTATAGCCGCTGGGAGCGTCACGAGTTTGAACCCAGTATCAGCGATCTATGCAAACTCTCAAAATTGTATCAATGCTCGATCGACTTCCTGATCGGAAATGACGACTACCAAGTTTTCAGTCCGAAAGAAGCGGCCGTCATCTTGAACGCGATGCAGATCATCCAGTCCAAGATCAACAACGTCGATCAACTAGGCCATCAAATTGCCCAGTTAGAAGTTCCCAATTCCGATCCGAAAAAGTAACGCCATCATCGTTGAAAGTCGCTACTACCAAAAGTTCCCACGATTTTCCCACGATTAAGGAATTACATTCCTATCAAAACGTATGTCGAACGGACAGTAGGTGTCCTAAAGCGAATAGTTGAGAGGACATCTAGTGTCCACGAGATAAGACAATTCAAACCTCTTACGCTCCACCAGACAATAAAATTACCTCGACATTGTCGAGGTTTTTTATTTCTTTACGCCTAAGGAGTGGCTTGGCGGCCCTTTCGAAAACATCGCTTACGGCAATTTTCGCGACTTCCCTCCTTATGGGGATATGGTTTTCCTGTCTTTAACTTGTTAAACTTATCACTTAGGTTGATCCTTTTAGGATCACAAGGCCATGAAACTTCAATTGTTACGAAAACTTGATGATGTCTCGTTAAGGCCTTTTCAACTCTTTTTTCTAGCCCCCAGGAATTTTCCCCATGCTCTTTAAACGCACGGTCGCGCCCGAAATTAGCCATCCGGATCCCGATCCCAAGAAAGGCCTATCTTCCGCTGAAGTTCAGGAGCGGAAAGACAAAGGTCTCACCAATTCTGCCCTCGTCAAAGTTCAAAAGAGTTATGCCCAAATTGTTTTTTCCAATTTCTTCACCTTCTTTGGCTGCGTTCTGTTTGGCGTTTCCATCATCTTTTTGATTTTCCGCACCTACCTCATCAAGACCGGCCATGAAGATTTGGCCGCGGCCTATTTTGGCATCAGCAAGTTCTTCTACTTGGCTCCGTTAATCGTCAACATCGTCATCGGTACGATCCAGGAATGTCGCAGTAAACATGTTCTGGATAAACTTCGCCTCGTTTCGGACTCCAAATACACGGTGGTTCGGGATGGAACCGAAGTCAAAATCTCTTCGGAAGATATCGTGCTTGATGATGTCGTGAAACTTTCCTCAGGCGAGCAAATCGCCGCGGATATGCAACTCCTTTCCGGCTATCTTGAGGTCAACGAATCGCTGCTCACCGGCGAATCCGATGATGTCAAAAAGGAACCTAACGAAGGTCATGACGGTTTGCTTTCCGGCTCTTCCATCGTCAGCGGTTCCGGGTATGCCGTCGTGGTGGCGGTTGGCCGCGATACCTATGCGAACCGCCTTCAAAAGAAAGTGAAGAATATCGTGAAGAGCAAGTCCGAGCTCATGCGCAACATCTATGGAATCATCAACGCCATGTCGATTTTGCTCTTCATCATTGTCGGCGTCGTCGTTGGGACCATGGCTTACAAGATTTGGCGTTGGGGCGGCGACTCCAATGTCTTCATTAGCCAAGCCACTCGGGACTTCATTTCCCAGAACTATGGGCATGGGGTGCCCGCCTCGATTTCATTAAGCGATCCCTATTCTTGGTCGGTCATCATCACGACCGCGAGCGCCTTTGCTATCGGCGTTATTCCGACGGGCTTAGTGCTTCTCACCTCCGTCACCTTGGCCGTCTCGGTTATTTCGCTAGCGAAGCAGCACACCCTGATCCAAGAGCTCTATTCCCTAGAGAACCTCTCCCGCATCGATACGATCTGTCTCGATAAAACCGGAACCTTGACCGATGGTTCCATGAGCGTTGCCGAAGTCTTTTACGTGGACGATAGCGCTTCTAATCAGCAAGCGCTAGCTCGTCTACTAGCAGCCTTTTTAGGGGCCTTTGAGAATCCTAACGCCACCTCCTTGGCCTTGATTCAACGCTTTGGAACCTCGAAGGATCTCCCGATTCAAGAAGCTTTGCCGTTCTCGAGTTCTCGGAAACGGAGCGAAGTTATCTTTAAAGATGGGGGCGACGTTTGCTTGGGCGCACCCGAGTACCTGCTCGAGGCCATAGATAAAAAGTGGCTCGATTTAGCCAACGCCAAAGCGGCTATGGGCTTGCGGGTTCTCGCTTTGACCCTCAATGGCAGAGCGGCCATGCTCCTTGCCCTCAAAGACAATATCCGCCCCTCGGCGCACGATACCATCGCCTATTTCAACGCCAATGGCGTCAGCGTCAAGATCATCTCAGGCGATAACCCGATTACCGTCCAGCAGATCGCTAAGGAATGTGGGGTCAGCGGGGCCGAAGCCGCCGTATCTTTGGAGAATGTCCCGCTGGAGCAAATGGAAGAATATGCCGCGAAATATACCGTCTTTGGTCGGGTGAACCCCGATCAAAAGGAAGCCCTAGTGGCGGCCTTACAGAAACAAGGCCACAAGGTCGCGATGACGGGCGATGGCGTCAATGACATTTTGGCGCTCCGCAAAGCCAACAGTTCGATCTCCTTCCATAACGCGACCGATGCGGCCAAAAGCTGCGCCGATGTCGTGCTCATGGACAATGACTTTGGCCACCTCAAAGAAGTCGTGACTCAAGGGCGCCGCGTCGTCAACAACATCCAGCGGACCGCCATCCTTTTCTTGATGAAGACCTTCTGCATTTCTTTGCTGGCTTTCCTGCTTATTCCCTTCCAAAAAGGCCAATCGGAATTCACGATCGAAAACATCTATTTGATGCAGACCGGCATCATCGCGATCGGCGGGCTGATGCTCTCGGTTGAAACCAGCAATAAACCTCTTACGGGGTCCTTCAAAACGACCGTTTATTCCCGCGCTCTCGCTAGCGGCCTCTTCATGTGCTTGGGCGCGCTCATCCCCTGCATCCTTAACGTCATTCCTTCGGCTAATGGCGGAACTCTCGTCAACAGCGATAACGCCCGCTCCATGATTTCGTTGCTCACGACCATCGCCGGGACCGTTGTCCTCGTCATGATGTGCTGGCCCTTCACCAAATACCGCGGCCTCGTTATTGGCGTCAGCACCTTCGTGGATGTCTTCTTGGCCTTGGCCCTTCCGACCGTCTATGTCGGCGGCCGTAGCTGGAGCTTTAAAGACGTGTTGTCCCATGGGGCGGATTCGGAATTGCTTCGCAATTTCTTTAACCTCCATAGCCGGGTTTTCACGGACCTCGGTTGGATCGAATGGACGACCATGGGGGTCTTTGTCCTCATCGGAATTCCGCTCTACCTTTTAGTCATGCACACCATCACGTTGATTCTAAATAAGGGAATTCTTAAAGCGGAAGAAGAAAAAGCGAAGCCCTAAAGCCTCGCTTGAAGTCATCCTTTTAACGTCGCCTCATTGATCGGAGACGACGTTTTTCTTAACCCGCTTAAAGTCGCGGTGGAGGCAGAAGATCAAAATCAGTTCCATCGTTCCTTCAAGAGCTAAGGAAGCACCGGCGAAGATCGATAGAAGGGCGGGACTATTGCCGTTAAGGGCATCGACGATGATCAAGGTTAAGCCTAGGCCAAAGAGAATGATGCCATTAAGAAGGTCTAGCCACCAGTTCTTCACGTGGAGGCGGCTAAGATCGATCGCATAGGCAATCTCCTCAACGCCCGAGAACATCAAATAGAACGAGCAGGTGTAAACCATGAAGTAGACGAAGGCACCCGGGTAGGACAGGATCAAAACGCCGACGAGCAGCATGAAGATCCCTCGGAGCAATAACCAAGCGTCATGGATGATGAACGACCAGAAATAGGCGAAGAGATAGAAACTGCCAAAGACCAAGCAGGTAATCCCGGCCACTAAGGTGAAGACGTCGAGGCTGATGTTGGTGAAGAAACACATGAATAAGCCGATGAGGATGAGAGCAATCGCGTCGACGATGCGGCGATTCTTCTCTTCGGTAAATGGATTCATAAGGAACCCCCCTTTGCGTTTCTTTTATAGAACCAAAAGGAGCCTCCGCCAATAGAGAGGCGCTAAAAATGCGACAAAGGGAGCGAAGTGTCGAAGAACGGCTTATTTCTTTTCGTCAGGACGGATCAGCCC
>Ga0268357_101036_pt1 | contig 23608 bp, 23 predicted proteins | sample BioMet10_FD_192466 | JGI IMG/M metagenome (GOLD analysis project Ga0268357, IMG submission 192466) | Sewage microbial communities from Oakland, California, United States - Biofuel 10 (Illumina Assembly) | ecosystem: Engineered > Wastewater > Sewage > Unclassified | place: USA: California... | reverse complement strand
ATTTATTATAAAAGTGATGCAAAGAAAGAATTAAGTCAATGCCAAAGATGTGACTATGGCAAATAATATCATGCAAAAAGAACCGCTAACAATGCTATCCGTGGAATTATTCACTCCAAAAGATGACATTGTTAGCGGTTCTTTATTGTTATAATCTTTGCTCGACAACTTCCAGTTTGTAGTTCTACGATACCATTTTTCCATAAAAAGTACTATTTTTAGGATAAATAGCCCACCCAAGGCCCAAAAAAGCTGTCCTACTTTTTTAGTTAGAAAATCTATATTTGTTAGTTTAATCTATAGGTAAAAGATTTTGTTATATAGCTAGCCGTTGGTTTGCCATTTTTATCTCTGGCCGGTCTATAACTTCCATTAGACATATCACGTATACCCATATTATCTATTGTACCGTTACCCGACGAAGCAATAACAAAAACATTCGTAACGCTACCATTGGCATTTAGCAAACCTCGCACTGTTACAGTTCCTTCAATTTCTCTTTCTACTGCCGCTTCATCATAATGTCCGCTATTATTGCCACTTGCACTGGCAGATCTATCTTCATCACCAGGAACATTCCTGCCATTACCTATTTCATTGCCACCTTGCTTGGCTCCCTGCCCATTGCCAACTGAAGAACCATTGCTACCATTACCTTCTGAGCTAATTTGTCCCCTTAAGTTTGTACTACCACTAGATGAAACATCAGATACATCATTAGATGTAGCATTAGGAATAGCACTATTCACCGATTTATTGGTCGTAGGTTCATAAGTTCCTACCGATGTATTTATCGGTGTTGAAGGATGATATTCTGCTGTGCCTTCATTTATTTTGCCAGCCGATTTGGTTATAATCCCCTTATGGCCTGCTGTTACTGCCAATGGAGCCAAATTTACTGCCTCTACATAAATAATTTTCCCGCTAGGTTGTTTAAAAGCTAAATAACCACTAGCTGCCAGAAGCAGTATTATTCCAATGTGTACTAAAACAGAGCCAAGCAAGCTTAAAGAAAACAGCTTAGTTTTTTTCATCTGTCTCACCTGCACTTGTAGCCATGCCAAAGCGAGTAACTCCTACTCCTTTTAATTGGTCTAACACGTTAATTACTCGTCCGTAATCCACAGCTTTATCAGCGCGAATAATAACTGGCAAGTCAGTGTTTGTTTTAACGTTCTCACCAACCTTTTGCTTTAAAGCTGGAATATCGACTTGTTTATCGTTTAGGAATAAGCTACCATCTGCTTTTATAGAAACTACAACATTAACTTTAGCCTGAGTCACAGAATTCTCTGCATTAGGAGTTTTCACAGCAATTGTTTTTACTTGTGTCATATACATAGTACCCATGATAAAAAACACAAGTAACAAAAACATCATGTCAATCATTGGACTAATCTGCATCTCAGGTGTTTTATGCAATTTTAATCTACGTTGTTGTAATTTAGACATAATATTTACCATCCATCCTAAACATCCAAGTTCTTGCTAATGGCTTCTAATAACGTCGATCCTATCTCTTCAATATCAAGAGTTACTCTATCTAAGCGGTGCATAAAATAGGTATGAAAACAAATAGTACTTATAGAAATAACCAAACCAAAGACCGTGGTAATTAAAGCTTCTGCTACACCTGCTGTAACAGCCAGCGGGCTTTCTGCCCTAATATTTAAGGCATTAAATGAAGACATCATGCCAGTAATAGTTCCTAAAAGCCCCAAAATTGGCGCTAAACTGGTAATAACGCCTAGATATGATAAATAATCTTCAAAATGATTGATAGCTCTTTCTGCTCTCGTTTCTACGAATGACTCCAGACGTGTAAAGCGATCATGCCTAGCCATGACTATAGTAGCCAATTTAGCAGCTTCACCTTTAGTCTTATCTGCCAACCGTTTTGCGTTAAGCCAATCATCTTCTTCAATATAGTGGCAAAAGTCTTTCCTAAACTTCTCTCCAGAATCTGCTTTGTTAAAAAAAACAAATCGTTCAATGGCAATAGCCACCGAAACTATGGAACAGACTAGCAGTGGCCACATAACAATGCCACCTTTTATAAAATAATCAATAACTACCATGATTGCTTTCATTCTTAACCCTCCCCGCATTTTCACTGCTTAACGGCAGAGCTTTTTAATTATTTCTTGTTGCTGTTCATTTAACACAGTTTTACTATTTAAAGCTACTTCTAAGTTATTGCTAATAGAGCTACGCAATATTTTCAAGTCAGCATGATATGCTTTGCTAATAAGATCATCTTGCAATACTTGCTCTGGAGTACCATCTGCAAGTAACTTTCCATCACTGATAAGCAATAAGCGAGTACAATATCTTGCTGCCAGTGCTATTTCATGGACAGCCATGAGAATAGTTTTACCTGCTTTTGTCATCTCCTGGCAAAAGCGAAAAATCTCTTCTTGATATACTATGTCTAAGCCGGTTGATGGCTCGTCCAAAAGCATTAATGGTGTCTGTTGAGCCAAAACTTTAGCCAGAAGAATGCGCTGTTTTTGACCACCTGATACAGAATTTACTGGTGTCTCGGCTAATTTTTCTACCCCTGTACAGGTCATACATAGTTTTATTATTTGTTTATCAGTATCCGTAATGCTCTCCCACCAATTCAAATACGGATATCGTCCTGCTGCTACTACGTCTTCTCCCGTATAGCCTAGTTCAATTTCAACATTTTGTTGCAGATATGCTACTTTTTTGGCAAATGCCTTTTTTGATAAGCCGTTAATTGTTTGACCATCAAAATATATTTGTCCTGCAAGGAGTGGTAAAATTCCCATTAGCGTTTTAAGCAAAGTACTTTTCCCTGCACCATTCGGTCCAATAATTCCAACAAGTTCCCCTTTTTCCACACGAAAAGACAAATTCTTAAGAATCTGCTTTTTTTCATAACCACTTTGTAAATCTTCAACACATAAAACTGTATTAGCCTTCATATATTTAGCTCCGACAATTATTTTCCCTTGCTATAATATTGCGGATATATGTCCGCAGCCATGTCTTCTATCCCATTTATCACATAATGAGAAGTACTATAAATATACTTATCCTGAATTTGGTACACCCTATTATCCTTTACTGCCCGTATTTCACGATAAGCATGATCATGCATAATATTTTTTTTAAATTCTGCACCTTTTTGTATTTCACCAAAGTTCCAAGACGGTATCAATAAAACATCAGGATTCATGGTTACAATCATTTCTTTGCTTACATTCTCTTTATCAGAGATTCCTGCTTCTCCCACACAGTTAAAGACATTCACATATTTGCACATATCGTAGAATGTTGTCCCTTTAGAACCAAAGGCGCCCATATACGACAAGGCCACAAGTTTAACCTGTTGTTTCTTTGGTACTTTATTTACAGCACCTTTAACATTTTGAAGTCTCTTTTGCATATCATCTACAATTTGTTGCCCCTTATTTTCTTCTCGTACCAACTTGGACACAAAGAGAACATTATTAGCTATCTCTTCTATTGTTACTGGCTCATTATAGACAAAAACCGGCAGTTTCATATCCCTCATGCTAGCTAATATCTCATTCCCAAGCCACGATGGAGCCAAGATCAAATCTGGTTTAAGTTTGAGCAATAGTTCAACATCATTAGCTCGTACTCTGTTAGAAACCCTCTTAGCTTTTTCAACTACACAACTTATACCTGGGTCATCAGCATAAATGCATAACGCTGCTATACGTTCAGGCGGTAACAAATCCAAAACTATTTCCGTACTGCTTGTTGTTAATGTCACTACTCTTTTGGGAGGATGTGCAAAATGAAGTTTGTACCCGGAAATATCTATCACATCATAGCTACCATCTGCATTAATTTGAAATTTAGCAAGCTGCGCCTTAGGCTCAGAACTTTTACAGCCTGTGCCAAGCAAGCTAAAGCTTAAAACAGTTATCAAAATAAACGCCAAACAGGAAATGGTCAAAAATGACCATCTCCTGCTATTTTTATGCGCCATAATATCAGAATGCATACTCTACACCCACTAAGAAGTTTCTGCCAGGCATAGGATATTTAGCCTGACCATTATAATATAATCCACCGTATTCTTGGTATGCTGCGTTGTTTATGTTATTAAATTGAGCAAATACTTTTGTTTGCTTATTGACCTGATATTGGGCTCCCAAATCCCAAGTAAAATACGATTTGTCACCGTAAGCTCTAGAGCTATATCCAGAAGAATTTGTATATCTGTCAACTAATCCACTAGCCGCTCTAGCCGTTAAATTAACTGTCCATTTGTTGCAGTTATATTGAACGCCTGCCCGATAAAGATTGGGTTTACCATTACCATCCACTACATAATCTGAACCATTGTTATTTTTTTGTTTAATCTGCATATATGTGTAAGAAGCATTTAAACTCCACTTGTCGTTCAGTTTATGATCCACGGTTAATTCCATGCCCCTGCGTTTTTCATTACTAACATTTACAGGTGCATAATTATATGACGAATCATATTGCCAGCTGATAGCATTATCAATATTACTTTGGAAAACATTTACGCCTAAAGTAGTACTCTTAGACGTCTTATAAGTTGTTCCTAAAGTATAAACATCGCCAGTTTCCGGAGAAAGATTAGGATTGCCATACATACCATAGCCAGGTTGATACCAGAACAAGCTGTCTGTAGTAGGAGCATTAAAAATACGTCCCCAGGAAAAATAGGCATTGCTGTCAGCATTAAATTTCTTGTTTAAGGCAAAATGAGGTGTCCCTTTTCCACCAGCTTTGCTATGTTTATCCAAACGCATACCGCTGTTTAGTTGCCAAGTTGGAACAAATTCCCAACGATTCTCTACATAAACAGCTTTATTATTAACAGAATTAGAACCAGCCTCATACATTGCATCATTCTCTACTTTAGTATCGTAGTATTCAACACCAGCTGTTAAAGCATCATTGGCGCTAAGCTGCCAGTTTTGCTGAGCCTCTACTCCATATTTTTTCTCATTAAAGTTACTAATCATATAGTCATATGGGCTATTGTATAAAGCATGATGATAGTTACGGTAAACTTGTAGGAATCCCTTATTGTTCTTGCTTTCATTCCAATCGTAGCGTAATGATATATCATTATTTAGGCGCTGGTTGTTGTCAGTATCGGTAAAACCATATGCTGTAAATGGTGCTCCACCATCTACAAGCATATGACTTGCTTGTAAAGTTACTCTACTATCATTTTTAAATTTTTTATCCAATTTTAAAGAAGCACTCGTCGTATCAGTATCCGAATTAGATAAAGTATCAGTCTTGCCTGTCAGATTATTTTTAAATTTATAATCACCATGATGTGCCTTACGTGCAGAAACTACCAGTCCTACGCCATCCTTTGTTACTCCTGAAGCAACCACACCATATTCATAGGTGCTAAATGAGCCACCAGCAACTTTTACTTTTACAGTATTACCCATATCTTCAGCACGTTTGGTAATAACATTTACTACTCCGCCTACAGCATCAGTACCATAAAGAGCTGAGGCAGATCCCTTTAGAACTTCAATACGCTGGATAGTGTCCAAAGAGGGAAGCCAGTCAGCACTATAGTTTCCACTGCTTGCCACATTTACCCTACGTCCGTCTACCATAACCAATACTCTCTTATCACCATTTAACAAAATAACGTCTTGCCCCATACTAGTACCAGTAGTACCTGACTTCAAGATATTAACTCCTGGAACATCTCTCAGTGCATCACTGGCTGTGGTATAATTGGATTTTTTAATTTTATCCTGAGTAATAACTGTAATATTAGCAGGCGTATTAGCTCTTTTAGTGTTAACACGACTAGCAGTTACTACTTCAGAGCCAAGATTATACTCCGGAATTACTCCTTCTGTTGTATCTGCAGCAATAGCAGTACCACATGATAAAACTGTAACTGTCATTAAAGATAAAATAACCTTTCGTTGCAACTTCATGAAAAATCCCCCTTTGGAAAACCATTAATTAGTGCTGTTTCCTTAGCAAATAAAGGAAATATGGCACACCCACTAAAGCTGTAACAATCCCTACCTGGATTTCTCCACGAGGGACTATAATACGGCTCAAAGCATCACAAACTACCAAAAACACAGCTCCTGCTAACGCACTCGCCGGTAGCAGTAAACGATGATCAGGTCCCACAAGCAATCGCATCATATGTGGAACAACCAAACCAACAAACCCAATATTACCGCTGACACAAACTGCTGCAGACGTAATGATTGAAGATAACAACAAAAATACTAACCTATAACGAAGCACAGGCATACCCACACTCTTAGCTTCTGTCTCTCCTAATGCCAGAACATTGAGGTGCCTAGCCAAAAAGCATAAACAAATAACACCTACTACTATTGGCAATAGCACTAAGTAAATATGTTCCCAACGGCGATAATCAAGTCCTCCTGACATCCAAAACAAATATTGATGAAACTTCTGGTCGTTCATAAAAGTAAGAAGAGCAGAATTAATAGCAGTAAAGAAAAAAGTAATAGCTACCCCAGCAAGCAAAAGTGTATTTACAGGCAACTTTCCATGACGCATAGCTAAAAAAATTGTGAGAATTACAGCCATCATAGCACCACCTAGTGCCATAAGGGGCGTTAGCCACATATTTGCCACTGAAAAGCCAAAAACGATAGCAATAACAGCCCCAGTCGTGGCGCCTGCTGAAACCCCAACTAAGCCAGGATCTACCAATATATTGCTAAAAATTCCTTGCAGAACTGCTCCCGAGCACCCCAGCGCAGCTCCCACCAGTAGTGCTATCACAATACGTGGCAACCTAACAAACCAGACAATAGCTAGCTGTTCAGGAGAAAAACTATAACTACCTGTTACAGGCATTCCTAGTTGAGCAACAAATACTCCTACAATATTTTGCCATGTTAACGTTAATTGCCCCAAAAACAAAGAAGCAAAACTACTTATTAATAACAAGGCTAAAAGGCAAGGAAACACAAACTTTCTTTGTTCTTGTCTAACCATTTTTACCCCCGTCGTTTAACAAAAAAAATCTCTAAATCCAACGATTTAGAGATTTTTGATACATCAGATTCACATAGAATAACTATGCTTGCATCTTCTCATCGCTCGTAAGAAAAACTGCCAGTAGAAACCTGACTTAAACGCCTAAGCGTTATCACAGTGGCGGGACCGTGTTGGTTTTGCACCAACTTATCTACTATCAATATTTAATTAGTTCTTATTTTCTCTTATAGTAGCTTTGCTTTTACTTGATATAAGTATAAATTATTTTCGTATTTAAGTACAATACCAAATAGACATATTAAATATGTCTAAAAGCTATAGATTAATTTCATGATTATGTGTTAAAATTATTACCGTAAGGTACAAGCCAGGAGGTACTATCATGGAATTGCGAGATATCCGTTATTTTCATGCTGTAGTCAAAAATGGCAACATTACTAAAGCTGCCCAAGAAATTCATATAGCTCAGCCAACTATTAGCAGACAAATACAACTATTAGAGCATGAGCTTGGTGTAACATTATTCACTCGGGGCAAGCATAGTATTGAGCTCACTCCAGCTGGCACCATTTTTTTTAACCGTACTAATAACGTGATTTTTGATATAGAGCAAGCAACTAAAGAAATGAAATACCTGAAAGATGATATTATCGGTACTTTGTCTATAGTAACAAGCGATTCTATGAGTTCAACTATAGTTGCTCCCATTATTAAAAATTTTTATCAAAAATACCCATTGGTAACTTTTCAACTCCGTCAAGCTCAGGCTAGCAAAATGAGTGAATTTCTACGTAAAAATGAAGCTGATATTGCATTCATGACTACGCCTTTTAATGAAGATCAGTTTGATTTTATTCCTATCATGCAAACTCATTTAGGTGTTGTCATGCGTAAAGATTCTCCTATTGGGAAAAATGAAAACCACATCAAACTAGTTGAACTAATGAAAATACCATTAATTTTGCCAAATCGTTATCGTTTTCCGTTTTTTGAAGCCTTTTGGGATAAAGGCTATGGTGATCCTAAAGTATTGTCTGATAGTTATTCTGTTAGCAATGATTTAATCTGGGTAAAAAATGGCGTTGGCGTATCCGTATCTCCTTCTCTTTGTCAAAAAATGCCTGCTTACGATACCGAGGAATTACTTTTTAAGAAACTTATAGATCCATCTTTTGAATACACGAACGTACTTGCATGGAATAAACGTTCCACACCCCATAAAATTGCCCAGTGCTTTATTGATTTCTGTAATGAGTATGTCAAAGAACATTTCAACAAGTTGAAGAAAAAATAGTACTAAAAAATCTTCTTGTCTGGCTTATTAACACCAGGCAAGAAGATTTTTTTCACCACAGCCCCAATACATGCTGCAAGCCCAAACTTACAACTGTAATTCCTACCCAGCAACTAAAGCCCAATAAAATAGGTTTGCCTCCTGATTTAATCAGTTTAACTATATTTGTATTAAGGCCTATAGCTGACATGGCCAAAACAATAAAAAATTTGCTTAATTCTTTAACCGGTTTAAAAACACTTTCGCTTATGCCTATTTGCACTGCTATTGTCGTAATGATTGAAGCCAAGACGAAATAAAGAATAAAAGTTGGAAATATCTGCTTAATAGAAACTTTTTTCTTTTGTTCACCTTGAGTATTATGAGCTCGCCAAAAAGCTAGTGCAAGTGTTATAGGGATAATTGCTAAAGTTCTAGTTAGTTTTACTGTAACTGCTTTATCCAAAGTCTGAGATCCCAGTTGCCACATACTATCCCAAGTAGAAGCTGTTGCTGTTACAGAAGAAGTATCATTAACTGCTGTACCAGCAAATATGCCAAATGATGTCCCACTCATATGATCAAATCCTAGCCAAGCTCCAAAAGCTGGAAACACCAATGCTGCTATAACATTAAAGAAAAAAATAACGCTAATAGCTTGAGCTACTTCACTATCATCCGCATCAACTACTGGCGCAGTAGCTGCTATTGCACTACCACCACATATGGAAGAACCTACTCCGATAAGTGTAGCTGTTACACTCTGCACATTTAAAATTTTGTGCATAATATAAGCAATAATCAAAGATGTAGAAATTGTACAAACAATAATAGGCAATGATTGTCTACCTGTATCCAAAATGACATTCAGGTTTAAACCAAAGCCCAATAAAATTACCGCCCACTGTAAGATCTTCTTTGAAGTAAATTTAATACCTGCATCATACATACTTTTATTTTTTATTAATAATGTAAGAAGCATCCCCATTAAAATTGCTAACACAGCTCCACCAATAATAGGAAATTGTTTACCTAAAAACCAGCATGGTACTGCAATAGCTAAGCATAAGCATAAGCCCTTCATTTTCTCTGCCACTGTTCATTCTCCTTTCAGATTCCTTCATTAAAAGGCAAAGAACTCATTATGTGGGAGAATAATGAGTTCCCTGCTTCAAAATGATATAGTAAATCGTTAAATTCTGTTTAAAATTATTTTTTCTCAATTACGCCATCAAATCGTTGTTGTAGTTTTAGCCAACCAACTCTGTATAAAGTTGACGAAAGTCTTTCACCATGTACTGCGTATCGTTTAAAGAAGTCTAAAGTTATTCCAATTATTTTAAATAAAACTTCTTTTGAACTTATAAGAGGCAATATTTCTTTGCCTGAAATTGGGTGTCGTGCTCCACGCCCACCAAAAGCTACTAATAATCCTTTCTTACCACAGATTGCTTTATGAGGGCATTCGTTAATACACTTACCACAGCTGAGACAAGCCATATTGTTTACAATGCGCATATTCTTACCTTTTAGCACACTAATAGCCTTAACCGGACAATTTCTAGCACATCTGCCACAAAAAGTACATCTCGCTTCTGTCCAAACAGGTTGATTTACCCCTCTTATCATTAAATCGCTTTCTTTTATGTCCGTACAACTATATGCACAACCAATGATGCTTATCCTAATTTTATGAGGTAAATACACATTGCTAAATACCCTAGCAATTTGCTGCGCCAACAAAGCTGTATCAAACAGATTATGTGTACAACCCAGTTGCTCATGGCAGTAATTAACTATACATGTTCGTTTAAAGTAATTATTTTCACTCTGAAGCAAAGCATTTTCGCTAAAATATTGATGTTTTTGCCCCACTTTTTGCTGTGTTGGCAAAGCAGTCAACAGGTTCCGCTTTTCTAATACTCTGTACTCAGTTTGTTCCATCCATTTCATTCCTTCCCCTAATTAAATTAGGGTTTTGTTTTTTCGTCTATCTTTTCTGCAGACTGGTCTATTTCTTCTCTCCCTACCGGGCATTCAATCATACAACGGCCACACATAGCCGCAACACGTTCCAAGCGGTTCCATTTATCATCTGATTTTACTAACTTTAGCCAATCATTAACAGTTAGAACTTCTTTTTTATTTATCTCTTTTTGCAAACGTCTTGATGATCCTTTGGCTATGCCAGTTTGTGCTGTACGACACACGACACGATTTAATTTACAATAAGAACAATCCTTGTCAGCAATTTTAAAATGCCATCTTTCATCAGGATTAAAAGCATGAACAGGGCAAATATTAACACAATGCTTACAATTGAGACATAGTTTAGGTCCATGATAAAGCGGGTCAGCTGGCAATGCAGCATTCGTAACAATAATTACCCAACGGACTCTCGGTCCTGCTTCCGGTGTCAATGCTAAACCATTCAGTCCAAATTCTGCCAGGCCTGCAGCAACTGCTGAATGCCGATTAGAAATAATACCCATCATCTTATCTTCTTCTCTTCCTACACTAGCAGGTGGAAGAAAAGTTTCATAGCCCAAGCTATTTAGATAATCAGCTATTTTGAGAGCAGCATCCTCCATTAAATCATTAAGCATGTTATAGCCATAAACCATATAAGGCAAAATACCATGTCTCATACCACGATAAGCAATCATATTTTCCCTAATGCAACCTTCTGGAATCTTGACACCCATTACAATAACAGATTTGGCGCTAGGCAAGCAATCATTAGGACGATGTCCAATAGGAGCACCAACCCAACGGTCTACAGATCCTACCCCAAACAAATCCATATCAAAACTAGTAGCCATTTTATGCAAAGTATCTTTCAAACCCTGTGTATGTAATGTATCACGACCAATAGGACATTCAGTCATACAACGAAGGCAATAATTTCCATGGTTGAACTCCATTCGTTGCCATGGATCATCCTTCTTTGTCAATGTATACCAGTCTTCCATACTTTGCATGTTTGCATTATGAGGAACATCCATTTGCAATCTACCAGGAGTTCCTTTTACAAGCCCTTTTACAGCACAACGGCAAAGAGGTTTATTACGTTTACCATAAGATGCAGTAACATCTCCTGCTTTAACAGTTATACTTTCTGTACGGCTTAAAGCTTTTACAGGACAAATGTCTACACATTTACCACAAGTTTTAGGATCACATAGTTTTGGTCCGGAATAAAGCGGGTCAGCAGGTAATTCCAGTTCTGTTACAATTGATACCCACATGATTCTAGGTCCTGCCTCTGGGGTAGCAACAAAACCACTCCAGGTCATTTCACCCAAGCCTGCACAAAAAGCAGCATAGCGATTTGACATAACGCTCTGCCATTTTTCTTCATTATGAGGCTCTCCTGCTGGCATCGGCATGGAAACTGCCTTATAGTCCTTTTCAATACGCCGTGCCATTTTAAGTGCAGCAGCATTAAGCATAAAATTCAATTTATTGACACAATACATAGTATAAGAAAGTATTTGAATGCGTTTTCCCTCAAAGGCATTCCGTTGTGCGGTTAAAGGCCCTTGAGGAATTTTTTTGCCAAGAACAATGACAGACTTGGCCTTGGGAACAAAATCTTGGGGGCGACGTCCCTTAGGCAAGTTTTGCATTCTTGCAATATCTGATACGCCAAAATAGTCCATTTCGCTGTCCATTGCCAGCTGCTTTAAAATTACTTTTGTATTCATAGCGTATCATCCTTTCCATTAATATTCTTATTACCAATTGGGCATTGCGTCATACAACGCAGGCAGTAATTGCCATGATGGAACTCAGCTTTACCCCAATGATCATTCGTTTTATTAAGAGCAAACCAGTCTTCCATTGTTTCCATTTTTTCAGGCATATCTGCTTGAAGCCTGCCAGGCGTACCTTTAACTAAGCCACTGGTAGCACAACGACAACGAGGCTTATCGCGCTTGGCATATTGGGTAGTAAATTCTCCTATTTTTACACAAACCGATTCAGTATTGCTGAGAGCATGAACTGGACAACATTGAACACAAATACCACATTTTGCAGGATTACAAAGCCTTGGGCCATTATACAAATGATCAGGTTCCAAGGCCTGCTCTGTAATAACACTTACCCAGCGTACCCTAGGGCCAGCATCTGGTGTAGCAACAAAACCACTCCAGGTCATCTCACCTAGCCCTGCACACAATGCTGCATAACGATTTGACATGGCTCCCATAAATAAGAGTTCATCATGTGGTTCTCCAGATGGAATAGGCATAGTTACCTTTCCATATTTTTTTTCTAACAATCTTACTATTTTTAGAGCCGCTATATTTGTTATTTCTGATGGCTTATTAAACCCAAATTGTGTAAAAGCTGGCATTGGTATCGTATTTCCAGCAAAAGCTTCTTCATGAGCTAAAATTACACCTGAAGCTAACTTCATTCCCAATACAATAACTGATTTAGCAGTAGGCAACATGTCTGTTGGACGGTGACCTTCTGGCAAATTTGCAAAACGATCTACAGAAGCTACCCCAAAATAATCCATTTCATTAGCAATGGCAAAAGCCTTCAGTTCATCTTTTATATTTGTATCATAAATTTCCATTTAAGCCCTCCTAGCCTAAATACGCTTTAATAAAAGCTATTTAGACAGCTTGCTTCTATCCGGAATCTGTAGAGCACAAGGCATAGCTACACATTGAGCACAAGAATCTACAATTTCAGCATCAGGAGCATAATTTTTTCTGATACTGTGAATCTGCGCTTTACAAACTACTCTGTCAATATCCCCATATTTTAGAGCATGTACCGGACAACGTTTTACACATTCACCACAGCTCTTATCAATAAAGTAAGGGCAATACTCTTCTTTAATTCTACCAGTCGGAATGGTTTCAGCATCAATAACTATGCTACCCAACCGACCTGCACAACCACTCTTAGTAATAATCTGACGATTTAGGCCAAATTTCCCCACGCCACACATTACAGCAATAGGCTTTTGTAACCAGGGATGATAAGGAGGAGTTAGCGTAAACGGAATTGCGCCTTCTGTATTCTTAGAACAATGAATGCCTTTCTCAGCCAAAGCAGCTTGTAAACCAGCAATAACATTCTTTACCAAGCCTTTTTGTGCCCATTTAACATGTGCATATTCAAAAGATGGCCCATGTCCTTCAAGATTGCTTAATGCAGTTTGATCAGAAACAGGAATAAAGAATGATACTACACTCTTTGCCCCCGGCAACATATCTTCAGGTAAAAAATGATTAAAGCTTATGGTTTTACGCAACTCCAAGAAGCCAGGATCATCAGCAGTCGTAAATCCTACAATAGGTTTACGATAATGATATGAGTTGTCATTCTCTTGTACTAACCGTTCAACAGTTTTGGTAATAAATTCATTGAGATTTTCCATATAAACCTCCTTCAATTAAGGACTACTTTTATTGTAGCACGTTCTTTATGCATTAATTACATCTGTCAATTTTTAGATGCTTCTTTACCCATTTCAAAGCCCAATTTAACTGCTGCGCAATTTAATTCGTCCGTTCCTTTTGGAACTCTATGTTTAACAGCTTCTAGTAAAGATTCCAATTTTACAACTTGCGTTATAGCTACAATAGCACCCAAAGCAGCTATGCTAGCACTTAAAGGACTTTTTAACTTATCTTGAATAGTTCTAGTTATAGGTAGCATATATATCTTGCCGTTGGTAGCAGGGATATTTTTCACGAAAGTTGTATCAACAATCATTATACCGGTAGGACTTAATGTGTCTAAATACTTATCTTCTGCCATTTGACTCATCGCCAACAAAATATCCGTTTTTAATACTTTAGGATAATCTATCTCTTCAGAACTAATGATAATATCAGATTTGCTGGCGCCACCCCTTGCTTCTGGTCCATAGGATTGAGATTGTAGCACATTATGTTTTTCCAGCATTGCAGCTTCAGCAAAAATAATACCTGCCATAACAAGTCCTTGCCCGCCTGTACCGCCAAGTGTAATATTACAATTCATCTTACTTCGCCTCCTGCAATTTCTTAACGAGTTTTTGATAATTTTCCGTATACTCAGAGCGTGGACTGTTATACAATTGACCAATCAAGAATTTTTCTTCCAATCCTTCTGGTTCATATTTTTCTCCAGGCTTAATCTGAATTGCATTATCACGTTGCCAATTAAGCATATCGACAGCAGTACGAAGTTTATTCCTTCTGCCATAAGATGTTGGACATTGAGCTATTGCCTCAATAACAGAAAATCCTTTATTTTTAATGCCTGAAACAATTAATTGTTTCAGTAAGTTTACATGATATACAGTCCCTCTGGCCACATAGGAAGCTCCTGCTCCAATAGCTAATTTAGCTAAATCGAACGATGAATCTATGTTTCCATAAACGCTAGATGTGGTCTTTTTACCTGTTGGCGTCAACGGTGAATATTGGCCACCTGTCATACCGTAAATACTGTTATTAACAACAATCATAGTTATATCTATATTGCGTCTAGCTGCGTGAATAAAATGATTGCCACCGATAGCAGTTGTATCGCCATCTCCAGCAATTACGATAACATTCAATTCAGGGTTAGCCATTTTGATGCCTGTGGCAAAAGGCAATGGCCGACCATGCAATGTATTAACTGTATCAAAATTAACGAATCCAGAACCACGTGAGCAACAACCTATACCAGATACCACAACTGTTTTTTTATGATCAAGACCGGCTTCTTGAACTGCCTGAATCATACTAGTTAAAACTGTTCCGTTACCACAACCTGGACACCAGATATGTGGTTTAGCGGAAGCACGTAAATATTCATCTATTTCTAACATTGTTTATTCTCCCTTCTTACCTGTTAAAGCTTCAATCAAAGCAGCTGGATGGAATAATTCACCATTTACTTGGGTCATAGAGCCAAGTTTTTCCTTCGGAAGGTAACGTTCTACTTCTTTAATTACCTGCCCATAATTCATTTCTACGACCACGACTTTTTTACACTGCTTAGCCAATTGTTCCAAAATTTTATGTGGAAATGGCCAAATGGTAATGAGTGTTAACAAACCTGCTTTGATACCTTGTTGACGTGCTTCACGTACAGCCCTAAGGCATGCTCTAGAAGAACAACCGAAAGATACGAACATATACTCAGCATCTTCCATATAATAGGTTTTATAAAGCGTTAAATTATCTTCAGCTCTATCAATTTTGGTATTCAAACGTCTAATGAGAGCATCAGCTACCTTGGCATCATTTGAAGGCATGCCTTTTTCATCATGAACCAGACCAGTAGAATGAGGGAAATAACCTGTACCAAAATCAGCCATAGGAGGTACGCCGTCTTCATCTGCCTTATAAGGAATAAAATCTTTTGGATCTACAGTAGGATGTTTACGGTTTACCGTTTTAGCTGCACCTGCTTCAGGCAATTCAACCTGCTCGCGCATATGAGCAACTATTTCGTCCAAAAGCAGAACTACAGGTGTTCTATATTGCTCAGCCCAATTTACAGCTTGAATAGTCAGTTCATAACATTCCCTTACAGAGCTGGGAGAAAGAGCTATAACACCACGATCGCCATTAGAACCCCATCTAGCTTGCATAACGTCACCTTGTCCTGCAAAGATGTTACCTGTGCTAGGACCCATACGTTGTACATCTATAATCGTCAACGGAATTTCTGTCATGGTCGCATACCCTATCATTTCTTGTTTTAAAGAAAAACCAGGGCCACTAGTAGCTGTAAGTGCCTTCATACCTGTTAAAGATGCTCCACAAGCAGCACCCATACTAGCTATTTCATCTTCCATTTGAAGAAATTTACCACCAATCTTGGGTAACATAGCAGACATTTTTTCTTCAATTTCAGTAGCCGGAGTAATTGGATACCCAGCAAAAAAACGAACACCGGCAGCAATAGCTCCCTCGCAACATGCTTCACTGCCTTGGATTAATCTTATATTACTCATTTCCTATTCCTCCCTAAGTACTTTTATTGCAAAATCAGGACATCTGAGTTCACACTGACCACAACCAATGCAGGCTTCTTCATGAACAGCGTGAATCTTTCCCATTTCGTCCCTAGCCAAAACTTTTTTAGGGCAAAAAGCCTCACAAATACCACAGCCCTTGCATAATCTTTCTGTAATTATTAACTTAGTTTTTCCATTTTGCATATGACCCGACCTCTTCTTTAAAATTTCGTTTATATTTTATTTAAGCAACTTTTCAATGGTTGCAATACGTGCAGCAACACAGAATAAATTTAATGCTACCCTAATATCCTGAACACCTGGAAAGGAAGGTGCAATGCGTATATAGGCATCTTCTGGATCTTTATGATAAGGATGTGTTGAACCAGCGCCTGTCATTGTTACGCCCGCTTCTTTGCACAACTCTACAATACGCTTAGCACATCCTTTAGCTTTAAACGTAATAAAATAACCACCGTCAGGATGTGTCCAAGAACCAACACCTACACTACTTAAACCGTGTTCTAAGGTTTCCAATGATGCATCAAAACGAGGACGAAGAATATCAGCATGTTTCTTCATAAGGGTTTTAATTCCATCCATATTTTTCAAGAAACGTACATGGCGGAGCATATTCATTTTATCCCAGCTAATTGCTTGAGCACCCATCTGCTTTGATAGGAAATCAACGTTTTCCTTGCTAGCTGCCAAGAATGCTACACCTGCACCTGGAATTGTGAACTTGGATGTAGAAGCAAACATATAAACCATATTAGGATTACCTGCTTTCTTACATTCATCCAATATATTCAGCAAAGGTCTATCCTTATAGATATAATGAACGTTGTAAGCATTATCCCAAAAAATACGGAAATCTTTAGCCTTAGGTTTTAAAGCTGCTAAACGACGTACTACTGCATCAGAATACACAACACCGGACGGATTAGAATACTTAGGTACGCACCAGATACCTTTAATATTGTCATCTTCTTTAACCAACTTTTCTACTTGGTCCATCTCGGGGCCATCATCATGTAATGGCACATTAATCATTTCAATACCTAGAAACTCACACATTGCAAAATGTCGATCATAACCTGGAACCGGGCATAAAAATTTGATTTTTTTATAAGCTTTCCAAGGCTTTTCTCCACCATAAACCCCTGCCAAAAATGCATTGCTAAGGCATTGAAACATAAATGTCAAAGAAGATGATCCTGCAATAAACATTTCTTCAGGAATGACCCCCATATAGGCACCAAATAATTTTCTTGCTTCTGAGATACCTTGTAATCCACCAAAATTGCGGCAATCCATTCCACTGGCATCATGGCAATCACTTTTAGAGTTAAGTACATCTAACATAGGAAGAGCTAATTGTAATTGTTCTTCACAGGGCAGTCCTCTTGCCATCGTCAATTTTATGCCCTTAGATTTAAACTCTGTATACTGTTTATCCAATAAGGTTTTTTCTTTCAGCAATTCTTCTTTATTCATTTCCATGTATTTTTTCATCTTTTTACACGACCTTTCATTCTTTATTTACTTAATTAGAAACTGTATCAACTACCTCAACACCATCAGCTCTTAGTTCTTCCACCGTTTCATACTTACGTCCCCAACCACTGAAAATGGCAAACCAGAACAAGAAGATTAAAGCCATGCCATGATAATTGTATGCGGCATAATTAAAAGCTGAAAAGCCTTCATCTGTTACAACGCCTAAACTAATAGCTATACCTGCCATAGTTGCATTTGCCGGGCTATGTGGCATAAAGCAACATAAACCACAGGACAAACCATCTAGAATATTAGCCGTTCTTGACCTAGCTACAAAGAAAGGCCTCATGATACGTCTTGCAATAGGGCCCGTTACCGCTATAGGTGCTGTATTACCACCAGTAGCTGCTGCTAAAAACATGACAATACCTGCTACAGCAGATTCAGCGGCTCTTGGGGTTTTCGCATGAGACTGAATAACTTGCACCTGTCTATCCATAAAGCCTGTTGCCCTGGCAAGACTAGCCGTAACAAAAGCAAATAATACCAAGAAAATTGCACCGCTCATACCTTCAATTCCAGTAACAATAATTCCTTTGGCTGACAAAATATCCGGCAACTTCACATTTCCCATAACAACCAACATGATCAAACCAATAAAATCTACACTAAGCAATGATGCCAAAAGATTCCAACCTTTTATCATCAAAACAACAGCTAAAATTGGTAACAAAACATAAATAATATCAATGGCATAAGCTGTATTGGCTTTCATGGCGGCTGCAACAGTTGGGTTTGTTGTCTGCATACCAAAAATAACAAACATAATCGAAGCAAAGAAGCCACCAGTTAACGAGTATTTCAAACGTGATTTAACAACTTTGCCAACGCTTACTTCTTGTGTCATGGCCGATGCAATTGTTGTATCAGAAATCGGTGCTAGGTTATCTCCAAAATACGCTCCACTGACAATTGCGCCACAGACAATTTCTGGAGAGCACCCCATACTCACACACAAAGGCAAGAGAACTGGTCCTACTGTTGCTACTGTGCCAGAGCTTGTTCCTGAAGCTGTACCAATAGCAGCACTAACCAAGAATGTTAATAAAGGCATATATACAGCAGGAAAACTAGCTTCCGAAGATAGCCACATAAGACCATCTACCAAATGCCCTGCCGTTAAAACTTTTGATAATATACCAGCAAACATTAAAGCCAATGTTGTCATGATAAAAGCATCTTCTTTAATGCCTGCCACAACAGCATTTTGATATTCTTCTTTATCTTTAAACATAAAGAACGATACAATCATTGCTAAGACACCAGCTGACCAATAGCTTTTAGTACCACGTATACCACATACAGAAAAAATAACAATTGCTAAGAAAAATACAATTAAGGCACTTGCCGCTCCAAAAGTGCCACACCATACTTGCGCGTTGTTTTCAGTCGCTTTCTTCATCATCGCACCTCTCATTTTCGTTATTGACCCCAGGCTGTGCACTCAGCTTAAAGTCAATGTATACAGAATACGATTTTATTTTTTCGTCTTCCTTAACCGGTTAATTTCATTATAAGTTGTCAGAATATTTAAGTAAAATATCAGGTAAACATGTTAAGTATGTTTAAAAGCTATAGCTGTTAAGCTATAGCTTTTAAATGTAATCATTTACTTTTAGTTCCTTTTTCGCCAAAATTTTCTTCATACCATCTATCATATACATCTGGGTTAAAAATAAAGTCTGGTTTCTTGCCGTTTAATGCATTTAGGCAGTTAATAGCAGCCTGCATAGCTATTCGTTCCAAAGCCTCAAACGAAAAACCTGCCACATGCGGAGTAATAATAACATTGTCGCACTTTAAAATTGGATTGTCTTGCTTTATTGGCTCAGTCTCGTGATTGTCAAGTGCTGCTCCAGCTATACTCTTATTATTGAGCGCATTAATCAAAGCAGCATTATTGATAACACCACCACGAGCCGTATTGACTATAATAGCTGTTTTCTTCATCATGGCAAAAGCCTTTTCATTAATCATTCCTCTGGTTTGATCATTTAAAAGCATATGGATGCTGATAATGTCTGCCGTTTTTAACACTTCTTCAAAGCTAACCAGTTTAACGCCTAAAGCAGCCGCCTTATCTGGAGAAACATAAGGATCATAAGCAATAATATTTAAATCCCATCCTTGAAGCCTCTGAACTACTTGTCTCGCTATATTTCCAAAGCCTAACAAACCAAGCGTTTTATCTCTCAAATCATGTCCACTGCAACTATCATCACGCCAGTGTCCAGCACGAATGTAAGCATTATTATATGGTATTTTTTTATACAAAGATAAAATTAGTGCGATAGTATGCTCTGCCACTGCAGATGAGTTCATTGGAGCATTAGTAACCAATATTCCTTGTTTTGTTGCTGTAGCAATATCAATATTGTCTACTCCGGAACCGCTCTTACAAATAATTTTTAACCGTTTACTATTTTCCAACACTTTTTTGGTTAATTTTTCCCGAGATAAAACAATGAATGCATCATTTTCATTGCCAAGTTTGATTAAATCTTCTTCCGTCATTTTTTTATCCTGTTGGGATGTATGAGGTCCCACTAAAACCTGGCAACCTGCCTTATGTAAATATTCAATACTTTTTTCTGATCCTGTAAGTGGTTCTGCTACTAGTACATTTTTCCCTGTTATCATTTCTTAATACCCTCCTTGTAAAACTAAAATCAATTTACCCCAGTACCAAAAAGTTTTGGCAAAAGCATAGATACCGGCTCAACGAATGTAACCAACGCTAAAACTATACCAAGCATAACAATATAAGGAATTACCGACTTTACTAAAGCCCCAAAAGGAACACCAGCTACATCTGAAGCAATGTAAAGATTATTGCCAACTGGTGGCGTAATTGAACCAATACCCAAGTTAACAACAATAACAATTCCTACTAAATATGGACTAATACCTGCACTAGTTAACGTCGGTAATAGCAATGGCGTTAAAAGTGCAATAGCTGCTGAAGCGTTCATAAACATACCTGCAATAATGAGTATGAGGTTAAGGAATATGAGCAGTATGTATCTATTAGTAGTGATTGATAAAAGAAACTTAGAAATAATTTGTGGAATGTGTCCCATTGAAAGTACAAAGCTAAACGTACTCACGCATCCCATTATGATCATAATAATGGCTGATGAAATAGCCGTGTTAATAAATATTTTAGGAAGATCTTTCATCGTAATTTCATGATAGATAAAAAAAGCACATAAAGTTGCATATACACAAGCTACAGCGCCAGCTTCTGTTGCAGTAAAGAAGCCAGTGTAAATTCCTCCTAAAATGATAACTGGAGTAAGTAATGCCCAAACACAATCCAGTGTCGTTCTTATTACTTTTTTTGCCGAGATTTCTTCCTTTATAACTGGCACATTATGTTTACTGCAAAAATATACTGCATAAACAATCATGCTAACACCCATTAAAATACCGGGTATAACACCGGCTAAAAACAATGTACTAACTGATGTGCCTGCTATAACGCAGTATGTTACCATTGGAATACTAGGAGGAATTACTTGTCCTACACAACCGGCAGCAGCAACCGTAGCTGCTGTAAAACTATTATCATAACCATTTTTTTTCATTTCCGGAACCATGATTCCAGAAATTGCTGCCGTAGTCGCCGCATTAGAACCAGAAATAGCTGCAAAAAACATTGATGCAGTAATAGCAACATTTGCTAGTCCGCCTTTAAATCTAGCACAAAACAAACTAAGGAAACGAACAAGTTTATTCGACAAACCGCCATTTGTCATTAAATTACCAGCTAGAATAAAAAATGGTACAGCAAGCATCTGATATGAGTTAATGCCCTGATACATTGTTTGTACAGCAAATAGCAAAGATACTTTCATTGAGCTGTATATGACTGTTAATAATGCTGCTGCGCCAAGACAAACAGCAATAGGAACGCCAACAATCATTAGAGCAAAAAAGCTTAAAAACAAAATTGCTATCATTCAAGATTCATCTCCTTTTTATGTGGCTTTCCTTTAATGCAATCGAAGATAGCTGCCAACATCATAAGCATAGATCCGAAAATTATACCTATATAAATGTATCCGGTAGCAACATGCATTATAGGAGTTTTGGAGCTCATTAAGCGGGGCCAAAGTTTTAAACAATAATACGTAATAACTCCAAAATATCCACAAGTGATGAGAGCTGAAATACGGTAACAAACATCACCAGCAGCAAAGGGAAGCATTTCCTGGAACATATCTACAATAATTTGTTTGCCGCGTCGTGAACCAAGATAGCAACCTATAAAAGTAATTTCTACAAAGAAAATCTGAGAAAGTTCTACAGACCAAGCCAAGGGAAGACTAAACCAACGCAATACTACCTGCAACGTAATAATCAAGGCCATTGCTGCCATAAGGAACACACATAGATACTCACAGATGACATCAAATATAGATAGTAATTTATTCAGATATTTAATTATATTTTGCATTTATCACCACTCCATTATTTTTTACCACTGGCCTTAAAATTATCTGTTGAAGCTTTAACTAGCTTAACTATTTCACCATATGTATCTTTATACTCATCATATACAGGCTGAACTGCTTTACGCCATGCATCTAGATCTTGTAATTTATCCATCTTAATTCCATGAGTAGCAATATCTTCCCTAGCTTTTTTCAAGTCTTGTGCAGATAGAGTACGTTGATATACTGCACTCTTATGCGCTGCATCCAACAATGCTTTTTGTTGCTCAGGAGTTAAAGAATTGAATTTTTCCAGTCCAATGAAAACACCCATTATAGAAGAAGTAAGGTTTGATTCAGTATAATATTTCTGAACCTCATAATATTTTTGATCTCTGATATAGTCTGCAGCATTTTCTTGCCCACTTACAACACCAGTTTGTAAGCTTGTGTAAATTTCAGATGATGGCATGGCAGTTGGCAATGCGCCTAGTGCTTCAAATGTTTTTTGAAAAATTTTACTTTCAGGAATTCGAATTGATAAGCCTTTCATATCCTCCGGTTTAACAATTGGTCTGGTATTGTTTGTAATATCTCTAACCCCATTTTCCCACCAGCAAAGAATCTTTAATCCCTTCTTTTGGCAAAGCTCATCTAAATATTTACCGACTTCATTATCCATGGCATAGAAACACTTTTCTCTTGTGTCAAATAGCATGGGTAAACTAAGTCCATCCATCTCAGAAATAAATCCGCTCATTGTCATATTAGTTGCTGCCGCACAATCCAGAGTTCCCATCTGTACCATCTCTACCAACTTGGCACCTGATGCAATTTGATTGTTTGGATAAATATCTAAAGTAATATTAGTTCCAGAGTTTTGCAATTCCTTTTGCATAAATTCACAAGCTTTTTGCCAACTATGAGTTGTTACACCAGGATGACACAAAGAAACAGTAACTGCTGGTTGCCCTTGTTTACCATCTTTTGTTCCTGCCACATCTGCCTTTTTATCTCCACCACAGCCACTAAGCAATGTTGTAGCCACAGCAATTGCAAGTACGCCAAAAATCTTTTTACTTCCTTTAAGCATTTAATTCCCCCGCCTTCCTAATTTTTTATTGTATAATTCTGTGCCTTATTTCACCGGTCGAATTCATTATAAGTTGTCAGAATATTTAAGTAAAATATCAGGAAAACATGTTAAGTATGTTTAAAAGCTATAGCTGTTTTCAAAAAATAGGATCATAACCGCCGGTAGAACCGGCGGTTTGGTCCGCCCCTAGAAGGGGCTCTTACCGGCCACGGCTTAAGCCGTGCCGAATTAAAATCCGTCATTTGCACCACTTTTTCAACTAGGCCCTCACGGGC
>Ga0268357_101035_pt1 | contig 23611 bp, 18 predicted proteins | sample BioMet10_FD_192466 | JGI IMG/M metagenome (GOLD analysis project Ga0268357, IMG submission 192466) | Sewage microbial communities from Oakland, California, United States - Biofuel 10 (Illumina Assembly) | ecosystem: Engineered > Wastewater > Sewage > Unclassified | place: USA: California... | reverse complement strand
CTTGCCAGGTTATAAAATTTATTCACACTTGCAATATCAATTCCGGCAGTGCACGGAGCACAATGACCGCAATACATGCAATGCCCTTTCCACGTATATTTTTTCATTGTGGAAATTGCGGAAGCATAGTCCCTTTCCTTTTCGGAAGCCGTACACCAGGCAATTGCTGCCTTCATCTCATCAATACTCTTGCACCCTAACATTACAGCCGCAACAGCCGGTCTTGTAAGTGCGTAATTTATAGCTTGTACCGGGGTCAGAGCCCTACCAAAAGGAGAGTCAAGTTCATTCAAAATATCGCCTCCGCCATAAACCTTCATAACATCAATCCCAACACCCAATCGTTCGCAAGTTTCATATAACTTCTCCCTATCAGCATCAATATTTTGCAGGGCATTATTATAATTTTCTTCGGCCCACAAATCTTCCACCTCTTCCGTTGCCGGCTGCATATCATAACAAGGATTAATAGAGAACATAAGCACATCTATAACACCCGTATCCACAGCCTTTTGCGCAACTTGAGGGTTATGACTGCTCATGCCTATAAAATGAATAATGCCCTCCTGCTTGAGTTGCCGGACATACTTAACAATCTCTCCATCAAAGACTTTATTAAAATCCCTGATTGAATCAATATAGTGAATCATCCCGACATCAAGATAATCCGTCCCGAGTCTGGTAAGCAAATCATCAAAAGAAAGTTTAGTCTTATCAATATTGCGGGAACGCAAGTACTGTCCCTTCTCCCAGATAGAGCACAGGTGTCCCTGAATGATAAATTTATCACGCCTCCCCGCAATAGCCTTTCCAAGATTAGAGCGTAAATCGGGATTTGACGCATATAAATCAAAAAAATTTATTCCGACTTCTTCCGCAAAATCGAAATCCCTCACGATATCTTCTTCCCTCTTGCCCGCAAAACCTTCACATCCAAGAGCTATTGCACTAATATTCAGACCCGTGCGGCCAAGTTTACGGTAAATCATAGTTATAGATTTTGTAGCTTCAAATTTAACGCATTTATCAATCATATTATAATTAAAAATTACGAACTTGCGCCAATAATGAAAACGATATATCAAGCAACGGTTTTTATTGCACTAATCTTATGTGTGCCGGCTAAAAAAATTCTTGGTCAGCAAAGAGTTCCCGTCCCCTACTATCAAACAATTAGCAAATCGCACGATACAAGCAATATACAGACAGGCAGGACATTTATCAGATCTCTTGACACAGTCGGTTTTTACAACATGCGCGGGGAATATATTTCAATTAATCCTGTCGGAATACGTCGCAGAGATTCCCTTATTGTCAAGCAAATATTGGAGGGGAACGTACCGGATTCCATGAAGTATTTCAAAAAAATAATTTTCACGACAGATATTGTTGACAGCATTCCTATTCTGCGCCGCAAGCACAGTGTTGAAATCCAGGTACTTCCGGATTATTTAACTATCGGGACAAATGAAGATTTTATAAGAATGCCAATGACGCCGCAAGCGGCAATTGAAATAGCAGACTCTCTATACTGCTCTTTGCCAACCGCTTACTTAGTTGATAAAATTGCCGATGCCGCAGAGGGTTCAATTGAACCGTTTCCGTTTAGGCCGGTAAAAGACAGGAACTGCCAGCCATACGTTTTTGAGGACAGCAACAATGCAATAAATGCACTATTTAAAGTAAAGTGTTATCACTTTGGGCAGATAATAAACGGCCTAAAGAAAGATGTAATATTATCTTGTAAAACCAACTATCACAGAGAATTAAAAGACGGAGATTCAACTTCATGTGCAGCTAAAGATTATACTCCCGAGGGAACATCAAGGTATGAGACAATATACGGATGGCGCAGGGAAAACGGGAAAAATATCCAGCCGTCATACAGCAAACATGTAAATTGGTATGTTGATTATAGCCACGGAATTCGCCTGATATACAGGATAATCAAGATAGACGGCAAGAAGTATGATATTTATGAAGTCCTACAAAACTCCAAACTTTATCGCATAATAAGTGATGAAAAGGAATGCATGCACAAATATTTCCTGCAGAAACACTCATTTCCAATGAAATAAAAAGTTTGTAAGAGTCATGCTGTAAAAGTTTCCGGAAAGTTTTGCAACAAAAAATCTATTTGTCCGTCTAATAAGCAGAGAGAAAAAATGAGGCGGAGAGGAAAAATTTGAGCAAAACTTTAAAAATAAAAATATTACAGATATGAAAACACGTACATTAATTTACACAATTGCAATAGCATCGGTTATGGTGCCTGCAACAATTAATCCGTCCGAGGCAAATGCAAAAAATCTTACATCTAAGAACGCTTATACAAATTATACAACCTCGGGAAAAAACAATTACTTTTACTATCAACTTACTGATAATAAGAATAATTCCAGCGCATGCCGCACGGAGTTTGATAAAAAACTTAAAAAGTTTGACAAGCTTACAACAAGACTAATGAATGAAAATGACCGCGATTATCAAAGGCTTGCAAAAGAGTTTAATAAAATGATTGCAGAGTATCAGGCACTGCCGGAAAATGTAAAAAAATACTATAGCGATGACAGGGACTACATTCTGTACGGACTTTACTACAACCTTGCATGCTACAACGCAAAAATCGGGAATCAGAAAATTGCTCTTGCAGCAATGGATGAAGCTTCAAAATACAGTAATGAATCTTATAAATGGGAGAGAAAGTTGCTGTGCCATAATTTTGAAAAATCAACTAATAATCGGGATGTTGTAAATATACGCTAACCTCTTTTTGTAATAGCGATAAACTGTAAACAATTATGAAACAGACATTTTTGCAAAGTTGTGCCACGGCAGTCATACTTTTAATGTTACCTTTTACGGCAAACGCACAGAACTCCAAAAATCAAAATAAGACGGCTCAAACGGTTAAAGACCAGACTATTGACACATTGGCTGTGCAAGGTTTTGATAAAGTAATCAAAGATTTTAATACCGCAGTTAATACGCAAGACAAATCTAAAAGCCGTGATTATAAGATACTTGCAAAAGAGTACAATGGTTTTTATGCAAAGTACGATGCTCTGCCGGAAAGAATAAAAAAATACTATCGGGAGGAAAAAGGACTTGACTTTAGCGGAATGTATTATAACCTAGCCTGCTACAACGCCAGAGTTGGCAATATGCAGGTTGCGCTTGCCGCAATTGACAGCGTCGCAAAATATGGCACCGAGTCTTACAGCTGGGCAATGAAAGATGAGGATCTTGCCTCTTTGAGGGGAGAGAAAAAGTTTAAGGATGCAATGTCAGTATTAAGAGAAAAGACTGATTATCAGCATATTTTAGAGCAATCAGCCTCTTATGCTCCTGACAGTGTAAAGTTCCATTTTACTTATGCCAATCCGGATGACAGTAATCTTGTACGCGTTAGGATGAAATTTAATTTGGACAGCATTGCCGGCAACGGAGATGAAATTTCCAAAATTGAGAAACTTATGTATTGGGTTCACAACACAATACGCCATGACGGACAGCACGGAAACCCGTCTCCTTATAACGCAATAGACATGATGGAGTCTTGCAAGAAAAGCGGAAACGGTTTGAATTGCAGAGGATTGGCAATGCTTTTAAATGAGTGTTATCTGGCAATGGGATTCAAATCCAGATATGTTACTTGCTTTCCAAAGGTTTACATTAATGATTGCCACGTAATTAACTCTGTATATTCCAACACATTGCACAAATGGATCTGGATGGATCCGACATTTGCGGCATTCATGATGGATGAAGATTTCAATCTGCTTTCAATAGAGGAAGTACGTGACAGGTTTAAAGATGGACGTACGGTGAGGCTTAACGATGACGCTAACTGGAACGGAAGAAAAGAATCACAAGAAGCATACTTTAACTATATGTCTAAAAATCTTTACCACATTGAGTGCATCTCCCATACAGGCTTTAACACAGAGACTTACATAAAAGGGCACCAATATACACCTGAGGAATATGCACAACACATATACATGGATTTATGCCCGCAAAATTACAAATCAAATAGGACTGGCAGCAATGAAAAGGAGACAACGGATTGCGTGCGGTTCTGGGAAAATCCCTATAAATAGACCACAAATTACGATCCGCTAATACAGTCAGGCCGGATTTTGTAAAATCAAATAACGGCAGTCCGGATTTTGTAAATTTGCACTAAATGAAAATCAATAAAACAAACGCAGCTCGTCTTTTGGACAAGGCCGGCATCAAGTATGAGCTTGTGCCTTATAATTTGGATGAGGAGAATCTCTCTGCGCAGCATGTTGCGGATAGCCTTGGGGAGGATATCAATCGAGTCTTTAAGACGCTGGTTCTCAAGGGAGACCGCACGGGGCATTTTGTTTGCGTTGTACCGGGTGATAAAGAAGTGAATCTGAAAATGGCGGCAAAGGTATCCGGTAACAAGAGCTGCGATTTGATCCCATTAAAAGAACTGCTGCCTACAACGGGCTACATCCGCGGAGGATGTTCACCCATATGTATGAAAAAAATGTTTCCCACTTTTATTCACGACAGTTGCCTGCAATTCCCTTACATTTACATAAGTGCCGGCGTCAGAGGGTTGCAGGTGAAAATTAGTCCGCAAGATTTGATAAAAGAAATATGTGCATCGGTTGTGGCACAACTTTGCAAAACTGATTGATAATCGGGTTGTTCAAAAGTAACGTCCCGACAAAAACGGGATTAGCGCGCCTCTGTAAACATCTGCATATTAGACAATTTTTTCAAAATTGCGCCAAACCCTTGGTAATTCAAATAAAAATCGTAAATTTGAATTACTAAAAACAAACAAAATGGAGAATAGTTTTAAAAGCGCAGTGCTGAATAGACGTACATATTACGCAATCAGCGACAAATCGCCTGTTTCTGATAAACAGATAGAAGAGACTATAAAGTTTGCGATTAAAAATGTGCCAAGCGCATTCAATTCACAGTCAACAAGAATTGTGTTGCTTTTGCACCAACATCACAAAAAACTTTGGGAAATCACCAAAGATATTTTGCGCAAAATTGTTCCGGCGGAAGCATTCAAAAACACAGAAGCAAAAATTAACGGATCATTCGAATCAGGCTACGGGACCGTGTTGTTCTTTGAAGACCAGACGGTTGTAGAAGGATTACAAAAAGCGTTTGCTGCCTACGCTGATAACTTCCCTATTTGGTCTCAGCAAACTTGCGCAATGCACCAGTTTACAGTTTGGACAATGTTGGAAGACATGGGATTGGGAGCAAATCTGCAACACTACAACCCGCTTATAGACAAGGAGGTAGCAAGAGAATGGAATCTGCCTGAAACATGGAAGTTGGTTGCAGAAATGCCTTTTGGCACACCGGCCGGAGAGCCAGGCACAAAGGAATTCAAGCCCGTTGATGACCGCGTTAAAATTTTTAAATAGCGTCTGCTTTGAGCCCAGCCCACTTTTAGGACCACGCATTATTAGAAAAATCGGCCTTTTTTGTTTCTAATATATATTCATTTTCTGCTTCCTGTGGGGTTCTCCCCTGCAAAGATAAGAACCAATTCGTACTTAAGCACTCGTCCCTGAAACTTCCATTGAATGATTCTATAAACGGATTGTCTGTCGGTTTCCCGGGACGAGAAAAATCCAACGTTACCTTGTTCTCCCAAGCCCAACGATCCAGCTCTTTAGAAATAAATTCCGGTCCGTTGTCAACTTGAATACGTCCGGGTAGGATGCCTCTGTTTACATGAATGTTCTCTAGCGTATCTCTCTTCTTGGTGGTGGTCAGAACTTTTTTTTAATACATCCTGCAGCATCTGCTTATCCAAAGACAAGTCTGCCACTATCTGTTTCAACTTCATGTTCTCCTCCTTCAATTCTCTAAGACGCTTGATCTGACTCACTTTCATCCCTCCGTATTTACCTCGCCAATGATATAGGGTGCCTCTCGATATGCCATGTTCCCTGCATATGATTTCCGACGAAATGCCTCCCTCCAGATCCTTTACCGCTTTAATGATTGCACTTTCACTATGTTTGGGCTTTTTCATGTTACTCTCCCTTAAACTTTAAAGTTAACATTTTGTCCAATTATCAACCATCCAGTTTTCGGGGAGGGCTACATAAGCCAGAGCGAAACTTTTCAAATGACTTTGCAGTGATATTTCATAAACAACTAAAAATCACATGCAGTATTATACGATCGTCTGCATTTAATAATCAACAATGATAACAATTATAAATAAAGTTTCATAACTTTGATAATGTAAAATAGAAGCAACTATGAAAAAAGTGAGAAATTTTTTGCTTCTTTTTTCTGCCGTTCTTTTTTTCAGCTGCGGCAAAATGCCGGAACCAAAAACAGACCCCGTTAGTGTTGTCGCGATGGACTCCACATACATAGTATCAGAAAGTCAATCGTTAAATCTCTGTCTAAAAACTCTAAATGCACTTGACCCTTCATCAAAATCTTCCTTAAGAAATACAAGAGTTGTTTCCTCATTTGTAAAGCTCTCCTCTCTGATTTCTAAAAATGGCACATTTACCAAAGCCGGAGAAACGGAAGCTCCATCTTTCTATTTATTTAACTTCTCTAATAATCAGGGCTATGCGCTTGCTTCTGCAGACAAACGCGATAATGGCGCGATATATATGTTTTCAGAAACAGGCAATCTCAACCTATCCGATATAGATACAAGCAGTAATCAGCACTGCGTTCTTAATCTTATTGAAAAATATCATAATTATCAAATTGATTCTTGCAATAGAAGCCTCATCAACAAAGTTCAAACCAAGGGGGGTGGTGATAAGGGGGATGACTATGAATCTATTACCACTTCAGTAATAACGGCAAAATATGGCCCTCTGATCACAACGGCATGGGATCAGGATGAGCCTTTTAACTATTATGCCAATTATTATGGAGGAGAGGACTGCAGGGGTACAGATCCACATACGGGGTGCGGACCAATCGCGGTTGCACAATTAGCAGCATATTACAATTATCCAAGTTCCTATACTCAAGACGGCATCACTTATTCATTTAATTGGAGCATAATAAACCAAGGGAAAACCAAAAATGATTTAAATTCAGACACAACAAGAAAATATGAGGTATCAAAATTTATTTACGCAGTTGCGTGCGCTGAAGATGTAGAATATGGCAAAGATGGTTCATCAGTAACTAGGTATCATTTAAAAAGAGGCTTAACAAGATTGGGGTTTGCCCACGAAAGCAACACACACGACTTTACATATCCGGCTGCCAGATTATCCCTAACACAGATGCATCCTGTTATTATAACTGGAGAGACGACTGGTGCTAGTACCGGCCATGCTTGGCTTATTGATGGTTTTTCTGAAATTACTGATGAGGTAAGAACTTATGATGGACAGGGTAATTTAGTTGAGAACACGATTCTCAATATATACAATTATGACATGTATTATAAATACATTCACTGCAATTTTGGTTGGGGAAATTATAATAATAGCAATAGGGACTATGAGTATTCCTGTCAATATGAAAATTATACCGCTAATGTTAATGCAAGTGTATTCACCCCACTTACAGGCTATACCTTTAACGAAGATTTAAGAATTCTTTCAAATATTCATAATTAAATAAATCCATGAAAAAAATTAATAGTGTTTTAGTTTTATTTCTTACAATAATAATTTGTATATCTGCAAGTTGTAGCAAGGACGACATTAAGATTAAGGATTACTCTAATCTTGGACCTAACAAGATTTTTTACGGTGCAAATAAAATAATGTCTGTAAATACAACCATTGACTTCAACAGCTTGAATAAAATCTTGACATCTACAATCTGGTACGGTCGCTATACTACATCTTTTAACACAAACTCAAAAGGAATTATTGACTTTGTGGATGTTTGTATTGACATGAACAAAGTTGATTTTCCCGGCGTGTCTTTTTATAAATTTGCAGGAAAAGATTCTGTTTATCTGTACAGAATAGCTGGTTCCTCAGAATATAAAAAATATGATTTTTCATACAGTGTTGATTCCAATTCAAATATTTTGAGTTTCTTCTACAAAGGAAAGGCAGTAATGGAGTGGAAACTCATAGGGCTTGAAGACGGAACCATTGCAGTAAATGGCGATGATTTTGCTTTTCACGAAAGGCTTTCTGTCAGAAAGTACTCTGAAATAAGAACTGTTTATCGCCCTTATACTGAACATGGGCTGAATCTTTCCAGTATTAGACAAATAATGTCAGAAGCATTGCCTGTTGATGTTTGGAATTCCAAATATCCGGCACTTACTGACTGGATGGAGAAATGGGAATAGGAATTTGTGTTAATAATCGTTTCCGTAGAAAACGAGAGAAAACGTCTAGTATTGTTACGAGGACTCAACTTAATTAAATAAATCCATGAAAAGAATTAATAGTGTTTTAGTTTTATTTCTTACAATAACAATTTGTATATCTGCAAGTTGTAGCAAGGACGACATTAAGGATTACTCTAATCTTGGACCTAACAAGATTTTTTACGGTGCCAATAAAATAATGTCTGTAAATACCACCATTGACTTCAACAGCTTGAATAAAATCTTGACATCTACAATCTGGTACGGCCGCTATACTACCTCTTTTAACACAAACTCAAAAGGAATTATTGACTTTGTGGATGTTTGTATAGACACGAACAACCCTGATGCTTCTCCCCTCCCGTCATATTATAAATTTATAGGAAAAGATTCTCTTTATCTGTACAGAACGGTACCTGCCGAACATAAAAGATATGATTTGTCATACAGTATAGATTCCAATTCAAATATTTTGAGTTTCTTCTACAAAGGAAAGGCAGTAATGGAGTGGAAACTCATAGGGCTTGACAACGGAACCATTGCCTGTTGATGTTTGGAATTCCAAATATCCGACATGCACTGAATGTATTGAGAACTGGGAATAATCTTGTAAATACGTAACAGACTGCTAAGCAATGCGCCACAAACTTATTACTGAAAAGTCATTTGAAAAAGGTTGAGCGAGTGTGTTTCGTACGAGCAATGATTTTCATCAGAAAATCATTAACGATAAGTAAGCCAGAGCGAAACTTTTCAAATGACTTTGCAGATAAGTTGTTGAGCGGGCAAATAAAAAAAATAACAGGCAAAATGCCTATTATTTTTTATACCTTATAATCATTACTTAATGATTATTATAGGCGTTTAAGTTTAACTGTGAAGTGACGCATAATCGGAGCCTCCCACTCTATCGCAACACCGCGTGTTATTGAATCTCTCCTGTCATAAACATTCTTAAGAGCAGCAGCAATAACGTCTATGTGATTGTCCGTGTAGACTCTCCTTGGAATAGCCATCCTTAAAAGATCAAGTCCTCCAAAACGATTCTGTCTTGTAACGGGGTCTCTGTCGGCCAAGATATACCCTATCTCACAGGCTCTTACACCCGCCTCAAGATAAAGCTCGCAAGTTAGAGTCTGAGCAGGGAATTCTTCTTTTGGAACATTAATCAGAACCTTATCCGCATCTACAAAAATTGCATGACCGCCGGCAGGACGCTGATAAGGGATCCCGTATTCATCCAATTTATCCGCAAGATGCTTTACCTGACGGATCCTTGTATCAAGCATGTCAAACTCAGTATTCTCCTCAAGGCCAACGGCTAATGCATTCAGGTCACGTCCGTTCAACCCTCCGTAAGTAATATATCCCTCAAACGGGATGCAGAACATTTTTGCCCCCTCATACCAATCTTTATCATTAGTAGCAATAAAACCTCCCATATTCACGATAGCATCTTTTTTAGCACTCATTGTCATACCATCAACATAAGAGAACATCTCCAGAGCAATATCTTTAATAGTCTTGTTTTCATATCCTTTTTCACGTGTCTTAATGAAGTAAGCGTTCTCCGCAAACCTGGCGGAATCCATCACAATTGGAACGCCGTACATTTTGCACACGGCACTTGTCTCTTTTATATTCTGCATGCTGACAGGCTGACCTCCGACAGTATTATTGGTAACTGTAAGGACCATAAAAGGAACATTTCCTTTATTTTCAGAGAGAACTTTTTCCAATTTTTCTATGCTAACATTCCCCTTAAAGGGAATCTCCAGCTGCGTATCCTTGGCCTCATCTATAGTGACATCAATTGCTTTGGCCTTGCGGCTTTCTATGTGTCCTTTTGTAGTATCAAAATGAGCGTTTCCGGGAATCACATTACCCTGCTTTACCAAATATGAGAATAAAACATTCTCCGCAGCACGGCCCTGATGAGTTGGTATCACGTATTTAAAACCCGTGATTTTCTGAACTTCAGCCTCAAACTTATAAAAAGAGGTTGCGCCTGCATAACTCTCATCTCCAAGCATAAGCGCAGCCCATTGGCCTTGGCTCATAGAGCCTGTTCCTGAATCTGTAAGCAAGTCTATATAAACTTCTTCGGCTTTTAATTGGAATACGTTATAGTAAGCTTTTTTAAGCCACTCCTCACGCTCTGCGCGGGTACTTTTTCTGATGGGCTCAATCATCTTTATTTTCCAAGATTCCGCAAATGGCAATTCCATAATATATATTTTTAAAGTTTTACAATATTTTGTTATGCAATTTAAAAAAATATTACATAAAACAATAACAATTAAAGTAAATTTTAGAATTTTGATTACAAATCAGTTTACAGAACCTAACTTTTCAGGCATTATTTTGATTGGTAAAATTATAACTTTGTGAAAAGTTTAAATAGATATGAACGGATGCTTTAAATCTTTCACATGCCTGGCCGTTATTTGTTTTTTATTGCCGGCGTCATTGTCAAATCTTGCCGTTGCGCAAAATAAAAGAAAGAACAATAAAGAGGAACAGAAACTTCAAAAGCAAGACACCAAACTAAAGAAAGCCCTTAAGTTTGGAAATATACAGAATGATTCTTCCGGCGTATCACTTACAGCAGAAGCTGTTACACTTCCAAACGGTTGGAAGCTCACCCCGGCCGGAAAACAATTCAGGCTGGGAGATTTGCCTTTAAATATGGCCGTATCTCCGGACCAAAAATGGATTGCAGTTACAAACAACGGTTACGGAAGGCAGAGCCTGCAATTGTTCAACACAAAGAAAGAAGTTGAGAGTGACAATGTCACAATCAATATGAGTTGGTATGGTCTCTGTTTTTCTCCCGACAGTAAAACTCTCTACGCATCGGGGGGTAATGAGAATAAAATCAGAATTTACTCTATCAGTCAGGAAGGCAGACTAAAACAAACTGACAGTATTGTAATGGGAAAACCGTGGCCAAATCACATCAGTCCGGCCGGAATGGTTATATCAGAGAAATATGGTAAGCTGCTGGTAGTTACAAGGAGAGACAACAGTATATACGTTTATGATATTGCCACTAAAAAGCTGATATCCAAGATGTCAGCCGGGAGCGAATGTTATGATATTGTATTGTCAAAAGATGAAGAGAATGCTTACATATCTTGCTGGGGAAGTAAAAAAGTTAAAGTATGGAATTTGAAAAACAAAGATTGGACAGAGAGCTATAATGTTGGAAATCACCCAAATGAGTTGTGTCTAGATAAAAGCGGGAATAGGCTTTTTGTTGCAAATGCGGATGATAACAGCGTAAGTGTCATTGATTTGCAAAATAATAGAGTTGAGGAACTTTTGAATGCTGCACTGTTCCCGAATTCACTATCGGGAAGTACAACAAATGGATTGTGCATTTCCCCAAAAGGGAGAAAACTATTCATTGCAAATGCAGATAATAATTGCGTGACTGTCTTTGACATCTCTAAAAGGGGAGAAAGTAAGTGCCTGGGATTCATCCCGGTCGGTTGGTATCCCACAAATGTTAAATGCGCACAAGGCAAGCTATGGGTTACAAACGGAAAGGGATTAAAATCAGCTCCCAACCCGTATGGCCCTGAGCCGGTTAATGTTAATGAAAAATTCGGACATCACAGCGGGGATGCAAACAAGACCCAGGGAGTGGAGTATATTGCAGGATTATTCCTTGGGGCGCTTTCAGAAATTGATTTGCCGATTGACGACAAACTTGCAGAATTTTCAAAACAAGTATTTGCCAATACTCCTTATAATCAAGCAAATGACATGACTTCAGAGAGCAGTCCGGGGAATCCGGTTCCTTCAAAAGTCGGAGATGCAAGTCCAATAAAACATGTGTTTTATATCATACAAGAAAACAGAACTTATGACCAGGTTCTCGGGGATATAAAGGAGGGCAACGGCGATTCCAGTTTGGTATTATTTGGGGAGAAAGTAACGCCTAATCATCATGCCATCGCAAAAGAGTTTGTGCTGCTGGATAATTTTTATGTTAACGCAGAAGTGAGTTGCGACGGACACAACTGGACTGTAGGCGGTTACGCTAATGATTTTCTGGAAAAAACATGGCCTACTTATTACAGCGGCAGGGGAGATTATTACGCCGGAGAAGGGGGTCAGGAAATGGGAAATAATACGAGCGGATTTATTTGGGACATGTGCAAGAAGATGGAAGTTTCATACCGTACCTACGGAGAATTCGTCTCCAGAAAAAAAGGTGTGATTAAGCCGTCGGTGCCTTCTCTTGCCGGGCATTTCTGCACATCGTATGAGCCGTGGAATCTGTCAATTAAAGACACTGTAAGATTGCGCGAATGGAAACGCGATTTTGATTCGCTGGTTGTTGCAAACGCACTGCCTCAATTTATGATTGTCAGACTTCCCAATGACCATACCGGCGGCATGTCCCTCGGCAAGAGGACACCATTTGCGTATGTAGCTGATAATGACTTGGCTGTCGGGATGTTGATAGACCATTTGAGCCACTCTCCCGTTTGGAAAGAGAGCGTTGTTTTTATAGTTGAAGATGATGCGCAAAACGGTGCCGATCATGTGGATGCCCACAGAAGTCCCTGCTATGTTGCAGGAGGATTTGTAAAGCGCGGATTTGTAGACCATACCCCCTACACAACTACTTCCGTTCTGCGTACAATGGAATTGATACTTGGATTACCACCTATGACTCAACATGATGCAAGCGCGCGCCCAATGTGGAGATGCTTCTCTTCCGTTGCAGATACCACTACATTTCACTACCGTCCTTCCAACATAAATTTGGATGAACAAAATGTTAAAAAAGATAAGTGGCAGGCCATGTGTGAAAAATATAATTTCAATAAAGAGGACGCCGTGCCGGATGTTGAATTCAACCAAATGCTTTGGCATGCAATAAAAGGAGACTGGATACCTTATCCAACCATAAGACGCTCGGCCTTCCTGACATACACCGATGACGATGACGATTAAAAATTCATAATCAATAAAAAAAGCGACTAAAAATTTTGGTCGCCTTTTTTTATTATCGTCCTAAACGGACAATTCTTTTAAACTTGCTATAAATTAAATAACACCCTGATCAAGCATAGCGTGAGCAACCTTCATGAATCCGGCAATGTTGGCACCCTTAACATAGTTAATGTAGCCATTCTTCTCTGTACCGTATTCAACGCAAGCATTGTGGATGCTCTCCATAATTGAATGAAGTCTGTCATCAACCTCTTTAGCTGTCCAGCTGATATGCTCAGCATTCTGAGTCATCTCAAGACCTGAAGTTGCAACACCACCGGCGTTAACAGCCTTTCCCGGAGCAAACAAAATCTTTGCTTTCTGGAATGCCTCAATAGCTGCAGGCTGGCAACCCATGTTAGAAACCTCGGCAACTGCCCAAGTTCCATTCTTAAGAAGCTCTTTGGCATCAGCCTCAGCAACCTCATTCTGATATGCGCAAGGAAGAGCAACATCACATTTAACACTCCAAGCTTTCTTTCCTGCAATAAACTTAGACTCAGAAGGGAATTTCTTTGCAAACGGAGCAACTATGTTTTGGTTAGTAGCTCTTAAATCAAGCATAAAATCAATCATATTCTGATTCATTCCCTCAGGGATAGAGATAACTCCGTCCGGTCCGGAAATAGCAACAACCTTAGCACCCAGCTGAGTAGCCTTTGTGCAAGCGCCCCATGCAACATTACCAAAGCCGCTGATGGCAACCTTAAGACCTTTGATGTCCTTTCCCGCTTTGTGAAGCATGTGCTGAGTAAAATAAAGAGCTCCAAAACCTGTAGCCTCAGGACGAATAAGTGAACCGCCCCACAACTGGCCTTTGCCTGTCAAAACTCCTGTGTTATACTCTCTTGCAAGCTTCTTGTACATTCCGTACATGAAACCGATCTCTCTACCGCCGACACCTATATCACCTGCAGGTATATCTGTATCCTTGCCGATAACTCTCCACAATTCCAGCATGAAAGCCTGGCAGAATCTCATGACCTCATTGTCGGATTTTCCAACCGGATCAAAGTCAGAACCGCCTTTGCCACCACCCATAGGAAGTGTAGTAAGTGAATTCTTAAATGTCTGCTCAAAGCCCAAGAACTTTAAGATAGAAAGGTTTACAGAAGGGTGGAATCTTAGTCCGCCTTTGTAAGGTCCTATAGCGCTGTTGAACTGAACGCGATATCCGTTGTTAATCTGAATCTCGCCTTTATCGTCAACCCAAACAACTTTGAAAGAGAATATTCTCTCAGGAATAACAATTCTCTCTACAATTTTTGCTTTTTCAAACTCAGGATGTTTGTTGTACTCTTCCTCAATTGATTCAAGTACTTCTTGAACTGCCTGAAGATACTCTTTTTCCTGGCTGTACTTCTTCTCCAAGTCAGCCATTATTTTTGCTGCTTTCATATAATTATGAATTTTTAATGTTAAAACTATGTTAAATAAAAAAATTTATTCTTAAAATTTTTCAAATCACGACAGATTTTGCAATCAAATTTTCTGCCAGATTCCAAAAAGTATGCTAATTTATAACTTTTTTTTATACGATACGCTCTTAAGCCAAAACTTATTTCACAACCCAAGTTGCTCCGCTGTGAAGAAGGTCATCCATACATTTAATTTTAGCCTTGGACTTAACCTGATCAATCTGAGCGTAAACGCTGTCATCATACGTCTTATCTGCCACATCTCTTATAACGCCAAGAGCTACAGGATATTCCGGGTATTTCATGTCTACCAGCATGCTATGGATTCCAAAATTATCATCCTTAGAGTTGTGTACAAGAATGTCTTTCTCAGTAATACCATTCTCTCCAAGTTTAACAACCTTAAGCTTTAAGCCGTCAAGGATGATACCCTTATCTTTGTTCTTGCCAAAAATCATAGGCTCGCCATCCTTAAGAATAATTGTTCTGTCTGCACGGACCTCTCTATCAGAAATATCCTTATGAGTTCCGTTATTGTAAATCATACAGTTAACAAGCATCTCAATAACAGAAGTTCCGTCATGTAAAGCCGCTCTAACCATAATCTCTTGATTAAGAGCCATTTCTGAATCCAAACTTCTTGCAAAGAAGGTTCCTCTTGCTCCAAGTACAAGTTCGCCGGGATTAAAAGGATACTCGATTGTACCGTAAGGAGAAGTCTTTGTAACCATTCCGTATTTGGAAGTTGGAGAGTACTGTCCCTTTGTTAATCCGTATATTCTATTGTTAAACAGAATAATATTAGTATCAATATTTCTTCTGATTGCATGAATAAAGTGGTTTCCTCCTATTGCAAGAGCATCTCCGTCTCCGGTCATCTGCCAAACGGAAAGATGAGGATTGGCAACTTTAATTCCGGTTGCAAGAGCAGAAGCTCTTCCGTGAATTCCGTGGAATCCATAAGTATTCATGTAATAAGGGAATCGGCTGGAACAACCTATGCCTGAAACAAATACAAACTGTTCCTTGCTGTATCCCCTGGCCTCGCAAACCTCAGGCATTGCCCTCAAAACAGATGCAAGAACCGCGTGGTCTCCGCAACCCGGGCACCACTTAACTATTTGATCACTTTTAAAATCTTGTTGTGTATATTTCATATCAAATCCTCCTTATTTAAGATTCTTAACAGCCTCTACAATCTCATGAACCATAAATGGTTGTCCCTCAACTTTATTGAATTGCTCATACTTAAACTGCGGAAGTTTTGCGCGCAGATAATCTGCAAATTGTCCACAGTTAAGTTCGCATACAAGAATCTTCTTAAACTTCTTAAATACCTCGGCAGTATTTTTTGGAAGCGGATTGATATAATCAAACTCTGCAAAGCCTACTTTCTTACCCTCTTTAAGCAATTGAGTAGTAGCTGTATACAGATGTCCAAATGTTCCGCCAAAACCAACTAAAAGAATGTCACCCTCTTTCTCACCGATAGTTTCCAAGGCAGGAATGAAATCTGCCATGACAGCGACCTTAGCGGCACGTGCAGCAACCATTCTTGCATGGTTCTCAGGATCAGATGACAGCGGGCCTGCAGGAGATTTCTCCAAGCCGCCTACTCTGTGCTCGAGTCCCGGAGTTCCCGGAAGAGCCCAGTTTCTTACAAAAGTTTTTGGATCTCTCTCATAAGGTTTGAACTTGCCATCGCACTTTGTAACGATAGGAGGTTTAATGTCCGGATAATCTTTCATAGAGGGGATCTTCCAAGGCTCATTGCCATTTCCAAGATAGCCTTCTGACAAGAAAATTACCGGCATCATATGTTCCATTGCAAATTTACCCGCGTAGTAAGCTGCTCTAAAACAGTCAGACGGAGTGCGCGCGCACATAACCATAATTGGGCACTCGCCGTTTCTTCCGTAAAGAGCCTGATCCAAATCCGTCTGCTCGGTTTTTGTAGGAATACCGGTAGAAGGACCGCTTCTCTGAACATCAACAATAACAAGAGGGAGCTCTGTCATACATGCAAGTCCCATAGCCTCAGACTTTAAAGAAAGTCCGGGACCGGAAGTTGTTGTAACGGCCATGCTGCCCGCGTAAGCTGCTCCAATTGAAGTACAAATACCCGCAATCTCATCTTCGCACTGCATTGTTACAACTCCAAGCTCTTTATGAACGGCAAGTTCCTCTAGAATTGCAGTGGCGGGAGTGATAGGATAGGAACCTGCAAATAAAGGTCTTCCCGATTTTTCAGAAGCTGCCATAAGACCCCATGCGGTTGCCTGGTTTCCGCTTATGCTTCTGTAAGTTCCCGGCTCAAGTTTTGCCGGCTCAATAGTGTAAGTATTACCAATTGCGTGAGTATTGTGAGCATAATTGTAACCGTCATTAAGTACCTTAATATTAGGGGCAATCAGGTCCGGCTTCTTTGCAAACTTTTTCTTCAAATAGTCCTCTGTAAAATTAAGAGGACGGCTGAACATAAAGTAGCACATACCCAGTGTAAAGATGTTTTTGCATCTTACAATTGACTTTGGATCTAGTCCGCTATCCTTAAGGCTCTCCTTTGTAAGAGAAGTAATGGGAGCCCAGATCACATTGTAATCTTCTAGCTGTAACTCCTTTACGGGATCCATTGTCTTAAATCCGGCCTTCTCCAAACCCTGCTCATCAAAAGAATCCTGGTCCAGGATAATGCTTCCACCCGGTTTTGCAAACTTAGCGTTTGCCATCAAAGCGGCCGGATTCATTGATACCAGTACATCTGCCAAATCACCTGGTGTTTTTACATTTGCCTGTCCGACATGCACTTGAAAACCAGAAACTCCGGACACAGTTCCTTGTGGAGCGCGGATTTCAGCAGGATAATCGGGGAATGTTGAGATCTCATTCCCGTATAGAGCGGAAGCATCTGCAAACAGAGTACCTGTAAGCTGCATGCCGTCGCCGGAATCACCTGTGAATCTGATGACTACATCTTGTGCATCTATTACCTTGTGTTCCATATCTTTTATTTAAAATCTAAAATTATATTATATCAAGAAAATTCTCTTCGTTTTCCCCCTCTGCACGGGATTGACAAATATAGATATTTTAATAATAGATTACAAGAAAAATAAAACAAATATGTTACAAAAATCAAGGATTCTCAACAATCTGCTTACAGATTTGATTAACAGCTAATTGCAATAAAACAAAAAAAGGACGTCCTCGTTTGGACGCCCTTTAAATATCATTTTCCTTACCTATTTGGCAGCAGATTTTGTATCTGCAGCCTGCTGACCAAACTGAGTTGGTTTTGTCTTGCTTGCAGGAATCTTCAGTTCCGCCTTGCAAAGAGGAAGGATATCCTCGCTCTGGGCCTCATTAAGATAAATTATTGCACCTACGGAAGTATCAAATATATAAGTGAATCCGTGAGCCTTTGAAACCTTGTCAATAGCAGCCTGAGCCTTCTCCGCAACAGGTCCCATCAAAGTCTCATTACGATTGCTCAAATCTTTCTGAGCCGTATCGCTGAACTGCTGCAAACGTTGCTGTAAATCATTCAATTCCTGTGTTTTAGCGTCTAATATAGGTTGACTCCACTTTCCTTTGTTGTCTTGATAAGCTTTTGCCTTTGTATTAAAGTCATTCTGCATTCCGTTAAAAGTATCTTCCAAATCATTCTGATACTTCTGCATCTTTACAACGGCAGAATCTCTCTCCGGCATAAGAGCTACAAGCAACTGAGAATTAATGTGGCCAAACTTAAATGATTGCGCTGATGCCTTTCCGGGAACCATGGTAACCGCAAGAACGGCAAAAGCAACTGTCAGCAGTGTTAAAAATTTCTTCATGTTATTTAAAATTATTTATTTATTTGTCTTCTGAATTCATTGTCTTTGTAGCTCTCAATATATTTACAATCAATATTTTACCGAGCATTAAGCTTATTTATCACAACGCTGCTCAAGTCACTCTCCGCATTTGTATAAACAACTCCCTTCAAAGCAGAGACGTCAAAGATAATCATAAAATCTCCATCTGTCGCTACTTCATTAATAGCCTTTTGAACTTTATCCCTTATCGGCCCCAGAAGTTCATCGGATTTCTTCTGCATCGTACCATCTTGTCCAAAATAAGATTTCTGCAAATCTTTTGCTGCTTTCTCGTTTTGAATTATCTCATTCTCTTTTATTTGTCTCTGAGCAGCATTCAGAGCAGATTTCTGCTGCTGGTAAGAATTGTAAAGCTTCTCAATTGCCGCATATTCATTATCAACCTTTGCTTTATACTGCTTGTTAAGCGTCTCAAGTTTTTCCTTTGCAACTTTGTACTCCGGCAGCGCCTCCAAAATTGTTTCTGTGTTTACATATCCGGTTTTCCGGGCCTTTGCAACAGGTTCAGTTTGTGAGGTAATAACCTTGGGATTAATAACACCCTTCTTTACATAAACCTTATTTGACTGAGCGCAAAGCGGCATTGCGCAAAAAACAGTTAGAGCCGCAATTGATATTAATTTTTTCATAAAAGTTCCTCCTACATTAAAACTATTTATGTTTATTATCATTTAAAACATAGTTCTCCACATGTCAGAACCATCTTTAAATCACCTAGAACTGTTGTCCTATCAAGAAATGGAATTGACTGCCGCCCCTCTTTTGATTCTCATTAGGCACCGGATCAAATCCATAACCCCAATCTACTCCAAGCATTCCGACAACCGGAAGCATCACTCTTACACCAACACCCATTGACCTCTTAATTTGGAACGGATTAAAGTCAGAAATATTCTCCCAGCAATTACCTCCCTCCATAAATACAAGTGCGTAAATTGTTGACTGAGGCTGTAATACAACAGGGTATCTCATTTCAACTGTAAATTTATCGTATACGTGGCCGACATAGGCATTTTGCCTTATGGGGGTCAAAGAATAGTTGGGATACCCTCTAAGTCCAATGATATCAGAACCATACGTATTATACCCGCTCATTCCGTCACCACCAACTTCAAATCCCTCAAAAGGAGAATACAACGCTTTCTTATAATAACCTAAATATCCCCAGTTTGCAGCCGTCCTCAAAACAAGATTGCCAATCAGTTTCAAATAAACATCACCCTTAAAAGTCCACTTGTGATACTCTATCCATCTGTATCTGTCCTGATCTGATTCCTTCTTGTAATCCTCATTTGATTTATGTCTGAACATAGAGTAAGGAGGGGTAAGTTGCACGCTGGCAGCAAAATCCGAGCCTGACCTCGGGTAAATCGGTTGGTCGGTAGAGTTTCTCTCCAGCGTTAATGTATAACTGAAATTATGTGAGAATCCCGTATCAAACAAAAAGTTGTAATTCCAATTGTGCAATTTATAAGTCTGCCAGCTCAATGAATGATAAAGAACAAAATAATTATCAGGCCATGACAGACGTGTTCCCAACCCTACAGACGCGCCAAACACCTCCATGTATTCATCTGAATTCTGATAATAATAAGAGGAATTAGTCTGTCTTGTAAAGTACGTGGAAATGCTAAGCGATGTTGGCTTGGTCCCAAATAGCCAAGGCTCTACAAAGCTGGCTGACAAAGCGGTATAATACGTTCCGCTAGTCTGGAACCTGATGGACAAACTTTGTCCGTCTCCAAGAGGAACCGGTCTCCAAGCGTGTTTCTTAAATATTCTCTTTATTGCAAAGTTGTTAAAGCTTACTCCCAATGTTCCTACAAATGTATTGCCGCCCCAACCTCCGGAAAGCTCCAACTGACTGTTTGGTTTCTCCTCCAAATTATACGCAATATCCACCGTGCTGTTATTCTGATTAGGAATCAAACTGTAACCTTTTTCAGAAGCAGCCGTCTCCGGATTGAAGTGTCCTATGGAAGCAATTTCCCTTATGGATCTCTCAAAATCAGACTGTGAGAAAAGATAGCCGGGCTTTGTAAATAGAGCGCGCCTTGCAATTTTTTCTGCAGTGATATTATTGCCGTTTATAATAATTCTGCTGAACGTTGCCTGTTTGCCTTCATAAATTCTCATCTCAACATCAACGGAATCGCTCTCAATATTTTTCTCCACAGGCATGATATTAAAAAATAGATAACCGTTGTCGGTATAGAGTTTTTTAACATCGGCATCTTGCTGTTTAGGATCTCCGTTCAGACGCTTGTCCATTGTAACAAGGTCATATATATCACCCTTCTTAATCCTAAGCACAGAGTTCAACTGTTCAGCAGAGTAGACGCTGTTTCCCGTCCATGTAATATTTCTGAAATGATACTTGTCTCCCTGGTCAAATTTAAAATCAATTTGCAATCTGTCGGGAGAAATATAATACATAGTATCTTTGAGGATTCTGGCATCTCTATATCCCTGCTCATTAAATGTGGATATCAGACTGTTCTTGTCCGTCTTAAATTCTTTTTCATTAAACTTCTTGGATTTGAAGAAGTTAAAAAGGCGTTTATCCCTTGTCTTCTTCATGGACTTCATCAACTTCCAGTCTCCGATTGCCGTATTTCCGGAAAAAGTTATTTTTTGAATTTTTACTCTCGGCCCCCTGTCTATATGAAAAGTTACTCTTACCGCATTGTTGATCACAGTATCATTTTCCTGAGTAAGTTTTACAGAGCATTTTAGGAATCCCTTCTCTGCATAATATCTTTTGATGATATCCGTGGATGACTTGATTATATAGTCTGAAAGTTCTGAACCTTTTTTAAGTTTCAGTCTCTCATCCAAATCAGATCTTTGACCGCTGCGAACTCCCTCAAAAATCCAGCGCGAAACCCTTGGGCGTTCAACCAGATGAATACCTAAAGTAATGGTGTCATTTTTCCCAATTGAATCTATATACAGACCCGCATCTGAAAAATATCTCTGGGCCCAGATTCTTTTTAGAATATCTGAAACATCGGTGCCAGGAATGGTAATTTTGTCTCCCTTGGAAAGTCCTGTAAATGAGATAATCTGATCCTCGCTCAGATATTTGATGCCGGAAACTTTTATGTTTCCGATGATGTAGGTTTTGGGATTATCATAGTCAACTTCCTGCGCCGCAAGGGAAATAGGAAAAATGGCTAATGCCAACAATAAAAAAGCTTTTAGTAGTTTCATGTACAGCAGTTAATTTTTAAACTTTTCCGTATCTTCTCTCCCTCTTAGAGTAGGCGTCTAAAGCTTGCCGGAACTGAGTTTTGCGAAAATCGGGCCAAAGAACATCCGTAAAGTAATACTCAGTGTAAGCGGTCTGCCAAAGCATATAGTTGCTAATCCTCTGCTCTCCGCTTGTGCGGATAAGCAGATCCGGATCAGGTATATCCGCAGTGCTCAGATAGCTCCCGACAGTTTCTTCTGTAATCTGCTCACCGGGATGCTTGCTCATAAACTTATTAAGCGCCTGGACAATATCCCATTTACCACTGTAGCTAAGCATCACAACCAAACTGGTTCCGGTGTTGCCGGCAGTAAGAGCCATACAGTCATCTATCTCTTTTACAAGGGACTTAGAAAGCCTGGAAAAATTTCCGATAACCCTAAATCGAACATTATTTTTCATAAAAGTGGGAGTCTCTGCGGTAATGGCCTTAAGCATTATTTTCCACAACCCCTCTATCTCATCTTGAGGTCTGCCCCAGTTCTCCTCTGAAAAGGCAAAGACACTAAGATATTGTATTCCAAGTTCTACCGCCAGCTCGCAGCATGCGCGCACGCTCTCCACTCCTTCTTTGTGGCCATCTATTCTCTCTTTTCCTCTCTGCTTTGCCCAACGTCCGTTGCCATCCATAATGATAGTAACATGCTTTGGCAATTTATTTTCTTGTGTCATTACTCTGATTTTGTGAGGGGCAAAGATAACAAAATTATCAATGTATAAAAGCTCCTCATGTTAAGCCTATTTAAGATTGCGCTTATCTGCCCCCCAGAATAATTTCTCATTAAGAGCCTTAATGAAATTATTATCCATGGAAACCATATTGACAGAATTCGTCCCTTTGGAAATTTTAATTTTGGAATCTGTCGGGATGTGAAAAAATCTGTTGTCTGCAGATACAAGAGCATCTTTATTGCGGCCGCTGAAGGATACTCCTATTATGGAGGTATCCGGTACAACAAGCGGTCTGATGTTAAGGTTGTGCGGCGCAATTGGGACTATCAGCAATACATTTGACTGAGGCATAACTATAGGACCGCCAACGCTTAGCGCATATGCGGTAGAACCGGTTGCCGTGCTAACTACAACACCGTCAGCGGGATAACGCGGCAGATTTGTACCGTTGACGGATATTTCCAAATCCAGCATCGCCGTTCCGTTGCGCTGAATTGAAATTTCATTTAGAGCACAGGGATAAAAATCTGCCGGGGTATGTTCAAAATCCATCTTTAACAAACTCCTCTTTTCCGTAGTGAATTCCCTGTTCAATAACTTATCAATCCACTCATTTCCGAGCAAGACATCCGTCTCCGTGTTTTTATCTGCAACACTTGCCGTTGTCAAAAATCCGAGATGCCCAAAATTGATACCCGCTATTGGAATGTTCCTGTCTCTTACCAGAGCAACACCGTTTAAAAATGTGCCGTCACCTCCCAGAGAGAGAAAAAGTTCAGTGCCGGAGGGAATATCATCTGCTCCCGTAAATAAATCTGCACCTTCAACAGCATTAAGTATAGCAAAACTTCCGGATATCTTTGCTTCCGTCTGTTTAATGCTGTCAATCAGATAATTGTAAAACGGCTTATAAAACGCAAGACTTATGCGGGCATCCGATTTTAATCTCTGAAACAACAATCCGAGTTCCGGAAAACTCTCTTTTCCAACGTTTCTTCCAAATAATGCAATATCCATCATTTTATTTTCCTGCAAAAAACGGCAGGGC
>Ga0268357_101029_pt1 | contig 23864 bp, 15 predicted proteins | sample BioMet10_FD_192466 | JGI IMG/M metagenome (GOLD analysis project Ga0268357, IMG submission 192466) | Sewage microbial communities from Oakland, California, United States - Biofuel 10 (Illumina Assembly) | ecosystem: Engineered > Wastewater > Sewage > Unclassified | place: USA: California... | reverse complement strand
GAAGCTATCACACTCCCATCTCATTGTAAATAGTACGCTTCGCCAAACTAGATATCAATCAAAAAGTAAAATATTTGCACTATAAAATTTATTTAAAAAAATCGGACATTTAAACTTGCAATTTTGAAGATAAATTAAATAATTTATAAAGTATTGCAATTTAACTTTATATAAGGTATAATAGTTTTTGTCTTAGGGGTATGGCTCAACGGTAGAGTAGTGGTCTCCAAAACCATTGGTTGTGGGTTCAAATCCTACTGCCCCTGCCACTTTAACAAAAAAGCAGTCTTTTTAGATTGCTTTTTTTGTTTTTAAATTATAGAATTAATTGTATATTTAAGGTATTATTATTATAAGACAATAATTGATCGGAGGGGTAAAATGCAATCTTTTGATTTAGTTATAATTGGAGGAGGCATTGCAGGTATTTCTGCAGCCATCGAAGCAAAGGAGCAGGGTATAGATAGTATATTAATATTGGAAAGAGAACCTGAACTGGGGGGGGTTTTAAATCAATGCATTCACAGCGGGTTTGGGCTTGAACTTTTTGATGAAAATCTAACCGGACCAGAGTTCTCACAGAAATTTATATATAAAGCATTGAAATTAAATATTGCCTTTAAACTCAATACCACAGTTATAGAGTTGAAGGAAGATAAAACTGTTATCGCGGTTAACTCCCAAGAAGGAATTTTTGATGTAAAAGGAAAAGCCATAATAATTGCTGTGGGCTGTGTGGAAAGAGCAAGGGGTGCAATTAACATTATAGGAAGAAAATTTGCAGGGGTTTATACTGCTGGATCTGCACAAAGGATAGTAAATATTGAAGGATATCTTCCGGGAAAAGAAGCAGTGATTATTGGAACTGGGGATGTAGGGCTTATTATGGCAAGGCGGATGCTTATTGAAGGGGCAAAAGTAAAGGCTGTAATAGAGAAGTCAGACGTTCCTAAAGGCAACAGTAAAAATGTTGCTGAATGTCTTGAGGATTTTAATATACCTCTTTTGCTAAGGCATGATGTGATTGACATTAATGGTAAGGCTAGGATTCAAGAGGTTACTGTGGCTCAAATAGATAGTGAAGGTAATGCTGTGGGGGGAACAGAAAGGGTTTTAACCTGTGATACAATTTTACTTTCTGTAGATTTGACACCAGATAATGAGCTAATCAGGAAAGCACAGATAAAGATTTTTGAAGGAGATTTGTTTACAAGTTCAAAAGGGATATTTGTATGTGGAAATGCACATTATATTCATAAAGATGCAGACAGCATAGTATTAGAAGGAAGAAGAGCCGGTGTAATTGTTTCTAAATATATCTTAGAAGAAAAATCTACAATTTGATGGAGAAAAGAATTTTTATGGAAGAAGAATTAAAAAAAATAGTTGAGGAATTAACGAGTTTTGAACAGCTTAGTTATGAAAAAATTCCGGATATTGATTTGTATATGGATCAGGTAACTACATTTATCGAAGAGAAACTGCACTATATTAAGAGAAGAGACAAGGACGATGCACTAACAAAAACAATGATTAATAACTATACGAAGGCAGGTATATTGATTCCGCCAAATAAGAAAAGATATTCAAAGGATAATATGGTTTTAATTGTACTGACATATTATTTAAAACAAATATTATCCATAAATGATATTGAATTGCTTCTTTCTCCAATTGTAGAACTAATCAAATCAGGTAAGGATTACAGCCTTGAGTTAGAGGAAATATATAATACATTTATCAAAATTGAAGAGAAGGAACATAGTGATTTTAAAGATAATTATAATGTTCACTCATATTTTTTTCAAGGAAATGAATTAGATGGAAAAAAGTATTACGAGTTATTATCTACCGTAGTCGGGCTTATAGTAAAGGCTACAATACAAAAAAGAATGGCAGAAAAAATAATTGACGATTTTTTCTCTAAAAAAGCTTTTTAAGGCAGTTCCTGCAAATAATGGTGCTGCCATTATTCGCAGTTATGCTGTCTTTAACAGATACTAATTTTTTACATAGTTCACATCTTAAATCATCCTTGCTTTGGTTAAACTTTTTTATCGGTACATTTCTATATCTTTTTTTATTAGATGGAGGGGAATAATTTAGGGATTCTCGTGTATCATTACTTTCATCAATTGTATAAGAAAGTGAAAAAGTGCTTTCACCAAAAAGTTCCAATTCAAAGCGGGGATTTTCCCGGTCATAATATTCTTCTATAACAAGCCTTCTTATTTGAGCATCATTTATTATTAATCCACTTTTTTCTATTCCATCAAAAATGCTTTTAGTTATATTGGTAGTGTCTGGATGCCTTTTTTTACTTTTATAGAACACTTTTAACACAGCAATTAATGATTCTGTAAGCATAATATCCGGATTTTGAAGTCTTGCCAGATATGCTATTTCCTCTTCGTAAAGAGCATATCTGTCATGGTATTTACCAGAATTAAAGGGAAGTATGGCTCTTCCATGTATATTAGACAATTTAAAGTTTGATTTTGTTATTGGAGAACCTTCTATTATTATTTTTGCATATGGTTTCATATGTTTACTCCTTTATTTAGCTTGGTCACCAACTAGGGTGAAAAATTGCTTCAGTTATTATAATAAACTAATTTATAACTAATTTATAGTGGAACGATACTGTTGAATAATATATTTTTATTAAGTATAATAAATTTTGTTCACCAATTTTATTAATTTAGTGAGGTAATGATATGAAAGAAAAAATAAATATTCTTGCTATCGAAAGCAGTTGTGATGAGACCTCTGCTGCGGTAGTGCAAAACGGCAGGAAGGTATTATCAAATATTATTGCATCTCAGATAGATATACATACAAAATTTGGAGGCGTTGTACCGGAAGTGGCTTCAAGAGCTCATGTAGAGGTGATTTCTGCCGTAGTGGAGGAGGCTCTTTCTAAGGCGGAGCTTACATTAGATGAAATCAATGCTGTTGCGGTTACATATGGACCAGGCTTGGTAGGTGCCCTGCTTGTAGGCCTGCAATATGCCAAAGGACTGGCATATGCTGTTAAAAAGCCTTTAATAGGGGTAAATCATATAGAGGGACATATAAGTGCTAATTTTATTCAATATGAAGATTTAGAACCTCCTTTTGTATGCCTCGTGGTTTCAGGAGGACATACATTTATAGTATATATGAAGGACTATGGGGAATTTGAAATAATGGGACAGACTAGAGATGACGCTGCTGGGGAAGCCTATGACAAAGTTGCCAGGGCAATAGGTTTAGGATACCCAGGGGGACCTAAAATTGACAAGATTGCTAAAAATGGCAATCCAGATTCAATAAAATTTCCTAGGGCAAATTTTCATGATGATAGTACTCTTGATTTTTCATTCAGTGGAGTGAAATCAGCAGTTTTAAATTACTTAAACCAGATGGAAATGAAAAATATTGAGATAAATAAGGCAGATGTGGCAGCCTCATTTCAAAAGGCAGTAGTAGATTTTCTTGTAGATAATTCCATAAAGGCATGTAAAATAAAAGGAGTAAATAAGATAGCTGTGGCAGGTGGTGTTGCATCCAATACATGTCTTAGGAAAAAATTTTTAGAGCAAGGTGTTAAAAATGAAATAGATGTTCTTTTTCCAGAGTTTATACTATGCACTGATAATGCAGCAATGATTGGAAGTGCAGCTTATTTTGAATATGTTAAAGGAAGAGTATCTTCCTTTAATCTAAATGCAGTTCCAAATTTGAAGCTTGGGCAGAGATAGGTACTAATATATGCATTCTACAATTTAGCACAAAAATTTTTATAAGATTTTTGAACAATATAAAAATTGCATTTTTATTATGGTTGAAACTAAGACACACAAGGTATATAATAAAACGGTAATAATATTGATTATATATGATATTAAAAAATGCAAGAATAAATTATATTAAAATTCAATTGAAATAATTTTGATATTTATATATAATATAGATATTATATCCTGCGTTAATATTTATAAAGAAAAATTCATAAATATGCAGATGATTTTATAAAGGGGATGAGATATTTGGTTAAAAAATTTAAAAGAGTTCTTGTTGCCAACCGAGGCGAGATAGCTATAAGAATATTCAGAGCATGCCAAGAACTCGGAATCAGGACAGTTGCTATTTATTCAGATGAAGACAAACGTTCATTGTTTAGAACAAAAGCTGATGAAGCTTATTTAATAGGGAAAAACAAAGGACCGGTAGAAGCTTATTTAAATATTGACGAAATTATAAATTTAGCACTAAAAAAGGGTGTGGATGCAATACATCCAGGATACGGATTTCTTGCAGAAAACCCTGAGTTTGCACGAAAATGTGAAGAGGCCGGCATTGAGTTTATAGGACCTACGGCTTCAATGATGGATAAACTTGGAGATAAGATAAAGTCGAAAATTGTTGCAGAGGCTGCAGGTGTACCTACAATACCTGGGGTTCAAAAACCAATTGAAGATGAAAAACAGGCAGTTGATTTTGCAAATTACTGCGGTTATCCTGTTATGTTGAAAGCAGCCTTTGGCGGCGGTGGCAGAGGTATGAGAATAGTTAGAAGTGAAAATGAACTCATATCTTCTTATAAAAGTGCAAAAAATGAAGCAAAAAAAGCATTCGGAATTGATGATGTATTTATAGAAAAGTATCTTGAAAAACCAAAACACATTGAAGTTCAGGTTTTAGGCGATAAGCATGGCAATTTAGTACATCTTTATGAAAGAGATTGTTCAATTCAGAGAAGACATCAAAAAGTTATAGAATTTACACCTGCAATAACAATTTCTCAGGAAAAAAGGGAATTGATATGTTCAGATGCCTTAAAAATTGCTAAATCTGTTGGCTACAGAAGTGCGGGAACTTTGGAGTTTCTTGTAGATAAAGAAGGAAACCACTATTTTATAGAAATGAATCCTCGAATTCAGGTGGAGCATACTGTAACAGAGATGGTTACAGGAATAGATATAGTTCAAAGCCAGATATTAGTTGCTGAGGGATATGATTTAGCGTCAAAGGAAGTGGGGATACCTTCCCAGAAGGATATTCAAGCAAGAGGCTATGCAATACAGTGTAGAATAACTACAGAAGACCCATCTAACAATTTTGCACCGGATACAGGAAAAATTGATGTTTATAGAACAGGCTCCGGATTTGGGATAAGATTAGATGGAGGTAATGGTTTTTCTGGCGCAGTTATAAGCCCTTATTATGATAGCTTGCTTGTAAAAACTACTGCTTGGTCAAGAACTTTCCAGGATGCAGTAAGAAAATCAATTCGTTCAGTTAAGGAGCTTACTATAACAGGGGTTAAGACCAATGTAGACTTCTTAATAAATGTTTTAAATCATGAAACCTTCCAAAAGGGAGAATGCGATACTAACTTTATTGCAGAAAACTCAGAGCTTTTTGATATATCTCCTAGAGCTGATGAGGAACTGAGAGTTTTAAAATATATAGGAGAAAAGGTTGTTAATGAAACTCATGGTGACAAGAGAGATTTTGATGTACCTGTAGTTCCTAAAACAAAATATGAAGGGAAGCTTATTGGTACAAAACAAGTACTTGATGAAGGCGGACCTGAAGCACTTATAGAGTGGATAAGATCTCAGAATAAACTTCTCCTTACAGATACTACTATGAGAGATGCACAGCAGTCATTAATGGCTACGAGAATGAGAACTAGAGATATGCTCAAGATTGCAAAGGAACAGTCTATACTTGGGAAAGATCTTTTTTCAATGGAGATGTGGGGAGGAGCTACCTTTGATGTAGCATACAGATTCCTTAAAGAGTCACCATGGGAAAGATTAGAAGAACTCAGAAGAAGAATTCCGAACATTCTATTCCAAATGCTTATAAGAGGAGCTAATGCAGTAGGATATAAGAATTATCCTGATAATGTAATTAGAGAATTTATAAAACAATCCTCGAAAAGTGGAATAGATGTATTTAGAATATTTGATTCATTGAATTGGCTAAAGGGTATGGAAGTTGCTATCGATGAAACATTAAACCAGGGAAAAGTAGCAGAAGCCTGCATGTGTTATACAGGTGATATACTTAATAGTTCAAGGGATAAGTATTCTCTTGATTATTATGTTAAGTTTGCAAAAGAAATTGAAAAAACAGGAGCTCATATATTAGGAATAAAAGATATGTCAGCGCTGCTTAAACCATATGCTGCAGTAAAGCTTATCAAAGCACTTAAAAATGAGATATCAATTCCGATACACCTGCATACACACGATACTACAGGAAATGGAGTTGCAACGGTTCTAATGGCGGCTCAAGCAGGAGTAGATATTGTAGATACTGCATTTAATAGTATGTCAGGGCTTACAAGCCAGCCTGCACTAAATTCAGTAGTTGCTGCGCTTGAAAATACTGAAAGAGATACAGGTATAGACTTAGGAGACATTCAGAAATTATCCGACTACTGGAGTGCAGTAAGACCTGTTTACAGCCAGTTCGAATCAGGCTTAAAGTCCGGAAGTGCTGAAATATATAAATTTGAAATTCCTGGAGGTCAGTATTCAAACTTAAAACCACAGGTTGAAAGCTTTGGATTAGGTCACAGATTTGATGACATAAAAGAAATGTATAAAAAAGTAAATGAAATGTCAGGAGATATAATTAAGGTTACTCCATCTTCAAAAATGGTGGGAGACATGGCCATATTTATGGTTCAAAATGATTTAACTCCTGAAAATATATTTGAGAAGGCAAAAAATATGGCTTTCCCAGATTCAGTTGTTTCATTCTATAAGGGGATGATGGGTCAGCCTATGGGTGGATTCCCAAAAGAACTTCAAAAGCTCGTTTTAAGGGGAGAAGAAGCAATAACCTGCAGACCGGGAGAAATGCTTCCACCTGAAGATTTTGAAAAAATAAAAGAAAATCTAGCAGATAAATTTAAGATTGAAGCAACAGAAAAAGACGTAATGAGTTATGCATTGTATCCTGATGTTTTTGAAGCTTACTTAAAATATATTCAGGAATTCGGTGATTTGAGCCATATGGGAAGTGATGTATTCTTCCATGGTTTATATGAAGGTGAAACTTCAGAAATCGAAATTGCAGAGGGTAAGACTTTAATTGTTCAGCTTATGGAAATTGGTAAGTTTGATGTTCAGGGCAATAGAACCTTGATATTTGAAGTAAACGGCAACAGAAGAGAGATTAAAATTAAAGACAAAGCTAATGGCGCAAGGTATGAAAAATTTGAAGACGAAGCTGCAATGGCTGATCCTTCAGACAAGATGGAAATAGGTGCCAGCATACCAGGTACTATACTTAAAGTCCTTGTAAAAGAGGGAGAAACAGTAAAAGAAGGTCAAAGTCTTATTGTAATAGAAGCAATGAAGATGGAGACGAATGTAGTTGCTAGTTCAGATGGCGTTATAGAAACTGTAGCTGCAAAAGAAGGAAAACAGGTTAAAACCGGACAGCTTCTTGTAAAACTCAAGTAAATTATCATAAACCCTATCCTACTGTTATTACAGAGATAGGGTTTATATTTCATTAAAAGGGGTGTTTAAATTGGATATAGAAAATATAGTAAAAAAGAAATTTGAAGTAATAAAAAATTTAAGAAAAGAATTAAATGATAACGCTGAGCTTTCTTTTAAAGAATATAAAACCAGTGATATAATAAAAAAGTTTTTAGATAGCTTAAATATAGAAACAAAAACCTTTGTTAGTACCGGAGTTGTAGGTATCCTAAATAATGATAAAAATTGCATAGCTGTGCGAGCCGATATGGATGCACTTCCTGTTAACGGTGTTTCTCATGCATGCGGACACGATTTTCATATGGCGGTAGTTTTAGGTACAGCTCTTGTTCTAAAAGAAATAGGATTTAATAAAAATGTAAAGTTTATATTTCAGCCTGGAGAAGAGGATGCAGGAGGAGCCCTTCCAATGATAGAGGAAGGTGTACTTGAAAACCCTAATGTAAAGTACATAATTGGACTGCATGTATGGCCAACACTTGAAGTTGGAAAAATTCAGGTTACAAGTGGTGCATCTATGGGATCTGTTGATGATTTTTCAGTTAAATTTTTGGGAAAAGGCGGTCATGCAGCAATGCCGTTTTTATGTAAAAATCCAATATATCCCACCATTGATTTTATTCAATCCTTTAATAATAAGATATTGACAGAAAACGATGTCCTTAATCCTTTTATAGTAACCTTTTCTTCAATAAAAGCAGGGGAAGCATGCAATGTAATTTCTGACGAGTCAAAGGTTTTAGGCACGGTGAGAACATTTGACAATGCATTAAGGGATAAGGTTAAAATTGATTTAACAAATGCTGCAATTTTAAGCGGGAAAAAATATAATTGTGATGCAAAGGTCGAATATGAAGTTGGATATCCCCCTTTAATTAATAACAAGGCTCTTACAGACAGTTTTGTTAAAGTAACAAAAGATATAATTGGAGAAGAAAATGTTTTACCATTAAACAAAAGTTTTGCTGCAGAAGATTTTTCGTTCTTTGCTGAAAAGGTTCCTTCAGTTCACTTTAGATTAGGTATAAGTGAAGGAGAAAAAGGTAATGAAAATTTACACTCAGCAAAGTTTAATGGCAGTGATAATGCTCTTTTATATGGAGTATTAATAGTAGTGAATTTTATATTAAAAATGGCGGATAAAATATAGGAATAAAAAATGTCATATAAAATAAAACTATAAGTAGATGTAAGAAAGGAGATATCATATGGTATTTAAAACAGGAGGAAAATATAATGGATTCAATTTTATACAAAGCAAAAAAATAAATGATATCGATTCTGAAGGAATAATTTTTGAGCATGAAAAAACAGGTGCTAAGCTTTTATATTTACAAAATAAGGATGATAACAAGGTGTTCACCATAAGCTTTAGAACTCCACCAAAGGATAGCACAGGCGTTGCTCATATATTGGAACATTCAGTATTGTGCGGATCAAAAAAATTCCCTACAAAAGAACCATTTGTAGAACTGGTTAAGGGATCATTAAATACATTTTTAAATGCATTTACTTTTCCTGATAAAACAATGTACCCTGTAGCCAGTAGAAATAATAAGGACTTTAATAATCTAATGGATGTTTATCTTGATGCGGTTTTTAATCCTAATATATACAAATATCCTGAAATCATGATGCAGGAGGGGTGGCATTATGAATTGGAAAATAAAGAAGATGAACTTACCTACAAAGGTGTAGTTTACAATGAAATGAAGGGAGCATTTTCTTCACCGGAGTCCATTCTTTTTAGAAAAATATCTGAATCACTTTTTCCCGATACTGCTTATGGAGTAGAATCTGGTGGCGACCCGGATGTTATTCCAAATCTCACTCAGGAACAGTTTATAGGATTTCATAAAAAATATTATCATCCTTCAAATTGCTATATATATTTATATGGCGATATGGATATTCTTGAAAAGTTAAAATTCTTAGATGAAAATTATTTAAGTTCTTATAAAAAAATAGAAGCGGATTCAGAGATAAAAATTCAAAAACCATATAATGAAATAAAGGAAAGTATAATAAAATACCCAATTTCAAACAATGAAAAAGAAGAAGATAAAACTTTTTTAAGTTTGAATTTTGCTGTTGGAAAATCCACAGATCCGGAACTATATTTAGCATTTGATATGTTGGAACATTTACTGCTGGAAACACCAAGCTCACCTTTAAAAAAGGCATTAATTGATGCAGGAATAGGTAAAGATGTATTTGGAGTGTATGAAAGCGGTATATTGCAGCCAATGTTCAGTGTAGTTGTTAAAAATTCTAATATAGACAGAAAAGAGCAGTTTAAAAAAGTAGTATATGATACATTGAATAATCTTGTTAATCAGGGAATAGATAAAAAATTAATAGAAGCATCTATAAATATTAAAGAGTTTCAACTGAGAGAAGCGGATTATCAGAGCTATCCCAAGGGTCTTATCTATAGCATGAAATGCATGGATAGCTGGTTATATGATGAAAGCCCATTTGTTCATTTAAGCTTTGAAGATACCATATTAAAGATAAAAACAGCATTAAAAGACCATTATTTCGAATCATTAATAAAAAAATATATAATAGATAATCTTCACGGGTCATTACTTATTGTTAAACCTGTAAAAGGACTGTCTGAACAAAAGGCGGAGTCAATTAAAAATGAATTGGCAGCTTATAAAGCGAAACTTTCTAGCGCAGAATTGGATAATATAGTTAATCAAACAATAAAACTAAAAGCAAGACAGATTGCTGTAGACAGTCAGGAGGACTTGGAAAAAATTCCTCTGCTTTCTATTGATGATATTGAGAAGAATGCAGAAAAACTTAATTTAATAGAAAAATCTATAGGAAAAGTTAAAGTGCTTCATTACCCAATATTTACAAATAAAATTTCATATATAAATCTGTTTTTTGATACAAGCGTAATTCCTCAGGACAAAATAAAATATTTATTAATCCTGTCCTCTGTTTTAGGAAAGATAAGTACTGAAAAATATTATTATGAGGATCTTGTAAAGGAATTAAACATATATACCGGAGGGGTAAGATTTGCACCAGCAGCATATTCCTTAAACGGGTCTTATGATGAGTTTAATCCTAAGTTTGTAGTTAAGTCTAAAGTACTCACAAACAATATTTCTAAATTGTTGGAATTGTTAAAGGAAATATTAACTGCGACCAAGTTTGACGATAAAAAAAGATTAAGAGAAATTATTCAGGAGAATAAATCCAGAATTGAAATGATGATGTTTGATAGAGGGCATATAGTTGCTGCAAACCATCTTCTTTCATATTTTTCTCCTCAAGGCAAGTATGATGACATAATATCAGGTATATCTTTTTACAAGTTTATTGTAGACCTAGAAAAGAATTTTGAAAGTAGAGCTCAAGAACTTGTGGATATATTAAGAGATATTTCTTATAATATATTCAGCAAAGAGAATATTATTGTAAGTGTGACTTCAGAAGAAGAGGAATATGAAATATTTAAAAATAACTTTTCTGTTCTTTATGAAAAACTGACAGATAGCAAAACTGAGAGATCAATTTATGAATTTAAATTGTCGAAGGATAATGAGGGCTTAATGACTTCAGGCAAGGTTCAATATGTGGCAAAGGCAAATAATTTCATAAAATTAGGATATAAATATTCTGGAAGTATGTTAGTACTCAAAACGATAAGTAATTATGACTATCTTTGGAACAGAGTAAGGGTTCAAGGCGGAGCTTATGGAAGTTTTTCTTCATTTCAAAGAAACGGAAATATGTTCTTTACTTCATACAGAGACCCGAATTTGTCAAAAACTTTAAGTATTTATGATGAAGCAGGCAAATATTTCAGGAATTTTAATACTGATGACCGTCAAATGACCAAGTATATTATTGGTAGTATTTCAGACCTGGATTTTCCACTTTCACCTGCAATGAAAGGCGAAAGAGCCTGTGAACACTATTTTAGGAAAATAAGTTATGAAGATATTCAAAGAGAAAGATTAGAGGTATTGAATACAGATGTAGATAAAATAAGAGAATTTGGAGATATGATAGAAAAAATCATGAAGGAAAATTATTTGTGTGTTTTCGGAAATGAAGAAAAGATAAAAGAGAACAAAAATGTATTTGGAAGTATTATAAACTTATTTGAATAAAATAAGCCCTGCAGATTTCTGCAGGGCTTTGTAATCTAAAATTGTCTTTAAACTGATTTGCTAACTTGTGTAGTATTTATTTCATCAATTTGACGTTTCCATACTCTTATACTTTCAACTACAATTATTACCATCAATATAAGCAGTAATCCAGATATTATTGTCATTAACATTAAGCCTTTTGGCAGATAGTTTCCGGTAATATTAAGAATTGCAGCATATCCTGTAATTATTGCCATGAGGAGCATTGGTATTGCAGTAATCATAGCATACTTAATAGTCTTGCTAACTGAAAGTATAACTGAAGTACCTATTGCTAAAGCTATTACAGCAAGCATTTGGTTTGCAGTACCAAACATAGGCCATATTACGGATACGTTTCCTGTATAAAGCAGATAACCCCAAGAGAATGAAACCAATCCACTGAATATAATTATATTAGGCCATGAATTTTTGTTTCCAAATGGTTTGTAGAACCTTGCTGCAAAGTCTTGAAGCAGGTATCTTCCTATTCTTGTACCAGCATCGATTGTAGTAAGTATAAATAATGCTTCAAACATTATAATGAAGTGATACCAGTAACTCATTAAGTGAGCCATTCCAGGGATTTTGTAGAATACATAGGCCATACCAACAGCAAGTGAAACACCGCCGCCTGGTCTCCCGGCAAGGTTTTCACCAACAAGTGAGGATAGCATTGGTAAATCTACAGGAACCATGTGAAGTTTTGCAAATACTGCAGGCGCAGAGTTTATAGCAAAGTAATCTGCAGTTGGTAAGCATGTAGCTGCAATTAAAGCCATTATAGCTACGAATGATTCAAGAAGCATTGCACCAAAACCTATTGGAAGTATATTTTTTTCATTATCAATTAATTTCGGTGTAGTTCCTGAACTAATAAGTGCATGGAATCCTGATAATGCACCACAGGCAATACTAATAAATATGAACGGGAATACTTTACCTGGTATAATTGGTCCGCCGCCATGTATAAATTGAGTTACAGCTGGCATTTGAATTGCAGGTCTTACTATTATAATACCTATAGCAAGCAAGAACACAACACCAAGTTTCATGTATGTGCTCAAATAGTCTCTAGGCAGTAACAAAAGCCAAACAGGAATTGCAGCAGCACAGAAGCCATAAAAAGCAAGTATTAATGACATTTGCTTAACATCGAATGTAAGGTAAGGGGCTAAAGCAGTGTGCTGAATAGTCGGTCCTAATATTACTCCGACCATTATAAGAGCCATACCTATTACTGTAGCTTCTGCTATTTTTCCAGGTCTTATAAACTTTAAATAAATACCTATAAACATAGCTACAGGAATAGTAAATCCAACAGTAAATACACCCCATGGGCTGTTATAAAGTGAGTTAACAATTGGCAATCCAAGACCTGCCATTGCGATGATCAAAATGAACAATACAGCTATAGCAGTAACGAAGCCCATTGTTGAACCAAGATGGGTCTTAGCAATTTCTACTAAGGATTCACCATCATGTCTTACTGATGCAAAGAGTATAACCATGTCATGCACTGCACCGGCAAAAACACCACCAATTAGGATCCAAAGAGCACCTGGTAAGTAACCATACTGAGCTGCAAGTACTGGGCCTATAAGTGGTCCGGCACCAGCTATTGCCGCAAAATGGTGACCCATAAGCACTACTTTGTTAGTTGGAACAAAGTCATGCCCATCTTCGTGAACCTTTGAAGGAACGTCTCTGGTTTCGTCAACAACTAAGACTTTGGCTGCTATCCAAGCACCATAAAATCTGTAGCCTAGTACCAAAAACAGAGCGGCAATGATAACGAGTACGATAGAATTCATACAGAACCCTCCTTAAAAATTATTAAAATTATTACATGTTTAAACCCCTAAAAATATAAAGGTTTACATTAATATTAATACCATATTAACTTTTTATGAACTGGTAGGGGGTAAACAGGTAAAATTAAACTGTGAAACGCAAAAATCAGGGGGCGTTCTGCATAAAAAAAGAAAAGCTTTTGAAAGGAAAAGCTTTTCAATGAGTGGGTATTAAAAGTGTTCTAATTGTTATAATTTGGGGGGGGGTATTAAATTTTTCAATGTGTCATATCCATTTTATAATATTAATATAAAGTAAAAAAAATAGATATGTATATCTGGCGAAAGGTAAAATTAATGAAATGAAATGCATATAGAAAGCCTTGTTTGACATTTTTTCATTTTTAAGTTCAAATATCTCTATTTTGATATATAATTAAGATATAAAAGATTTATGAAAGGGGTACTTGCCTTGATATATATTCAAATGCTAGAGAGAATGGCTTTAATAGCATTAGCCGCATATATTTACAACCAATCTCATATTTTTAAAAATCTTATTAAGGATGAATTGAGATTAGGCGATAAGATAGGGATGATTGTTTTTTTTAGTGTTTTAGGCATTATAGGTACATATACTGGTATAAATTTAGAGCCCTATGCAATATCAAATACAAGACCTATAGGTGCTTTTATGGCAGGATATGTGGGAGGACCGGTGATAGGGGTTATTGTAGGGGTCATTGCAGGAACTCACAGGTTCTTTCTTGGTGGATATACAGCCTTTGCCTGTGCACTGTCAACTGTAGTTGAGGGATTGTCTGGAGCCATATCAAGAAAATATTCTAAGGATGGAGCTTTTAGTGTAAAAAGTGGATTTATAGGCACAGCAATTGCTGAAATGCTTCAAATGTTGATAATCCTGATTTTTTCAAGACCGCTGGAAGACAGCGTCAATTTAGTAAAAACGGTGGCACTGCCTATGATCATTATCAATTCTATAGGAGTTGTAGTTTTTATAAACATAATAAAAAATGCCAAAGAAGAATATAATAGAGCAGGCGCTATTCAATCCCAGAAGGTATTGAATATTGCCAAGAGAACATTGAATCATGTTAGAAAAGGTTTAGATAAGAATACTGCAAAAAATATTGCAGAAATAATATATGAAATAGGGAACATTAAGGGAGTTTTTATTGCAGATAATAAAGAATTGTTAACTTATTGCGGAAATGGTATTGATGAAGGAACATTAACTCAAAACCTTAATGAATATTACAAAAAACCTGATTTTAGAACATTATCATTTATTAGCTATAATAAACATGTATTTTTTTATTGTGCACCTATTTACAGTTTGGAAAATACTTTTGAAGGTGTTATGGGTCTACAGGCAAAGTCTGAAAAGGATTTAAATAATTATTTCGAAAAGTTTGCAAGTGAGTTAAGTGATCTGCTATCAAATCAAATGGAAATATATAAGTTGAATAAACTGGCCCAGGAGGCATCTGTAGCTGAATATAAAGCACTTCGGGCACAAATTGAACCCCATTTTTTATTTAATGCATTAAATACTATATCATCGTTTTGCCGAACAAACCCATCCAAAGCGAGAGAATTAATAATTGCTCTATCAAATTATTTTAGACAGACTTTAAAAAGGCAGGAGGATTTTTTTGTATTATATGAAGAAATTGATTTTATACAGTCTTATTTATCAATTGAAAAAGCAAGATTTGGCAATAGATTGGTTATTCAAATGGAAATACCGGAGGAACTTTTAAATGTTAAAATGCCTGTTTTTATACTACAGCCAATAATTGAGAATTCTATTAAGCATGGTATACTTCCTAAGGAAAATGGTGGAATAGTAAAAATTAAAGCAGAAGAAAAGTGTGAAAAAGTTGAATTCTCTATTCAGGATTCAGGGGTTGGCATGACTGAGGAGAGGTTGAAGGAAGTAGTTACAAATTGGCCTGGAATTGGACTTAAAAATGTAAATGACAGGTTGAAACTTTTATATGGCGAGAATGAGGGATTGAGAATTGATACTGTGGTCAATTCAGGAACCAATGTAAGCTTTCAAATTCCAAAGGAGGTTATATAATTATGAATAAGATAAGATGCGTTATTGTAGAAGATGAAATCCCGGCAGCAGAAGAATTAAAATATTTACTATCAAAGCATGAAAATTTCAGCGTAGAGGACATTGCATTTAATGGTGAAAGTGGATTTGAATTAATTCAGAAAATTAAACCTGATGTGGTATTTTTGGATATAAATATGCCTATGCAAAATGGTGTTGAACTTGCTAAAAAAATTAGTGAAGTGGACGATTCGGTGGGAATAGTTTTTGTAACAGCATACGATGAACATGCAGTTCAGGCCTTTGAATTAGATGCTTTAGATTATATATTAAAACCTATAGATGATAAGAGACTGCAAATGACTTTAGATAGAATATTGCATAGGTTAATTCACAAGAACGGTCCTGAAGATAAATTACCAAAAATGATATCAGAGATTATGACAAAGCTTGAAACAAAAGAAATGGTTTGTAAAAAAATTCCTTGTGAATTCCATGGAAAAATTGTATTGATAGATTTAAATGATATTTTTTATTGTTATATAGAAGGAGAGAAAACTTATATAAAAACTAGGAAAGAGTGTTTTTTAACAGGATATACATTAAACCAGATAGAAAAAAAAGCGTTTTTTTTCAGAGCACATAGAAGCTTTTTAGTTAATTTAGATAACGTTAAGGAACTATTTTCATGGTTTAACGGTACATACAAACTTGTTATGAATGATTTAGAAGGCTCAGAGGTTCCTATCAGCAGGAGCAACGTAAAAAGATTAAAAGAATTGCTTGGTATATAAATGAAGATTAACTCAATTAGAATAAAATTAAACGTTTTCTTTCTTATGGTTTCGATGATTCTTTTTTTAGCCGTTGGACTAGTTTTTTATAGAAGTACAAAAATTGCAGTAAATTATTCTAAAGAAAAAGAGCTTGAAACTCTTTCTCAGGAAACTAGTAATAAAATCGAGAGATTTTTATTTGAAAGATATGGGGATATACAGGTGCTGTCTGAATCTCCGGTGCTAAAAAGGAATGATATTGAAAGTAAATTAAAAATTGAATATCTTGAAAGTGTAATGAAAGCATATAAAACTTATGATTATATCCTTGCAACGGATGACATTGGAAAAGTACAAGTGTATTCGGGTTCAGGGCTAGGGGATATTAATTACAAAGATTATGTTAACAAGGTGGCAGAGGGTAAAATATTTGTTTCTGATTTTATCTATTTACCTAAAGAGAAGGTTTATGTAATATATTTTGCAGCACCGTTAAAGGATAATAATGGTAAAATAATCGGATCAGTTATTGAAAGAGTCAATTGTGAAGCTATTAAAGAAATAGTTGAAAATGTTAAATTAGGAGAAACTGGATGTGCTTTTTTTTCCTCCAGTACTGGGGGATATCTTATTGAAAATCAAAACAATAATAAATTATTAGCCAGCATTAGTGATAAAGTCAGCGGAATTTCCTATTATGAAATCGATGGGAAAAAATATATTTCTGCTTATTATAAGTTATCACAATATGAAAGTCAAAAAGTGAATTGGTATCTTTTTGTAGAGCAATCCCAAAAGGAAGCTTTTGAGATTAGCAACAATTTAGGTACATATACAATTATGGTTATTTTAATTTCTATTGTTGCTATTTTTATTCTGCTTTTATATATGTCTAAAGGAATAACAACCCCTTTTAATATTATGAATTTAAATTTAAAGTCCATGGAACAAAAGGTAATTAAAATATCTGGCGAATTAGAGAAAAGTGTAATGAGGGCTAAAAATTTAGAGTCGTTGGCAGCAATGTCATCAGGAATAGCTCATGAAATAAGAAATCCTTTGACCTCTATAAAAGGATATGCTCAATTTATAAAAATTGAATTAGATGAAAAAAGTGACTTGATTCCAGATGTGGATATTATAATAGATGAAGTTGAAAGATTAAATAGAATAGTTGATAGATTTCTGAGCTTTGCAAGACCTAAGGAGCTTCAATTAAAGCCATCAAAGGTCAGTCAAATAATTAATGAAGTAATAAAAATTATAGAAATGGAAATAGTAAAGCTTGATGTAAAGTTAATATTAGATATTAAAGATACCCCTTATGCATTACTGGATTTTGATGAGATGGAGCAGGTTATTATTAATTTAATATTAAATTCAATACAAGCAATTAAGGAACATGGAGAAATTAAAATCAGTACGGGGTATGTTAAAAATGAAAATATGGTTTTCATTGGGGTTAAAGACAATGGTATAGGGCTTAAAAGTGAAGATATTGATAAGATATTCGAACCATTTTACACAACAAAAGATAAGGGAACTGGGTTAGGACTGGCAATATGCTCAAGAATAATAGAAAACCACAAAGGATTTATTGAAGTAAAAAGCAACTATGGAGTAGGAACTGAATTTATTATTAAACTTCCTGCACTGGAAGAGTGATGGGGGATAAAAAATGAGAAAATATTCAATATTGATAGTAGATGATGAAAACAATGTAACAAAGCTTTTGGAAAAATTCTTAAAAAAAGAAGGATATAATACCCTTATTGCTTCCTGTGGTGAAGAAGCTATAGAAATAATTGATAGTCATCAAGTGGATATTGTTATTACTGATATTAAGATGCCTGGGATATCCGGAATTGAACTTCTAAGAAAAATAGGGGATATAGACTCATCAATTAAAGTAATTCTTATCACTGCTTTTGCCACTGTTGAAACTGCAGTGGACGCGTTGAAAATGGGGGCGGTAGATTATATAACTAAGCCTTTCAATTTAGAAGATGTTTTGGCATCCTTAGAAAAGATAGTTAAAGGTTTAGAAAAGAATGATTCCATAGAAACAGTAAAGGAAAAGTATAATTCTATAGAAAACTATTTTTTAAGTAAAAGTACTAAAATGCAGGATGCTATTGAACTAATGAAACAGGTTTCAGATACGAAGACTACTATTTTGATATATGGAGAAACAGGTACAGGTAAGGAATTGGCGGCTCAAGTAATTCATAATTTGAGTGTGAGACGTGATAAACCTTTTATAAAGGTTAATTGTGCTGCTATACCAGAAAATTTACTGGAGAGTGAGTTGTTTGGCTATGAAAGAGGAGCCTTTACAGGAGCAAATAATTCTAAGCCAGGCAGATTTGAGTTAGCTGACGGAGGTTCTATTTTTCTAGATGAAATTGGAGACATTACACCTCTCATGCAGGTGAAATTGCTAAGAGCAATTCAGGAAAGAGAGTTTGAAAGGCTTGGAGGAATCAGGACTGTTAAAGTAGATGTAAGAATAATTGCGGCTACAAACAAAAATTTAGAAAATTTAGTTAAACAAGGTGTATTTAGGCAAGATTTATATTATAGATTAAATGTAGTTCCCATAACCCTTCCACCTTTAAGAGAAAGAAGGGAAGATATAGATCAATTAATACAATATTTTTTAAAAAAATCTTCAATTATTTCAAATAGGAATATAAATGAAATTTCTAAGGAGGCCCTATTATTATTAAAAAAGTATAACTGGCCAGGTAATATAAGAGAATTGGAGAATGTTGTAGAAAGATGTGTAGTAATAACTTCCGGTAATAAAATTAACACTGAAAATTTACCTGAATGTATTATTAATTTTAATGATAACACAAGTGCAATTGACGTCGATGATCTTAGTATGGTGGTGGATAATGCTGAAAAAAATATGATAATTAAAATTTTAAAGGAATGTAATAGAAATAGAACAAAAGCATCAGAGGTACTAGGCATTAGCAGGAGATCCTTGCACAGAAAAATTATTAAATATAATATTGAAGATTAATGGGCGTTCGTGTCACTATGTGACACAAACGCCCTGTTCATTTTTTGTATAAAAAATATTAAAAATATGCAAGCACTTATATATAAGGATTTGAGAAAACGTATTCAACAAACAATTGCTCTTTAATTTGGCATGAAATTTGCTTTATAAATTTAATGGATTAATAAATACTATATTTTAAGGAGGACAATAATAATGGGTAACATAAATTCAGGGGATACAGCGTTAGTCTTAATAAGTGCTGCACTAGTATGTCTTATGACCCCAGGTTTAGCATTTTTTTATGGGGGTCTTGTAAGAAAAAAGAATGTTTTAACAATAATGATGCAAAGTTTTATTTCTATGGGTATTGTAACATTCATTTGGGTATTTGGTGGTTTTAGCTTAGCCTTTGGTAAAGATATTGGAGGAATAATAGGTAATTTGCAGTATTTTGGTTTGCAGGGTGTTGGTTTTGCACCTAATCCTTCTTATGGACCAACGATACCATTTTTAGTATTTTTCGTATATCAGGAAATGTTTGCAGTTATTACACCTGCACTTATAACTGGTGCTTTTGCAGATAGAGTAACTTTTAAAAGCTATTTAATTTTTCTTGTATTTTGGAGTGTACTTATATATATTCCGGTTTGTCATTGGATATGGGGCGGTGGATTCTTGGCAAAGTTAGGTGTTGTTGACTTTGCAGGAGGTATTGTGGTACATGTTACTGCAGGAGTAGCTGCGCTTGCTTCTGTTATATTTGTTGGTAAAAGAAAGATATTGGCTGGGGAAAGTACTGCCCCACATAATATAGCTTTTGTTGGCTTAGGTACTGGCTTACTTTGGTTTGGATGGTTTGGATTTAATGGTGGTAGTGCACTTGCTGCCAATGGAATAGCAGCAGTTGCTTGGGCAAATACAGATATAGCAGGGTCTATAGCTATGATAGTATGGCTATTAATATCTTGGATTCATGAAAAGAAACCAAGTATGGTGGGAGCTTTGACAGGCGCTGTGGCAGGGCTTGCAACTATTACACCTTGTGCAGGTTATGTTAAGCCTTGGGCTGCAGTTATTATTGGAATCGCTGCAGGTTCAATTTGTTATGTTGCTGTCCAATTAAGAACCAAGCATAACCTTGATGATGCTTTGGATGTATGGGGCTGTCATGGAGTTGGAGGTATATTGGGATCAATTTTAGTTGGAGTTTTTGCAAGTAGTGCAATAAATGGAGTTAATGGATTGTTTTATGGAGATGTTCATCAATTTTTGATCCAACTTCTTGGAGTAAGCATTTGTGGTGGTTATGCATTTATAGTTACAATGATTTTACTTAAGGTAATAAATATTTTCACTCCAGTAAGGGTAGATGAAAAAGCTGAAATTAAAGGACTAGATGAAGCGCTTCACGGTGAAGTGGCTTATGATTTATAATCAATTTAATAAAATAGCTCTTCGTATAATTTTACGAAGGGCTATTTTTTTACAACATTTTTTCCCACTCACAATAGAGTTCATCCAATTTTTCTTTTGTGATGGAAATACTGTTGTTCACCTTTGAACTTTCTTCAGGATTTGAATATACCTCCTCCAAGCAGAGATTTTCATTTAATTCTACTAGAGATGATTCAAAGTCTGCAATCTGTTGTTCAATTTCATTTATCCTAAGTTTTTTAACTTTTTCTGTTTTTTCCAAATCTCTTTTCTTTTTCTTTTCATTTTGTATTTGGGTTTTCGTCATCCCAGCTTCTTCTTCTATGTTTTGAAATCTTAGCGGGTTTTTCTTTTTTTCAATATAATAGCTGTAGTTTCCAAGATATTCTTTTAATCCAGATTTGGTTAATTCCAGTATTTTTCCAATAACTTTGTTTAAAAAATACCTATCATGAGATATAAGAAGTATTGTTCCGTCATAACTTAAAATGGCCTCTTCAAGCGCTTCTCTTGACATAATGTCAAGATGGTTAGTGGGTTCATCCAAGAGTAAAAAGTTTGACTTAGAAAGCATTAATTTAAGCAAATTAATTCTGCATTTCTCTCCGCCGCTTAGTAAAGAAATTTCTTTAAATACATCATCTCCTGTGAAGAGAAATGCTGCCAGAACGCCTCTTATCTGAGTTGTGGTAAGGTCAGGAAAATCATCCCAAACTTCATCAATTATTGTTTTATCTAAATTAATATTAGATTGCTCCTGATCATAGTATCCTATAAACACATTTTTACCCAATATAGATATACCAGTATTACTGTCTAATGTATTCATAATTATTTTAAATAAAGTAGTTTTACCTATTCCATTATCTCCTATAAGAGCAATTTTTTCTCCTTTTTTTATATCCAGGTTTAAATCAGTAAATAAAACTTTTTCATCAAAAGACTTACTAAGGTTCTCGACGTGCAACACATCGTTCCCACTCTTAATCTGGGTTTCAAAATTGATTTTTGCAAATCTTTTCTCTTTGTCGGGTGCAGATATTCTTTCTATTTTATCTAATGCTTTTTGCCTGCTTTCGGCGGCTTTTATGCTTTTCTCTCTATTAAATGACTTATATCTTTCTATTATCTCTTCCTGTCTTTTAATATCAGCCCTTTGAATATTGTATGCTTTAAGATGCACTTCATAATCTTTCTTTTTTAATTCTACAAAGGAAGAATAGTTGCCATTGTATGTATTAACCTTTCCTGAAACTAGTTCAAATGTTTTGTTAGTAATTGAATCTAGGAAAAATCTATCATGGGATATTAATATTATTGTACCTTTATATGTTTTAAGATATTCTTCCAACCATTCTATGGCCTCAAGATCAAGGTGATTTGTGGGCTCATCCAACAGTAGTATATTAGGCTTTATTAATAGCAGTTTACATAGAGCAACTCTTGTTTTTTGTCCACCGCTTAAAACTTCTATAGGAATATTTATATCTTTTTCAGTAAATCCTAATCCTTTTAAAACTCTGTTTATTTCTGCCCTAAAAATATACCCCCCTCGATTTATATAAATTTCAGAATAAATACTGTAGTCTTTAATAAGTTTATTGTGAAAATTTTCATTATCTGGATTGTACGGTTTATTCAACTGGTTTTCCAGCTCATTTATTTTTGCCTCTAATTTAATCAAATCGTCAAATACAAGCTGTAGTTCCTCATATATAGTATTTGATGGATCCAAAGACAGATGCTGAGCAAGATATCCCACGGTTTTGCTTTTATCTATGAATAGTTCCCCGCTATCATACTCAAGTTGATTAGTAATTATTTTAAAAAGAGTGGATTTCCCGGCTCCATTTGGCCCAATTAATCCGATTTTTTCACCATCATTTATATTAAAAGTTACTTTATTTAGAAGAATTTCTACTCCAAAACTTTTGATTATATCCTTACAGCTTAGTATAACCATAATATCACCGTCCTTAACATTACTATTTTACTATGTAAATAAACATTTTTATAGTGTAATTTTTAAATTTGTATTTATTAATGCATAAGTTATATGATAAAATATAAACAAATTAAATTTTAATTAAAATAATATTAGTAATATAAATAAGAGGTGCAAGATGGATAAGAAAAGAAGTATATCTATGGCAGTTATTAAAAGGCTGCCCAAATATCATAGATATTTGGAAGATTTAATGAAAAATGATGTTGATAGAATATCCTCTAAGGAGTTAAGCGAAAAAATCGGATTTACTGCGTCTCAAATCAGGCAGGATTTAAATTGCTTTGGGGATTTTGGACAGCAGGGATATGGATATAATGTTACAGATCTTTATAATCAAATTAGTGGTATTTTAGGACTCACAAAGGATTATCAGGTAATAATAGTTGGTGCAGGTAACATTGGTCAGGCATTAGCTAATTACAGTAAGTTTGACAGGCTTGGATTTTCAATTGAAGCTATATTTGACATTAACCCAAAGCTTATCGGAATAAAAATAAGAGATATTGAAATCAAGGATATTGACACAATGGAGGATTTCCTCACAAATAATGTCATTCATATTGGAATAATATGTGTACCAGATAAATTTGCACAGAGGATAAGTGATATTTTGACAAGAAATAAAGTTAAAGGTATTTGGAATTTTGCACCTGTGGATTTGATTGTTCCTGATAATGTAAAAGTAGAAAACGCTCATTTAAGTGATAGTCTACTTACTTTGACATGTTTATTGAATGAAAAATAATTAATTTATTAAACTAAAGACCATTGGTTAAATTAAAATTTACCAATGGTCTTTTTAATACAAATAATAGTATTAAATATACTTTTATTGCATAAGTTATGTATTTTTTTTGCTAATATGTTATAATTATAGACGTATTTTGTTGTGATTTTTATTTTTTAACAATGGTATAGGGGGAATAGTAATGTATAAAATCTTAGAAAAGAGAAGTCTGGCCCCTAACATCTATCTTATGGATGTGGAGGCACCAAGGGTAGCAAAATCTTGTTATCCTGGACAGTTCGTTATTGTAAAAATGGACGAAAAAGGTGAGAGGGTTCCTCTTACCATATGCGATTATG
>Ga0268357_101028_pt1 | contig 23867 bp, 20 predicted proteins | sample BioMet10_FD_192466 | JGI IMG/M metagenome (GOLD analysis project Ga0268357, IMG submission 192466) | Sewage microbial communities from Oakland, California, United States - Biofuel 10 (Illumina Assembly) | ecosystem: Engineered > Wastewater > Sewage > Unclassified | place: USA: California... | reverse complement strand
TAAACATCTGCCATAAAAAAACCTCCTCACACGCAATTGAATTCTAAGGTTAATTATAACACAAAACCAACCGGTAATTGCATTTACCGGTTGGGAAGGTCATTTACCAGTTGGTACCGTCCCCAATTGGTAAATTTACCATTTGGGGACGGTACCAACTGGTAAATCTGCCTTCTTGAATTACTCTCCTTTGATATGTTATAATAATTCTCGTTCCACCTACGCCTGTAGCTCAGTGGATAGAGCGATAGCCTCCGGAGCTATGCGCGACGGTTCGATTCCGTCCAGGCGTACCATAGCAAGCATTGCTCGAACCACAAAGCAGGCGAAAGAAGTGAGTTCGATTAATACATACCATAAGAGATAAGGCCCGGTAGCTATTTTTAGCTCCCGGGCCTTTTTCCTTATAGATTGGTGTAATTACCAATTTTTACATGTTTTTGAGCCAAAAGTTCCAAAATTTGCGGATTGGTAAGAGCCGCCAGTTCTGCCTCAAAATCATGATTCCATTGGCAAGCACCCTGCAAGATTCTGTTATCTGTCCCGGGATGAACCATGATTTCAGTGGTTCCCGGTTTTAGTCCCTGAATAATATCTAAAAGATGCTTGGTACTGACAGCCTCTCCTGCTACAATACCGGCAAAATGCTCCGGGCAGCGAAAACCTTGCGCTTTGGCCTTCCGTCTGGCCAAGGTTGCCATGGTATATAGTCCCAGCCTGCCGCCTAGTTGCACCGGATTACCAGTAAAGCCGGTAAACAATGGTGTTTGTGGTATACGGACAGCTGAAATATGGGCACCTTTAGCCAATTCTAAAGCGATATCAATGATTCCCGGCAAGGTATGAAGGTGCTGATGACTATCAATATGGCTGGGCGAAACGCCGGTGGCCATCACCTTGTCTACCTGAGCGGTTAATTCGCGCTGCACCTCTGCCAGTTTAATTTTCCCGGCAAAAAAGCGTTTTACGAACTGCATATAATCATCTAGAAAAAAACCTTCCTTATTCACCAGGGAGGGAATTTCTGCCGGTGGCAAAATGGGGTAACCGTTAACTAGGGTTAAATGAATACCCAGCCCCAAGCCGGGATTATTTTTCACAATTTCTATGGCATCGGCAAAAGCCTTGCCACCCGGCATAATCGTGGCTGATTTTAAACAGCCCTTGGCAAAAGCTTCCTGTACAGCCCTGTTTATATAGGCATGACGACCAAAATCGTCAGCATTGGCAATTATTTGATAAAAATCTGCTTGAGTCACAATAAGCCTCCTACAATTCTAAACAGTGCTATTTTACCATAGTTACCTCACCAATACAATGAAACCAATTGTCTAGACAGCCTTGCCAAGATGTGCTAGTATACCCATAGACCACCAAATATCGGGTCAATTTAATTTTAAGCAGAGGTTATTATGAAAAAAATATTACTTTTAGTCCTTATGCTTTGCGCTTTTTGTACTACTGCTTTAGCAGCTGATGAACCTTATGTAAATGACAAATACGGTTTCTCCTTTACAATGCCGGATGGCTTTAAAACCGCAAATTTTGATGGTCCCTTTTCTTTAGGTGCCTATACCAACAACAAAATTTTCTTACAGCTTCGTTATATTACTCCTCAGGGCAAATATACCGGTCCCAACTTTGGTACTACCACCAAAGCTGAAATTGAAGAGTTTATCAAGAAGCAGCGTTTTGTCACTGCCGTTAATAACAACAAATTTGCCTTTCTTGAATATGACAGCCATGTGACCGACAAAAAATTCCCTTATGTCTGGGCCATGTTTGTTTCCGGTATGGATATTGGCGATGATCATTTCAAAACTTTTTATCTCAAAAACTTCTTCTACAATAAAGACATTATCATTGAGCTGGACTTCATTATTCCCGAGGATGAGATGAAAACATCCGCTGCCACCATTAATAAGATTACCGGCAGTTTTGAATTTAAGAATATTGCGAAGTAAATTTAACCAATAATAAACGACATAAAAAGAACAAGGTCGCTTGGCTTCTAAGAAGCCAAGCGACCTTACTTTTTATGCTCTAAAGTTTTGCAAAGTACTATACAATTTTTCTTCTACAATAGGTTTTTCTATAAAGCTATTCATGCCTGCCGCCAAGGCTTTAGCCACATCATCAGACAAAGCATGATCTGTCATGGCAATGAGCGGAATGGTAGGTCCTTCCGGATGGTCAGACATTCTAATCAGTTTAGCAGCTTCACAGCCGTCAATTTCCGGCATATCCACATCCAGGAAAATAGCATCATAGTAGCCGGCCTTGGCTGTGCCAAATTTCTCGCAAGCCTCCTGCCCATTGATTACTCTTTCCACCTTGCAATTAGCCCTCTCTAACAGCTTCACGATTAGCTCTGCGTTGATGTCATTATCCTCTGCAACCAAAATTTGAGCACCCTTAAAATCATACTGATGGGTTTGCTCTTTCAAATCATTGGCCTGGTCCTCAAAATTATCCATCAAGAGAGAAAAGATATTAGCTGCAAACAAAGGCTTGCTAAGCATAGCACAAAAGCCCAGCTCAGCACCCTGTGCTTTAATAACGCTTAAATCATGACCGGAAACCATAGCCACTTTCAAATTCTTAAATTTCATTTCTTGCAGTTTTTTAGCTACCTCCAGGCCATCCAGTCCAGGCATCTTCCAGTCCAGCAGGCACAGATTAAAAGGCTTGCCCTGCAGGTTGGCTGCATTAAGGGTACTGAGAGCCGTACTACCGCTGGTAGCAATGGCTGTTTCTACATTAAATCTCTTAAGCAAGGCTTCCAGATACTTGCAGCTGTTTTCTTGATCATCCACAATCAGCGCTTTTACAAAAGGAAATACTTGTATTTCCTCCATGTTCCTGTTTTTCTCCTCGGTGTAGCCAAAAGGTACCTCCAGCACAAACTGGGTTCCCTGCCCTTCCTGACTGGTTACAGAAATAACGCCGCCCATCATATGGACAAGATTATACGTAATAGCCAGACCCAGGCCACTGCCGGTGGAGCCATTTTCCTGCTTGCCAGGCTCATAGGGCATGAACACTCTCTCCAAATATTCCTTGGGAATACCACGGCCTGTATCAGTAATAGTAAATTCCATATAAACCTTTTTATTCTTTAAGCCCTTTTGTTTAACCAGGCAATTTACTTGCCCACCCGGCTCAGTAAACTTAAAGGCATTGGAAAGAATATTAATAAGGATTTGGTTTAATCTTAATTTATCTCCCTGCACATACGGAACCTTAATGTCCTTAAGCTGCATATCGAAGCCAATATTTTTTTGTTTAGCTTCTTTAACAAACATCTCGCTTAAGGCATGCAAATTGTTTTCAAAATCAAACAAGGTATTATCCAGCTCGATGTTGCCATTCTCCAGAGAAGTAATGTCCACTACATTTTTTACCAATCTTAAAAGATGCGTGGTTTGGTCTTTACTTTCCACCACATAATTCTGTCTCTTGTCCACATCCTCCTCTACACAGGCCAACCCCAAATAACCGGCAATAGTATCAAGGATAGTCCTGATTTCCTTGCTCAGGTTAACCATGAACTGTCCCTTAGACTCTGCAGCATCTTGGGCTAATGCTAATGCTTTCTTTACTTGCTCTTGCTGCTCCAGCTCCTTGCGTTTAACGTCATCTACGCTGTGCTTCAAGAATAAGCAATTACGATGATGTTGATTGTCACGACGTACACCCTGGAACAAATAAGACATCCATTGGTAGGTGCCGTCATTGTTGGCTTCCCGTACAATTAATTCTTCCTGAGAGCAAGTCTTCATGGCTCTTTCCACTATGACCTGCAGTGCATTAGGAGTATATTTTTCGGCATCATCAGGATGAAAGTTGGCAACAATCGCCTCCAGTTTTTGAACCGGTTTGGTGCTGACCTCCACTTCTCCTTCTTTCATGGCATAAACAGTAGTCTCGCCCTTGTCAAAATCTACCTCCTCTACCTGTGTGTAAACATCGCACAAATGAGAAATCAAGATAGAAATTTTTTCTTTAATCCTTCTTTCCCTATTGCATTGACCTGATTTTATCACATACAAAATCAGCAGCAACAACAAAAAGAAACAAAGAGCTCCTACCAGCATTGCCAAATATTGCCAGCTATTAAGTTTCCCTTCCTGTGTGGTAAGGGTAGCCATATAGGCCGAGAAATTTGTCCACCATGCTTGTAAATTTGCCATAAGACATCTCCTATTTGCCTGCTTTAGTAATCTCTTCCTCAATATACTGCTGTGCCGCTGCCAACTGGTTAGTACCCTTGTCGTCAGCTGCGGTAATTTCTACATCCGGCTTTATACCAACTCCGTTAATAGAACGACCACTGGGAGTGTAATATTCTGCAATGGTTAATTTTACCCCTGTGTCCTGGGTAAGGTTAAAGACATTTTGCACACAACCCTTGCCATAAGTGGTTGTACCAAATAGTTTACCGGCCTTGGTATCCTGAACAGCACCTGAAACAATTTCTGAAGCACTGGCTGTCCCCTTGTTGACCAAAACAGCCAGAGGATACTTTAGCTGGGCCAAATTGGAATATTCCGTAGTAGTTTTTCCATCTTTTTCCTTCACTGAAACAATGGGGCCCTTTGGAACCAAAAGCTTTGCTACCCCCACGCCACTACGTAAAAGTCCGCCCGGATTGTCGCGTAAATCCAGGACCAAGCCCTTCATGCCCTGCTGCTCCAGTTCTCTGTATTTATTTTGGAAATCCTTAGCTGTATCCTCGTTGAAGGAAGTAATACGTATATATCCCACATTATTACCCTTCATCTCGCCATAAACACTCTTGAGCTTGATTTCTTCTCTGACAATACGTACTACTCTGGCAGCCTGTCCATCGGACACTACCGTTAGTTCTACTGTACTGCCGTTGGCTCCTCTGATGTGCTTTACCGCATCAGTGAGCTCCTGGCTGCCGGTAGCCTTACCATCAATAGCCGTAATAAAATCTCCCGATTTAATACCGGCCCGATAAGCAGGTGTGTCTTCTATAGGAGCCACCACTACCAGCTTGTCATCTTTTTTACCAAGCACTAAACCTACACCGCCAAAATAGCCTTCCGTGATCGTGGTCAAGTCTGCATAATCCTTGGCATCCAAATAAGTAGAATAAGGATCATCCAATTCCTTCACCATGCCTCTGATGGCACCGGTATAAATTTGGTCATTGCTGTAATCGCCATTGTATTTTTGTTCGATAAGAGTCAGGGTGCGGACCACCGGCAAAATACGCCAGTCCAGGCCCAACTGAGTTTGCAGTACATAACCCAAGCCAAACAAAACACCGATAACACATAAGGCAATGCCTAAAAACATCTCTATAAGGTTAAACCTTTTTTTTAACATCATGAAGCTCCTTTAAGGTAGATAAGCTCCCGGATCAGTCACTTCGCCGTGTACGCGGACCTCAAAGTGACAATGGGGACCGGTAGAATTACCGGTACTACCTGCCAGGGCAATTACTTGTCCTTGACCTACGGTTTGTCCTACACCAACTTGCAAACTACTGTTATGTCCATACAGGGTAACCAGTCCGCCGCCGTGGTCTATCATGACAGCATTGCCGTAGCCACCCATCCAACCGGCATAAATAATCGTGCCCGAGTCTGCGGCACAAACCGGCGTACCATAATCTACACCAATATCCATACCGGAGTGGAATATAGACGTACCAAAAATAGGATGCACACGCCAGCCATAGGGTGATGTAATAGTTCCGGACACAGGCCAAGCCAGTCTGCCACTACCATGGGCAGAACCAATCTGTCCGCCCCGTTCCCAATTACGAATCATGTCAGTAATACGATTACTGTCTTCCAACATTTTATTTAATTCAGCATCAATGGCATTTTGTTCAGCCAAGGCCTTATCATAAATAGCACGACGCTGAGCTGTTTTCTCTTCTACAACTTTCTTTTTGGCAGCTAATTGCTCGCCAACAACCTCTAATTGCTGCTTGTTGGTTTCTAAAGCTGCTCTTTGTTCTTCCAGGGCCTTCTTCTGAGCTTCCAGTCTGTCTAAAAGATCTGAATCCCTGCGAATGATACGCTGCAGCAAAAACATACGGGAAGAAAAATCAGAGAAGTCCTTAGCACCTAGCAGCACGTCCAGATAATTCACCTGACCATTTTCATAAATATTTCTTAGTCTGGTACTGTATTGTTTCTTGGTTGCTAACCACTCTTTGGTCTTTTCTTCTATGACCTTTTGATTCTTTTGAATTTCTCTTTGCAAGTTTCTTTGCTGTTCAACAACCTGGTCCAATTCTTTCTGGGCCTGAGCTAATTCAGCCTGGGCAACCATTAATTGGTCAATGGCGCTCTTTACCTCTTTATCTTTGGTTGCTTTTTCTGCCTTTTTGGTTTCTATCTGCTTCTGCACATCTTCCAATTCGGCTTTTTTATCTTCCAGGGTAGCTGCCCAGGTTGTACAGGTAATGCTTAGGCACAAGCCCAGGTACGCTACAATCCTTATTAAATTCTTCATTACCTGTACTCACCTCTTATACGTCTAAGAATTTGCGCAAGGAAATACTACTGCCTGCTGCTCCAATAAAGGTTCCTATCCCGATTAAGAATAGGGTTAAATAACCTAAAAACGGCCAGCTGGGAATTAAGGGAAAGAAAGCCAGGGTCGTGTAAATCTTGTTTTGCAGCATCAAATAAATTTGAATCAGGAACAGGGAAGCTATAACTGCTCCCAAGAAACCCATCAGCATGCCTTCTAAAAGGAAAGGCCATCTAATGAACCAATTGGTAGCACCAACATATTTCATGATGCTTACCTCACGTCGTCTGGCAAAAACCGTGATACGAATGGTATTGGAAATTATAAACAAGGTAGCAACAGCCAAAAGCGTTACTAAAATCAAACCACCAATACGCAAAATTTTAGTTAATTGGAATAAATGCTCTACCACTTCTCTACCAAACTTGGCCGTCTCAACTCCCGGCAGCTTCTCAATTTCCGGTACCAACGCTCTGATTCTTTCCGGCTGGTCAACCTGTACATCAAAGGACAAGGGGAACGGATTATCCTCTCCCAAAGCGTCCAAAAGTCTTATTTGGTCGCCCAATCTTTGCTTAAATCTATCCAGGGCCTCTACCTTGGTAATTTTAGTCACCTTTATAACGCCGGGCATACCCTCCAGAGATTTTTGGGCTGCTTGCACCTGATTGTCCTTAATACCATCTTGCATATAAACAGTAACCTGTACCTGGTTTTCCAAATACTGGGCCAGGTTATTGGCGTTCAAAACCATTAGGAGAAACAACCCCAGTACCAACAAGGACAAGGCCACTGTCGAAATAGACGCGAAGCTCATGAGCTGATTACGCTTTATGGAATTGAAAGTTTCTTTAACGAAATAATTCTTACTCCTCAGGGTCATAGCCATAAACTCCTTTTACTTCATCCCGGACAATATAACCATCTTCTATGGCAATTACCCGTTTTTGCATATAATCCACCATGGTCTTATCATGGGTAGCCATAATAATGGTGGTACCATTCTTATTAATCTCACTAAAAATATTCATTATTTCCAAGCTGGTTTCCGGATCCAGGTTGCCGGTAGGTTCATCGGCAATAACCATCAGAGGATCGTTAACAATAGCTCTGGCAATGGCCACTCTCTGTTGCTCACCGCCGGATAATTCCCCCGGATAGTTTTCTGCCCTGCTCCGCAGACCCACCAGCTCCAGCACCTCGGCAACTCTCTTGTCAATTTGATTAGCCGGGGATTCAATAACGCGCATGGCAAAGGCCACATTTTCTGCTACGGTCCGATCCGGCAACAGACGATAATCCTGGAAAATAATTCCCAGCTGCCTACGCAAATAAGGAACCTCATTGGGTTTTAAGCTTAAAACATCTACGCCATCCACGAATATTTTTCCTGTAGTAGGAAGCACTTCTCTAAATAACATTTTAATGAAAGTGGATTTGCCTGCGCCACTGGGACCAACCACGAAGACAAATTCTCCCGGCTTAATATGAACATCTATATTTCTCAGTGCCACTGCACCACTGGGATAAGTCTTGCTAACTCCACTCATTAGTAGCAAGCTCTCCACCTCCTCGTAGCTTACTTAGGTAACAGCTTAATAACTCTTTGAATATTTCGTTTAGCTTCCAGCCTGAGGCTGCTAATCTTACCTAGCAAGGTAGGATCCTTTTGTTGCCACAGCTGTTCTGCAGCCTGGGTTAACTCCAGGGCCGTAATATGTTCTACGTCTCCGGTTACCTTGCCCTCCATGGCTTTCACAAACCTGTTCACCTTAGGATCATAAGACACTCCCAAAAAAGGCACAGTATTTAAAGCCGCGAAGACTAAAGCGTGCAATCTCATGCCAATCAATAATTGAAAGTTACTAATAATAGCCAGATACTCTTCGGCACTAAAGCTTTGGGGCAAGACAAAGGCAACCGCCTCACTGTCTCCCATCAGAGCCTTTACCTTATTGGAAATTTTTTCATCAGCAGGAAATTGCAGAGGAAGAAAAACTATTTGGGCATCGTATTTTTTAGCCAGGAGCGCCGCTGCCTGAGCAAATTCACCGGCGAAGCGCTCTTCACCGGGCCAGTGCCTTAGTGCAAAACCAATTAGCGGCTTTTGCCCTAAATTATATTTTTGCAGAATAGTCCTACCCAAATCTTTTTTCCCGGTAGGCAAAGCAAAAACTGCATCGGCCGTAATAATAATTTTCTCGTGGTGCAAGCCCATATTCTTTAGTTCTTCGGAGGAACCATCATCTCGCACCGTGATTAAATCAGCCTTACGACAAATATAGCCGGTTAGCTTGCGAGCCAAAGGCGCGTTGATGGGACCAATCCCCTGGGCAAACAGTACGACCTTCTTACCCATTAATTTGGCCAAGCCTAAAATACTCAGATAGTAGAACAGACTTTTAGTACTAGTCACATCCTGTAGCAAGCTGCCACCACCGGACAACAACAAATCTGCTTTCGCCATAGCCTGCATCACTTGCAAAATATCAAAACGAGGCACTGCTTTCACTTGATGAAGCTGAGCTGTCATTTTAGGATTACCTGAAATAACAGTAATATCCAAAGTAGGATCCTCTTGTCTTAGGGAATCCACAATGGAAGTCAGCATGGCCTCGTCACCGGCATTGGCAAACCCATAGTAGCCGGAAATTAAGATTTTACTCATTATTTTCCAGCCTCCCAAGAGCCTTGGCACATAACGGATATGCCTTGTAAACAACCACCAAACCAATAAGGCCCAGCACAATACCAAACCCTAAACCATCAAAAGCACGAATATAAGACATCATAATAGGTGTACGCATATGGGCAAAGGTCTCAATAAGAGAGCTTTGTGCAATAGTAGCAGCCACCACCAGAACACCGTAAAGAACAGATGGCCATTTTTTCACACACGCCAGCGCTGCCAAATAAAAGGCAGGATGTCCAATTAAGAATTCCTTCTCTCTTGGTCTGGCATAGAGAGCCCTCTCCAAAAAAATTCTCAGCCTAAGTTCAATATTGGGAACAGGCACACCATCAGTGTGGCCACTTCTGCCAATGAATACCCAGGCTACAAAACCCAAGACACCCAAAAGCATTAACACTTTTAAAGAAAAAGGCTTTTGTAAAATGGCCTGTATTCTCTGATAGGGATTTTTAGTAACATCGTCACCTTCCCAAAGTGAATGACTTTTCAGGAAGAGCAACAGGGCCAGAATAGGAGGAAGCATAAAGGTTAGTTTCACACCTCTATAAATATCCATCTCCAACAAAAAGCGAACATCCGTTAGTATAGCGCACATCACAGTCGCGCCTAAAAGAGAAATACAAACAGCCGCAATCAACTGCCAGGTGGTACGAATAGCCAGACCACCCAAAGAAACTTCTTCGTCCTTATGTTTCTCCCAGTACGTAACAACCAGATACATGGTCAAAGCCGGTACAATGGTGGCCACACAAAGAGCCAAGGCTTGGCGCACCGGCAAATTAAATCTGCCAATCAGCAGCAAACCACTGACCAAAAAACCACCAACAACCGTTCCTAAGACCTTTTTCTTTTCAACACAAGCAAACAATAAACTCAAATAGCTAAACACGATGGCCAATACAGCAAACACCAAGGGGAACAACAAAAGCTTGCTGGGCTGATAGGTTTCATAAATACCAGCCTTACCCGCGGTAAAGCCCTCTAGTTTTACGCTATTATTCACATCGGACACATAGTTTAAATTTGTTACTAGCAAGGTCTGTCCGTCTCTGGGACGATGAAAAGCCTGAATATAGTTAGCTCTGATGTTTCTTTCCCGGTCGGAAATAGCCCACCGTCTGAAAGCATCAAAGACCTGCATTCTTTTTTGCTCTACCCGGTCAATAAAATAGGTTCTGGCTACCTGGTAGTTCACTGCTTTAGCCAAATCCGTCAAGCCTTCCAATTGAATGAACTGTAATTGGATAACGCTTTCCATCATGCCCACGGTAATATGACGTTTCTGCAATTCTTCAGCCACTAAACTCATTTCTGCTGTATGGCCTAATACCGCATCGCCACTGCCCAAGAACATAGAAACCGTTGCTCCGCTTTTATCCAAACGGCTAAAGAAGGCCTGTACCTGCTCCTTGGCAGAAGCGGAAGTATCACAATAACGCAAGGTATAGTCCTCAGGCCTTACAGCTACCATAAAGCCATTGTCTTTTACTTTTTGCAAATCTTCGCTTAATATGCCCAGTGGTATCTCGTTCACACTGGTTTGCACATTTAAAGGCAGAGCCCGATAGTTGTTATAAATATCGCCATAAATACATAGTACCTTTTCACCTACATCTATGGTTTGAACTCTTTGGGCACCCAGACGCAGCTTCAAATCCTCTTCTGCGTCAGCCAAGGCAGAAGCGCTGGTACCCTTGGCTAGATACAAGGCACTGGCATTAAAGCTTTTATCCCTAACCACAGCCTGCCATTGAGGGCTTAAAGTACCTAAAGCATTTGCTCTTACCAGCTCGCTGCCGGTAAAAACAGACAATTGTCCCGAGTCCTTCAGCTTATCAATGCTAGTATCAAAGACAGCTAAAGTAGTGACACCTCTGTCCTTAAATTCCTTCATGACCTTCTCTACCGGCACACCTTCACTTTGCGCCAGGCGGACAAGAGCCCCATATTCCATTATTGATTCTACTTTTGTGTTGGCCGTTTCCACCTTAAAACGCTGCCAGCCGATTACTAGCGCACAGCATAGCCCCAACGCCATGAAAAACATAAGAACTTTCGTTGCTTTTTTCATATATCTATCCTCATTAGCCTTTAAGCTTTTTTGCGCAAGCTACGTAAATAAGCCTCCACAAACATCGCTAAATCTCCATCCATCACAGCTTGCACGTTACCGGTTTCTGTCCCCGTCCTATGGTCTTTCACCATGGTATAGGGTTGGAAAACATAAGAACGAATCTGGCTGCCCCATTCGATAGCCTGATAATCTCCGGCAATATCACTCTTTAGTTGCTCCTGCTTGCTCTTTTCTAAATCAAAAAGCTTGGCGCGCAAAAGCTGCAAGCATCTTTCCCTATTTTGCATTTGAGATCTTTCATTCTGGCACTGCACCACAATACCGGTAGGCAAGTGTGTCATACGAACTGCGGAAGAAGTCTTATTAACGTGCTGTCCACCGGCACCACTGGCCCGGTAGGTATCAACTTTAACTTCTTCCATATTAATTTTTATTTCTATCGTGTCATCAATTTCCGGCATAACATCCACACCGGCAAAAGAGGTATGTCTTCTGGCATTGGCATCAAAAGGTGAAATTCTTACCAGGCGATGTACGCCCTTCTCACTTTTTAGGAAACCATAGGCATGGTAACCGGTAACTGCCAAAGTAGCACTTTTCACACCGGCTTCTTCACCGGGCAGAATATCCAAAAGCTCCACCTTAAAACCTTCCCGCTCAGCAAAACGGGTAAACATTCTCAGCAGCATACTAGTCCAATCCTGAGCCTCTGTGCCGCCGGCACCGGCGTGAAGGTTAATAATGGCATTGTTGCCATCATACTCCTCGCACAAAAGCATACCTAGTTCCAGATTAGCCAATTCTTTTTTAGCATCGGTCAAGGTATCTTCCATTTCTTTTTGGAAGCTATCTTCTTTTTCTTCCATAGACATTTCCCACAAGGTTTGCAGGTCTTCTACTTTTTGTTCCAGGTTCCGGAAATTGGTGGTTTCCACCTTTAAGCCATTAACCTGTTGAGCCATTTTCTGGGCAGCATCAGGATCATCCCAAAAACCGGGCGCCGCCATTTTATGCTCCAGCTCTAAGATACGATCCTCTTTAGGAACGATGTCAAAGAGACTCCCTCATTTCTTCTAGCTTGGTTTTTAAGCTACTTATTTCTGGTTTTAATTCTTCTAACAGCAAGCTACTCACATCCCTTTTAAGCCTTATTTTACAACCAAACGAAGTCAGAACTATCGCTCTGACTTCGGAAGCTGCTATTTATTCTTTCCACAGCAATTTTTATATTTTTTACCGCTACCGCATGGACAAGGATCATTACGACCTATTTCCTGCTTATTTCTAACCGGCTCTCTATGAGCCTCTTCACCATCCACGGAAGGACTGTTCACCGTAGCGTTAGCCAAGCGATCCTCCACTTTCGGCTGAGTTACAATGTTCACTCTGTAGATGTAGCGCACTACGTCATCCTGAATGGCATCCTTCATTGCTTCAAACATGTCATAGGCTTCGAACTTGTACTCTACCAATGGATCTCTTTGGCCATAGGCTCTCAGGCCCACGCCTTCACGCAGCATATCCATGGCATCCAAATGTTCCATCCAGTGACTGTCCAAAACCTTCAGCATAACCAGGTTTTCCAGCTCACGCATTATCTCAGGACCAAGCAGTTCTTCTTTTTTGTTGTAATAATCCAAGGCACCCTGATGCAGGTACTCACTTAATTCTTCCCTGCTCATGGCTTGCAATTCGTTGGCTTTCAGCCAGCCTTCCGGAGCATAATACTCTTCGGCATAGGCAATCATGGCCGGAATATCCCACTCCTCGGAATAAACATCCTCAGGAGCATACATGCTCATGGTCCTATCCACTACACGATTAATCATGTCAATGATATTATTTTTTAAATTAGCTTTTTGCAGAATCTCTCTTCTTTGCTCGTAAATAACCTCACGTTGTTGGTTCATGACATCATCATATTCCAAGACGTGTTTACGCATATCAAAGTTGCGGGCTTCTACTTTCTTTTGCGCAGACTCAATGGATCTGGTAACCAGCTTGTGTTCAATGGGCTCGTCTTCCTCCATGCCCAATTTATCCATAATGCCGGAAATATTATCAGAACCGAAAAGTCTCATCAAATCGTCTTCCAGGGACAAATAGAAACGAGTAGCACCAGGGTCGCCCTGACGTGCACAACGACCACGGAGCTGATTATCTATACGTCTTGATTCATGACGCTCCGTTCCCAGAATATGAAGTCCGCCCAGCTCAGGTACGCCTTCACCCAACACAATATCAGTACCACGGCCTGCCATGTTGGTAGCAATGGTTACAGCTCCCATTTGGCCTGCATCCGCAATAATTTCTGCTTCTTTTTCATGGTATTTGGCATTCAGCACATTATGCTTAATGCCTCTCTTTTTCAAAATATCGGATAATTCTTCAGACTGCTGAATAGAGGTGGTACCAACCAAAACAGGTGCACCTTTTTTGTGCAGCTCCTCAATTTCGTTAGCTGCTGCCTTATATTTAGCTCTCTTAGTCTTATAAATAACATCAGGATAGTCAGTACGGATCATAGGCTTGTTGGTAGGAATAACCACTACGTCCAGGCCATAAATCTTCTGGAATTCCTGTTCTTCTGTTTTAGCAGTACCTGTCATACCGGACAGCTTGTCGTACATACGGAAGTAGTTCTGGAAGGTAATGGTAGCCAGGGTCTGACTTTCTCTTTCTACCTTAACGCCTTCTTTGGCTTCAATAGCCTGATGTAAGCCTTCGGAAAAACGACGGCCAAACATCAAACGACCGGTAAATTCATCGACAATAATTACCTCACCGTCTTTAACAACATAGTCCCTATCTCTAATCATAAGGGCCTTTGCTTTTAAAGCCTGCATAAGCTGGTGAGAAAAGTCCACGCTGGCCTCACCATCATACATATTGGTAACGCCCAGCATTTTTTCTGCCTTAGCAACACCTACCTCAGTAGGAGCTACGGTCTTTTGTTTTTCATCAACAGTATAGTCCTCGCCCACCTTCATTTGAGCTACAATTCTGGACAATACCTTGTACAAGTCAGTAGATTTTTCGCCCGGTCCGGAAATAATAAGTGGTGTACGTGCTTCATCAATAAGAATACTATCTACTTCATCGACGATGGCATAATGAAGAGGTCTTTGTACCATTTGGTCCATGGAGACAACCATGTTATCACGCAAATAGTCAAAACCGAACTCATTGTTGGTACCATAAGTAATATCAGCAGCATAGGCTGCTTTTCTTTCCGGGAAATCCATTTCATGCTTAATAAGACCAACAGAGAGCCCTAAAAATTTATAGACTCTGCCCATGTCTTCGCTATCACGACGTGCCAGATAATCGTTAACTGTTACTACGTGAACGCCTTTGCCTTCCAGGGCATTTAAATATGCCGGTAAAGTAGCAACCAAGGTCTTGCCTTCTCCGGTACGCATCTCGGCAATCTTGCCACGATGCAAAACCAGGCCACCTACTAATTGCACATCAAAGTGCCTTAGTCCCAACACACGTCTGGCAGCCTCTCTAACTACCGCAAAGGACTCCGGCAGTATATCATCTAAAGTTTCTCCCTTGGACAATCTTAACTTAAATTCGTCTGTCTTGGAACACAACTTGGCATCGCTTAGCTTTTCCATATCAGGTTCCAAGGCATTTATCTTTTCTACATAGCCTTGGCAATACTTTAACTCCTTAGCATTAGCATCGCCAAAAATCTTTTTCATTAGTGTTTCGAGCAACACAATCACTCCTCATTATTTTGTAGGTTTCTCCTACTGTGCCTATCCACCTAATTTTAGCAAACAGACACCCAAAAGTCAAAAAACCCAGGGCTGAAACCCTAGGTTTTTTGTAACTTTTTTATGAACTTTTCTAAACTTACTTCAATTCTGGTGCAATTAAGCCATAATCGCCATTTTTACGCTTGTAAACAATAGCTACGGAATTGCTCTCTTCGTTGAAGAAAATGAAGAAGTCATGGCTCAAAAGATTCATTTGCATAATAGCTTCTTGCACACCCATGGGCCTTAATACATAGTGTTTATTACGAACTACCTTAAATTCACCATCTTCAACAGCCTCTTCTTTAGCTTCTTCCTTGCTGGAAGCCGCTGCTACATAATCGTCTCTGAAGTTATTGTATTTACGGCGCATCAGTCTGGTTTTATATTTATGGATTTGACGAGCAATCTTGTCCACACAATTATCAATGGATGCATACATATCATTGGTATCTTCCTGAGCCCTAATAACAATGCCGCTGGCCGGAACCGTAATTTCTACAATGTGGCTATCCTTTTCTACTCTCATTACTGCTGTAATATCACCTACAGTTTTAAACTGCTTAGTGATATTTACCAGCTTTTTCTCCACATAATCCTTCAGAGCGGGAGTAACCGTAATGTTCTTTCCACGAATTTTTACTGCCATAATGACTACCTCCTCACACGAGCTACATTTTCTTACTTACTTATATTATAACCAATTTTAGCCTTTTCTTCAATGCTCATAAAAAAAGCACAGCATCCCAAGCGCTGTGCTAATTTTACAGATTATAAAACATCGTGTTAAGGACTCGCAGTTTATTGCCCCGGGCTCGGTGGCCGCAAGCGGCTGGGTTGATCTCGCCCTTAGGCAAATAAACCTGCTCGCCTTACCATGCCGCAGTACTAAGACTCACGGTGTTTTAGCCTAAGCCTGACTTATGTGAGGCCTGCTCAGATAAGTTATGCTCCTTGTTGCGGGCCGAACATACCGGAAGGCGTGGCAAAACACGGGGAGCCTGGCAGCAACTTTTAATCTACAGTATCTTGGATAAGAAGTCCTTAGTCCTGGGACTCTTAGGATTAGTAAAGAACTCGTTGGGCTCTGCCTCCTCCATGATGTAACCACCATCAATGAAAAGGACTCTATCCCCAACCTCTCTGGCAAAACCCATTTCATGGGTAACAACCACCATGGTCATGCCATCAAAAGCCAGCTGTTTCATAACATCCAGCACTTCTTTAATCATTTCCGGATCCAGAGCAGAAGTAGGCTCATCAAAAAGCATAGCCTTGGGTTTCATGCAAAGAGCCCTGGCAATAGCCACTCTCTGTTGCTGACCACCACTAAGCTGATCCGGATAACTGTTAATCTTGTCAATCAGGCCAACCTTGTTTAAATATTCCTTAGCCAAAGCTTCCGCTTCATGACGTTTCAGCCCTCTGACCTTCATAGGTGCCAAAATCAGATTCTCCAGCACACTCATGTGAGGGAACAGGTTAAAACGTTGAAACACCATACCTATTTCTTTACGAACCTCGTTAATATTGGCTGAGCCGGTAAGAGGTATGTCGTCAAAGATTATCTGGCCATCTGTAGGTTCCTCCAAATAGTTCAGACAACGTAAAAAGGTACTTTTGCCACTACCACTGGGACCGATTACTACCACCACTTCTTTTTCCTTGATGGTCACATTAAGGCCCTTCAGTACTTCCAAATCTCCAAAGCTCTTCTTTAAATTGGTTACCTTAATCAATTCCTTAGTCATGCTTTATTGTACCTCCTTTCCAATAGCCCCACAAAGCGAGCCACCGCAAAGGTCATAACTAAATAAATGCAAGCAACAGCCAACCATATCTCAAAAGAAGCATAGGTTCTGGCGATAATCAGCTGCCCTCTTCTGGTCAACTCTTCAAAACCGATAACAGATACCAGCGAAGAGTCCTTTAACATGGCAATAAACTCGTTGCCAAGAGGAGGAATAATCCGCTTAAAAGCCTGCGGCAAAATAACAGAACGCATGGTTTGCCACCAGGTCATGCCTAAACTGCGGCCTGCTTCCATTTGGCCCTTATCGATAGATTGAATACCACCTCTGAAAATTTCCGCCACATAAGCTCCGCTATTGATGGAGCAGGCAGAAATAGCAGCAAAGAAAGCATCCACTCTATGGTTAATAATGGCCGGCAAAGCAAAATACACAAGGAAGATCTGCACCAGTAAAGGAGTGCCACGAATAAAGTCTACGTATACATTACCAAGGTACTTAAGCGGCTTTATGCCGGACAGCCTAATCAAGGAGACTACGATACCAATAGCCAAGCCCAAGCCTACGCTTAGGAAGGTTACCTCAACTGTAATACCGGCACCAGCCAACAGCAGCGGTATAGCATCTTTCATAATAGAAAAATTAAATTCCATTTGCGTCAATCCTTTTATCCCAGAGGGTTATTTTGTAGGTGCGGTACCAAACCATTTCTTATACAGCTTGTCATATTCACCATTTTTCTTCAATTCTGCCAAGGCTGCATTTAGCTTAGCAAGACGCTTGTTGTTCTTTTTCAGAGCCATACCATATGATTCTGCATCCATGGTCTCGCCAACCATCTTGGCTCCTGCATTAGGATCCTTGGTTAAATAGTAAGCAGCTACCGGTTTATCAATAACAACTGCATCTACGCCTTTATTTTTCAACTCCAAAAAGGCCTCTGTGTTAGTATTAAAAGCTTTTACCTTGGCACCGGGTACCTTTGCAGCCTTATCAGCTCCTGTAGTACCAATTTGTACGGCAATTTGTTTATTAGCCAGGTCATTAATACTTTTTACACTATTGTTGTCCTTATTAACCAATACAGTTAAACCGGAAACATAATAGGCTTCACTAAAATCAACTGCTTTTTTTCTGTCCTCAGTAATACTCATGCCGGCAATAGCTACATCAATGTTGCCGGAATTCAAGGCAGGAATCAAGGCATCAAAGCCCATGTTAACTATTTCTATTTTCTTATTCAACTGCTTCCCTATTGCTCTGATCAAGTCCATATCAAAGCCATCATAGTTTTTGCCTTCTTTGTCCGCAAACTCAAAAGGTGCAAATGTTGGTTCCGTACCAACCTTGATAGTCCCTGATGTTGCAGAAGACTTAGCATCTGTCTTATTATCCGCTTTTGCCTGGTTTCCACCACAGCCTGTTAAAACACTTGCCATAACCAATAAAGCTCCCAATGTTAACATCAATTTCTTCATAATGAAATAATTCCTCCCAGTTGTACAATAAATATTGTTTATTATACAACCAGAAGGAACTATTATGCAAATCAAAATTATTTAGTCGGAGCAGAACCAAACCATTGTTTGTACAGCTTGTCGTACTCGCCTTTTTTCTTCAGGCTTTCCAAGGCCGCATCAATGTCTTTAACCAATTGAGTATTCTTTTTAGCCACAGCAATACCATAGCTTTCATCAGTTAAGGTCTTGCCAACAAGCTTAGCGTACTCAGAGCCGCCCTTTTTCAGGAAGTATTGCAAAACAGGCAGGTCACTGATAACAGCTTCTGCATTCTTATTTTTTAATTCCAAACAAGCTAAATCACTGGTATTAAAGGTAACAACCTTCGCGCCCTCAATCTTGGCAGCACGATCAGCACCTGTGGTACCGATTTGTACAGCCAATTTCTTACCCTTTAAATCCTCAATCCCCTTAACGCTGTTATCATCTTTATTAACAATGATAGCTAAGCCTGATTTGTAGTAAGGCTGAGAAAAGTTAACTTTTTCTTTTCTGGCATCGGTAATAGTCATACCGGCAATGGCCACATCAATATTGCCTGCTGTCAAAGCAGGAATAAGAGCATCAAACCCCATGTTCTTGATGGTACATTTCTTGTAGCCCATTTCCTTGGCAATGGCACGGATCAAATCCATATCAAAGCCCGTGAATTCTTTACTCTTGTCATCCGGGAACTCAAAGGGAGCAAAAGAAGGTTCTGTTGCCACAATTAGTTCATCCTTGGCTGCCGGTTTGCTACTTGCTGCTTCTTTTTTGTCTCCAGCACCACCACAACCAGCTACTGAGCCCAATAGCATCAAGGCCAGCATCACACTCAAAAATCTTTTCATTAAAACCCCTCCTTAAAATAAAAAAATATAAACAACTTAGCTGACCTGGTCTTCGCCCCCACACTCGCCTGCTGGAAATTTCGCTCTTAAGCCTTAGCTCCCCACTACTCTCCCTCTCGTCTATAACGGCAGGACTTACTTCTAAGCTGCACCGTGCTCACAATTAATATAACTGCTTACGTGGATCGTTTGGCCTGCAACTGGCATCGACTCACAACCACAGACCTAAGTTGTTATTGCCTACATTATAATGTCATTTATTAATTTTCGCAATAAGCAATTATGTCAAATTTGCTATACCCAAAACCTCATTTTTATAGTATACTAATAATCACCGACTTAGGAATTTTATATGAAGGTTTGATATAGATGATTACGATTCCGCAATTCTTAGATTTTCCCTTAGATGATAATTCTAAAGAGATTGTTACTTTCTTTTTAAAATTATTGGAACAAAAGAATAAACTGCTCTTTCTACACAGCCAACAAGTCGCCAATTACTCTGTGAGTATAGCCGCCAAGATGTGCCTGCCTCTTCCTGATGTGGCCACCATCAAAACCGCTGCTCTCTTGCATGATATTGGTCATTTGGCTACGCCTAATGCTTTGATGGCCAAATATCCCTTCTTTAATACCAGGGAAATGGCTGCTTTTAGAAGACACAGCGTGGCTGGTTGCAGTATGCTGGAAAACATCCCTGAATTGGATCATGTGTTGGATATTATCCTCCATCACCATGAAACATGGGACGGCAAGGGTTTCCCCAACCGCCTAAAGGGTGTAAATATCCCTCTGGGAGCCAGAATTGTAGCTGTGGCTGATTATTACGATGTGTTTATTAATCCCTGCGCTCAAAATTGGAAAAAGAGCCATGAAGATGCCGCCAACGAGCTGCGTAAGTATGCCGGTACTCGTTTTGACCCGGAGGTCGTTAAGGCTTTCTTCAGTATCATCACCAACAGTAAGGACAATAGCCCCAGAAAATTGGCCGGCAGTAAAGATAACATGCTCAAAGATAAAAAAGCACGCTCCTCGTAGAGCGTGCTTTTTTTACATATCCCTGCCTCCGCTAAAAGCCAGTCCCCACACCACCTGGGCACCGGCCTTTTTTAATAATCTGGCCGCTTCCTCCATAGTAGCACCGGTAGTAAAAATATCATCTACCAGCAAAACTGTTTTCCCTTGTACATTGCCGCTTACCTGAAATGACTCAGCCACGTTGTCCTTCCGTGCTTTTTTATCCAGGCCATATTGAGGCCGGCTGCCGGCTCGGCGCCTTAGGGTTTCCTGCCAAAGCAGACCTTCCTGCCTGCACCAGGGCAAAAATATTTCGCGGGGAATGTCATAGCCTCTGTCCTCACGGCGGGTTGGCTCAGTCGGTATAGGTACCACCATAATAGCTTGCCAACGCCACAGCTCTGCCAATTTCTTTCCACTAATGCTATTTTTTACCTCTGCCGCCAACCTGGCCAGCAGTCCTTTTCTTCTCAAATACTTTACGCCATGCAAGGCTTCTTTCACGCCACCCTCGTAGGCGTACAAAAGGCAGGCTCCTGCCAAATGTTTGCCGCCAAACGTACCTGTGTGCAAAAATCTGATATTTTGCAGCTTAGTGCGACAATCTGTGCAAAGCAGTGCCTGTCCATTTATTATCCTTTTACATTCAGGGCATCGCTGGGGATAAAAGATAGCCTGCCAAAGGCTTCCCAACTCACTCCACATCTTTTCCAACCTTTCTGCTACATAAAGCCTACAGTATCCTGCAATCTTTCCGCCAAAAGTGAATAGCGCTTTCTGGTCTTGTCGTTTTCTACAGCCATAATAAGTGCTTTCTTACTACCTACCAGGACAACCTTCTGCTTTGCCCTGGTAACGCCTGTATAGAACAGATTGCGTTGCAAAAGGATAAAATGACTGGTAACCAGCGGCAAAATAACCGTAGCATATTCACTGCCCTGAGATTTGTGCACACTCATGGCATATGCCAGGCTTAAATCATCCAGCTCGTTGGCCTCATAGGTAACATTGCTGCCTTCCTGCCTATCCGGAAAATAAACCGTCAGCAATCTGCCATTAATCTGCTTAATAAGGCCTAAATCGCCATTAAAAACATCCTTCTCATAATTGTTACGCATCTGCATGACCTTGTCCCCTACCCTAAGCACACTATTGCCAAAGCGCAACTCGCCCTTGTCCGGAGCTGCAGGATTCATCTTGTTTTGCAACAGCTTGTTAAGATTTTCTACGCCACAGGGGTTTCTATGCATGGGAGAAAGGACTTGAATATTCTGCCACTGACCTTCTTCTGCCAAGCTGGCATAGGTAGCCACCACATATTGGGCAGCCGCCGTTTCATCTTCTCTTTGTACAAAAGAAAAATCACCGTTTTCCGTCAATTCAGGCAATTGGCCATGGTTAATCTTATGAGCATTGCGAATAATGGGGCTAAGCTCTGCTTGTCTAAAAACATTTTCCAGCCTAACCACGGGCATAGCCTTACTGGTAATAATATCTTTCAGTACGGAGCCCGGACCTACAGAAGGCAATTGATCCACGTCTCCCACCAAAATTAAACGGCAACCGATAGGAACTGCTCTTAACAGGAAAAAGGTTAAGGCAATGTCCAGCATAGAAGCTTCATCGATAATAACCGCATCTGCTTCCAAAGGATTTTCGTCATTACGCCCCCAAAAAGGAGTGTCTCCTGCCGGGGTATATTCCAGCAGGCGATGGACAGTCTGGGCCTCTCGTCCGGCAGCTTCCGACAAGCGTTTTGCTGCTCTGCCTGTAGGTGCTGCTAAAAGTATCTTGCACCCCGCCTGAGCTAAAACAGAAATAATACCCTTAATAACTGTAGTTTTACCAGTACCGGGACCGCCTGTCAGGACAAACACTCCTTCGTCTACAGAAGCCTCTACAGCTTTCTTCTGTTCCAGAGCCAACTCCAGTCCCTCTTGTTGCTGCCATTCTTCAATACCTTTACTATAGTCAACATTCCACAGCTTGTTAACATTGTCTCTAAGTGCTAGTAGACGATGGGCCACTCCGGTCTCTGCCTGATACAGGAATTCCGGATAAACCAGTCTTTCTCCACCCAGGGTTTCCGTGCGCACCAAATCTTCCTTACACAAATCGTTAAAAACCTCTTGCACGGTTACAGGCTCTACCTGTAGCAGATCTGCGGCTGTCTTCATTAGATACATTTCCGGCACACAAGTATGGCCCTGGTTGGCAATAGTCTGCAGGGCGTAGCCCAAGCCGGCTTTTAACCTCTCCTGACTGTCTGCCTCCAAGCCCATAGCTTGCGCAATCTTGTCAGCAGTACGAAAACCTATACCGTTAATATCCTCTGCCAAGCAATAAGGATTGTGTTTTATCCTGGTGATAGCAGTATTGCCATAGGCTGCCAAAAGTCTGGGTGCATAATTGGCACTGACACCATTACTCTCCAGAAAAATCATCAGCTCTCTGGTATCACTAAGCTCTTGATAGGAGGAAATAATATCGGCGGCTTTTTTGCGCCCAATGCCTGTTACTTCTTCCAGGCGCTGTGGTTCATGGTCCAATACCTGTAAGGTATCCTTGCCAAAATGGGCAATAATGCGGGCAGCCGTACTGGGGCCTACCCCCTTAATGGCACCACTGGCTAAAAACCTCTCTATGCCTACCTGATCGGTGGGCTTTTCAGCCTTCCAGCTTTGGGTCTGAAATTGCCTGCCAAATTTAGCATGCTCAGTCCAGGCCCCGGTCAGTTTTACCACTTCTCCCACAAAGGGAGCCGGACCTTTATAGGTCGCCGTAAAAGCTCCCGTCCCTTTACTCTTTACCCGGAAAACACAGAATCTGCTATCTGTAGACTGAAACACGATATTTTCTACTGTCACTTCTAATTCTATTAATTCCATTCCTCTGCTCCTTAAAGCATTTTACGTTTCATTATAGCATGAATAGCACTTCTTTTTGACAGCAATTAACAAATAAGTTATAATAAATTAACTCTTTAGTGAAGGATGTGTAAATGTGAATTTTAGAGGCACCCAGGTTGTCATGGATATGTATAATTGCGCTTTAGACATTATTTCTGACCAAATGAAGGTTAAGGAAATAATGGTAAAGGCTGCGACTCATTTCCATTTTGAAGTAATCACCATAGACTACAACCCTACCTCAGGTACCGAGGATTATTCCTACCTTATGCCCTGTATGAATGGTCATATGGTTCTTTATGTTTTTCCTTCTCTCGGTTATGTTTCCGTGGATTTTTTTACCACCAAAGAGGAGGTAAATCCTGAAATTGTCGCTATTTACATCAGGAAACAATTTGCTCCCGACCAATCCAAGCTGACTGTCCTCAATAGAGGCGATTTTGGTACCATCAATGATATGAAACCCAGACACAGAAAACAGATCAGACCTATTCGCCGTGCCAAAGACGCTTTAAAAAAATTGGTTATAAAACCTAAAGGTTAAAAGCGGTTTTTCTCTTTGAGGAAAACCTCTTTTTTTATCTATACTACTTATAACGTTCGCAGTTTATTGCCACGGGCTCCGGTGCAGTGGTTCGCTGTTTCCACTCAGCTACGCTTTGTGGACAGCTATCACATGGCCAGTTCCATTTGCTTGCTACGTCGCTTTGCTCCTTGCTCGCAAGGAAGCTGGCTCAATGCGGCCGGCTTTACGGACAGAACTTATTTCTGGCCGGTCCTCGGCAAGG
>Ga0268357_101027_pt1 | contig 23871 bp, 11 predicted proteins | sample BioMet10_FD_192466 | JGI IMG/M metagenome (GOLD analysis project Ga0268357, IMG submission 192466) | Sewage microbial communities from Oakland, California, United States - Biofuel 10 (Illumina Assembly) | ecosystem: Engineered > Wastewater > Sewage > Unclassified | place: USA: California... | reverse complement strand
GCTGTGCAATGGGGAAACACAAGACTAGGCTACTGGCGGATAGCCGGAAGCGCTATTTTAACATGTTCCATAACAAACGAAAAGCTCGCAAGGGAAGGCTATTATGACTTGCCGTCCCAATACGAGCTCTTGCGTGTAAAGCACTTAAACGTTTGAACCGCCGTGTACCGAACGGTACGCACGGTGGTGTGAGAGGTCGCCTACCCAATTAATGGGTAGGCTCCTACTCGATTGTTTGAAAACCACACGCTATGCGTGTGGTACCGGAAAGCTTATAGCTATACAAAAAATGGCCTCATGAGTAAAATTAGTGTAGGTTCGCCAACCGTACTAAAATACAAAGGAGGCCATATCCATGGATACAGAAAGTTTATCACATACTACGTGGAGATGTAAATATCATGTTGTATTTGCGCCGAAATTTAGGAGACAAATAATCTATGGTAAATTGAAACGAGATATAGGTAAGATCCTGAGACAGTTGTGTCAACGTAAAGGCGTAGAAATAATTGAGGCTAATGCGTGCTCGGATCATGTGCATATGTTACTAAGCATACCACCTAAAATAGCGGTATCAATGTTCGTAGGTTATCTAAAAGGAAAAAGTTCATTAATAATATTCGAACGTCACGCCCAATTAAAGTATAGGTATGGAAATAGAAAATTTTGGTGCAAGGGTTACTATGTGGATACTGTGGGTCGTAATAAAGAAGCTATACAAAAGTATATACGAGAACAACTGCAAGAAGACATAGTCGAAGATAAGATAGTAATGAAAGAATTGTTTGACCCGTTTACAGGGGAACCCAATAAATAAGCCCCTGTTAAGGGGCGGCTGGTAAAAATAGCGCGGTTGGCATATTTTAAACGAGGCTTAAGCCTCATGCTGGAAATAAGGCTTCTAGCCGCAGAGCAAACCACCCGTTATACGGGTGGTTTTGATTATATGCGATACTTTACTCACGGAGAAATATGGATATATGTCCTCTGCTTAATGGCTGTAAGGCCTTATAGTGTAATAATACGAATACAAAACAACAATAATGTAAATAAGATAAAGACTGTATTCTTTATACAGGGATAAAGAGCTGTATTATGTGTTATAATGAAGCAATATCTAGCACCTAAAGGTGGGGCCAACTAAACCTGCAAAGTGATAATAAGATAAAGTGTAAAGTTGTAAACAGTAATTTTGGTACCAAAATTATTGTTACTTGTATTTTTTTTGGATAAGGGTCTAAGTTTACAGAAAATAAGTAAAAATATGTTAACAATAAAAAAAACGGTTACTTTTGTCTGTAAATTTTAGAATTTAGTCATTATACTAAAATACGTATATAGAAACGAAGGTACAATGCTATAGTTAAAACATAGGTATGTAGGGTAATATATCGCATTAGCCTGATTCAAAGCGAAAATCAGTCGATTACTAATGTGATATTGGTCGTTAAGACTATTATCATCGCTAATAAAGAGGAGGACGAAAAGATGAACAAAATTTACAAGGTGATTTGGAGCAAAGCCAAGGGCTGCTATATAGTAGTTTCTGAACTTGCTAAAAATGTGGGAAAAAATTCGATAAAACGTATTCGAAACATACGAACAATTACAGTTGCAATGTTGATTCTTTCATTAACTACTTACGGAACTGTATTGTCCGCGCCAATAACCACTACCAAAGATACAGAAAATAATATTATTGTTGGCACTGACAACACCGTTATTCAATCACAAGCAGATACAACTTATTATGATCCTAACAATAATACGCGTCAGGATATTAATCCTGGTAATCTTATTATGGGTAACCGTAATGCCATCGGTATTTTTCAACACGATACTTCTGCAGACACATCTGGATTTAATACTGATAATTATGATCTTGGTTATCAATTACTGAAATATAAAGACCTAACAATTACAAATCCTATTACTGGAACGACTGAAGTTATTAAAGTTGTAGATACTTCTGCTTTGGGGCAATATCTTGATGATCTATTCAATATTAATCGTAGTGGTGCAGATGAAAATCCTAGAAATTCATATTATGTAACAGGTGCTACTGTTGTTGGTATTGATAGTTTAGCCGAAGGTGATAAATCAACTGCTATTGGTAATAATGCCAGAGTACTGAATTCTACCACTAGTTATTATGTAAAATCTGACGGCTCTTTAACAACAGATACGAAAGATGCTTACTGGTATAGAGACGATAAGGGAAATAAGGTTGGTTATGCTGTTTACGATAGCTATGGTTATCCACAGTATTATACTGTAACTAGATACTACTCAGCGGTTGGCTCTGTTGCTATCGGTCATAATGTTACGGCTGATGGTGCTCAGACCATTGCAATCGGAGACACTAGTCATGCACATGATAATGGTGTAGCTATTGGAAGTAGCAGTAATGCTGATGTTTCTGCTGTAGCAATTGGTTACGGCGATGTAGCACAATATGGCGGCGTAGCTTTGGGTCATCGCAATGAAGCTCAAGATGCCTATTCATTAGCAGCCGGATATTCAAATAAAGCTAAAAATAATAGTACTGCTATAGGGCAATATAACGATGTTAATGCCGAATATGGTACTGCTTCAGGTTATAATAATACCATAGAACAAAATCAAGGAATTGCTAGTGGCTATGGGAACAATGTTAAGGGTGAAAATGGTATTGTCGTTGGTCAAAGAAGTACTGTTGCAGCTGATAGTGCCGTAGCTGTAGGTAATACTGCTAGTGCTTCTGGAAAAAATTCAATCGCATTTGGATCTAGTGCAAAAGCTGATAAAGCTGGATCTATAGCCCTAGGTTTAAGTGCTCAAGTTGGAACTGAAGCATCAGTTGCATTAGGTCAGAATGCGAAAGTATCAACGATTAACTCTGTTTCATTAGGATCTGACTCACAAACAAAATCAGTCAACACGGGTGCTGAAGCTACTAAAGTAATTAAATCAATCGATAGTAATGGTAATCCAATTTATGATAGTAATAAGACATATGCCGGACTTGCTAAATCAACAAATGGTTCTATAAGTGTTGGTAAAATAAATGCAGAAAGACAAATTCAAAATGTTGCTGCTGGTGCGGTTAGTGCAAGTTCTACCGATGCTGTCAATGGTAGTGAATTATTTGCAACAGAAAATAAAGTTTCTGATAATACAACCAATATTAATAATCTGACCAAAACTGTAGAAGAAGGTTGGACAGCCCGTTTATCCAAGACTACTGGAACATTAGGTAGTAATGTTAGCGCGATTCAAATCACGCCTAAAGATAACAAGAATACTTTAGGCTTTGTAGCTGGTAAAAATATTACATTAACCGGGGACAATACTGCTCGTACAATTACGGTTGCTGCAGTAGATGATTATGTAACCAGCGGAAAAATGAAAGATAGTAAAACTCTTGAGTTAACTAGAGATAGTGGCACTTCAATAGATATCGATATGTCTACGGTAAGTGGCACAAGTTCTGATTATCGTTTAATAGTAAATCCAGCTAGCAGTTCCGGAGATTATAAGCCTGATTCTAATGGTAAAATAGCATTAAAGGTACAGAACGGTACTGATGCAACAACGGCGACGACTGTAACTATTAGTGATGTTGCAAGCAAAGCAACTCTAGATAAAGGCTTAAAATTTGGCGCCAACAGCGGCGATACGGTGACCAATAAGTTAGGCAGCACGGTCAACGTAAAAGGTACTGGTACTAAGGACGATACCGAGTATTCTGGTAAGAATGTCAAGACCAGTGTTAGCCAGGATGCCGATGGTAATACTACAGTTAATGTAATGTTGGATAAGAACCTTACGGGGGATTCTGTAACCGTAGGTGGCAAGGATGGCAAAGACGGTGTAGATGGTTCTGTTGGCGTAGCAGGTAAGGATGGCACGAACGGAGTTACTATCACAGCTAAAAATGGTACTAACGGCACGGAAGGTCACATCGGCCTGACCGGCGCTAAGGGTGCCGATGGTAAAGACGGTGCTAGTGCTGATATCACCGTGGTGAAGGGTGAGAACGGTGTAGACGGTACGGATGGCAATAACGGCAAAGACGGTATGGACCGGGTAGAGTACACGGATCATAACAAAGTCACTCACGAAGTAGCCACCTTGGATGATGGTTTGAATTTTAAGGGTGATAACAAAACCGTTATTACTAAGAAACTCAACGATACCATGGATATCAAGGGCGGCGCAGACGGCACGAAGCTGAGCGATAACAATATTGGCGTCGTAGCTGAGAATGGTGCGCTAAATGTTAAACTGTCGAAAGACCTGACGGGTCTGAACAGTGTTACGACCGGTGATACCACCATGACCAGTAATGGTATTACCATTAAAAATGGCCCGACTTTTACCAAGACTACGGTAGATGCCGGCGGCAATAAGATTACCAATGTAGCAGCTGGCGATGTGAATGCTACTTCGACGGACGCGGTAAACGGCAGTCAGTTGTATAGTGCAGCTGCCAAAGCAACTACAGAAGTAAAGGCCGGCGTTAATGTAGATTCAGTAGTAAACAATCCTGATAAAAATGACAACCATGCTATCTACACGGTCAACGTCAAGGATATGACGGTGAAGAGTGGCACGGTAACCTATACAGATAAAGGTGCAGGTACTGCTACCCTTACCAATGGTAACGGTACGACGGCTACAGTTACCGGCCTCAAGGATACCTACACGAAATCAGCCGCCCTAAGTGGTACGACCGAAACCTTTACTCGTAACGATGGTACCACCTATGATGTGGATTTGAGCAGTCTGTCTACTAGTATAACTGGTACGGGCTTAAAATTTGGCGCCAACAGCGGTGATACGGTTACCAACAAGTTAGGCAGCACGGTCAACGTAAAGGGTGCTGGTACTAAGGAAGATACTGAGTACTCTGGTAAGAATGTCAAGACTAGTGTTAGTCAGGATGTCGATGGTAATACTACAGTCAACGTAATGCTGGATAAGAACCTTACGGGGGATTCTGTAACCGTAGGCGGCAAAGACGGTGTGAATGGCTATATCGGCGTAGCAGGTAAGGATGGCACGAACGGAGTTACCATCACGGCTAAGGATGGTACGAACGGTGCCGAAGGTCACATCGGTTTGACCGGAGCTGCTGGTAAAGACGGTAAGAATGCCACTGCTGATATCACCGTGGTGAATGGTAAGGTCGGTGTAGACGGCACAGACGGCAAGAACGGTAAAGATGGTATGGACCGGGTAGAGTACACGGATCATAACAAAGTCACTCACGAAGTAGCCACTCTGGACGATGGTTTGAAGTTTAAAGGTGATAACGAAACCGTTATTGCCAAGAAACTCAACGAGACCATGGATATCAAGGGCGGCGCAGACGGCACGAAGCTGAGCGATAACAATATTGGCGTCGTAGCTGAGAATGGTGCGCTAAATGTTAAGCTGGCTAAGGACCTGAAGGGCCTGAACAGTGTAACGACCGGCGATACTACCATGACCAGTAATGGTATTACCATTAAAAATGGCCCGACTTTTACTAAGACTACGGTAGATGTTGGCGGCAATAAGATTACCAATGTAGCAGCTGGCGATGTGAATGCTACTTCGACAGATGCGGTAAACGGCAGTCAGTTGTATAGTGCAGCTGCTGCAGCTACCACGGAAGTCAAGAAAGGCGCTAATGTAGATTCAGTAGTAAACAATCCGGATAAAAATGATGGTCATGCTGTCTACACGATCAACGTCAAGGATATGACGGTGAAGAGTGGCACGGCAACCTATACAGATAAAGGTGCAGGTACTGCTACCCTTACCAATGGTAACGGTACGACGGCTACAGTTACCGGTCTCAAGGATACCTACACGAAATCAGCCGCCCTAAGTGGTACGACCGAAACCTTTACTCGTAACGATGGTACCACCTATGATGTGGATTTGAGCAGTCTGTCTACTAGTATAACTGGTACGGGCTTAAAATTTGGCGCCAACAGCGGTGATACGGTGACCAACAAGTTAGGCAGCACGGTCAACGTAAAGGGTGCTGGCACTAAGGAAGATACCGAGTATTCTGGAAAGAACATTAAGACTAAGGTCAGCCAGGATGCGAATGGTGATACCACCATTGACGTTATGATGGACAAGAACATTGATGCCAACAGCGTCAAGGTTGGTAAGGATGGAGCCGATGGTACTCCTGGTAAAGATGGTGTATCTATTACCGGACCTGGCGGCTTAGATGGCAAGGATGGACTGAATGGTAAGGTAGGCGTCACCGGCACGGATGGCAAGGATGCAGTTTCTATCAGTGGCAAAGATGGGGTCGGCCATATAGGTCTGACCGGAGCTAAAGGTGCCGATGGTAAAGACGGTGCTAGTGCTGATATTACTGTGGTGAATGGTAAGGTCGGTGTCGACGGCACAGATGGTAAGAACGGCAAAGATGGTATGGACCGGGTAGAGTACACGGATCATAACAAAGTTACCCACGAAGTAGCCACTTTGGATGATGGTTTGAAGTTTAAAGGTGATAATGAAACCGTTATTGCCAAGAAACTCAACGAGACCATGGACATCAAGGGAGGCGCAGACGGCACGAAGCTGAGCGATAACAATATTGGCGTCGTAGCTGAGAATGGTGCGCTGAATGTTAAACTGGCTAAGGACCTGAAAGGTCTGAACAGCACTCAGTACGTCGACGCTAGTGGCAATACGACCACAACCGTGGATAGTACGGGTGTTACCGTAAAGAATGGCACCAATGATGTAAGTCTGACTAAGTCCGGTCTTAGCAACGGCGGCAATAAGATTACCAATGTAGCAGCCGGCGATGTGAACAAAACTTCAACGGACGCGGTAAACGGCAGTCAGTTGTATAGTGCAGCTGCCGCAGCTACCACGGAAGTCAAGGCCGGCGCTAATGTAGATTCAGTAGTAAACAATCCGGATAAAAATGATGGTCATGCTGTCTACACGGTCAACGTCAAGGATATGACGGTGAAGAGTGGCACGGTAACCTATACAGATAAAGGTGCAGGTACTGCTACCCTTACCAATGGTAACGGTACGACGGCTACAGTTACCGGCCTCAAGGATACCTACACGAAGTCTGGCTCTTTAAAGGATACGACTGAGACTTTTACCCGCAACGATGGTACTACTTATGATGTGGATTTAAGCGGTTTAACCGACAGTGTAACTAACAAAGGCCTGAAATTTGGTGCCAACAGCGGTGATACGGTTACTAATAAGTTAGGCAGTACGGTTAACGTAAAGGGTGCTGGTACTAAGGACGATACTGAGTACTCTGGTAAGAATATCAAGACTAAGGTCAGCCAGGATACAGATGGCAATACTACTATTGACGTTATGATGGACAAGAACATTGATGCCAACAGTGTCAAGGTTGGTAAGGATGGAGCCGAGGGTACTCCTGGTAAAGATGGCGTATCTATTACCGGACCTGGCGGCTTAGATGGCAAGGATGGACTAAACGGTAAGGTAGGCGTCACCGGCACGGATGGCAAGGATGCAGTTTCTATCAGTGGCAAGGACGGGGTTGGCCATATCGGTCTGACCGGCGCTAAGGGTGCCGATGGTAAAGACGGTGCTAGTGCTGATATTACTGTGGTGAATGGTAAGGTCGGTGTCGACGGCACAGATGGCAAGAACGGCAAAGATGGTATGGACCGGGTAGAGTACACGGATCATAACAAAGTTACCCACGAAGTAGCCACTTTGGATGATGGTTTGAAATACGGTGGAGATACGGGTGATGTCATTGCTTTGAAGCTGAATAGTCAGTTAGATGTCAAGGGTGGTGTTACTGACACAACTAAGCTTACTGATAATAACATCGGCGTTGTGTCCGACGGAAAGGGTACGCTGAATGTTAAACTGGCTAAGGACCTGAAAGGCCTGAACAGCACTCAGTACGTCGATGCTAGTGGCAATACAACCACAACCGTGGATAGTACGGGTGTTACCGTAAAGAATGGCACCAATGATGTAAGCCTGACTAAATATGGTCTCAGCAACGGCGGCAATACGATTACCAACGTGGCTAAAGGCGTCAACGGTACTGATGCTGTCAACGTGGACCAGTTGAATAAGGCTACTGCAGCGGCTACGAGTAAAGTAGTTGGCGGTACCAATACTACTGTAATATCTAAAACGAATGGGGACGGTTCGACGACCTATCAGGTCAACCTGAACTCCAACATTACGCTGGGTACTGATCCTACCAAGCAGGTAAATATTGATGGTGACAATGGTACCATTACTGCTGGTAAGGGTGACAAGGCTGTGACTATTGACGGTACTAAGGCTACTATCACTGCTGGTACGGGTGATAAGGCTGTGACCATTGATGGCACGACCGGTACTATGACCGCAGGTAAAGTAAAGGTAGGCGGTACGGACAGCACCGTGACCGGCCTCTCTAACAAGACATGGGAAGTAGGCGTAACTAAGGCGGTTAGCGGCCGGGCAGCTACAGAAGATCAGCTGAAATCGGTATCGGATGCAACGAAGGAAGCCGGTGATTTGGCAAAACAGCATTCAACCGTTACGGTTAATAACGGCAATAGTAAGGGCAGCCTTGTTCTGAATACATCTACTAACAGCAACGGCGGTAACAACTACGATGTATCCTTGGCGGATAACATTAACGTCGGTGGTAATAATGGCCAAGACGGTTCTATCGGCGTCAATGGCAAGGATGGTTCAAACGGTGTTACCATCACGGCCAAAGCTGGCAATGATGGTTCCGAGGGCCATATCGGTCTAACCGGTGCTAAGGGCACCGATGGCAGTAACGCAACAGCTGATATTGTTGTGAAGAGCGGTGCGGTTGGTGTAGATGGCACAGACGGCAATAATGGTAAAAACGGTATGGACCGCGTTGAATACACGGATCACAACAAAGTCACCCACGAAGTAGCAACTATGGATGATGGCATGAAGTACAAGGGTGATACGGGCAGCGCGGACGTTAAGTTGAACCAGCAGGTTTCTGTAGTGGGAGAAACAACCACGGGCAAAAACCTTACCACAGGCAATATCGGGGTAGAAGCTACTCAGGATGGAAGCAATGCTAAATTAGTGGTTAAACTGGCTGATAATCTGACCGGCATTAAGAATATCGAAACCGAAACGATTAAGGCTACGACGGTTAACTCGACAACCGTTAACGCTACTACCGTTAACGCTACTACCGTTAAGGCTGGAGATACGGTTACCATTAACAACAACGGTATCGACATGGGCGATACGAAGGTAACCAACGTGAAAGCCGGAGATATCACCGCCAATTCCACCGATGCCGTCAATGGCAGTCAGTTGTATCAGACTGATACGGCTCTTAACAAGCTGGGTAATGCCGTAAACGATTTGGATAACCGCGTTGATAAGGTTGGAGCCGGTGCGGCTGCCTTATCTGCCCTGCATCCGTTGGATTTCGATCCCGATGATAAGTGGGACATCGCCGCTGGTTATGGCAACTACAGAGGTGCCAACGCCGTAGCGGTAGGTGCTTTCTATCGTCCTGATGAAGATACCATGTTCAGTGTCGGCGGTTCGGTAGGCAACGGTGAGAATATGGTCAATGCCGGCGTTTCTCTTAAGGTCGGCAGCCATAAGAATCACGTATCCACTTCTAGGGTAGCTATGGCTAAGGAGATCAAGGACATGCGTCATGAAATGGAAGAGATGCGCGGCCTTCTGGCCAGTGCCTACCAGGGCAAGAAACTGGATCCGACCAAGCTGAAACTCTTCCCGGATATCCCCGATAATCATTGGGCTTATGATGCTATCAAGCAACTGGCCGGCAATGGTATTGTGGAGGGCTATCCTGACGGCAACTTCGACGGCGACCGTATGATGACCAGGTATGAATTTGCCATGATCGTTTACCGGGCTATGCAGAAAGGCGCTAATGTTAACGCCAGGTTGCTTAATGAATTTGCACCGGAACTGGAAAGAATCAGGGTTGACGTTATTTCCAAGGACAAGAACGGCAAACCTGACATTGAACGTGTAAGGGTTATTCCCGGTCGGGGTTAATAAAATAGCTGTAGAGAAAAATTAAGAGAATAAGGTTTAACAGAGTAAGCTTAAACTGCTGCATCCTGGATTTTATCCGGGGTGCAGCAATTTTTTTTTGGAATGTGACTATTGATATCATTGTACTATCCAAAAGTGTAAAGGATTACAACTTTAAATTTGATTTTTATAAATAATTTTTTAAAATTGTAAAGAAAAATATTATATTTTTTCGTAATTATGTACAGTTTGCTATTTTAGGCTGATTTTATATTGTAAAACAATTATTATTTGATAATTTAAAAGTAAATGAGCTTGAAAAATGTGTCAGTAAATTTAAAACTGGGGGTATGGTCATGAAAAAAAGTACAAAAGTTTTTATCTCAGCAGTGTTAGCTAGTTATTTCATCTCTTCCTGGGGCGGGTTAGCCTGGGCGGCTACAAATTTAGCGCCTAAAGATACAGACATTGTCGCAGGTAAGGGTGCCGTTAATAGTAACTATGATAGTAAAGAACATGGCAGCGTTGCTATTGGTGCAAATGCGGAGACTGAAATTATAACTACTGGTGATCAAGAGAAATGGTTAGCGCTAGGTCAAACTGAGTATTCAGGTAGTATAGCTATTGGTGAAAATACTTATGCTCGTACTGGTAGTGTACAGATTGGTATCCACAATTACACTGGTAAAATGGGAAATGTTACCGTTGATGCTAATACTAACAAAGAAGCTAAGTTAGTTGGAATGACCACTATCGGTACCAACAGTTATAATAAGGCTGCTTTTGGTGTTATTACTGGTACTGATTCTATTATTTCTGGTAGTTATGATGCTAACAAAACAGGTTTAGCAGGTTATTTTAATCGTAGTCTTTATGGTTATCAAAATTTTGGTGCCAACATAGTGGGTTCTCTCAACAGTATTGAATCTAAGGACTTTTCTCCTTCCGCTGGCATTGCAAACAGTATCGTAGGTGTGGCTAACAGAACCAGTAACTCCAACGGCAGTTTAATTTTTGGTGCTGGCAATGAGATTACTAACTCGATAAGTAACGCTTATGACTCTAGTTCATTTAAGAATCTCAGTTCTGCCCAAGCTTTACAGGAAGCTTTAATGAAGAGTGTTAAAGATTCTGAAGGTGGCGGCTCAGTTATGGCCATCGGCGGTGGTAACACGGCTGACTACGTACAGGGTTCCCAGATTATTGGCCTTAATAATACGGTTAAAGGTACCAAGAGTTCCGTAAGTAAATACAACCTCTTCATCGGTCGTAAGCAAACTGGTACTAATGTCCAATACATTAGCTCTTTTGGTGACCAAAACGATTTTACCGATGCTAATAACGATATAGTTATAGGTAACAACCATAGTTTAAATGGGGTCGAGGATAATATTATTTTGGGTTCTACGGACGAAGTGACCAAGCATAATGTTTCTGGCGCTGTAGTCATCGGACACAATGCCCAGTCGAAAGTGGCCGGCGGGGTTGCTTTAGGTCAACACTCTGTAGCTAGCGTGGCTCAGGGAGTGGAAGGTTATGATCCCTCTCTCAAAGGTGCATCTTCTGACACTTCTATCGCTTGGAAGTCTACTTCCGCAGCTGTATCTGTAGGCGATGTAGATAATAATTTTACCCGTCAGATTACCGGCGTGGCTGCGGGTACTAACGATACCGATGCCGTGAACGTAGCCCAGCTAAAGCAGATGGCGCAAAGTGCGGCCGGAGTACAGCCGACGGTTTCAGCCGGAACTAATGTTGACGTTAAGAAGACCGGCGATGCTGTCAATGGGTATGATTATAAAATCAGCGTCGATCTCAGCGGTTACGTCACCACCGATAGTGGTTTAAACTTTGGCGGCGACAGCGGCAACACGATTAAAACCAAGTTAAACGGACAGTTGGACGTTAAAGGCGGCGTTACCGACGCAGCGAAACTGACTGATAATAACATCGGCGTAGTTTCGGACGGCACAGGTACGCTTAACATTAAACTGGCCAAGGATTTAACCGGTCTGGATACGGTTACGGTTAATAAGAGCGTTACCGTCGGTGATACCGTCGTGGGCACGGATTCGGTTAAGACCAATACGGTCACCGTTGGAGATACGGTCAGCATTACCAAAGACGGACTGGATATGGGTGGTACCAGCATTACCAATGTTAAGGCCGGGGTTAATACGACCGATGCGGTTAACTACGGGCAGTTAAAAGACCTGGGTACTTCCCTGGACAACCGTATTACCACTATTGACAACCGGGTAGATGATTTAGACAGCCGTATCAACAAGGTAGGCGCCGGTGCGGCAGCTTTAGCTTCCCTGCATCCGCTGGATTTTGATCCCGATGACAAGTGGAACTTCTCCGTGGGCTTCGGCAACTACAAAGACGCTAACTCCCTGGCTGTGGGCGCTTTCTATCGCCCGGATGATAATACCATGTTTGCTATTGGTACGGCCATGGGTAACGGCGATAATATGGTTAATGCCAGCATCAACTTTAAGGTAGGCAACTCCAAACATTCCCTGTCCCGCTCCTCTATGGACAAGAGAATTACCTCCCTCCAGGACTCCGTAACTAAACTGGAAAAGGAGAATCAGGAGATTAAAGCGCAGAACGCCGCTCTGGTAAGTAAGTTAAACCAGCTGCTGGCAGCTAAAAAATAATAATCAAGCGTACTGAAACCGTTAGAAAAACTAAAGCCCCCAGAAAATAATTTACAACTACGTGAAAGCGTAGACGTAAAATTTCTGGGGGCTTTTAATCGCTGTTTTAATAAGCTGTTTTAAGCAGCCTCAAGCATGCTTAACAACACGTCTTTTTCTGACGGGCGTAGTTTTAAACTGCTTAACAATGGCTTCGTAATCTAAGTCTTTTTGATCTTTATAGATGGACTTAGTGGCTTTAATATCCATCAAAGCGGTTAAATTAACTTCCTTCAGCATCTTTTCCCATTTCTTCTGCATTACGGTGTAAATGCACTGTACGGGACCGTAGTCAACGGCAAAATGTTTGTACTGCTCATCATGTTCTAAACACCGGTTAATTTTGATGGTAGGTTCAAAGAGGTTAACGATATCAAACAAGGTGATGTCATTGATATCTACCGCCAGGGTAAAGCCGCCCTTGACCCCTCTGTAACGTTTAATGATGCCGCCCTTGGCCAGCTTGTTAGTGATTTTTAAAATATAGTGAGACGGTATGTCCATGGCCGTGGCGATTTCGCTAGAGGCAGTGAGCTCTTTTTTGATCGCCAGAAACAAAACGGTTCTGACTGCATAATCTGTGGTAATGTTGAATTGCATGAATTAAAACCACCCTTCTCCGTTTTTATATGTTTAGTATAATGGCAATTTTTCTAAACTTACAGTCAGCCGGGCTGAAAATAATTTTTTTTAACACAATTGCTATTTTTTTTTGTAAACTTGTTGTTTTATTTGTAAAAACGGCGTAATTTCCTTATTTTTTAACTGTTAAGGTTTACAAAACTATACATTTCAACAGACCATGTACATTTGCACTATTTGTCCACCAGCAAAACATTAGTGTAATGTTTTGTAAACGAAAAATTAAAAATAAAAATCTAATACACCTATTTTTAAACTAGAAAAATTAAACTGAACAATTAAAAAAAGAAAAAGTGTAAAGAAAGGCGCTTTGGCAAGATTTTTCCTGTTAGTTTGAAAAATCATTAACTATAATAACGTTGTAACAATTCTGATGGTAATTTCCTGAGAAGCTTATTACCGCTTGAAATTGGTGGGAGTTTAGATTTGTTTTTAAAAGTTAAGGGCATCTAAGAACTAGGTCTTTAGATGAAAAAATACAATACCAGAAAAAGTCGATTTTCATTTTGGGCATTTTTAGAGGAGAAGAGACAAATATGCGCTTAAAAAACATAATCGCTGTTTTAAGTTTCGTGGCAGCGACCAGTCTGACCGCAGGGATTTCTTCAGCCTGGGCCGCCGGTTTGGGAACGGTCAACATGGGTTACCTGGAGCAGCGGCATCCCAGCTATCAGCAGTCGGTAGCTACTTATAAAAGCTATGCGGTTAAGTGTCAGGAGGCTTTTAGTCAGCAGGCTAAAGGTAAGTCAGAGCAAGAAAGAAAACAGCTGCAGCGTTATTATCAAAAACAGTTAGAAGAGGAACGGCTGACGCTGTTCACCCGCATTGATGAAGACATTCAGCTAAAAATAAAGCAGGTTAAGGATGCTAAGAATTTAGATTATGTAGTTCTGCAAGGGTCGGTAGTGTTTGGTACTTCGGTGGATATTACCAAGGACGTAGCCGCTGTTATGGCTGGTAGCTATAAGTTTTAAATTAGCCGCCGGCGAAGGGCAGGCTAACCCAGTCTGCTAAGGGATACTTGGGGCGTTGCTTTTTAAAATTAGCATTAGGGGAGCATGATGATATGAAGACAGTTTATAGGAAGACATTTTATAAACGGTTGGGTATTAGTGTTCTGGCCAGTCTATTGGTGGCCAGTCCGGTTTTTGCCGAGACCAACCCCTCTCTGTCGGAGTCGATCAGGACTAACCGGAACGGCACTTTTATTCCTTTTGGCGAAACCAGAAGCACCATTAAAGTTGCCCCCGGCTTGACTGATAATCGCAGCGGGTTTGACCTGATGGCGGTGCTGCAAAATAATCAGGACGCCTTAAGCGGGGGCGTACACAAAGCCCTGGCTCCTTATCTGGGACAAAAGGTGGCGAAGGTCAGCATCTCCGGCTTTACGCATGTGGAGGCCCGGGATGTCTTGTTAGCTGTGAAGTTAAAACCAGGTACTCCTTTGACGGAGGCGGCGGTCGGCAAGGATTTGCAGTCTCTGTATGAGATGGGCTGGTTTAACGCTGTTAAGCCGCTGGTGACGAAGACACCCCAGGGGGTGGCGGTTAATTATCAGGTGAGCGAGAACCCGGTTTACCAGGGCACGAGCCTGATCGGTAATACTAAGCTTACCGGCGCTCAGGTACTGCGGACTTTTGATCTGCCCCAGGGTCAGGTGGTTAATAACCGGCAGGTTAATACCAGGGTGCAGCGTCTTTTAAACAGTTATGTAGAACAGGGCTATGCCATGGCTAAGGTGACCGATGTAAAGATTCAGCCCGATGGTATTTTGGCGGTCTATATTAATGAAGGAATTATTGACAGCTTTAAAGTTCAGGGCAACGATAGGACTCGTGATAAGGTTATCCTGCGGGAGCTGCGTTTTAAGCCGGGAGATGTTTATAACACCCAGCTGGCCAGACGCAGTTTACAGCGTCTGTATAATTTAGGCTATTTTCAAGAGGTTAATTTAAATTTAAACCCGGGCCGGAACCCGGACAATCTGGAACTGGTGGTGGACGTGGAAGAGGGCAATACTATGACCATCGGCCTGGGCGCAGGCTACAGCGCGTCTAACGGTGCGGTGGGCACGGTGACCGTAAGCGATACCAACCTGGGCGGTACCGGGGACCGGGCCAGCGCCCTGTGGGAGTTTGGCGGCCGGGAGCATAACAACGCCAACTATGAACTCAGCTATACCAAGCCCTGGCTGGATGACCAGGAGACGGCGGCTACGCTGACGGTTTATAACATGACCGATGTGTACGCCGATTACAATCACGACGATGACGAGGTGGCCCGTTATAACAAAAAGCGTCTGGGCCAGGAGCTGACCTTAAGCCGCCGGACCAATAACGAGTATGTCAGCAACTACCTTACCTTGAAGAACCGGTATGACAGTTACGAGGGCAAAGTGGACGGCTACTCTACCCAGTATTATGAGGATTCCTATGACGGGCAGTATTATAACGAGTTTGGCAAGGTGACCACGGCGGCCCAGCGGCAGGATGAGAACTTTGGCAATACCAGAAGCATTACCCTGGCCCGGGTCTTTGATTCCCGGGATAACATTTATGATGCCCGTTATGGTAAACGTACTTCTTATTCCTTAGAACAGGCCGGTTTAGGCGGGGACTTTAATTTTACCAAGGCCGTAATAGATTACCGCTATTATTTTCGTCAGCCTGCCAACCGGGTTATCGCAGTGGAACTGGGTGCCGGCTATGCCTGGGGTGATCTGCCCTTAAGCCAGCGCTTCACCATGGGCGGTTCTAATACCTTGCGTGGCTACAGCGATGACCAGTACCGCGGCAACAGCATGCTGCGGGCAACGGCCGAGTACCGGGTTCCTATGGCCAAGAAGATTCAGGGGGTCCTGTTTGTGGACAGCGGCTATGCCTGGGATAAGCGTTATGATGAGCGCAATTTCGATTTAGGACTTATAAAGATAGGCTATGGCCTGGGCTTCAGGGTTCGTACTCCTTTGGGACCCATCCGGCTGGATTACGGCTGGGGCAAGGAAGACAGCCGCTTCCACTTCAGCTTCGGCGGTCAGTTCTAACAGCGGCGTTTAGTAAAACCAGCTTTTCAGGTTGATAGTCAAAGAGAGAAAACGGTGAGGTTGTCGTGAACGGTTTATTTCCGCTAGAATCGACAAAAGAATATGAGTTAGAGGTTCATCCTGCGCCAGCAGCGGCTGATCTGGTCAAGCTGCGCCGGGATGATCAAATCGGCACCTTTAAATTTCTAAAAAAGCTGCCTATCTCTATCTGTATCTTTAGGGCGGAAACAGACGAGTTAATCTACGTCAATGATGTAGGTAAACGTTTGCTAGAGATAGATCAGGCAGTAGATTTTTCTCATTTACATTTGTTTGAACTTTTAATTAGTGTCTACTGACCAAACAGCAAATTTTTAAAGCAAATCGCCATAGAAACGTTTTTTAAAAATGCGCATAATAAATCATGCACCACCTTTCTAAAAACTCTGTGAAGGTTAAAAGCTAACACCGCCAACCCTAAAACCGTGGTTGTCGTTTCCTTCAAATATGTTCTTATGAGACCAAGCCCAAACTTGCGCTTGGTTAAGCTAAAATCACGTTCCACTTCCCCGCGTTCACAAATGTCCTGGTAGTCTCGTTTCTTATCGACCACCGCATCTTTCTTCGGCCTTCCCAAGGCCGGACCAGACAGCCGGATACCACGTTCCTTGCAGAAGCTCAGGTTTTTGCGGTTACGATAAATCTTATCTGCCAGGACCCTGGACGGATAGCAGCCATACAGGCTTCGGTAGTGTTCTATCTCCTGCAAAAGATACTCGCTCTCGTTGTAAGCCTCAAAGGAGTACTGCTCCAGGCGGACAAAACCGTTAATCACGCTTATGTCCAGCTTCGGTCCAAACTCTACCGGTGCCTTGGCCTTGCCTCGCACTATCGGTCTTAAGAAGGGCTGACGGAGGCTTACAATCCGGTTTTCTACTCTGTGACTGCGATTCTCAAACATGCTCTTCTGCTGCTCGTAAAGCTGCTCAATGGTGCCAAGCTGCTTTTGCAGATTCTCCGGCAACTTACGTCCCTGCTCCAGCAATCCTCTTACGTAGCGCAGGTTGCGTCGCACATACCTTAACAGCTTGCCCACAGTTTTGTGGGCCGCCTTGCTAGTCTTCTTTCTTAGACGCGCAAAGGCCAGATAGTCTTTCTTGGCCTTACCGGCATAAGTCCTAGGCCTGCGTCCATCTTCCTTAGCATCATGCAACTGGTCTATCATGGCTTCTAGTTTCTTTCTGGCATCGTTGAGCAGTTCCGTGTCCTGAGGATACTTTATGTTGGATGGTGCACAGGTAGCATCTACAATCATGGTACCCTGGTTTTCAGTCCGCTGTTCAGACGACCGTTGCTCTACATTATCGTCGGAGGCGTCTTGGTCATTATCGAACAAACTTGGTTCAGCCGGGGGAGTATGGTTGTCATGGTTGTCATGGTTGTCATGGTTGTCATGGTCGTCATGGTTGTCATGGTCGTCATGGTTATCGTCGCGGCTGTTGTCGTCCTTGTCACCATCCGTACCTTTCTCGACCGGGTCCTCAGACACTTCTTCCACCTTACGTATGAAGGCTTCGTTAATCTTAGCCATGACATTAGGATTGAAACGCTTACGAAAACGGACCATCAGCGATGCATGGAAGGGCTTCTCATAGATGTAGCCCGGGAAGCCGCAGAAGTACTGCAGGTATGGGTTTTCTTGAATCTGATCCACTACTTCCAAATCTGAGTAGCCATATTCAGTTTGGATCAACAGAGCTCCCAGGGCTAATCTAGCAGGCTTGGCCACCTGACCGTTAATCCCATGAAAGTTGCAGGAGTAGGCCTTCTCAATGCTTTCCCAGTCTATGAGCTTGGCTTTTTCAACCCAACGGTTTTCTGCACTTAGATGCATACCTACCGGTTGATTAAAATCTTCAAAAGCGATTTCTTTAGAAAGTGGTTTGTACATTTTTTATCACCCTAATGTGCACGGATTTTTGAGCTACGATGCATATTCTCATACACCTATTATACCTCTAAAAGTCCGCAAACACTAGTATTTATGCAAGTTTTAGATTTGTTCAGTATTCACTAATTACCGAAGATGTAAATAATGCTTCCTTATCCCTCAAGTACCTCAGTAAGACCCGGTATTTTACCTGTACTTGTAACAGCAAAAGGCTGGGCAAGACTTTGCTGCTCAAAAGCCTGATTACCAAGTGGGAGAATCAGTTGGCCCGGATGGTGATCATGCAGGATTTAACCGATGCCGGTCATTTACAGACTAATATTGCTGACAGCGGCGCCATTGAAAATCTTTTGCTTAGATCGGTGGATGAGGTGGCTTCCAGCCAGGGTAAGGAACTCATCTGCGGCCTGCTGCAGCAGTTAGCCGCCTTTTTTGAGGCTGATGCGGCGTATGTGCTCAAGGTGGAGAAGAATTTAGGTACTTCTTATATTACTTACGAATGGAGCCGGGGTACCGGGAAGGTTCCCGAAAAATACCTCTATAATGTAGAAATAGGCCGGGATTTTTATAAAAGCCTGGTCACCAGTGAAGGCGTGCCGTTGGTTGTTTTTAATATTGAGGAACTCAAGAAGAACTTCCAGCCGGAATATAACTGGTTTAAACAGCGCCAGGTTAAAAGTTTCCTTTGGATGCCTTATCAGGTGGGCGGATTAACGGTAGGCTATGTCTGTCTGGATAATTTTAAACAGCACGGGGTTTATTTTCAGCTGGTACGTACTTTTACCGGACTTATTTTTCAACAGATTAAGCTTTATGAATTAGAGGAGCAATACGAATACGCCAAGTATAACGATCTTTTGACTAATCTCTTTAACCGGCGGGCGCTGCTGCGCGACCTGGATGCTCTCCAGGGCATGAATTGCAGTACCGGTATACTGGTAGTGGGTATTAATGAATTTGAAGCCCTTAATTACCGGTTGGGCAACAGTTATGGGGACCGCTTGCTGCGTATGGTGGCTAATATTTTAAAAGCCAATTTTGCTTCGGCCAAAATTTATCATCAGGATAATGACCGCTTTGTGGTGGTGCGGCAGGGTACCACTTATGAGCAGTTTAGGACTGAGGTCAAAAACTGTGCTAAAGAAATAGCTCAGCTTTATGAACCGGGAACCTCCGCAGGTCTGGCCTGGAATGAAAATTGTAACGTGGAAGGGGAGAGCCTGCTCCAGGAGGCTGCCCTGAGGATGCAAAGAAACAGGCTGCAGCGTTCTGCCCGGTTAAACTATCAAAATACAATAGTTAACCTGGAGGACGTGCAAAAAGTTAAGGAAGAGATTGCCTCAGGCCGGTTTAAGCTTGTTTTACAGGGACAGGTTAATAGAACCACGGGCCAGCTTTTTGGAGTGGAAGCCTTGGTAAGATATATGGATGTGAAGGGCAAAATCCTGCCGCCGGAACAATTTATCTCTCAGTTCGAACATAAGGGAGTCATTCGCTATCTGGATCTATATGTGTTGGAACAAGTCTGTGTTCTCATGGCTTCCTGGAAAAAGCGGAACATGAAGGTTCTGCCGGTAGCTGTTAGTTTATCAGCTAGGACCATGCTGGAACCGGGGATTGTTAAAGAACTTTGCGCTCTAACTGATAAGTATGCTGTTTCTCACCGGCGTATCTATATTGAGATTACCAAAAATCTGGCTAGTCTGGACCGGGAAAAATTAGTAGAGGTTTGTGCTAATTTGCAGGGTGCCGGTTTTAAATTGTGTTTAGCGGATTTTGGTTCGGAGTATGTGTTTGTGCAGACATTGACCTTGGCAGCGTTTAATGTGATTAAGTTTGATAAGAGCCTGATTAAGAAAATTGCCTTTGATAAGGATATGGCCATGGTCTGTCGAACTTTGATGCAATTATGTACTAAGTTTGGGTATAAAGTTCTGGCCGAAGGGGTGGAGAGCAGGGAAGGATTAAAACTGCTGGATAGTTTTAAATGCAAATTGGTACAAGGTGGGTATTTCAGCCCGCCTTTAGAAATATTAGCCTTTGAGCAAAAATATTTTAAGAATTTTATTAAATTAGCAAGAACTCGTGGTAAAATATAGTTATAGAGGAGAAAGAAAAATGGAGCTTAAAAGGAGAAAAAAATGTTTGGTGTAAAAGGATAGATAAAGAAGAAACTAAAGAAAAAGAACTTTGATTTGCATAAGTTACGGGAAAACGGTTTGTTATGCCGCACAAGGAAGGTTAGATGGTCAATTTGTTTTCTTTTGAGGATGAGAAAGCTTTTTATGACAGGTCAGCAGCTTCACCAAGAAAGTTGCAAGCCAGTGAGAATTTTACGGCTAAGTTTTATGAAACCTTGCCTATTGGCGTGGCTATCCTAAAAGAGCAGGAAGATGAACTGGTATATCTCAATAAGGCCGGGAGAGAGCTATTGGAGCTGCCGCCAGCCAAGAAGGCTGTCGGTCTTTCTTTTTTTGAATTATTATGTACCGAAGAACTCAAAAATGACAGTCTGGGCAAGAAAAATCTCAGTCATGTCAAGTATTTGATGAGTATCTGTTACAGTAAGCGGTTAGGTAAAAACTTGTTCCTGAAGACCATGCTTTTTACCTGGAAACAAGAGGGCTGTCGCCGGGTTTTGTTTTATGATCTTTCGACCGTGGGGTACTTTCGCAAGCAGCTTATGAATTACAGGCGGGTGGAAAATTTGCTGCTTAATTATATGGAAAATATGACCCAGGGCAGCGATAAGGAGCATATTAACGGTTTACTGGAATCCCTGGCGGCTTTTTTTGAGGCGGATACGGCTTATATCCTTAAGTTTGACCAGGGCTTAGCTACCTCGAACGTGGCCTATGAGTGGAATCAGAAGAGCAGCAACATCCTAGATAAACAATTTTATGATTTGGAAGTAGGACCGGAAGTGTACGAAAAACTGGTTGACTACGAAGACTATCATCTAATGGTTCCTGATTTGGAAGATATTAAAGAAACCTTACCAGCAGTTTATAACTGGTGTCAGACCCGCCGGGTACGAAATTTTTGCTGGATTCAGCATTTGACGGAGGGCGAGAAGAAAGGTTATCTTTGTCTGGAAAATGTTAAGACTAATGCTATACACTTTCCTTTGTTGAGGGTTTTTGTGGATGTAGTTTTTGCCCAGGTGGAAATGGCCGAGAGGCAGGCGCGTTGTGAGTATGAAAAGCAGCATGACTGGCTCACGGGACTTTTGAACCGGCGGGCTTTGATCCAGTATCTGGAGAGTTTCCCGGAGTTTAACGGTCCCATAGGCGTTCTGGTGGTGGATCTTAATGCCATTGAGCTTTTACGTTATCGCTTTGGTAATAATTACGCTGACAAGTTATTACGTAATATCGCCAATGTTTTTAAAGCTAATTTTCCCGCGGCCAATATTTATGCCCGCGGTGAAAATCAGGTGGTAGTCATCTGTCGCGGTACCGCCTTTGAGCAGCTTTTTGATCAGACTCAGAAGATGCGGCAGGAGGTGGCGGCCTTTTACAAGGAAAAACTGGCGGTAGGTCTTGTTTGGAATGAAAAAGGCACTTGTAAAGCAGAGCAGTTGTTTTATGTAGCTACCTTAAGAATGCTGCGGGAAGCTAAGCAGCGCCTGGAGAAAGGTCATCAACAAATCAGAGGTGCAGTGGAGCACTTGTTAAGAGAATTTGCAGCTGGGCGCTATGAAATTGTCCTGCAGGAGCAGGTTAATCTTCAGACCGGTAAGGTGACGGGGGCGGAAGCACTAGTAAGGTACGTCGACCAGGACGGGAAGATTGTTTTACCGGAGAAATTCATCAAGCAGTACGAGGTGGAAGGGACCATCCAGTACCTGGATTTGCAGGTGCTAAAGCAAATCTGCTATCTGCTTTCTTCCTGGCAGGAGCGGGGCTTAAGAGAATTGATGGTATCTGTTAAAGTTTCAGCGTATACCATCATGGAACCGGATACGGTTAATGAAATCTGCGCGGTGGTAGATGGCTACAACATTCCCCATAGTTACATAATGCTGGAAATAAATGAAGATGTCGTGAAGCTGGAACCGGAGCTGAAACAGTTTAGTCAAACCTGTAATGAGTTAGTAGGTCTGGGTTTTAAACTTTGTCTGGATAATTTTGGTTCTAAGTATGCGTTTGTTAAGCTTTTGAACTGGGTTCCTTTTTATGCGGTAAAATTTGACGGGAGTATCATTCGACCTGTGGAAAATGATAGCCGGGTGGCCCTGACTTGTAAAACTTTGATGCAGCTCTGTAAAAAAATGGGCCTTAAGATAATGGGCGAGGGCGTGGAAACTAAAGCTCAGGCTGAGTGTTTGAAAAACCTTAAGTGTCAGCTGGGGCAAGGCTATTATTGGGGCAGACCGTTGGAAGTAGGGGCCTTTGAGCGAAAAGTATTTAGCAAAGGCTAAGGTAAGCAAGATTAGGGTGCTCAGTAGGATTAACCTGCTAAATAAATTGAGCTGCTAAATTGAGTTGCTAAGTTAATATTAAGTTCCCTAAGCACGTAAAAGGTGCTTAGGGAACTTTTTTGTCTGTTTGAAAACCACACGCTATGCGTGTGGTACCGGAAAGCTTATAGCTATACAAAAAATGGCCTCATGAGTAAAATTAGTGTAGGTTCGCCAGCCGTACTAAAATACAAAGGAGGCCATATCCATGGATACAGAAAGTTTATCACATACTACGTGGGTATGTGTCAAGGTTTTCTCGGTAAAAATTTTAAGCTCCTAAAATAGCACCTTACAAGGGTCAGTATTTCCCCAAAAATGCATCAGGCAAAAAATTTAGCCAACCGTCCTAACGGACTGCTAGAAGATGCATAATTAGCTATTCCTCCGTTATGAATGCCGCTATGGGTCGTAAACTTACTCTTCTTCAAAGCCATCCTTACTGCTCCATTGAAACGCCGGCTCTTTTTCTTGTTATATCCTTTATATTCCGCTATCATAGCCTCGTCCAACTTAGCATTTCTCAGTCCCGTTATTAACTTTACCATGGCTAGCCCGCCAGCTTGGCTCCAGCATCTTCCCTGACGTTTCATCCTGTAGCTGTATATCCGGTGGTTACTTTCACAAGTTCCCAATCCTTCGCAATCTCCTATTTCTCGTTTCTCTCGTGACGCCAGATAGGGCCAGTTTCGGTCTATATACCCATCCAAAAGACGTACTGCCTCTTCCTGTTCAGGTGTTTCTGCCAACGAGGCTGCCGTGTCTATAACGCTCTGCACCTCTTCCCGGTCATATCTGTGTAAACGCTTGTAGAGTTCGTCCTGCAAGCCCTTCTTTACAAAGTTTAATCGCTCTTTTACCTTGCGGTTTACGTGATACTTATCCAAAAAATGCTCATGCCTCTTACTGCCGCTTACCAACTCCTCAAATGCGCTCTGCTCATAACCTGATCCTCCATCGCTGTTGGTTAGAACCAGGCTTTCGCTTAAGTCATAGTGTAAATCTAAATACTCCTGGGCCTGCTCAAAGACATTGCTACGGTTAAAATCTGCAAAATAGCTGGCTTGCCGTAGCTTAT
>Ga0268357_101022_pt1 | contig 23961 bp, 24 predicted proteins | sample BioMet10_FD_192466 | JGI IMG/M metagenome (GOLD analysis project Ga0268357, IMG submission 192466) | Sewage microbial communities from Oakland, California, United States - Biofuel 10 (Illumina Assembly) | ecosystem: Engineered > Wastewater > Sewage > Unclassified | place: USA: California... | reverse complement strand
CTCATTCAGGCGGGGCATCCTGAGAATACTTAGCCGATGGTCAGCATCTGGAGGATAATGCCAATCTTTTTAGGAGCGGTTCAGCCTTTGATGTAGCGACCTATTCGGCGTTCTTTCCTCGAAAGACCTCCCTCAATAATGGCTGGCCTTTAGGTTATCGGATCTCCTTTGATGAAGTGAGCGATCAGGGAGCGACCATCAATTTCTCCATCGCCTAAGAAGGAACCAAGAAAATAGACATCGGGTTGTCTTAAGGAAGCTTAGGGGCCTCCTTCTCTTGGCTTTGAATCAGGCGCTCATAAAGAACGCTCTTCTCGTGGGCTTCTTTTGCGTGACGGAGACTGCTTTGACGGCGGGCATCTAGGACAATCGCCCCAATGAGTCCGATGAGAAAGAGGAATCGGCTATCCAAGCGATGACCCCAACGATCATTAGAAGCAAACCGATAAGGAAAAGGAAACAGAAACCGTCATCGTTTATCCCCTCGGCGTGCTCCTTGTAGCGTTTCTCCTCGGCTTGAGCTTTTACGATCTTTAATTTGAGCTCTTGAACGTAATCCGTGGCCTACTTGCTTGGGACTTGAGCTTTTTGCTCTAAGGCGACTTTCTCGTTAAGGGCTTGGATGTCTTCACGGATTTGAGCGATGTCGGAATTGGCCTTAGCTATAGCATCTTTATCCGCCTTAGCCACGTTCGGACTGGTGGTTTCTTTGGTCACATTAACCGCGGCAACGATGCCGAGGATCACTGTAATCGCTCCGACAACAATCAAAGCGATGCCAGCGGGAGAAAGGATCGCAGTGATCATGATTCCAACGACGAGGAAGATGCCACCGACGATGAATGGCATGGGGATGCCCCGACGCCGGCGGCTATTGCTCACGAGAACATCCTGGTAGTGGGCGTTAGCCCGACTCAGAACTTCTTCATCCCCTTGGAAACGGTTTTCGAGGGCAAGGTATTCCTCGCGGTGGGGAAGAGCGAGATCCCGCTCCAAAAGCAAGGAGACGTAATTGGTGGTCTCTTGATGGGTATAGACGGTTCCGCTCGTGATCCCACGGTAAGTGAAGCTACTTGCTCCATCAAAATGTTCGCTGGTGGATAAGACTTCGTTGCGGGAGAAGACCTTCCAGCCTAAGCTTTGGTAGAAATCGATCGCCTCGACTTCATCTTCGGGGGCAACCCGAAGCGACAAATGTTCCATGGCCATATTCGTTATGACCTCCTTTTTGGTTTTTCTTAGTTTAAAGTTCAGCCCGCTCAGAAATTGATCGGGGGCAGAAGGTTAAGGCGTCTTTAAGTGATAAGCCCCATCGCTAGGGTCATAGATAATCTCGTCATAGAGATCAAAGTTCACGAAGTAACACCGTAACTCATTGATATAACGCCGGAAGCTCACCTCGGAGACTTGGATGGTGGCTAAGAAGTCTTCCTTCTTAACGACCCCATTCTTGAGGAATAGCTGCAACAAATAGAGGACCGCTTGGGTCTTGGTGACACGCATTGAATTATCCTTCGTCTCTCTTACATAAAAGAGAGGTATGGAGATGATCATCTTGAAACTACTTCGGGATCTCCTTTTCGCTTCATCCCTAGCTAGGACTAGCTTCATCCTAACCAAAAACTGAGCGGCCCGTAATCAACTGGGCCGTTATAGCGGTGCAATCTAAGCGAAGCAAGATGCAAGGAAGATTAACTGACGCCAGGATTGCTGACGCTAACCACCATCGTGGGATTCCCGGATAAGGCCACCTGATTAGAGACTTTCTTGATGCCGAAGGTCAGTTTGAAGCTAAAGCCATCCGCGATGGTATTAGGGATATCGAAGTAGACGGACTTAAAGGGCGTGATGACGCCCGGCCATTATGTGGCGGAGGTGAATCTCGTTGGCGATAACCTTTCTTACATCCAAGAACCCGATTATGTCATGGGCTATTTAGGTCAGATCGCGCCTGGCATTAACAATGGCTGGGGCGCTAAGCTGCAGGAAGAGGCACCATTGTAGCTAAGATATAAGGCTTTAAGCCCCGGGAAGTTCGTGGAGTCAAGATCCCCAGTTGGATTATTGACCGTCGCGGTAAAGGTGGGGGAGAGCATACTCCCAGACGCGATCAGATTTGCCGTCACGGTGATGCTAGTTCCTTGAGTGATGCTATCAGGAATCACTAAAGTCACATCCCCATAAGGATCGCTACTGCTAGGAAGGGTTAAGCTCACGCCCGCAGTCTTAGGAGAATAGTCATAGGCTAAGGAGACCTGGTTATCTTTAAAGTAATTGAGGGGATCGCTCTCTAAGGAGAGGGTATAGCTCCCTGGGGTTAAGATTTCGCTAGACTTGCCACGATGCCGTAAGCCATAAGCCGATAGACCCGGGAAAGCATTGGAAGTGGCGCTTAAGCTATAGGAAGTCGTTGAGGTGGCATCGCTAGAAACGCTCGAAGAAGCGCTTGAACTCATGGAGGAGGACGTGACCTCGTCAATCGAAGGATTGGAACTGGAACGTTGACGTAAGCTTAAGGGCACGATGATGGCCGTAGCAATCGCGGTAACCCCCACGAGGATAAGGGGCAAGATCCAGGCGAGGCGTGGGGCCTTCCTAGAAGAAGTTAGAGGTAATGGGGCTAACATCCGTTCCCCGAATAAGCGATCCGCGTCTACAGCAAAGTCTTGTAAGAACTTTTGAATCAGATCCGGGCTAGGAAGGGTATGGACTCGTAATTGGCGATCGAGCGTTTGGAGACGCCTAGGGTCTCAGCGAGTTCAGCTTGGCTTAAGCCTTTTTGGTTACGGAGATAGGCGAGGTTATTAGCCAAGATCTCTCCATCGAAGCGAAGGGAGCAGGCTGGGCCTTTAGGCGTAACAGCTTCGCTAAAAAGATCATTGAGGGATAAGGAAAGCAGGGCCGCTAACTTCGGTAAGGAAGTTAAGTCCATCTCGCTATTGCCATTCTCGAACTTAGAGATGGCTTGCACGCTGTAGCCTAAGGCCTCAGCTAAATCGCTTTGGCGTAGACCTAACGCTTTTCGCCGATTAGCAACATAGTTCCCTAGGCTGGTCATAATGGAAATATTGTAAACCCGTAACCTCTGGGATGAGAACGTTCTTTAAGGCAACGTTTCAATAAAAATAAGGGATTCCGTGATTGGAAAGCACCGATAAGATATCCGTGATGGCATAGTTGTACATTTCAATGCCTGCTTTGGCCGCCAATGCCTGAGCCTCCGAATCTTTGAGGTAACTGGTGGCATAGGTGCAGGAATAGGTATAAGAACTCACTGTTTTGTTTGAAGCGAATCCCACCGATGTATAGGTCAATTGTCCCGAGGCTCCGCTTCCGCTACTTGGCTCATCGTAATAAGAACCGGTGAAATCTTGGGGAGAAGTATAAAAACCATAATAAAAGGCTAGACTGCCCCAGGATTCTTGAATGCTGCCATCCCTTTGAGTTCGACGATATCTTCCTTCAACGTGGAACCAATCTCGATGGGTATCATAGGAACACCAGCTGGTGTACGAGATATGGGGATAGGTGCCTACGGCGTTCGAGTCCAGGTCGCTGTATTCATAGATGTAATCTTCGACGCCAGTCCCAGAGCTTTTAAGAAAAGCGACGAGTTGTTCCTTTGGCGTTAACGCTTTACTGGAAGTGGTGCTTCCACATCCAATAAGAAGAAGTAGAAACGGAAGAATTATCCAAGTTTTGTTTTTCGTGGTTACCAGCATAAAACGAGGGGCGCTCAAAAACTGAGCGTGCGGCTTTTAGATTGCTGACTCGTTCAAAAATCTGGAAAAGAAATGATTTCTTTGGCTACGGTATTCCGAACCGATTCGAGGTATAATCCTCTCGTCGCACTTTTAGACCTTGTTTTCCTTCTTTAAGGAAAACTCTGGTTAAGAGGACAGGAAACTGTTAAACTGTAGGGCGAAGCATTATGGCAAAGGGAAAAAGGAAGTTAAAAGTCTTTGAGGCCTTTGCCGGAATCGGCGCTCAGTCCGTTGCCCTCCGCCGAGCCAAAATACCTTTTGTTTCTGTTGGAATTAGCGAATGGTTTATTGACGCCATCATTTCGTATGATGCTTTGAACCATGGTAACGAAGAGCTCCCAAAAGTTCCTTCCTATAAATATCAGCTGAAATATCTATCAAAGTTCACTTTTAGCATTGACTCTCAAAAGCCGATTAAAAACCTTAAGTCGATCGGAAAAGAGAAAATTCGGCAGCTTTATATTGCCAATAAACGTAGCAAAAACTATGGTTCAATCACTGAAATAAACCCAGATAAATTGCCTAAGATAGACCTCTTAACCTATTCTTTTCCTTGCCAAGATCTTTCCACGGGTGGCAAGACACTTGGTATGGCTAAAGGCTCTGGAACGAGGTCGGGCTTACTCTGGGAAATCGAACGCTTATTAAAAGGACTGAGTACAAAAAAACACGGACTCCCAAAATACTTGCTTCTGGAAAATGTCGCTGCAATTATTGCCGATAGTAATAAGGACGATCTTGACGAATGGCTTTCCTTTTTAAGGAGCCTCGGTTACAAAAATTCCGATCCTGTTATTTTAGACGCCAGCGAATTTGGAGTTCCTCAAGACCGAAAAAGGTGCATTATCGTAAGCTCTCTGAAGAAAAAATACGAGATTGATGGAAACCTCAAACGTTCCAGCAAACCCAATGCTCTTAATTTTTATTTTGATGATTATAAAAACCCCATTTTGAAAAAAGAGGCTGACGACGCTTCTTTGAACCCCACAATATCGCGTCTTAATATGTGGAGGATCAACCATCGAGATCCGGTTTCATCGAGCACGATATTTCACACAGTGACGTGCAACATGGACAGGAGCAATAACGCCGGAATGGTCAGATATGACCTTTATAAAGGAAGATGGTTCCGCCTTTTGACGATTAGAGAAGCGTTTAGACTGATGGGCTTTACTCAAAAACAATATGAGACGATAAAAGAGCTTGGATTCAGTTACCGGCGCATGAATAAATTGATTGGCAACTCCATTGTTGTCAATGTTCTTGCTGCAGTATTTTCGGAAGTTTTTAAGGAGTACAAGCAGTGAGCCAATTCGTTTTCCCCATCGACGTCAAATCACTTTATTTTGGCGTCAACAACGATAACGAAAAAGGCCATACTGCTACCGTTTCAACCAATTTAAAGCAGCAGGGGACGACGAAGCCTGAATTAGCTTTGTTTTGCGCCTCCCCTTCAAATATTGATTTTTCAAATTTGCCTGGCTTGGTTGACCAATGCCTTAAGAATTCCAAGTCGGAATCTCGGGTCAACAATGTACTGGTTTTCGACCGCATTTTTGTGAATGGAAAACCCATTGAATGTGATTCTCAGTTCTGCCTGTATTTAAAAGAAGAAACAGATTCAAGCAAGTACCAATGTGGGCGCATAAAGCTTCACTATCCGATCGGCCTGTTTTATGAGGACGCGCACTATTCCATTTCTAATCGCAAAGTAATCGTGGCAATTCAAAAAGCCCTTTTTGGTTACGCTTTTATTGTTAGAGCTTTTGAGCTTGGTTCCAAAGGGGCGATCAATTTAATTGTTTCGATCATTGGTCAAAACGGGGTTGCCTATTCAAAAGTTTTCTTGGATTACAAAGGCAACGCCGATCAAAAGTTCACTGATGTTTTTAACGAGCAGGCCGATACCTACGATTACGAAATCCTGACGATGAAAAAGCATTCGATTCCGGGAATTGACTCGCTAAATCCAACGAATTACTCACAGGCACTGAAATACGAAAAGGCACTTGCTAAGAAAGCGTGTCTTCAAGAACTCCTCGTTACATACCCGAATGCGGATATTTACGACTTATCTAATGACTATCCTTACTCTATCTACGATTTTGAGGTTCGGCTGGGGCTGACGACCCGTTACGTAATCGTTGAATTTACCTCGACTAATCTTTCCTATTTTTACCTCTCAGATTTAAAAATGGATCTGTTAAATTGTTTCCCAGATACGTGCGAGGTTTGCCTTGTGAAAAACGTTCTTAACAAAAACGTGATTGTAGAGAGATACTCTTTGAACGATTTGCAGAGTATAAAACGCCGAGTAGCAATGGTAAAATATGAAAAATCGTAATCATGGATAGAACCAGATACCAAGAGAAACTACCGCTGCCAGAAATGATGCTGGCTGGTCTTAGATCTATTGGTTATGAATTCGAAACGGCTGTTGCAGATATTATTGATAACTGCGTTGCCGCTCAAGCTTCCCATGTTGATGTTTTCTTCGATGCTTGCTGCTCAGAACCCTTTTTTGCTATTTGCGACGATGGCACGGGAATGTCCGATTCGGAACTCGATTCGGCCATGGATTTCGGCACTTATAAAGATCGCAGTTTTACCAATCCCAAAGATCTTGGCAGGTTCGGCCTTGGGTTAAAAACGGCCAGTCTTTCTCAATGCCGTCGTTTCTACGTTGTCACCAAGAAGATTGGTATCGTTCTCGGCTCTTGCTGGGATCTCGACCACATTATTGCCACTAAAAAATGGTCACTAATCAATCTTACCGATGCCGAAATTGCCGCGCTCCCGCATGTTGATTATTTAAGCGACAAGGAGTCTGGAACCATCGTTATCTGGGAAAACTTTGATAAAATCCGCGATTCTTCCTCCGACTTAGCTTCTACTCTGACCAGCCGGGCTAATTCCTCAGAGGACTATTGCTCATTGGTTTTCCATCGTTTTTATAATTCAATTCAGATTTCTTTTAATGGCCACCGTGTAAAAAAGATGGATCCGTTTTTGGATGGCTTTGATAACGTCGTCGCCCTCAATCCCGAAAAAGTCCTTTATAACGGATCGACCATCACTATCCAAGCTTATCGAATGCCGGCGGCATCAGACTTGTCGCAAGAAGAAAAAGATCTAATCGGCGGAGTCGACTCTCTTAAAAGCGACCAAGGGCTTTATCTGTACCGGAACAACCGTCTCATTCTTTGGGGAAAATGGCTTCGGCTTGAACACAAGAGTCTTTACACCCATCTAGCCCGGGTAAAAGTGGATATTCCAGCCACACTCGATAAAGAGTGGTCTCTCGATGTTAAAAAGTCGACCGCTATTATTCCTGACGATATTCGAAAGAAGATGTGGGCACCCATTAATGATGGGCTAGAACAGAGCACTCGTCGTGTTCGTTATGATGGCGAGCAAGAAGTGTCCACTGGTCTTGAGCGCATCTGGATCCGAAAAATGCTCCCTGACAAACAAGTGACCTATTCTCTTAACCAAGATTATCCGGTCATTGCTAATCTTTACGAGGTCTTGACGTCTGATCAGAAGCATCTTTTATCTTCTTATTTGCGCGATGTTGAGAACTATATTCCTACAGCCAAAATGCGCGACGACGTTTCAGACCAGCTTGAAGTCATTAACGGCAAAAGCAATTCGGAAAAGGACGACCTTCGTAAGGATCTTATTTCGACAATTCGATCCATGGCTGGTGGCGACAAAGAAGGAATCCACAAACTCTTAGAGATCTTTCTCAGATTTGAAAAATATGCCCCTCTTGCCAATGAGCAAAAGAAGCTAGAGGAGGAATGCATCAGTGGTTCTTAACCCCCAACAAGCGGATCTTTATAAGGTTCTTAAAGCCTTAGCCATGGTCAACCGGAGAAGCCCTTCTCCTGAAGAACTTACCAAAAATGCTTATTTTTTCGGAAAAGCTAAGAATATTTCAGCGACAGAAATTGAAGAAGTTATTGTCTCGTACAAATTAAATGAAGGGGTTTCCATGCCGAGTGTTTCCCTGCTCGAAAAGGAAGACAACGGGGATTGGTTTAAGGCTTATCGAGACGATCCTTCAAAACTGCCTCATTGGGAAAGATACAAAAACTATATTGGGACGGTTAAGGAATTTAGTCAGGATGTTCTTACGACAATGGAGTCCGATTTAAAGAAAGTCATTGCCCATTTCGCCAATCCCAATTCAAAAGCCACAATCTCTAAAAAAGGCTTGGTAGTTGGAGACGTTCAATCAGGCAAGACAGCGAACTATATTGGCCTAATCAATATGGCGGTCGATGTAGGTTACAAAAACATTGTTTTGCTTGCCGGTTTAACGGAAGATCTAAGAACCCAAACTCAAGGCCGAGTAGATGAAGGCTTCATCGGGGCAAAAAGCGAGACTTACAAAGATGGCGACGCCGAATCGTTTGGAATCAGTGAGAACGGCGAGCACTATGGAGTAACTTTTACTTCACGTGATCACGATTTTGTTAAATCAACGGCCGCCTCGATTTCCGCGAAACTGAACGATTACAATAAACCAGTTGTTTCGGTCATTAAGAAGAATAAAAAGGTAATTGACACGCTCAATTCTTTCATGTCCGGGAACAAAGATCGCCAAGAATCCCCTCTGCTGATTATTGACGACGAATGTGACAACGCTTCAATTAATACGAAAGATCCGGGCGCTCCAACCTCAATTAACGAAAAAATCCGCGAATTGTTTTCTCTTTACCGCGTGGTGACTTATGTTGGATATTCCGCAACCCCTTTTGCTAATATTTTCGTAGACCCCGATGCCAATTATGTTATTGCCGAGGACCCCAATGAGAACGCCGTTCAAAATTTGGCTCCAGGAACCAGACTACCAGACTTGTTCCCCGATGATTTTATTGTCTTACTTAAACCTCCAACAAACTATTTGGGAGCGGACCGCCTATTTAACGGACTAAATCCAGATAAAGTTCACGGATCGGGCAGCGACCACATTATCTTAATTGGGAAAGATGGTGATGACATTTTCCCGGCGAGGCACAAAGCTACCGACTATTTCACCCACCTCTGTCCCAGCCTTCAAGATGCAATTCTTACCTTCTTGCTCAGCAATGCTGTTTATTCCGAAAGAAAGCAAGAGACAAAGCACAGAAGTATGCTGATTAACATCAGTCGTTTTAACGAAACTCAGAAAGAAATCGCTCATGTGGTCGGAGATTATGTGGCTGAACTTAAATCCATGGTTCAGGCTTACTCCTCTTTGCCTTTAAAGGACTTCCTTAAAATTCCATTACTTAAACGTATTTATGACGTTTGGAACAACGATCTTTATTTTGGGAAACTAGACGAAAAAGGAGTGGCTACAAACAAGTCGATACCCTTTGAAAAAATCTGTGCTCGTCTTTATTCGGAAGTCTCTAAATTTGAGGTTGTCGTAATTAACGGGACTATTAAGAAAAAGGATCGGTTCAATTACGAAACGAGACAAGCGGTGGGGGCCCGAGTTATTGTAGTCGGTGGGTTTTCATTGTCCCGTGGACTTACTTTGTCGGGACTAATGACTAGCTATTACAACCGGAATGCGACCGCGTTTGACGTTCTACTTCAAATGGGACGATGGTTTGGCTACCGGCCTCATTATGAAGATCTAATCAATATTTTTATGACGCAGCAAAGCATCGACTCTTTCTGCGCCGTAACCGAGTCAACCGAAGATCTGAAAGAACAATTTGATAAGATGGCCGAACTTAAGAAAACCCCACGAGAGTTCGGGCTGATGGTTCGAGAGGCACCAGATACTTTGGAAAATACGATTCTTGTTACTTCTAGGAACAAAATGAAGAATTCTGAAGACTATATCAGAGAAATCTCGCTTAGCGGATCTCCGATCGATACCTCAAAAATCAATTGCGGTCTGTATTCCAATGTGCACAACAAAAAACGCGTCGCCGCTTTCTTTGATCAGATGAAGGCAATTGGCTGTCAGTATGTGCCTTCGAAATTAATGGCTGGCCACGAATACTTTCAGGATGTCCCGGCTTCTTTAATTACGGCCTTTCTCTCAGACTTAGATATTTCCTACGCCAATAATACTTTTGACGCTAGGGTGCTTACTCCCTTCATTGAGAAAACCCATGAGCTTCGCAAATGGGATGTCGTCGTGGCAACCGGCGATTCGAAGAATCAAATTGAAGATATTGATGGTTTAAAATTTGTTATGCCTTCGCGCAGCTTTCTTTACGATGAAGGCGACAAATACATTCGTGTTGGCGGGCATAACAATCGTCTTCTTGACCCTGGCATTTTTAAAGTTGATTTAACCGAAGAACAACTGGAAGCGGCCAAAGCCTCTGCCGCGGAAAGAAAACGGAAAAAGATCGAGCGAGGGGAAGCGAAAGATGATGGTAAGGAAGAAGACTTAACCGCTCGTGACCTTCTTGAAATCAGCGGAAGAAACCCATTGCTTGTTATTTTCCCCCTTGATCTCAATACCGAACCAAAAGATGGCCCTGAGAAAAAAGCGCTCTATGAACAGATAAAATCCGAGCTTCAAGGAGTTCCTGCTTATGGTTTTGGTATCGGGTTCCCTGGGAACTTTAAAAATTTGAAGACACTTTACCGCATCAACTTAGTTCAAAAGAATTCTTTATTAAAGGGCGAAATCGAAGACAACACCGATGAAGATGAACCCAGTGAGGAGGACGACAATGGCTGAACCTTTTTCCAAACTATTTGCCGATTTTACTCAGGTTAATAACCTGAAGCTGATTCCCGGAAGTCGACTTCTGGAAGTTTATTATGGCCGCAACGAAAAAGGCCAGCTTTGTATCGCAATAGTCACGCCTTTTTCTTCACTTTTGCCCAAATCGACAAAAGCGATGGAATTCTCTCAGCATAAGATCGGCACTCAATTTTGGACCTATATTAGCCTACAAGATGAAGCTGAAAAATCGGCTTTCTTTAGCTTCTGTGATGACTTAATTTCTACCATTGAAGGGGCAGCCGATGACAAATCGGCTTTCCAGGGTGTCCTCGATCGCATCGCTTTATGGAAAAAGATGTTCTCTTCCCGCAGCGGTTTGCTGACCGAAAAAGTCATCCAAGGCCTTTTTGGGGAACTGCTTTTTATTGATGAGTACATGATCCCAAAATTTGGCAAAGAGAAGGCCATTAAAGCTTGGGGAGGCCCTTTGGGTTTGCCCAAGGACTTCACGATTGGACTTGATTGGTTCGAGGTGAAATGCATCCTTGCTACCGAATATGCAGTGACCATTTCTTCTCACGAGCAACTGCTTTCTTCTAATCCCGGTCATCTTGTTGTGATCAAAGTCGAAAAAATGACTGAAGCTTTTAACAATGGCATTTCTAACGTTAACCTTCTATTCAGCAAAATAGAGAAAGAACTTTCAGACACACCAGAGGTCTTGGACGATTTCTTTACCAAGGTGAAAAAGCTGGGTTATTGGCCAGAAGACGCCTACGATGCCTACCGTTTTAAAGTGGTGGACAAAGTTTTTTACTCCGTTACTGAAGGATTTCCCCGGATCACTAGCCCATCTACTTTTGGAAATGCTTTTGGAAAAATTTCGTATGAGTTGCTGATTAACGCCATCGACAAGTTTAAAGAGGAGAACTAAACCATGGATGAAGATAAGTTAAACGATTATTGGCAAGAAACCATAACCAACGTTGAAGCTACGGCCGAAAACGAGAACGCCTACCCAAAAGTTGCTTTTTTTGAATTGACCAAAGACTTGCTCATTGATGCGAATTTTTTCACGGATATTTCTGAAACCTATTATGATCGTGAACGTGGCGACGTCCATTTTAAGGCCATGCATATCGATGCGGGAACAATCGATCAGACCGATGGTTCGATTCACTTGATGTTTGTCGACTACGATCGCACAGAAATCAGAACCATTACCAATGAAATGACCGATCACGCTTACCATGGTCTTCTTAATTTCCTTGAGAACTGCACCAAAGATTTCTTCCGGATTAACAACTTGCAATCTCTGCCCGTTTTCTCATTTGTTAAGCAGATTCTTCAAGCGATCCCAACTTGCGACAACATTCACTTATATTATCTTTCAACCAATCGCCGTAGTACGCGAATCGCTCCTTTTGACACGGACAACATCGTGATCGGAAATCGGACAATTCGGGTCCAAACCCATCTACTAGATATTGAGTATCTTTTTGCTAACGAAGCTCAAGGCCAACCAGCCGAGCCTATAACGATTAGTGTTTGCGATTACCTTCCTGAAGGGATTGAGTGCTTGAGCACCAAACTAAAAGACGCTGAGTACTCGGCTTATTTGGCCGTTTTGCCTGGACAATTTCTTAGTCAAATCTACCAACAATATGGTGGCCGCTTGCTTGAATCAAATGTTCGTTCGTTCCTTAGCACTCGTGGAAACGTTAATAAGGGCATTCGTGTGACCATCCGAGATAATCCCGAACTATTCTTCACTTATAACAACGGCATCGCTTGTACGGCCGACGAAGTGACCACCGAACTTCGACATGGCTCGCTTTTCATCACCGAGATGAAGAACTTCCAGATCATTAACGGAGGCCAAACGACCGCCTCGTTGCGTAACACTCAGCTTGCCGATCATGCTAATCTCGACAAAGTTTTTGTTTCGATGAAGCTGACCGTTATCAACAAGAATGTGGATTCCGACAACAAGCAGAACATGGTCCGCATGATTTCCAAATATTCGAACACTCAGAATAAAGTTACCTCTTCGGACCTCAACTCCAACTCGGAATTCTATGTGAAGTTAGAGCAATTTTCTCGTCGTATTTTGGCTCCAAACGTTGGCAACAACACCTTTCAGACTTACTGGTACTTTGAACGTTCAAGAGGTCAATATGAGCGAGATCAGATGGAATTAACAAAGGCAAAGAGGAAGCAATTCCAAGAGATTCATCCGAAAGATCAACGGATGAGGATTGTTGATATTGCCAAATATTACAACTCAGTTGAACTTTTCCCTTACGACGTTGTTTGGGGCGGCCAAGTTAACGCTGAACGGTTCCAAGAGCGAATCGAAGATAAGTGGAATGCCGATAGTGCCCAGTTTAATGAGCTTTTCTTCCAAAATCTCGTTGCTGAAGCAATCTTATTCAACCAAACCCGCGACATCATTGGGAACACAGAATGGTATAAACAACATTCTGGTATTCTTGCCGAATTAACGGCCTATACGGTTTCCAAGTTGGTATACGAGGTGAAGGCCTTAGACAAGAAATCAATTGATTGGCCAGGCATTTGGAAAAACCAGGATCTTCCTGCGGCTATGAAGGCCGAAATCCTTAAACTAGGCGAGTGGGTTTACAAGGTTTTATCAGACCCGAGCCGCGAAAAGGACAACCTCGGCGAATGGGCTAAGCTCGAAAGATGCTGGACTCATCTCAGCAAACTTTCTTATCCTCTCTCCGACGACACGATAAAATGTTTAATTTCCACCGACGAAATCAAAGCCGACCAAATTTCAGCCAAGAAAGAGCAAAAACGGAGTGATGCTGTCGCTAATGGGGTCACCATCTTTAACCTAGGCGTTGCATTCTGGGAAAACGTCATGAACGTTGGACTCAGAGAAGGCAAGCTCTCGGGATCTGACCTGGAAGACATTAAGAGTGCCGTTATGTCTTGCAAGAAAGGCTATTTGCTTCCCCAAGGCGTTGTTAACCGAATTTTGGCGATACGCCAAAGACTCGAAGACGAGGGCTTAGACGTCCGCATTGACAAATCTTTCTAAACGGCCGATTTTCAAATTTTAATTGAGCAGGCAAAATTGGTTGGTTGGCGATCCAACTTATCTTTTACGTTATCGCGCAAGGCAAAGCAATGGGGCTCTTTGGCGTTAATATCAAACACACGATAAAGCCAGTAAATATCTGGATTTCCGCACATAGTTTCGTATTCGTTTCTGCTCATAAAGAAAGCGTTGTAGGGATCTTTGTTAGTGGTGGTTTTAACTTCGATTTTCACTGGGCGGATTATGCTTCCCTTTTGTTCAAAAGAAGCAATATCGTACCCTTCAGCGTCTTTCACTTTTCCAATATGACTGACTTGCTGCTGGGCAAAGGTCTTAACCCTATTTACTTCAAAGTCGTAAACAAATTTTTCGCCAACATCACCAATTTTCTGAAAAAGAATTTGGTCAGCGATGTAATCGTGCAACAAATCGTTCATGTCTGTGTAGGACATCCCGCTAATACTCTCTTGGGTCTGGGTTAACAGGCGAGGGTCAAAGTCATCCACTTCAGTTAACTTTCTCCCGCCAATGATGGAGTCGGGGTCATTCCCAAAGAAATGAGAAAAGAATTCACGCCGGTCATTTTTAAATTTTCGGATGAGCTCTTTGTCGTCTTGTTTTCTTAAAGGAAATTGTCCTGTGGCAAAGTTGGCATTAATCAACTCGAAAGCCCGATTGTTCTGGATAAGACTATTAACAAAATAAACGCCCCGGAAGAAATAAGTAGAGCGGTTTTTGGTTCTTACGAAAAGATAAGCCGGAAGCTGCTTAACTTGAGTCAAAACATCTTGGCGTAAAAAATCTTGGTAAAGCGCTTCATTAACGGGCTTTGAAAAGTTAGCGTTCTGATAGTGTTCGTCGGTTTCCTTTTCAAGGCTGTAGTTGTAAAAACGAGGATCTTCGCTGACATTGTCTGAATAAACGCCGCCAATCTCTGAGCGAAGGACGGCAAAGGGGTGAGCAGGATCGTCAACGTTTAAGGCCATTCCGTGCATGACGTCATAGACCCCAGAAACGGAACAAATTTCGTAAGCCGTCAGTTGTTCATTAATCTTGAGACTCCGAATGTTTGTTCTAACCGAATTTCGGATTTCGTCGGCGTGTTCACCCAATATCTGCTGATAGGATTTAAAACCATGGGAGATGTAAAAAGCTTCTCGGTCTTGAGCGCTCTTGGTAGTAAAGCCCCGGGTGACGTAATCTGCTAGATCTGCTGCCGTTCGTAGATTGGAAAAGAACCCAAAGCGGTTATTTGCCGGCTGGATTCCAGTTTTTTCTTGATACAAAGCAGAAGCGGCCTTCTCAGTAGCAAGAAGCTCTTCCCTTAATTTCATATAACTAGCTTAGCAGCTTGCCCGTTTCTTTTACAGATCTCATTCAAGTCATCAAAGAAAGGCGTGTTTGCAAATTGAAGCTCCACAAGAACTGACTAAACGCGGTCACCTTTTCAATTTTTACCCAAGCGTTCTTGATAAAACCACAAACAAACTTTAAACGCCGTCAATAACTCTCGATACTTTCTTATCTTTTGCTCTCTAATCCAAGCCAACTTGAAAAATCTCAAGTTCTCTTGGATTGCCCCTCTCTTGGTGGTGTTTCCTTCCTCCTTCCTGTATCATTACAAAGGACAAGAAACATGGGTGCAGTCTTCTTGGTCGTCTTCCTCTTTATCCTAGTAGGGATCGGTATCCTGCTTTTAGGCCTTGCTATCGCCTTCTTACTCCTTGGCCTCATTGGAGGCCATAAGCATAAGAAGATGCATTGGTTCCTTCTTCCTGCTGGGATCGTTGGCTTAATTGGCGTGCTCTGCACCTCCTCCTTATTTATCTATGTTGGGGCCCTTAAGGCTAAGAATAACCAGACCACTCCCACGGTTGGTCATGTGATCGATCAAAAGAAGTTTCAATCCGAGAGCTTCTCCGTCGATGGCGTCTCCTATCAGGCGGTCCCAAGTTATCACGCCCTCTTCGCTGCTAAGGGCAAGGGCGAAGCCTTCTGCACCTATCAGAGCTTATTTATCTATGCCTATATGAACTCTGGCTATTACTACCGATGTGCGGATACCTCCTTAAGCTACACCTTAGTAACGGATATGGCCGATGATGCTCTCTTCACCAAGAAAGAAGAGGTAGACCGGGTAGCCGCCTTCTATCAAGCCTGCCCCGCCCATTGGTGGAGCAGTCGGACCAGTCAGCCATTAGACTCTTCAACCGAAGCGGTGGATATGGACGCCTTAAGGAAGCAAGGCAAGAGCATTCTTCCCTACGATGATAGCCAAGGCACCTATATGGCCATCACCTTAGTCAGCGAGGATTCCTATGTGCAAAAGGATTATGCTTCCGTCTTCAAATATAGTGATTCTTCTTATTACCTTAAGGGCGATTGGGTCTATGGCGAACTAGGCATCACTGGCGTTGAAGCCATTAAGTTACCCGCGGTCTTTCAAAAGGCTTTAGCCCTAGACGCGACCGAGGAGCCCGGTAGCGGAAAATAGTCTCTTCTTTTGGCGATCCCTTACTTCGAGAGGATGGCCCGCTTAGCTTTAAGAGCCTTGCCGCTAAGAATCAGGGCTCACTTTGATCATCCCGCCCGAAGAAGAAAGGTCGTTCCCTCTTCGGGCTTTGCTGGTTCCACTTGAGGCTAGAGAAAAGCGCTCAGGAAGACCTTGAGGGGACCGTAACGCCGAAAAGATGAGAATGCAGCTTGGTTTTAATGAAGTGATAAAAGAAATCAAAAGTAATAAAGAGTAATAAAGAGTAATAAAGAGTTATAAAGGATTGCGAAAGTAATAAAGAGTTATAAAATAGAATCAGTTCAGGAGGTTATTATGGTCAATCCATTTACGCTGACTTTTGGCAAGAAACCGCTTCATTACATTGACCGGCTTAAGGATACTCAGACGATCATCGAAAGTTTCACTCAGGAGCCGGCTTCGGAACAGGTTTACATCATCACGGGACTCCGAGGGAGCGGCAAGACGGTCTTGCTTTCGTCCATCACCAAAAAATTCCTTGAGGAGGACGATTGGATCGTCGCCGACCTCAATTCGGAGAAAGACCTTTTGGAAGGACTGGCTTCGGAGCTTTATCAAAATGGAAAAGTTAAATCCCTGTTCCTCAAAGCCGAATTCAGTTTCAGCTTCCACGGATTGTCCTTTTCGCTTCATGGCGACGAACCCGTTTTAACGGCGGAAGCCTTGATTAAAAAGATGCTGGATCGGATCAAAGCTAAAGGAAAGAAAGTTCTGATCACCATCGACGATGTGGCGAGCAATGAGTACATGAGAGTTTTCGCTAAAACTTTCCAATCGCTGATTCGTTTCGATTACCCCGTATGCCTTTTGATGACGGGCCTCTTCGAGAATATTTGCAAACTGCAAGATGACAAATCTCTAACCTTCCTTTACCGGGCACCCAAAATCTATCTCAGTCCCCTCGATCTTGTTTCGGTGAGCGAGTCCTATCAGAAGGCGTTTGAGCTCTCCTTCGAGCAAGCTAGCAAACTCGCGGCTTTAACAAACGGCTACGCCTATGCTTACCAAGTGCTCGGCTTTCTTCTTTTCCGGGCGGGGAAAAAGCAAGCGGACCAGGCTATTCTTTCCCAATACGATCAGTACCTCCGGGAATTCGTCTATGACAAACTCTGGAGCGAGCTTTCGATGAATGAGCAAAAGATCCTCAAAAGCATCCCCTCAGCCGCGGCGATGAGAACCAACGATTTGCTGAACGTTCTCGGCTTTGACAATCCCTACTTTAGCGTGTACCGGGATTCCTTAACCAAAAAAGGAATTCTTTATTCGCCTTCTTATGGCTACCTCCGATTTGTTCTCCCTCGGTTTTCGGAATTCGTTTCGGCTAAAACTTTGCTTACTTTCTAAAAGGCTTGCTCCTTAGAAACCCGAAGAAGAAACGCCGTTCCCTCTTCGGGCTTTGCTGGTTCCACTTGAGGCTAGAGAAAAGCGCTCCGGAGGAACTTTAGGGAACCTTAACGATAAAAAGATGAGAATGCGGCTTGGTTTAAATGAAGTGATAAAAGAAATCAAAAGTAATAAAGAGTAATAAAGAGTTATAAAGGATTGCGAAAGTAATAAAGAGTTATAAAAAGTTCTTTTTTGGTGAGGAATGTCTCTTAACGCTGAAGAGCAAAAACCACAGCCGTTAAACTTTCTAATCCCCAAACGTTAAACTTTTGATGAAGGAACCTAGAAAAATAGGGATGTTTCTCCACTAAGCGTTGATTTAGCCTTCAGGGGGCTAACTCCGAGGCAGTAAGCATCCTTCAGACTCCAAGAGAGTTGCACTTTGACTAAGGGCAAGAGTTGCACTTTATCTTAATTAGAAAAGTGCAAATCTTTAAAATAGAAGCGATGGCAAGTCTCAAAGAACTTCGAAAGAGTTTAGGACTCACTCAGTCGGAAGTAACCTTAGGGGCCAAGATGCCCTTAAGGACTTATAAGAACTATGAGAACGATCCTAAGAAGGTTGATAGCATCAAATACCGCTACCTCCAAGATTATTTGTTCAAATTAAATAACCTCGATGAGTCGCATGGAGTTCTTCCTCTATCGAGGATTGTGGAGCTGAGTGTTCCGATTCTAAAGCGTTATCGCATTTCCTTTGCTTACCTTTTTGGCTCTTATGCCCGCAAGGAGATGAAGGAAAGTAGCGATATCGATCTTCTCGTGTCCCCCTTAGGGGATGGCTTAACCTATTTTGCTCTTATTGAAGAGCTAAGAGAAAGTCTCCATAAGAAGATCGACCTATTAGACACCAAACAGCTTCAAGGCAATGAAGGCCTCCTGAATAACGTCTTAAAAGACGGAGTGAGGATCCTTTAACTTAAGGGTCCTCGGCCTCTATTCCTCAAAGTTCTTGGGGTGAACTACCCCGTGATTTTCTTTCTTTTACTTCAATTTTCTCGTTCCATCAGCCATACTTAATTTAATCTTCAAGGGGGAGAAAACACTTATGAAACGTGCTGGAGTTCTTGCCGCATCATTCTTTATCCTGTGCTCGAGTCTATTAACCTCCTGTGGCGATGAGGCGGCCAAGGTCGAAGCGCTCAATAGCGCGGTTAGCGCGAGTCAAATCACGGTGGTTCCTAAAAGCGACATCGAAGCCTCGGTCCTCGTCTTTGTGCTCGCCTATTCGAAGGATCAAGACGCTGCTGCGACGTATCACGCCGACTTTAAGAGTGATATCGCCGCTTCGATGATTAGCATCGAGAAGGGCTTAGTCGGCAAAGCCGTCAAGAGCGTTCTCTTCATCGATGCCCATAACGTCAAAGTGACCTTAACGGGCGATTGCAGCGCGGAAGCGGCTAAATACAAGCAAGGCCAAGGCTTCTTAGTCTTTAGCCCCGCGAGTGCTACCTCGAGCGATTCGAGCTATGAAGGGGCTTATCTCTTCTGCCGCTTCAACACGGGCGATAACCTCGACGTCGTCACTCGGGATTATAACAACCAAGAAAGCATCTAAGGCTTTTAACATCACGGTAGTTTGGGCGGGGAAAAGGAACCCCGCCCTTTCTTTTCTTAGTTGCAGATTGATGACGCTATCGTCGACCTTGGTCACATCAGGATGAAACGCCGAGCCCCGGAGTTGATCAAAAAGGCCAAAGCGCATTCCGATCTTTACTCAAGGCTTCCTCGAGGCCAATCCGCTGAAGACCCTGGTGATCCTTGCTGACTCGACTTCCGGTGGAGGGTCACCATGATTTTAAAAAGTTCAGACCGTTAGGCATCCGACGGGGATGACATAAACTCCATCCTCACGCCGGTAGGCCATTCCTTCGTCTGTGATAACGGCCAAAAAACGGGGAAGGGGCAATGCTTTGCTCCGGGTTAGCAGATAGAGAAGCCAAGGAGACGGCGCGATTAGACAGATGCGATTCGCTAAAAGAAAGAGTGGACATCGTCACTTTGGCGATTCGCAGGCTGCCCGTGTGGACGGTTGTTCCTTTTTCGGGAGCACTGAAACCCCGTCAAAATATAGAGGTTCCCATTGTTTTCTTTATCAACTGAAGTTTTTGCGGCATCCCAAACTTCGGGATATTTTTGCCATTCATCAATGAGATGAGGACGTTTGCCCTCCAAGAATAAAGCCGGATTGCTTCCTTCAAGGGCAAACGAATACATTTGCGGTATTTTGGCGAATACATTTGCGGTATTTAGGCGAAGATATTTGTCTTGTGTGCTAGGCCATCTTTTGCCTAAATTTTGGGAAGTCCGTTTTCGTGACCCCCGACCTCGTTAGACGAGGTTCTTTCGCCACGAAGGCTTTTCGCTAAAGGCCATTCCGAAGGGGCTCGGCCACGGAGTTCGGATAGGGAATCGCGCATTTCACCAGCCATTTTGCAAATTCTTTTCTTGATATTTGGACCCTTTTCAAGGAAAATACCACCATTACGTTATGAAACCTCAACGTTTGATGATCTTGGCTTGCTTAGGAAGCGCTGCCGTCATTGGAGCGGTGGCCTTTATTGGCATTCAAGGGCAAGACACCGTGGCCGCGAATGGTGGCCAGAGCGTCGTTCATACCTTCAACGCCTCTTCGTTTACGGGTGAGGCCTCTTTGACCCCACAAGTCAGCCCGCTTAATGATCGGGGCTATCTCGACTTTACCGGGGCCAGCGTCGTCGAAGGCGAGGGCGGAACTTATTACTTCGTTTTGGCTTCTAACACCAGCGTGGGTTTCGATATTCAGGAAGCGACGGCTTTCTGGAACTTAGCTTCCTTCACCGTCTCGGGCTTTCTTACGGGGACAATCAATGAACAAGGCGTGAGCGAGCCCAGCGATATTTCCTATACGTGGGCGTCTTCGGATAAATTCACGTCCTCGTTTACGGATAGGCATTTTGACGATGGCAAAGCCATGGCGGCGAATACCTATAACAATTCCTTCTCCTTTGAGTTCAGCCAAGCGGTGGCGTTTACCACCCTTGCCTTCACCGTCAATTGCCCTTGATCCTTTCTTCAGGATCGTGAGTTCACCTAGGGAAGGCCACCTGCCTTCCTTTTTTCTTGCTTCCAAGTCCAGTTATCCCGTTCACGGGATTCTCTTTGAAGCGGTGGCCCCCGGATTAAGGCGACTCTCCTTCAGCGTTAGGCTTTGCCGATCCCCATTGCCATTCCTCTTTTTCGGGCAAAATGGTAACATTTTACTAGGGCAATCATTAAACCAATCCAGCGCGTTCAAGTTTTAGGCGTCTATCCGCACCTGGCCCATTACACTTTGGACGACCAAGAAGCTTTTTTCCAACCTAGCGAAAAATCGGATACCCCCGAAGTCTTGTACGCGATTCTGATCGTTTACCAAGATGGGAGCAGGGAAATCAAAGATGGGCTCTCTTCCCGGGCAATGAATCCTTATCTCCCTTATATCGCATGAAAGAAGCCTATACTCGCCTCACCCTGAATCTACAAGCCACTTATCCGCATGAGCGGATATTGAGCTTTTCGCAACTGCAGGAGATCATCGGCGAAGCCTTACCGCCTTTTCTCTATCATTATCCTCATCGTTTCTTTATGAACGGTCCGCAAAATAGCTACGCCAAGATCTGGAAAGAGGCCGGCTACATCGCTAAGGTTATCCCTCAGCAAAAGCGGGTATTCTTTTCTCCTGGCACTGCCTTGGATTCCTCCTCGCTTCCCCGAAGAGTGTCTCCGCGGGTTTCAAGGATTCCTTTACCTTCTCCTAGCGAAGTCGAGACTTATTTGAAGCAATGGGCCAAACTAGAAGACTATGCGGCGCAAGAGAGGGTCTTGGAGCGGCTATTCCTCCACTCCGAATTCACCTCTAACGATTGCCTAGACAATGTTCTGCTTAAATGCTCAGTCCTCAACGATTTCTATTCGACGAACATCTTCAAAATTTACCCGGTGGCTTGCCACATCCTTTCGCTGCATATTGATGAACGTTTAGCTAGGGGCGACCCCAACTTAGTCAACGACATTGCCACGGTGGCAATCAACGGAAAGACCAAACGCTTTTATTCCTTTGCGAGCAAGTACTGCTCCCATCATCATCCCGCGGCCTTTCCCATCTATGATTCCTATGTCGAAGATGTCCTCCTTTATTTTGGAAGGATCAATCCGGCCTTAAGGCGGCAGCGGGACGATCTCAAAGACTATCCCACTTTTAAAGCGGCTCTCCTCGCCTTTAAGGCGGTCTATGGCTTAGGGGCTTATTTCCTCAAAGACCTTGATCATTACCTTTGGCTATTGGGCAAGCAATACTTCCCAAAACGTTATCGAAAAGCTCAGGGGAACGGGGATGAGGGATGAGGCGGTTCAAGGGCTTATCTTTATTTCGCATTGACAAGCATTATCTTCGGTTCTAAAGTTAATTTGCCGCGATTGAAATTGCCTTGACCCTTCAGCCCGTTGGCGGAAGGGTCTTGTTCTTCCCTTAGAACAAAGAGAAGGAAATATCGCCACAAATGAACTTGTGTGTTATTACTACAAATTTAATTTATAAATTATCTAGAAATTAATCGCAAATTATAGAATCTGAATTATTACTGAATATATTGACTGAATAATTGTACCTAATTTATAAGTTTAATTAATTCCAATATTGTTGTTCCTTGTTATCTCATTAATAAAGCATTAACTCTCCAAGAAGATCACTTTTCCTATTCAAGGAATACTTGGTCTTGCTAACTTCACAACTTTAAGGTCGCTCGACTCTCCAAGTTAGGAACGGTCTTCTCTCATTAAAACGAATTGTTCTTTTTTAGTCGACTCATGAAAGGAGGAAATTTCAATCTCATGAGTACTTTAACGTCGCAGCCGATCCTCTCCCTACCTCTTCTTCCTTATTTTAGAAAGAAAGGCTTTCACATCAGCGACCACGCCTATCGCCGGCTGGTCAACCGCTTCGAGCTAACCTGCTCGGGGGCCTATAGTCGGGCCCATAATGCCTGGCTCTATGGCCATCCGATCACCGATTATACGGGGATACTTCGCTATTACCTTAATGGCGAGGAGATCACCGCCCATCGAAAGTATGCTCGGAACGTGATTTTTAAAGTCTATGGCGATGGCCTCTTTCTCTTTATCGAGGCATCTTGCGGTCTTTGCCTCATCACGGTGATCCAAATCCCCGAAGTCTATTACCATCAAGACCCGAAGTACGCCGCAGAAGTTGAGACCGTCGAGTTTCAGTCTAAAGGCTGGGCTTCTCGTTATGTCCAACCGATGTCTTTATCGAGTCTATTCGGTCAATGAAAGGAGGAAAAAACACATGCCATTGACTGCTCATTTGAACGATTCTTCTGATCCGATCTGCATCTTCTTGCTGAGCACTCTGCCCCAACCGGACGAGTGGAAACTATCTTCAGGCGAGAAACTTGCCCTGGTCCTACCTCCTAACGAAAAGCTGCCCAAAAGGGCAAACACCATCGTTGGAGGGGGCTTTGATGCCTATGCGAGGATCCTTCTCGCCAAACATTATGGCTTATCCGCGAATGAGCTTTGTTCCAGCTTTATCGCCGCGAATGCTCAAATTGCTTTCCCCAGTTGGTATCGCCCTTTAGCCAAAGAAGCCCTCAAGAGTCTTCGCGCCTCCTTTGCCCAAGAAGACAAGAGCAAGGACTGGGTGAGCATCGCTTGCTTACTCGGGCGAGGCGATCTGCTCTATCACTCGGGTTTTCGGGCGGATTCGTCCATGTTTGAGTTCGATTGCCACTATGAAGACCCTTTGGTTCTTTTCGAGGTGTTGCGGCTGGGTTCTCTCTTTGAGAAAACCTTCTTTTCCCGCTTCCCTAAGGGAGAACACGTCACCCTCAATCCCGTCTTTGATCCTTATGGTTGGATCGATGGGGCCGATGGCGATCTGCTCATCGATGGAACCCTCGTCGATTTCAAGACGAGCGCTGCCTTTTCTCCTCGCTTGATTGAGAAAGAAAAAGCCCAGCTCTGGGGTTATCTCTTGCTCGAGAATGCCGTGGCTCTGGAGGAGAAGCGGCCTTTCGAGGTCGATCACTGTATTAGCCTCTACTTCGCTCGGGCTGGAGCCTTCCTTAGCCTCGACCTCTCTTCCCTGGGTCAAGCCTATATTCAGCAGTGCGCGGAGAGGTTCCGCGAACTCCTTAAGAAGACATCTTCAGATTGAGACTCTAGCGGATCCTAGAGGAGTGGGGCTTAAGGCTTCACTCCTTTTTGCTCCCTTGTTTTGAACCTAGTGTCACGGAAGAGAGATAGGCCAAGCTGGTCCGTTTGCGGTAACCTTAAAGCGATCAAAAACGCCCTTAAAAGGCCGATGAAATCTTTAATATATACTTTAATGCACTTTTATTATATACATGACCATACAATAAACCGGAATTGAGAACCAAAGTCTCTTAATGATCGCTCAGGAACGAGGCAATCAAGCCTTTCTCTGGAATGGAATTCTGACGTCTTTTAATCTTTATCGTCCCAAATGACCTTTGGCCCCCTA
>Ga0268357_101020_pt1 | contig 23976 bp, 19 predicted proteins | sample BioMet10_FD_192466 | JGI IMG/M metagenome (GOLD analysis project Ga0268357, IMG submission 192466) | Sewage microbial communities from Oakland, California, United States - Biofuel 10 (Illumina Assembly) | ecosystem: Engineered > Wastewater > Sewage > Unclassified | place: USA: California... | reverse complement strand
GCACGGCCCAGCTGGGCATGGCCTACGGCGTGGCCAACCGCCTCGGCCGCCCCTCGGAGGCGGCCGCGCGCGACATCGTGGCCGCGGCCTGGGCCGGCGGGGTGCGACGCTTCGACACGGCCATGCGCTATGGCGAAAGCGAGGCCGTGCTCGGCCGCGCCCTGGCGGCCATCCCCGGCGCGCCGCGGGCGGCGCTCGTCGTGGGCAAGCTGGCCCCGGACCTCGACCCCGCGGACGCTGATTTGCTGGCGCATGGCGTGCGCGCCTCCCTGGACCGCCTGGGCCTGGACGCCCTGGACGGGCTGCTGCTGCACCGCGAGGCCCTGCTGGGCCGCTGGGAGCGGCTGCGGCCGGGCCTGGAGGCCCTGCGCGCGGCCGGCCTGGCGCGCCGGATCGGCGTCTCGGTGTACTCCCCGGCGAACGCCCTCGCCGCCCTGCGCCTGCCCGGCCTGGACCTGTTGCAGCTGCCCTCCAGCGTCCTGGACCGGCGCTTCGAGGACGCCGGGGTCTTCGCGGCCGCCGCCGAGTCTGGCGCGGCCGTGCAGGTGCGCAGCGTCTTTCTGCAGGGGCTGCTGCTCCTGCCCGCGGACCGGCTGCCCGGCCGCATGGCCTTCGCCGCGCCCTACGTGCGGGCCTTCCAGGACTGCTGCGCCGAGGCCGGGCTCTCCCCGGCGCGCGCGGCCCTGGGCTACGCCTGGACAGCCTATCCCGGCGCGGCTATCCTCGCCGGTGCGGAAAGCGCGGCCCAGGTGCGCGACAACCTGGCCCACGCCGCGCCCCTGCCCCCGGGCCTGGCCGAGGAGCTGCGCAGCCGTCTGCGCGGCGCGCCGGAACAGGTCCTCAACCCGTCGCTGTGGCCCAGCGGAGGTTCCGCCTCATGAGCGCCAAGACGCGCATTCCCCGGTGCTTGGCCATGCAGGAGCGCGCGCGGCGCGCCATCCCCGGCATGTGCCAGCTGCTCTCCAAGCGCCCGGACATGTATTCCCTGGGCGTGTGGCCCGGCTATTTCGAGCGCGCCGCCGGCTCCCGCGTGTGGGACCTGGACGGCAACGAGTACGTGGACATGAGCATCGGCGGCATCGGGGCCAACGTCCTGGGCTACGCCGACCCGGACGTGGACGCGGCGGTCTTGGAGGCCGTGCGCAAGGGCGCGAGCACCTCCCTCAACTGCCCGGAGGAGGTCCTCCTGGCCGAGCGGCTCATCGCCCTGCACCCCTGGGCCGAGATGGCCCGCTTCACGCGGAGCGGCGGCGAGGCCATGGCCGTGGCCGTACGCATCGCCCGCGCCGCCACCGGCCGCAGCACCCTGGCCTTCTGCGGCTACCACGGCTGGCACGACTGGTATCTTTCGGCCAACCTGGGCCGCGACGGCCTGGACGGCCACCTGCTGGCCGGGCTGGAGCCCGCCGGGGTGCCGCGGGGTCTGGCCGGCACGGCGCGGCCCTTCCGCTTCAACCGCCTGGACGAGCTCCAGGCCATCGCCGACGACGTTCCGGAAGGGCTGGCCGCCATCGTGCTCGAACCCATCCGCAACTTCCGGCCCGATCCGGCGTTCGTGCGCGGCGTGCGCGCCCTGGCCGACCGCACCGGCGCGGCGCTGATCTTCGACGAAATCTCGGCGGGCTTCCGCTTCGCCTGCGGCGGCTCGCACCTAGCGCTCTTCCCGGAGCGGCCGGACATCTGCGTCCTGTCCAAGGCCCTGGGCAACGGCTACGCCATCTCCGCGGTGCTCGGCGCCCGCGCGACGATGCAGGCCGCCCAGAAGACCTTCATCAGCTCCACGGCCTGGACCGAACGCGTGGGCTTCGCCGCGGCCCTGGCCTGCGTGGACAAGCACGCGCGCCTGGACGTTCCGGCGCTGCTCGACGCCGCGGGGCGGCAGGTCATGGCCGGCTGGGCCGCGGCGGCCAAGCGCAACGGCCTGGAGATCACGGTCGGCGGCATGCCGCCCATCGCCCACTTCGAGTTCGACGATCCGCGCCACGACGAACTCAAGGCCTATTTCATCCAGCTCATGCTGGAGCGCGGCTTCCTGGCCTCCACCCTGTACTACGCCATGACCACGCACAGCGCGGCCGAGCTGGACGGCTATCTCGCGGCCACGGACGAATGCTTCGGCCTGCTGGCCCGGGCCCTGGCCGCCGGCGACCTGGCCGCGCGGCTGGAGGGCCGGCCCGCGGCGCACGGCTTCACCCGGCTCAACTGACGCCCGGACGGACGGCATGGGCATCACGGCGATCATCCAGGCGCGCATGGGCTCCACGCGGCTGCCCGGCAAGGTGCTCCTGCCCGCGGCCGGCCGGCCGCTGCTGGACTGGCTGGCCGGACAGATCGCCCACTGCCGGAGCCTCGCCGGCGTGGTCCTGGCCACCACCACGGCCCCGGCGGACGACGCCGTGGCCGAACGCGGCCGCGCCCTGGGCTGGAAGGTCTGCCGCGGCCCGGAAGACGACGTGCTGGAGCGCTACTGCCTGGCGGCGGAGGCGGCCGGCCTCGACCCGGCGGCGGACCACGTCATGCGCCTCACCGCCGACTGCCCCCTGGCGCAGCCGGACGTCTGCGACGCCCTGGCGGCGCTCTACGCGGCCGGCGGCTGCGACTACGCCCGCACCAGCCCGCGCTTCGCCGAGGGCCTGGACTGCGAAGTCGTGTCCCTGGCCGCGCTGCTCCGGGCGCGCGGGGAGGCGCGCCGCCCCTCGGAACGCGAGCACGTGACGCTCTTCGTGCGCAACCGGCCGGAGGAGTTCCGCCTGTGCGAGCTGGACAGTCCGGAAGACTGCTCGCGCTACCGCGTCACCGTGGACGAGCCCGCGGACTACGCCGTGGCGCGCGCGCTCATCGAGGCCCTGGGCCGGCCCGGCGGCTGGATATCCTTCGCGGCCATCCGCGCCCACCTGGACGCCCACCCGGAGCTCATGGCCCTCAACGCCCACATCGTGCGCAACGAGGGCCTGCTCAAGTCGCTGGCCGCCGAGGCCGGCGAGGCCTAGCCCCTTTCAGCCCATTTCCGGAAGAACTCGCGCCAGCGGGCCACGGGGTCCGCGTCCGTGCGGCACTGGCCGCGCAGGAACAGCCGCCGCGCGGCCTGAATCTCCTTCCCGGCCCACCAGCGCGCCGGGTCGTCCCAGGCCGCGCAGACAGCCCGCGCGGCCCCGGCCGCGTCGTGGTGCAGCACCCCGGCCGCGCGCAGGGCGTCGAACAGCGGCCGCGCCGCCTCCCGCTCCGGCCCCTGCCCGCGGTCCCAGAACAGAATGGTCGGCGCGCCCAGCAGCAGGGCCTCCAGCATGGCCGTGCCCACGTGGTCGCAGACCACCAGCCGGGCCCGCGCCAGCGCCGCGCCCAGCGGGCCGGCGCAGGACACGGCCAAGCCGGAATGCGCCGCCGCCAGGGCCTGATCCTCGTTGCCCCAGCCATAATCGTAGAGATACGGCCGCAGCACCGTGCGCGCCAGGACGTCGGGCGCGAGGCCGGCGGCGAAGTCCCGGCGCATGCGGAAGAACAGCGGCAGCACCGTGGCGTCCTGGCCGTAGAGCTGGAGGCGGTAGGTGTGGCGGGGCACGCTGGTGCTCACCCAGAGCAGCTCGTCCGCGCCGCCGCGCCAGGCGTCCAGGCGCTCCGGGGCGTAGAGCTGCGGCAGGGACTCCAGCCGCGCCGGCAGGGCGGCGTCGCCGTCGTCCCAGCCCCAGGTGGCGAAGACGTCGCAGAGGCGGCGCTCCAGGCGCTCCGTAGGGCAGTTTTGGAATTGCCCGTAGGTGCCGCCATGCTGCCAGCCGAGGATCGCGGCCCCGCGCGCCGCGCCCAGGGCGGCCGCGGCCAGGAAGTCCGGGGACTCGCTGTTCCAGTAGGGCGAGAAATAGGCCCGGCGTCCGGCGAAGGGCCCGGCCGCGGCCAGGCGTCCGGCCAGCTCCTCCGCCAGGGCGGGCGGCAGCATGCCCGGCAGCAGCTCTGCGGCCACGCGCTCGAAGTCGTCGCGCGGGACGAACCCGGCGAGCAGGCCGCCGCGCTCGAAGGCCCGCCGCTCCGGCGGCCGCGTGTCCGCCTCGTAGAGCGCGAGCAGGCCGTCCGCGCAGAGGGCCGGCGGCGGCCAGAACAGATGCGCCAGCACGCGGCCGTCCGGCGGCGCGCAGCGGGCCGGGCGGGGCGGCTCCAGGGCCGGCGGCGCGCTTTCGAGCAGGGGCCGCGCGGCCAGATTGGGAAGGCCTTCGCCGAAGTCCCGGACCGCGACGCCCATGCGCCGCGCCACCGCGCCGTACAGGGCCAGCACCCCGCCGCCGCCATGGGCGGCCGTCTCCGTCAGTTCGTCGTAGGAGCGCGCCGGACCGGGCGGGGTCTGCGGCGCGGGAACCGCGAGCCGGGAGCCGTACCGCCGCCGGGCCAGCTCCAGCCGCGCGTGGCGGTCGCGGACCATGTGCAGGAAGACTTGCAGCCACGCGCCGAACAGCAGCTCCCAGCTGCGCTGCGGCAGGTTCAGGCCGTGCAGGACGTTCAGCCGGCCGGCCAGATGCGCGGCGAAACGCGCGAAGACGTCCTCCAGGTCGGCCATGACGGCCAGACGCTCGGCGATGTCCGCGCAGGGCTGCGGCAAAAGCTCGAGGTCCGCCGCGCGCCAGCCGGCGGCCAGGGCGTGGGGCAGCAGCCACGGCTGGGACAGCGCCGCGCGCTCGCCGGCCCGCGGGCCGGGCAGGGCCGCGTCGGCCAGGAACAGCACGGGGCCGGAAGCTTCCGAAGCGGCGGCCACGGCTCAGACCCCGAACCGCAGCAGGCGGCGTTCCGCGAAGTCGGCCAGCAGCAGGCCCGGGCCGCCGTCCTCCCGGACCAGGGCCAGTCCCTGGGCCAGGGCCTTGCCCCCGGCGACGCGCGCCAGATCGACGTCGAACAACGGCCGGCCGTCCGGGGCGAGCTTGAGCAGGCCCTCCAGGTGGGTCACATAGATCGCCTCCGGCGCGGCCGCGATCTGGTAGATGTCCAGACAGGGCGGATGGACCAGGGCCAGCGGCCGGCCGCTGGCCGCGTCCAGGGCGAGGATGGTCGCGGGCTGCCCGCCGGCCGCGAGAATGCGCCCGCCGCAGACCTGCACGCCGGCCGGCGCGCCCAGGGGCGGGGCGGGGAAGCGCCGCAGGCTGGCCGCGGGCTCGCGCGGATCGAAGGACCACAGCCGCGTCTCCCGGCGCTGCGGCGTGCAACTGAGCAGGTAGAGCAGCCCGTCCGCGGCGCAGAGATATTCCGGCCGCAGGCTGGCCTCGTCCGGACCGAGCAGCGCCGCCAGCGCGACGCGCCCCTGCACGCGGCCCTCGCGGTCCAGGGCGTACAGGGCCTGGCCGGCGTAGTCGCAGGCCCAGAGCAGGCCGCGGTCGTCCAGGCACAGGCCCATGAGCCCGCGCCAGGGGCCGCGCAGCGGGCCCAGGTCGGCCCCGTCGTCCAGGCCGAAGCGGTGGATCGCCGCGCTGCGGTGGTCCGAGACGTAGATCCGGCCGGCCGCCTGGTCCACGGCCACGGCGAAGGGATAATCCAGGCCCCAGCCGGCCACGCCGGGCAGCGCGGCGAAACGCCGCTCCCGCGTCAGGCCGCGCGCCCGCCCGCGCAGTTCCGCGGGCCAGAGTTCCTCCCGCGCCAGCAGGCCGTGCGCGGCCGCGCCGTCGGGCAGCGAGGCCAGCAGGGCCGCCAGGACGTCCAGGGCCGCGTCGGGCCGGCCGGAGGCCAGCAACGCTTCGGCCGCGGCGCGATAGACGTCCCGGTTCAGGACGCGGAAATTCCGCACGAAGGAGCGCAGGGCCCGCAGGCCGGGCAGGAAGTCCGCCGCCTGGAGCCCGTCGCGCAATTGGAAGAACAACGGCTCGGTGCGCTCGCGCAGGGCCTCCAGCTCGGCCTCCAGGCCGCGCGCGGCGGCGGCGAGGCCGTCGGCCGGGGCACCTGCGGCGAGCAGGCGGCGCAGGGCTTCGAGCCGATCCAGAAGCGGCGCGGCGAGGCTCATGGCCGGCCCTCCGCGTCCGGATCGTCCGCGCCGAGCTGGGCGATGCACAGCCTGTCGTCGGCGAAGGTCCACTCGCGCCGCAGCAGGTGCGGCGCGGCGCGGCCCCGGGCGACAAGCTCGTCCGCGCGGAGCAGGTCCGCGGCCAGACCGACGGCCAGGCTGCCGTCCAGGCGCAGGACCTCGGGGAAGTCCTGGCGGCCCAGGATGGGCCGGCCCGTGGCCGCATGGACGCGCACCCCGCGCGCCGGGTCGTAGCGCCACAGCCCGCGCTCCGGGACAAAGGGCTCCTGGCAGGAGAACTGCTGCGCCCGGTCGAAGCCCTGCACGGCGTAGACGAAGCCCGCCGCGCCCGGCGGCGGCGCGATCTCCGCCGTGGTCTCCGGGCCGTGCAGCGCCAGGCTGAGCGGCCGGAACGGCCCCTGCCCCGGCGGGCCGTACGGCAAAAGCTTGAGTTCCGCCGGGCCGTCCTCCCCGGTGCGGCAGCGCAGGCGCAGCCCGCCGCCGGGAGCGCTCCAGGCCGCCAGCAGCGGTTCCCCGCCGCCGCCGTGCGGCAGGCCCACTGCCGCCAGCCGACCCGGCAGGCGGAAAGCGGACGCGAGCACAGGCCCCAGCGCCTCCGGCCCGAGGATCAGGCAGGCCCGGCCGCAATCCAGCCGGACCCAGAGCAGCCCCAAGGGCGGCGCGCCGGGATCGGGCGTCACGGGCACCGCGCCGGGCGCGGGCCGGCCCGCCGGGCCGGCGGCGTAAAATGCGGGCGCGTCTTGGCCGGGCAGCCCCTCCCAGTCGTAGGCCAGGGGCCGCGTCACCGCGACGCTTCCGGCCCAGGCGGCGGACAGCCAGGCCAAGCCCTCCGGCCGCTCCTCCAGGCAGGGCAGCAGCCCGGCGGCGCTGACGGCCACGGGCGTGGTGAACTGGCAGGGATGGTCCGCCGGGGCCACCGCGCCGAGCAGGAGCGGTCCCTCGCCGGCGGCGAAACGGCGCAGCGCCGCCTCCAGCTCCGCCGCCGTGAGCAGGGGATTGCGCGCGTCCAGCGCGAGCAGCGGGGCTGCGGGAACGCGGCCCGCCGCGGCCAGGACCTCCAGGGCCCAGGCCGTGCCGCGGGGCAGCGCCCCGGCCGCCGCGGCTCCGGGTTCCGGCGTGGGCGCGCCGAACACCTCCACGGCCGCGCCGCCGGAGGCCTGCCGCGCCGCTGCGGCGAAAAGCTCTGGCGCATCCGTGACCACGAGCGCGCGGGAGACTCCCGCGCAGCCGCGCAGCCGCAGCAGCACGCGGTCCAGGGCCGCGCGGCCGGCCGGGCCGCGCCAGAGCGGGAGCGCCTCCCCGGCGATGAACGGCAGGACCGCTTCCATCAGCCGCGCTCCCCGTCCAGGCCGAAATCGAAGAGCCCGGCGCGGATGACGGCCTCGGCCAGGGCGAACTGGTGCGGATAGTCGATGTCGATGAGCTGCATCTCGTCGTCGAGCAGGTGCATGTACGGCGGCAGCATGCCCGCGGGATTGTGCGCCGTGAGCACCCCATAGGGCCGGAACAGCGGCAGGCCGGGTCCGCCGGCGTCCAGCGGGCGGAAGCCGCCGGCCTCGGGCGCGAGGTACAGTCCGGAAGGCGCGGCGATGCGCCGGACGGTGAGGACGTCGTGGTGCCCGGCCAGGGCCTTGCCCACGAGCAGGTCCACCAACGCCGGGCGGCGGAAGGGGCTGGTGGGCAGGAGCACCACGCTGACCGCTGGCCTGCGGCCCTCCAGACAGAGGCGCTCAGTGACGTGGGCGACCACGTCGGCTAGGCTGGCCGCGTCGCGGCCCAGGCAGCGCGGCCGGCGCCAGGCCAGGCAGCCGGGATAGGCGGCGGCGATCGTCAAAATCTCGTCGTCGTCGCTGGACACCACCACCTGATCGATGCTCCGGGAGCGCAACGCCACCTCGATGCTGTAGGCGATGAGGGGCTTGCCGCAAAGATCCCTGGCGTTCTTGCGGGGAATGCCCTTGGACCCGCCCCGGGCCGGAATGACGGCGGCCACGAACGGCCGGTCGGTCCCGGCCGTGGGGTTCTGCGGCGCTTCCCGCCGCGGTTCCGGTTCCCTTTGCGCTGTGTCCATGGCCACTCCCGACGCGCCCGCGACGGCGGTCCCGCCGCCCGGAGTACAGCGAAGCGCGCGCCTTGGCAACCGAGGCGCGCCGCCGCTCCGGCGGGTTCCCGCCGCAAAGCGTGTTTGGCACGTCTCTAGCAAAGAGCAGGCCAAGCGCTTGCGCATCCGCCGCGCCGCATTTACGCTGCAACCATTCGCCGCCGCCGCGCGTCATCATCCAGGAGGTTGTGTCTGTCCATGCCGTTGGTCTCCGTCATCACCGGGATGCACGACGCCGGGCCGTTCATCGGCCGCACCATCGCCTCCGTGCTGCTCCAGGACTTCGCGGACTTCGAGCTGATCGTGGCCGACGACGGCTCCACCGACGCCGGGCCGGATCTGGTGCGCGCCGTGCGCGATGCGCGCGTACGCCTGCTGCCCCTGGGCAAAGTCGGCCGCTCGGCCGCGCTGAACATCGCCCTCGGCGAGGCGCGCGGCGAACTGGCCGCCATCCTCGACGCCGACGACCTCTGCGAGCCGGACCGCCTCATGCGGCAGGCCGCGGCCTTCGCCGCCGATCCGGCGCTCACTGTGGCCGGTTCGACCTGCCGCTTCATCGACGCCGAGGACCGGCCGCGGGACGTCTTCCGCGTGCCCCTGGGCCACGCCTGCATCCTCTGGCAGTCGCTGTTTCACAACACCTTCGTGCACTCGGCGAGCATGTTCCGGCTGTCCGCCGCGCGCGGGCTGGCCTACGAGACCGCGCTGGAGCCCTCGGAGGACTACGCCTTCCTCACGGCCCTGGCCTGGAGCGGCAAGGCCGCCAACGACGAGCGGCCGCTGGTGCGCTATCGCGTGCACGAGCGCCAGCTCTCCCAGACGCGCCAGCGGGTCCAGCAGGACAACGCCGCGCGCATCCACCGCAGAAACCTGGCCTGGCTGGGCTGGGCCGGAGAGCCGCCGGCGCACGCCCGGGACTGGCTCTGGGGCCTGCCCGTGACGCCGCAGCCGGAACATGCGGAACTGCTCGACTTCTACCTGACGCTGTTGGGCCGCCTGGAGACGCGGCCCCATGTGCAGCCGGGGGACCTGACCATCCTGCGGCGCGAACTGGAACGGGCCCGAGCCGGGCCCTAACGTAACCGGGGATGGCCATGAATTACACAGAGATTTCCAGTCCGGCGGACATTCCCGCCGGGGCGCGCGTCCTGATCTACGGCTGCGGCGGCCGCGGACGCGAACTTCTTGGGGCGATCCGCGAGAAGCGGCCCGACGTGGACGTCGGCGGCTTCCTCGACAGCGCCCGCGACGCGGACGAGGTGGACGGCCTGCCCGTGCGCAACGTGGCCTCGGCCACGCCCGAGCACCTGGGCGGACCGCTGGTGGTCACCGCCTCCACCTACCACAGGGAGATGCTCGCGCGGCTCGAGGCTCTGGGGCACCGCTCCGTCCTGGTCTACATGCCCTTCGACACCGCCTATTACGAGGCCACCTACCGCCTCATGGTCACCGCCGCGGAGCGCTCCGGCGAAAAGCTCGCCGTGATCCGCGCCCCGGAGGACCTGCCCCGCGGCGCATCCTTCGCGGCGCTGCACCTCCCCGGCGGGGACGAGGATTCCCGCGCGGCCTTTCTTGAGCTGGTGGGCCGGATCTGCGCCGCGGGCCGCAGCGAATGCCGCGCGACGCTGGAGTGGGACGAAGCGGCCCCGCCGCAGGAGCTGCTCCGTCGGTCCGGCCTCGGCCAGGCCGACTTCCTGCTCTGCTGCGACACCGGAGCCCCGGCCCAGCGGCTCGACGCCGCCATGCAGCTTCTGCGCGAACGGCTGCCCGACCTGCCCGTGCGCTACTGGCGCCGGCCGGAGCCTTTCGAGTGCCACGCCCTGGCCGTGCAGGAGAAGCGCGTCCTGTTCATCCCCATCCCCAAGTGCGGCTGCACCTCCATGGCCCTGCACCTGCGCCAGCGCTTCGAGCCCGGCTTCGAGCCGGGCATGCCGGCGCACAGGCCGAACCACAGCGGCAACATCTTCGTCCGCTACCGCGCCGGCGATCCGGCATACGACGACTACTTCAAGTTCAGCATCGCCCGGAACCCGTACGAGCGCCTGGGCTCGCTCTACCATTCGCACCGCATTCTCCCGGACTACGCGAACGCGTATGTCCTCCGGTACATGCGCGACCTGCCGCGCTGGTCCGGGCTCTCCTTCGCCGACTTCTGCGCCATGGCCTGCGCCTGCCCGGACGAACTCGCCGAACACCATTTCAAGTCCCAGAACCACTTCCTGGGCGGCCGGCCGGACGCGCTCAACGCCGTGTTCCACCTGGAGAACCTGCACGAGCAGGCCGGTCCGCTACTGGAATCGCTCGACGTCGGGCTGCCCCGGAAAATGGCCAACGTCTCCAACCGGAGCGGGATTCCCTATCTGCAGGAATACTACTCCGACACGAATCTCAAGGCGATGGTGCGGCGGCGCTACGCCGAGGACTTCGAGCGCCTGGGCTACGCCTAGGCCGGAATCGGCGCGCATCGGCCGCAACCCGCCCGCGGAGAGGAGGACCGGGCGGAAGCGGCGAACCCGGACCGGCATGGCGCGCCGGGCCGGAGAACGGGAGGGACCATGACCACGACCATCTCGCTCGACTACCGTTACGACCCCAAGGTCCGCTATGCGCAACGGACGCCCCACGCCGGCCTGGACCGGCTGCTGGAGGCCGGACGCGACATCTACGCCGAGGAGCTGCGCGGCCTCGCGGCGCACCTGCCCCTGCTGGACGCGCTGCCCCTGCGCGGCGCGGGCGAGGGGCCCTGCTGGATCAACGGCTGGCTGCCCGGCCTGGACTCGCTGAGCATCTACGGCCTGTTGGCGCGGCTGAATCCGCCGACCTACCTTGAGGTGGGCTCGGGCTACTCCACCATGTTCGCCCGCCAGGCCGTGCGCGACCACGGCCTGCGCACGCGCATCGTGTCCATCGACCCGGCCCCGCGCGCGCAAATCGACGCCCTGTGCGACACGGTGATCCGCGCCCCGCTGGAGGACGTGGACCCGTCCGTCTGGCGCGGGCTGGAGCCCGGCGGCGTGTTCTTCCTGGACAGCTCCCACCGGAGCTTCCAGAACTCCGACGTCACGGTGTTCTTCCTGGAGGTGCTGCCGGAGCTGGCGGAGGGGGTCACGGTGGGCCTGCACGACATCCTGCTGCCCTACGACTACCCCCAGGACTGGATCGCCGAGGGCCGCTTCTACAACGAGCAGTACCTGCTGGCGGCGTTCCTGCTCGGCGGGCACAATGGCTACGAGCTGCGCCTGCCCAGCCGCTACGTCTACGAGAACCGGGAGCGCATCGCCGGGGCCGCGGAGCTGGCCGAGGCCTTCGCCGCGCGCGGCGTCGACCCCTGGGGCGGGGCCTTCTGGATGCGGCGCAGCCGGGCGGCCTAGGGCCGGGGCCCGGCCAGGGCCAGCAGGCGGCCTTCCTGGTCCGCCAGGACGGCCGCGAACCCACCGGCCATGCGCCGCAGGTATTCGAAATAGTAGCGCAGGCCCTGCTCGCGCTCGGCGTCGGTCCGCCCCGCGAATACCAGCGCGTGCATGCGCCGGTTGTCGAAGTCCGCGAAGCGCTGCACCAGATAGCTCACGCCGTTCTGGTCGAAGCTGTTCAGGGTGGCGGCCGCGGCCGGGAGAAAGCTGCCGTCGGCGCGGGCCAGCAGGTCCCCGACGGCGCGCTCCAGGCCGCGCCACAGGCCGAGATCGCGCCGGGCCGCGGCCAGGGCGGGCGCGATGCGCGGCGGCGGGGCCTTCTGCGCCGCCAGACGCGCCAGACGCTTGTCCAGCAGGCCCGTGGCCGGGATGTCCGGGGCCTCGTCGTACTCCACGCCGGGGCCGTAGACGATGCTCTCGCGCGTCAGGTTCACGCAGGGCACGGCCGTGAGCCGGATCTCCTCCAGAAGCCACAGGCTGGCGTCCAGGAAATTCAGGCTGGTGTAGCGGGTCAGGCCGAAGCGGTTCGTCACCGGCACGAGCTGGGGAAAGGCCTGGGTCAGGGGCCGGGGCGGCGCGGCGGGCTGCTCGTGGATGCTGCCCCGGGCGTAGCTCAGGGACCAGGGATCGGGCGAGCAGAGCTGCACCCCGGCCAGCACGCAGCGCGCGCAGCCCATGTACTTGGCCAGGGAGAAGGCCGTGGTGATCACCGAGCCGTGCAGCCGCAGCGAGGGCCGCGCGCCATAGACCTCCGGCTCGTACACGCCGAAGAGATAGGCTCGCGGGAAGACCGCCTCGCCCAGGTCGATGAGGCAGTGGCCCACGAGCGCCGTGTCCACAAGGCGCGGCAGCCCGGCCCAGGACTTGGCCGTGTGCACCGAGGTATCGTTGGCCACCACGAAGTGCGGATGCACGCCCGCGGCGATGAGCGGCTTGAGGGCGTTGTTCACGGCGATGACCACGCAGCGCCCGCGCAGCCCGCGGATCTGCTCCAGCCGCGCCGGCAGGTCCGGCCCGGCGGCCACGAGCACGGCCGTCTCGCCCTGGAAGGCCTTGCGCAGGGGCCGGATGTCCGGCCGCGTGGCGAAGGCCGCGATGTTGGCGTAGGCGTGCAGCTGCTGGTCGTAGAAGAGGCCGCGGCGCAGGGGCCGGATGGGCAGGCTGCGGTGGTTGGCCTGGCCGCTTAAGTGATAGACGCAGTGCCGGAAGAACAGCGCCTCGACCATGGTCGCGAAGCGGCCGGCCGGGTCCTGCCCGGCGGCGGCCAGACGTCCGTCCAGCCCCGGCAGGACATAGAACACCGGGAAGCCGAGGCCGAACAGGCTGGCCGGCAGGATCTCCGAAAGCGGCGGCACGAATGACAACGGCTCGCCGTGCAGGATGGTGGCCCGCCGGGCCAGCTGCGGGGCCGGCACCCTGAGGGCGAAGTCCGCCAGGCGCACCGGATCGGGCTCGAAGATCAGCACGAACACGCCCGGCGTGGCCAGGCAGGTCCGGAACGCCGGCGTGTCCGCCGCGCCGAGGAGCACCACCAGGCGCGTATGGCGCAGGACCTCCGGGAGCGGCGTCTCCGGGGCCAGGGTCTCGTACACCGGCTTGTGGCCGGCGTCGGCGAAGGGCTGGGCGTAGAACGGGTCCTCGTAGCGCCACAGGGGCACGTGGCGGAGGAACTCGTGGTCCGCCGAGGGCGGGCCGTCCCAGCCGGAGCCGGGGCCCGGCTCCGGCGCGCAGGGCGTCTCGAAGAGCACGCCGAGTTCGCGCAGCACGCGCAGGGCCACCCGCCCCCGCTCCGAAAGCTCCGGAATCCGCCCGTCCTGGCCCATGCCTCCCCCGCTTCCTTCCGGCCGCCGCTAGGCCAGCGGCAGCTCCACGATGAACACCGCGCCGTGCGGGCTGGCCGCCTCCACGCGCACCACGCCCTTGTGGTCCGTGACGATGGAGCGCACGATGGTCAGGCCCAGGCCCGTGCCGGACTTCTTGCGCGAGAAATAGGGCTCGAACATGCGCGCCCGCTCGGCCGGGGTGAAGCCGGGGCCGTTGTCGGCCACGCTGACGCGCAGGGAGCCGCGCGGCCGGTCCAGTTCGGCGCGGACCACCACGCGGCCCTCGCCGCGGCCCTCGTCCTCGCCGGCGGCCTCCGCGCCCGCGGTCTGGCCGGCCAGGGCCTCGGCGGCGTTGGTGAGCAGGTTGATGAACACCTTGCGCATGCCCTCCTCGTCGAAGGACAGCTGCGGCAGCTCCTGCTCGGCCGCGAGCTCCCAGGCGATGCCGCGGTGCGCCGTGGCGAAGGTGCCCACCACCTCGGCCAGCAGCGCGCCCAGGTCACCGGGGCGCATCACCGGCTCGGGCTGCTTGGCGTAGTTGGAGAACTCGGCCACCATCTGCTGGAGGCGCTCGGCCTCGCGCACGATGAGTTCGCCGCACTCCCGGAAGGCCGGGTCGTCGGTCTGCGGGCCGAACTTGCGCAGCAGCCGCTGGGCCGAGAGCTTGATCGGCGTGAGCGGATTCTTGATCTCGTGGGCGATGCGCTGGGCCACCTCGCGCCAGGCGGCCAGCCGCTGCATCTTCTCCAGCTCGGTGATGTCCTCGAACACGGCCACCAGACCGGCGCCCGGCCGGTCCTCGCCGTCATCCTCCGCTGCGCCGCCGGGCAGGCCCACGAGGTTCACCAGGAAGCGCGCGGAGCGCTCCTTGAGCTGGATGTCGATCTGCTTGGTCCAGCGCGAGCCGGGATTCCGGGCCGCCTGGTCCAGGGCCGCCGAGAGGATCTCCGAAAACTCGCCGCGCACGAGGTGCTGGGCCCGGCGGCCGATGAGCTGCGTGGCGCTGATGCCGAGCATGGCCTCGGCGGCCTTGTTCACGGTGCCGATGCGCCCGGCCGTGTCCGTGGAGATGACGCCCGAGGTGATGTTGTCCAGCACGGCCTCGATGTACCGGCCGCGGCGCTCCAGCTCCACGTACTGCTGGGCCATGCGCTCGTGGGCGCTGACCAGGCGCTCCTGCCCGGCCTGCAGGTCCTCGGCCATGCGGTTGAACGAGCGCACCAGCGAGCCCAGCTCGTCGCCGCTGGTGTCCACCAGGCGCACGGCGAGGTCGCCCTTGGCGATGCGCTCCGTGCCGTCGGCCAGGGCCTGCACCGGGGCGCTGATCTCCTTGGCCAGGCGGAAGCCGAACCAGGAGGCCCCAAGCACGATGAGCATGCTCATGACCCCGAGGGTGAGGTAGAGCGTAAGTTTCCAGGGATACTTGAGCTTGCGCAGCTTCTTGTACTCGTCCAGGCCGCGCACCACCTGGTCCAGCTTGTACATCAGCCCCTCGCCGATGCTCTCGCCCACCACGAGATACCCGGTCTTGCCGTCGTCCACGGGCAGGACGCCGAGGATCAGGTCGTTGCCGGCGCTGGAGAGCATCACCGAGATGTTGCGCGGATTCTTGCGCAGGTCGTCCAGGTTGATCTTGGAGCGGGCCTCGGCCCAGGCCCGGGCGAAGGCCTGGGGCGGATGGGTGTTCTGCTCCTTGCCCTCGGGCGAGACGATGCCGATGACCACCAGCCCGTATTCGCGCAGGGACTCCTGCAGGTGGTTGTCCATGCCCCGCCCGCCCCAGACGAAGTGGTTCTGGGCCACCTGGGAGAGGACCTCCCGGCCGCGCTGCTCCACGCGGGCCTGGGCGGACTGGTAGAAGGCCCGGCCGATCTCCAGGGACTGCTCCATGGAGTCCTCCACCTGGGTCTTGAACCAGTAGTCCACGCTGGTCTGCACGAACTTGGCCGAGACGTAGAACATCAGCGCCGTGGGCACCAGCGAGAGCAGGATGAAGGCCAGCACCAGGCGCGAGCGCAGGTGGGAGCCGAGGACGTTGCGGCGGCGCTCCAGAATCAGCTTCACCGCGTTCCGGACCACCACGAAGAGCACCACGAGGAGCAGGATCAGGTTCAGGTTGAACAGCCCGGCGAAGAGGTAGGACGTGACGCCCATGAGCCGCAGCTCCACCCAGGTGAGCACCAGGATGGCCAGGACGCCGACGATGCCGATGAGCACCTCGCGCTTGCGGCGCTGGCGCTCCTTGGCCTCCAGGGGCGCGGCCGGGCCGCGGTGCGGCGCCAGCTGCGGCGCGGCGGGGGTCGTCTTCCGTTCGTCCATGGCCGCGCGTCAGTACTTGAAGGTGAGCTGGTAGGAGGCCTGCGGGGCCACGTCCCAGGTCCAGAAGAACAGGGTGCGCCGGAACCAGTTGGGGATGTCGGTCTGCTGGAGGCGGATGTCCAGGCCCAGGGCGTATTCCTGGCCGCGCTCCAAAAGCCGCCAGGAGCCCATGTCCAGGGCGAGCGCGCCCCAGCCCTCGCGCAACAGGTCGTCCAGATGCGCGTTTTTCAGCGGGGCCTCGCGGCCGGGCAGGTTCAGCACGTACTCCCGGGTCAGCGCGTCGTACTTCAGCCGGCTGACCATTTCGGCCGTGGCCACCTGGGTGCTGCGCAGCATGCCGCCCGGTTTGGTCAGCCTGGCCTTGCAGTTGAGCGCCAGGGTGACGCCGCTGTGCAGGCTGTCGGAGATCTCGGCCAGCCCCTCCACGGCCACGCCGAAGCGCGCGGTCAGGTTGCCGGCCTGGTTGTCCACCACGAGGTTGGACAGCACCAGCGCCTGCGCCGCGGCGGCGGACGCCCAGAGCATCAGGGCGGCGAAGGCGGCCAGTGCGGCCAGTTGCGGGCGGCGGCGGTGCATGGGCGGGCGATCCGGTCCGGTTGCTTGTTCATGGGCGCGGGGGACGCATAAGTCCGCGCCGGGCGCGGATTCCTCCGTGCCTCAGAATAGCATCCGGATATGCGATAGGCAAGGCGCGCGCCGGACGCCGGACGTCAGAGCGCGGGGCGCGGTCCGAAGATGGACGTGCCGACCCGCACGATGGTCGCGCCCTCCTCGATGGCCGCCTCGAAATCGCCGGTCATGCCCATGGACAGCTGCGGCAGCTGCGCGTCCAGCCCGCGCTCCAGGGTCTCGCGCAGGGTGCGCAGGCGCGCGAAGAACGGCCGCGCCTCCTCGGGGGCGTCGAACTTCGGCGGCAGGCACATCAGCCCCTGCAAATCGATGCCGCAGCCGTCCTGCTTCAGCGAAAGCGCCAGCCGCGCCAGCTCCGGCAGATCGTCCTCGTCCACGCCGGCCTTCTGCTCCTCGCCCATGTTCACCTCGATGAGCACCGGCTGGAGCACCCGCGCGGCCGTGGCGCGGTGCGCCAGCTCGCGCGCCAGCTTGTCCGAGTCCAGGCTGTGCACCAGGGCGAAGCGCCCGGCCAGGAGCTTGGCCTTCTTGGTCTGCACCCCGCCGATGAAGTGCCAGAGGATGTCCTGGCCGGCGAGCTCGTCCTGCTTGGCCAGGGCTTCCTGGGCGTAGGATTCGCCGAACTCGCGCTGCCCGCTGGCGGCCAGCGCCAGGATGTCCGAGGCGGGGTGAAGCTTGGACACGGCCACCAGACGCACCGAGTCGGCCGGGCGGCCGGCGCGGGCGCAGGCGGCGGCCATGCGGGAACGTACCGATTGGAGATTCTTTGCAAGCTCTTCTGCTCTGTTCATGGGGGCTCCATAGGCCAAAACCCCGGCAGTGGGAAGAGCGCCGGCCCGGCCCCGCGCGCCGGGAGCGGCCGGCGGACGGACCGCGGCGTCGTTTTCCGCCCATTTCGGCGGAATTCCGAGGTCCGGCGGCCGCGCCCTCCGCGGGGCCGTTCCGCCAGTGTCCGTCTATACGCAATCAGCTTGGTATATTTGACATTTTTTGAGCCGCCCCCCTTGGAATTCCTGCCGCTTCAGGGCAGAATGGAGCTCAAGCGCAGCGACGGCCGGGCCGCCGCCCCTGCGAGGAGCATTGATGGAGCGGAACCGGACACCCCTGTTCGCCCTGGGAGGCGAGTTCGCGCAGCCCGAAACGGAAGCCGAATATCTCGGCGCGCGCCTGCCCGAAACCCTGCGCCACGCGCGCCTGACCTTCATTCTGGCCGTCGTCGCCAACCTCCTGTTCGTGGTCAGCGACTGGCGCTTCCTGGGCCAGCCGCACTTCGTCCCGGCCATCGTCAGCCGGGCCGTCATCATCGCCTGCTCCCTGGCCGGCCTGGTCCTGGCGCAGCGCTGCCGGGACGTGCGCAGTCTGGTCCGGCTCTGCCTCGTCTGGTGCGTCCCCGTGCTCCCGGCCTGCGCCGTGCTCGTGAGTCCGCAGACCGAGGCGGCCCTGGCCATCATCTTCCTCCTGCCGGTCATTCTCTACCTCGTGATGCCCCTGCCCTTCCGCTGGGCCGTGGCCACGGGCGTCCTGTGCAGCGCCGCCTGCCTGGGCAGCTACCTCGCCAACGCCAACGCCGTCACGGGCTCGCGCCTGGCCATCGTCCTGGCCCTGTTCACCGCCAACGCCGTGCTGGCGCTGGTGCTCGTGCACCTGAACCGGCTGCAGCGCCTGGCCTGGGCCGCCGGCCGCGCCGAGCAGGAAGCCAACCGCGAGCTCTCCGAACACCGCGGCATCCTCCAGGCCCTCCTGCGCGCCGTACCCGCGCCCCTGGTCATCCTGGCGCACGGCTCCGGCCGGCTCATCCAGGCCAACGACGCCGCCTGGACCTACTTCGGCCGGACGGCCCTGGCCAGTCCGGAGGACTTCGCCCGCTGCTTCCCGCCCGGCGTCCTGGACCGTCTGGTCGCCGCGGCGCAGGCCGACGAGGCCGACGCCGGACAGGAGTGCGCCCTCACACTGCCCGACGGCCGCCGGCGCGACGCGCTCCTGGCCACCGGGGCCGCCCCCCTGCGCGGCGACAAGGCCGTGCTCCTCGTCGTGGTCGACATCACCAGCCGCAAGGAGATGGAGCAGCGCCTCGAACGCCTGGCCAACACCGACCCGCTCACCGGCCTGGCCAACCGCGCCAGCTTCTTCGCCCGCGCCGCCGAGGAGCTGCTGCGCACCCGGCGCTACCGGCGTCCCCTGGCCGTGCTGATGATCGACATCGACCACTTCAAGCGGATCAACGACACCCGCGGCCACGAGGCCGGCGACCGGGCCCTGCGCGAATTCGCCGATCTCTGCCGCGAAATCGTCCGCGAGCCCGACGTCGTCGGCCGCATCGGCGGCGAGGAGTTCGCCCTGCTCCTGCCCGAAACGCCCTGCGACAACGCCGTGGCCCTGGCCGACCGCCTGCGCGCCGCCGTGGAGCGGCTGCATGCGACTGACCCGGCCGGTCCGCTCACCGTGAGCATCGGCGTCTCCGAGGTCCGCACCGGCGAGGCCAGCGTGGAGCCCGCCCTGGCCCGCGCCGACGCCGCGCTCTACACCGCCAAAGGCTCCGGCAGGAACCGCGTCGAGCTGCACTGCTAGGGGAAGACGCCGGCGGGAACGGCGAACGGAACGCCTCCGGCGGCCGGGGACGGGGCTGCGCGCCCCGCCCCGGACCCCACCCTGCGCCCCCTTTCAGGGGGACGAGGATGTCCCGTGGTTATTTTTTGTTCGTACCCATGGAGTATTCAAGCGCAAGGTCCGCTCCGGCAACCTGCCGGAGCGGACCTTGCGCGCATGAACGCCCCGAAGGGGCCGCAAGGGTCAAGGGGGCGCGCAGCCCCCTTGCCGCCGGAGGCCTCCCCAAGACCGACCAGCCGGCCAGCACAAAAAAAGGCCGGCCCGACGCATCCCGGACCGGCCTTGCGCGCGGGGGCGCGAAAGCTAATAGCGGCCCAGGCTGATGACGCCCTTGGCCAGCACCTGCTTGGCCGCGGAATCCACCGCGTAGACCACGGCCTCGTAGCGGTTGCCCGTGCCGCCGGAGCAGGGCGGCAGATAGGCCCCGTTGCGCAGGCCGGGCCAGTCCCCGGCCGAACGCCGGAGCATCGTGAAGCCCTCCGGGAGGCTGGTGGTCTGCGCGGGGACCGCCGGCACCACGGCCGCGCCCCCTGCGGACGGCAGCCGGTAGAGCACCGCGCCGTGCCCGCCGCCGCTGGAAAGCGGCGCGTAGCTGCGGTCGTTGAACTCGATGATCAGGGCGTCCGCGCCAGCGGGGATGCCCGAGACGTCGAGCCGCGGCGAAGCGGCCCTGGCGCCGCCGAACTTGTCGCAGACCTCGTCGGCGGGCACGGCCGCGCCGGTCCACTTGGCGTCGGCGAAGCTCACGGCGAGCGGCGCGAGATTCTCCTGCGGGACATAGCCGAAGTGGGTGGTCTTGCACGCGGTCAGGGCGAGCAGCAGCAGAACGGCGAACAGGCATGTGGCGGCGTGGCGCATCCGTCTCCTCCAATTTCACGAAAGGTTTCTTGGCCAAAGCTGATTTTATTACGCTTTGTCTGAAATGGCGTCAATGCGTCCGGCCGATTCCGCGGGCTTCGCGCCCTTGCGCCGTCCGGGCCGCGCTGCTACATGCTGGCGCCATGAGCGACGCGCCCAAGACGGATCTTCTCAACCTCACCCGGCCCGAGCTGGAGGCCTTCGTCACCGACGAACTGCGCCAGCCGCGCTTCCGCACGGACCAGCTCTGGCACTGGCTGTGGAACCGCGGCGCGGCCGGCTTCGCCGAGATGACGAACCTCTCGCGGGAGTTGCAGGCCCTGCTCGGCGAACGCGCGGCCATCGTCCGGCCGGAGCCGGAAGTGGTGCGCACGAGCCGCGACGGCACCATCAAGCTGCTGCTGCGCCTGGGCGACGGCGAAAAGGTCGAGACGGTGCTGATCCCCATGGCCGGGCGCTACACGCAGTGCCTGTCCACGCAGGTGGGCTGCGCCATGGCCTGCACCTTCTGCTCCACGGGCGAGCTGGGCCTGACGCGCAACATGACCGCGGGCGAAATCCTCGGGCAGATCCTGGTGGCCCGCGCGCACATCGCGGCCAACGGCCTGGAGCCGCTGAAGAACCTCGTGTTCATGGGCATGGGCGAGCCGCTGCTGAACCTGCCGGAGCTTTTGCGCGCCCTGGAGATCCTGGGCAGCCCGGAGGGCATCTCCATCTCGCCGCGGCGCAGCACGGTGTCCAGCGTGGGCATTCCGGCGGGGCTCAAGATCCTGGGCGATTCCGGCCTGGGCGTGCCGGCCATCAGCCTGCACGCGCCGACCCAGGAGCTGCGCGAGCGGCTCATGCCCAAGGCCGCGCGCATCGCGCCCCTGGACGAGCTGCTGGGCTGCCTGGACCGCTACCCGCTGAAGCAGCGGGAGCGCGTGACCTACGAGTACATCCTCCTCGGCGGGGTCAACGACACGCTCCAGCACGCCAAGCAGCTGGTGAAGATCCTGGGCCAGCGGCGCTGCAAGGTGAACCTCATCGGCTACAATCCGCCCCCGCCCGAGGCCCTGGGCGGCCGGCCGGCCCCCTACCGCGCGCCCCTGGAAAGCGACGTCCTGGCCTTCGAGAACTACCTGCGGTCCAAGCGCATCACCACGTTCCTGCGCCGCAGCATGGGCCAGGACATCGGCGCGGCCTGCGGCCAGCTGAAGCTTTTGGCGGGCCTTCCGGCCGAATAACGCTTGCCAAGGCCGCGCCAATTTTATAGTAGCCAGCCCTTCCAAAAAATTATAGGACGTCTTTCGTCGGGACACCCGGCGTCATCCCAGTTCAGGAGGGTCCGCACATGGCCAGTCACCCCATGGTTCCCACCCGCGCCTTCTTCACCAAGGGCGTGGGCTCCCACAAGAACAAGCTTCAGTCCTTCGAGTTGGCCCTGCGCTCGGCCGGCATCGAGAAGCAGAACCTCGTGTACGTGTCCAGCATCTATCCGCCCAACTGCGAACTCGTGACGCTGGAAGACGGCGTCAAAGCCCTGCATCCCGGACAGGTCACCTTCTGCGTCATGGCCCGCAACCAGACCAACGAAAAGGGCCGGCTCGTGGGCTCGGCCGTGGGCATGGCCATCCCCTCGGACAAGGAGCACTACGGCTACATCTCCGAGCACCACAGCTTCGGCGAGGAGGAGAAGGAGCTGGGCGACTTCGCCGAGGATCTCGCCTCGACCATGCTCGCCACCACCCTCGGCGTCGATTTCGACCCCGAGATCGGCTACGACGAACGCCGCGAGGTCTACCTCATGAGCGGCAAGATCATCGATTCCTTCTCCGCGGCGGTCTCCGCCACGGGCGCGGCCAACATGTGGACCACCACCGTCGCCGCGGTCGTCTTCATCATGTAGCCCGCAGCACACGCACGAACCCACGGCCGGGGCTCCCGCATCCGAATCAAGGCGGAGCGTGGAGCCCCGGTCTGCTAAGGAACGCCAGCATGACCATCAAGCGCACCCTGCACGACGCCGCCAAGGACCGCCTCACGCCGCTGACCACCCTCGACCCGGACGCCATCGGCGACTTCGACGAGCTCCTCACCGCCATGGGCCGCACGGCCTTCGGCGGGCGCTGCCTGGGCGAGGCCCTGGACGTGCTGGAGGCCATGGTCAGCGACCCCGACTGCGTCGTGGTGGGCACCTTCTCCGGGGCCATGACCGTGGCCAAGCAGTCCAAGCTGATCATCAAGATGCTCGACGAGGGCTGGCTCAACGTGGTCGTGTCCACCGGCGCGCTCATGGCCCACGGCTTCATCGAATCCATCGGGCTCAAGCACTTCAAGTACGAGCCGGAAAAGATGGGCGACCGGGAGCTCTTCGACGCCGGCTACAACCGCGTCTACGACACCCTGGAGCCCGAATCCAACTTCACCCAGGCCGAGATCGTCGTGCGCGAGGTCATGCGCCAGCTCATGGACGAGGACAAGGTCAGCCACCTCTCCAGCGAGCTCATCTGCCGGGCCATCGGCAAGCACCTGGCCGAGAAGTACAACGGCCCCGGCATCCTGAAGAGCGCCTACAACAAGGGCGTGCCGGTCTACATCCCGGCCTTCACCGACTCCGAGCTGGCCCTGGACGTGGCCTGCGCCATCCTGGCCAAGGACTTCGGCCACCTCAAGGGCGAACGGACGCCCGGCGAGCTGCCCTTCCAGTTCAACCCCTTCCTGGACCTGTTCAGCTATTCCCGGAAGATGATCGGGGCCAAGAAGATGGGCATCTTCACCATCGGCGGCGGCGTGCCCCGCAACTGGGCCCAGCAGATCGGCCCCTTCTTCGACGTCATGGGCGACCGCCTGAAGCGCGATGATTTGCCCGAGCGCCGCTTCAGCTACGCCATCCGCATCTGCCCCGAGCCCGTGCACTGGGGCGGCCTGTCCGGCTGCACCTATCAGGAGGGCATCTCCTGGGGCAAGTTCGTGCCCCCGGCCGAGGGCGGCATGTTCGCCGAGGTCCATGCCGACGCCACCATGGCCTGGCCCATCCTGATCAAGGGCCTGCAGGACCGCCTGCGCAAAAAGGCCGGGAAGTAGGAGGCGCGCGGTGAGCCCCGCCCTGCGCCTGCCGGCGGAGTGGGAGCCCCACGCCGCGACCTGGATCACCTGGCCCCAGAACCCGGGCGACTGGCCCGGCAAGTTCCAGCCCATCCCCTGGGCCTTCGCCGAGATCATCCGCAAGATCGCCAACTCCGACGGCGACGAGCGCGTGCGCGTGGCCGTGGCCGACGCCGCCGTGGAGAAGCGCGCCCGCGGCCAGCTCCAAAAGGCCCACGCCGACCTCGCGCGCATCGACTTCCTGCGTCTGCCCACGGACCGCGGCTGGATGCGCGACAGCGGGCCGTGCTTCATCGAACGCGACGGCGCGCCGGCCATCGCCGGCTTCGGCTTCGACGCCTGGAGCAAGTATCCGGAATACGCGCTGGACGCGCGGACGCCGGCCTTCGCCGCCGCCTGGCTGGGCCGGCCCCTCGCCCCCGTGGTCCACAAGGGCCGGCAGGTCGTCTTCGAGGGCGGCGCGCTGGACGTCAACGGACGCGGCACGCTCCTCACCACCGAGGAATGCTGCCTGGACCCCGAGGTCCAGGTGCGCAACCCCGGCTTCACCCACGCCGACTACGAGGCCGTGTTCGCCGCGGCCCTGGGCGCGACCAACACCATCTGGCTCGGCGGCGGCATCGCCGGCGACGACACCCACGGCCACGTGGACGACTTCTGCCGCTTCGTGGACGCGCGCACCCTCGTGCTCTGCCGGGAGGACGACCCCGCCGACCCCAACCACGCCGTGCTGGAGGACAATCGCGAGCGTCTGGAGTCCGCGCGCCTGGAGGACGGCTCGCGCCCCGAGGTCGTGCGCCTGCCCATGCCCGCGCCGCTCTATTTCGCCGGCCGCCGGCTGCCCGCCAGCTACGCCAACTTCCTGATCACCAACGCGGCCGTGCTCGTGCCCACCTTCAACGACGTGGGCGACCGCATCGCGCTGGGCGTCCTGGCCGAGCTGTTCGACCGTCCGGTGATCGGCATCCACGCCGTGGATCTGGTCTGGGGCTTCGGCACCATCCACTGCCTGACGCGGCAGGAGCCGAAGGCGTAGAACGCCTCCGGCGGCAAGGGGGCTGCGCGCCCCCTTGACCCTGCGGCCCCTTCGGGGCGTTCACGCGCGCAAGGTCCGCTCCGGCAGCCGCCGGAGCGGACCTTGCGCTTGAA
>Ga0268357_101015_pt1 | contig 24048 bp, 16 predicted proteins | sample BioMet10_FD_192466 | JGI IMG/M metagenome (GOLD analysis project Ga0268357, IMG submission 192466) | Sewage microbial communities from Oakland, California, United States - Biofuel 10 (Illumina Assembly) | ecosystem: Engineered > Wastewater > Sewage > Unclassified | place: USA: California... | reverse complement strand
CCAAGAAACCCATGCCTCCGACGCTCGATTCGGCTTCAGTTCCGGTTTGGGTGGCGATGTAGATGAAGCCGCCTAATCCCGCAAGCGCCCCCGAAATCGTGGTGCCGAGGTATCTCATCTTGAAGACATTGATGCCGACGCTGGCGGCCGCCTGAGGATGCTCACCACACGCTCTGAGATGAGTTCCGGTCTTGCTCTTATAGAGCCAAATCGACAAGAAGACGTAAAGAAGGATGACGATATAGGTCGAGATATAGACTTTGTTGAAGAAAAATCCGAGGAAATCATTGTTTTCGATGGCATTCGCGAATGCCTCGTTGGGATAAGAACTCACCGATAATTGGAAAGTGGCTCTCGAAGTGATGCGCTCGCTGTTGAAGAACATCAAGCCGAAAGTGGAAACGAGGGCGGGGGCCAGCATATTAAGGGCGGTGCCGCTGATCGTTTGGTCGGCTTTCATCTTGATGGCGGAGAAAGATAAGAGCAAGGAGAAGAGCGCCCCTGCCGCGGCGCCAACCAGCATCCCTAGCAAATAGAGCCATTGGGAAGTGGCGGCGAACACGTTGGCGTTGATCATGGCCCGGCAGAAAATGCATCCGATGAAGGCTCCGAAGATCATTTCGCCCTCAAGGCCCAGGTTGATAATGCCAGAGTGCTCGGAAAAGGCGCCTGCGAGAGCCACGATCATCAAAGGGATCATGGCTAGAATCGTCGCTTGAAGAATGAATAAAACCATTTTGCTTTTCCTCCCTCTTTCATTTCTCTTCTTTGGCCTTTGGCTTTTTCGGTTTGAACCAAAGCTTGATCTTTTTCCCGATCTCCGGGAACGAGTTTTTGAAGAAGGCGGTGAAACCGGCAAGATAGATGATGACGGCGATGATGATGTCGGCGAAGTAACGGTTATAGCCAGCGCTTACGAGATTGGTCCCCGACGCATCAATATAACGGATGAACAAGGCCGCGAAAAGACAGCCTATGGGGTTGCAGTTAGCCAAGAAGGCGCCGGCGATTCCGCTAAAGCCGTAATCAGGCAGCGTTTGGTAGACCGAAAGGAATTGGATTTCGATGCCCGGGTGAAGATAATAGAACGCCCCGGCGAGCCCCGCCAAAGCGCCGCTTAAACCCATGGCGAAGATCACGTTGAATTTGTCGTTGATTCCGGCGTAACGGGCAGAGTACTTGTTAAGCCCGCAAGCGCGCATGGAATAACCACGAGTTGTTTTGTTCAATAGGAGCCAGCAAAGGATGGCAACGAGTATGGCGATGAAGATGCCGCAATCGAGGTAGGAGTTGTGGGTAAGGCTTCCAAGCCCCCAATCTGGGGTTCCCGTTCCGGTTTCGGCCGTGGTTATTAAATAACCCGATTTCCCATAGCCTTTATTGATGAGGTTCGACAAAGAATCGAGCGAGAAGATCCAAGTGAACAAATTGGCCGCAATCCAGTTGATCATGATCGTCATGATGACTTCGTTGATGCCGAAGAAGGCTTTCAGAAAGCCAGGGATGAGGCCCCAGAGCATGCCGGCGATGGCCGCGACGAGAAGGGCCAACATCCAAACGAAGACGCCTCCGACTGGATTATTTTGGCAATTGATATTGAGGGCCACCAGCAAAGCGGCCATTGTCCCCATGAGGAACTGGCCAGGGGCGCCGATATTGAATAGCCCCGTCTTATAAGCCACGGCCACGCTTAACGAAGTGAAGATCAGCGGGACGGAATAGAAAATCATGTTGCCGGCATCCAATTGGATGTCCATGGCGGTAAAAGGACCAGAGAACAAATAGGCTAATCCTCTGAATGGATTAGCGTCTTCCAAGGAAAAGGAGGAGAAGAGCATAATGAGAAAGCCGAGCAGAAGTCCGATGAAAACGCAGATGATGGAGGCGCCAACGGATTTCAGGCCTTCTTTCGAAAAAGCGGATTCCCGGGATATTTGTTTAGTTTTGTCCATTTTCGGTTCCTCCTCTAACGACTTTCAGAACCTTTGGCGGAACGAGTTTTACGATCGGGTTGCCGTTTTCGTCCAAACGCATTTTCCGCGCTCCAGCCATATATAGGCCAAGTTCAGGCGCCGTAACTTCTTTCGGGTTGAAGGAACCGACTAATTCCCCGTTATACATCACAAGGATTCTGTCGGAGAGGTTCATGACTTCCTCCAATTCAAGAGACACCAACAAAACCGCTTTTCCGGCGTCACGATCGGCGATGATCTTCTTGTGGATGTCTTCGACGGCCCCGACATCAAGTCCGCGGGTTGGCTGCACGCAGATGAGCAAGGAGTGGGCCTTGTCGAGTTCGCGGCCGACAATGATTTTCTGCTGGTTGCCACCAGACATACTGCGGGTCATGGTTTCGCTGCCCCGAGAAGAGCGGACGTCGTATTTGCGGATCAAGGCATCGGAATAGCGTTTCCTTTCGGCGAAGTTAATCCAGCCTGCGGTGGCGAATTTTTTATCGCGGTATTGCTCGATGACCATGTTTTGCTCAACGTTATAATCTAGGACAAGCCCATATTTTTGCCGGTCTTCAGGGATGTGGGACATCCCATTTTTTATTTTTTCGTGGATGCTCTCGTCGGTAATGTCGACACCATTGAGAAAAACTTTTCCGTTTTTAATCGGCTCAAGCCCGGTGATGGCGTTGATTAATTCGCTTTGGCCGTTCCCTTCGATGCCCGCGATGCAGACGATCTCTCCGGCTTTAACGGAAAAAGAGGTGTCTTTCACCATCTCTTTCTTGGTGATTGCATCCTTGACGAATAGATGGGAGACGGATAACACGACTTGTTTTGGCGTAGCATCGGCTTTTGGAACGACGAAACTGATTTCTCGCCCGACCATCATTTCCGCGAGTTTCTCAGCGTTGGTGTCTTTGGTTAAGACGGTTCCAATGCATTTTCCTTTTCTCAAGACCGTGCATCGGTCGGACACTTCCATGATCTCGTTGAGTTTGTGTGAGATGAAAAGGATCGATTTTCCCTCTGTGGCCATGAGTTTGATGGTCTTTATGAGATTTTCTATTTCTTGAGGGGTCAAAACCGCAGTGGGTTCATCGAAAATCAGGATGTCGTTATCGCGATAAAGCATCTTCAGGATCTCGGCGCGTTGTTGCATGCCAACCGAAATGTCACTGACCTCTTTGTCCAAATCGACCTCGAGGCCATATTTCTTCATGATTTCGTTGCATTTCTTGCGTGCGGCCTTTTTGCTGACCCAGCCGGCTTTGGAATCTTCGTCGCCAAGAATGATATTGTCTAGGACCGTAAAGCATTCGACCAACTTAAAATGTTGGTGGACCATGCCGATTCGCAGATCATTGGCATCGTTGGGGGATTTGATGTGAATTTCCTTGCCATCTTTATAGATTGATCCGCTGTCGGGTTGATAGAGTCCGAAAAGAATGCTCATCAAAGTGGATTTGCCTGCGCCGTTCTCTCCTAAAAGAGCGTGGATTTCGCCTCTTTTGAGTTGGAGGGTGACGTGATCGTTGGCTCTGATTCCGGGAAAGTCCTTGACGATATCGCGCATCTCAATGACGTACGGGGTTTCCTTTTCCATAGTGTTGAGGTCCTTTCTTAGTTTTCAAAAAGGCCCTTACTTGGTGAAAGCAAGGGCCTTTTGGTTCATAGACTACTTGTCGAGGGTGACGCTGATGTGGCTCATGTTCGCCGTGTTAGTGGTCCACCAAGAAGCATCGTTGATGTCGGCAGGAACGGTTCCATCAGGAACAATCGTTCCGCCTTTCACTGCGGCAAACAGCGTGGTGTATTGATCTTTGGTGAAGGTCTTGAAACGCCAAGCTGCATCAGAGGTCGGAAGTCCAGTCGCATCGTCAGAGGCGCCAAGATTTTGCGCTTTGCCACCGAGATTGGCATCCCAGGTGCCATCGTAATATTGGCCCAAGACCTTCTCAACGGAAGCCCCTAAGCCTTTCATGGCCGAGGTGATGACTTGATCGCTGAGAGCATGTTGGTCGGTATCGACGCCGATGATGTATTCGTCTTTGCTGGTTCCAACGGCAGCCACAACGGAATTGACCATTGATCCGCCGCAAGAGAAGACGACTTGGGTTCCGCTGCTGTACCAACTGGAGATTTGAGTCTGGAGATCGGTTGATGCCGAGAAGGAAGCGCCGTTCTTGTAAGAAATCTTCACGTCAAGTTTCGAAGTCGCGCCCTTAGCGGCCGCGCCAGCTTCGATGCCTTGGACATAACCCCAAGCATATCTTTCGCAAGCGGGGTTAGTTCCGCCGCCGCCGAAAGTTCCACCGAGTTTGGTGAAGCCTTCCATGGCTGCGCCGTATCCGGCGAAGTAGCCGGCTTCTTGTTCTTTGTAGGTGATGGCGGTCACGTTAGTCAAAACGGTGCTGTCAGTGCTGGATTTCGATAATGCCCAGCCATCGACGAATACGAATTTAACGTCTGAATGGGCGGCGGCAACAGTCTGCATAGCGGTGGCTTGCAAGAAACCAGGGGCCACGATGACTTTGGCGCCATTTTGAACGGCGAGGTTATAAGCGGCGATGCGGTCGTTATCAGTTGCGTTGGAGCCGTTGGCTGGCTGATAGTACTTATAGGAGATTTTGTTAGCCTTGGCGTAAGTCTCAGCACCTTCATAAGTTCCTTGATTGAAGCCGCCATCCATGAGCTGACCGACATCGGTGACAACAGCAATCTCGTAAGTACTGCTGCTGTTTCCGCATCCGGCCAAAGTGAGCACGGAGAATAGCGGAACCAAAACGACAAGCGTCTTTTTCATCCTTTTTCCCTCCTTGGGTATGAAATGAAAAACCGGGGAAATAAGCATTAGAAGAATTGAGGAATCGTTTTGACCGGTTTTGCCAATTTTCTTTATTTTAGAAAGGGCAAGACCAATTTTGGCACCTGATGGGAGGTTTCACGAAAAGATAATTCTCATTCGATGTCTGCCAAATGATGAGCCGCAAACCTTTTTGTACCTATTATCCCCATGGGTATTTTACCACAGGATATCCTCTTGTTACATACATTCGTTTAAAAGTACGCATATAGGAGCAAATGATACATGATTTAGCCACCATTGAACTGTTAACCTCTAAGTAGACAGTCACGCATTCCCTCGTATACGAGGATGATGTGATTGTAGACAAGGAGGTTTTCATTATGAGCAGCCTCTCCTTCGACGAAGCCCACGCGAAATACGGCGTCGGGCAGACGTGCCTCTACATGTGGCTGAGGGAATACGAGCGGTCCATCGGGGCCGCGGCCCCGGCGAAGCCGGCCAAACATGTGATCCCGTCGGATTATTCGGCGATGAGCAAGGACGAGCTGATCCACGAGCTGATGAAGAAGGACATCGAGGCCGCGCGCCTAAAAAAAGGCTATGCGGTGAAAGGGAGTGGTACAGAAAAGGTGTTCGTTTCTACAAGCGGCAAGAGTACCAAGTGATCATGGAGCTGTCGGGGAGGCGGCCCGTCCAGGCCCTCTGCCGCGAGATGTCGGTCAACCGGAGCGGGTTCCACGAATGCCGTTCGCGGCGGGCGGCCCCCTCGGAGAAAGCCAGGAAGAAGGCCGCGGACATCGCCCTCTTCATGGGATTCCACGCGAGGCATCCCTCCCACGGGTACCGATGGCTGAACGCGAAGATCCGGCTCGACCTCGGCCTCGTCATGAGCGACGAGTACGCGCGGAGGTGCTGCCGTTACGCGGGGATCGCGAGCGAATGCCATCATTACCGTTGCAGAAAGCCTGGCGAGCCCGGGAGATCCTACCCGAACATGATCCTGGCCTCGCTCGACGTCACCGGGCCGTTCCAGGTGGTCGTGAGCGACATGACGGCCTTCTGGGCGGCGGGCCAATACTGGGAGCTCACCCTCTACATGGACCTCTGGGACGACGAGATCGTCGGTTACGGGCTCACCCACAAGAAGGGCGACCCATCCGGGTATTACGCAGGCTTGGCGATGTTCCTGGAGGCGAAAAAAGAAAAGTACATGGGCCTTGAAACCATCTTTCACACGGATCACGGCTCGGTGTACTCTTCGAAGGGCTACAACGAAATCCTTCAGCCATATGATATCACAAGGACGATGTCCGACCCCGGGACCCCGACGCAGAATGGGGCGATGGAGGCCATCAACGGATGGCTCAAGACCGAGCTTTTCGCCGATTTCGGGATCGCCGGGTCGGACGACGTCCCGAAGCAGGTCGCCGATTACGTCAGGTATTTCAACGAGGGCAGGCCGATGTGCTGCCTGGGGTATCTGACCCCAAAACAGTACAAAGATGCCCACGGAAAGGAGGCCGGTGCCTCCAAAACCCCATCGACGTGTCTGAGATTGCCGTCGGCGCGTCTACAACTGCCGGCGATCGTGTCTACTTATCGTTGACTTCTGCAAAACTATATTCTTATGTTCTTTCTAAGGCCACAATAAGAGATATTGTATCATTGTTCACCAACGGTTTTGACGATAGTTCCATTTTTTCTTCCGGGACGTTTATTTATCCCATCAACGGATGCTTGTCTGCTGGAGAATTTTTGGCAGGCCTTTATGGATATATGGGATTACCTTTCGAACAGAATCTAAAAGATGTCTTTGATATTGAAGATGGCGAAGGAAGGCTAGTTACTGGGTGGATTTTTTCAGACAAAAGACTTTCGTTTTCACATCCTAATTCACAGCAGACAATTCAGATAATTGAATATTGTTTTCATCCTGAGGTTCGTGACGAAAAAAGTCGGTGGAATGATGCTTTAATTCAAATCAACAAACTGCTTCACGGAGATGGATTGAGCCTTTGTGTAACCGGGAAAATTTCAAGCCGGGATTTGTACAAGATTCAAAAAATAGTTTTTATCAGCAACGGCATGATCGAATCGAAAGAAATTGTAGCAAAAACGACGAGCGAATATATCAAAAAGCAAGTTGAGCAATTACGCATCTCGTGCGAACAAAATTCGCCAGAAGCTATTGGGACGGCAAAGGAACTGCTAGAATCTGCATTTAAGATGATTCTTTCGGAACATAAAGTGGCGTTCTCAGTTACCGACAGCCTTTCTGATTTGGACAAGAAAACCCGTCAAGTTCTTGGGATTGATAAAAACAAAAACAACCCGAAAATACCAGGAGTAATTAGTATTCTAAGTGGTCTTTCAAATGTAGTTAACGGAATGGCTGAACTTCGAAATAGCTATGGAACAGGGCACGGCAAAGATGAATCGTTTATCCCTTTGCCGAAACGATATGGGAAATTGGCGGCAAACGCATCTATAACCTATATTACTTTCTTGCTCGAAACTGATGAAGATAAACCTTGTTGATGCAGTGGAGAAAGCCTATTTTACAAAAAAGGAATATTTAACTTTACAAAAATGTAAATAGCGATTATCATAGTGGCAAATGGATATCAAAGGCCAGCTGAAACAAATCGACGTTAAGGTTTCGAAACTCGCCGCGGGTCTAGAGATTTCGCGTCCCACCTTCGATTCTTATCTTGAACTCTACGAAAAAGGGGAAGCTATTCCCAACGATAAGTATCAAATCATCTTTGAATACTTATTTTCAAATGGCTGTGTATCAGCGGTTGAATTCGCCCAGAGGTATGATTTTGTCCGAAGCAAAATGCTTAACGGCATTAAAGATGATGTCACCAAGCAAAAAAAGGATGACCGTTCGTCCTTTCTTGTTTCCACGATCTACGCTTGCTTGAAAGATCCGTCTATTTCTCCCGAGACGCTGGAGTTTCTCTATCTTCTTTTGAGAAACAAGGATGTGGAAGTGGTGAAGCTGGTCGAAGCCTATTTCAATTTGGCAAACGGCATTGTCGATGGCCCATCCGAGAGCTTCTCAGACCAAGAAAAGGCCTTCCTGTCCTCGATGGCGATCCTGTTCACCCGATTCAAAGAAAGCGGTTTAACGTTTGATGAGGCCGCCTATCAGAACCTTCTTGAGCAAAATAAGAAAATGCACGCAAAGCGTAGCTTAGCCGCTTCTGACGATGAGGTGATCGCCTATATCAAGACTCACATTTCCGATGTGGATTCGATTGACGTGAATAAACTTAGGGAAATGCTCGCCAAGAGCGAGGGTAAGGGGGATTCCAATGGATCTAAGTAACTACATCAAAAGACAGGCTCGTGCCTTGCCGGTGTTTCTTCTCGTTGACGTAAGCGGCAGCATGTCCGGCTCCAAAATCGGAACCGTCAATGTCGCTATCAAGGAGATGCTTTCGACTTTCCGAGGAATTGAAAACCCCAAAGGAATCATCAAGCTTTCCATCATCACGTTTGGCAACGGGAAGGTGAATATCCTCAAACCGTTGTTGGAGATCACGGAGGCCGACGCTTATACTTTGAATGCCGACGGAGACACCCCGATGGGAATGGGCCTCGATGCCGTAAGAGAACAGATTAACGACAAGAACGTGGTCTCTTCTCGGGACTATACCCCAACGATCGTCTTAATTAGCGATGGGTTGCCTACCGATTTCCCCGAATATCATCAGGGAATGTCCACCCAAGACGTCATCGGCTCTTGGGAAAATATGCGGAACCTTCTTTCTGAAGAGAGCCGGGCTTCGAAATCCGTCCGCCTGGCGATGGGCATCGGCGACGATGCGGATGAGGGAATCCTCAAAGCGTTCATCAACAACGGGGAAATTCCGGTGGTTCATGCGAACGATAACGCCACGATTTCAAATTTCTTTAAATGGGTCACGATGTCTGTTAGCACCCGCTCGGTGAGCACGGACCCAGGAAAGGCCGACACCAGCGACATTAAGTATTGTTTCGATGCTGATTCCCTGAAATTTTAATTATGAAAAAGCCAGGGGATCCCATTCAAATAAACGGCCACCAATACACTCTTGGCGAGCGTATCGGCGGAGGGACGGAAGGCAATGTTTTCCGGCTCGTCGAAAAGCCGGGGGCTCTTGCCAAACTCATTGATGTCAATCGGAAAACCGAGAGGCAGATAGCCGATGAGAGAAAGCACCTTCAGAAATTGGTCGATATCTGTCAGTCGATCACCAATACCAAGGAACTTTCGGTCAGAACCTTCGCCGCCTTGCCACAAGCCTTGCTCGACAACGAGTTGGGTTACGTGATGAAGGAAGCCGCCAATAGAGAGCCGATCTCCGCCTATTTGAATGTGCCAGAAACGGACTCCGGGGCTTGGTATGTCTCGCACGGCCTCTACAAACGCTACCAGATCATTCACGAGCTTTTCAGAGCGTTGCAAGTCATTCATCTTGCCGGCCTTGTTTTCACCGATCTTTCGCCTAATAACATTCTCACTAGCCCCAAAGCAAACGATATTGTGTTTATCGACACGGATAACCTAAGAACGAGGGACGACCCGTTCTTGAACGTTTTGGGAACCCCAGGATACATGGCGCCGGAACTATTCAGCGGTATCCCAAGCGAAGCCTCCGTCCTCACGGATGAGGAGAAAGCCGAAATTAAACAGGGAATTGTGACGCCGGAATCCGACATTTTCTCAGCAGCGGTCATCGCGTTCCAACTTTTGGTTTTCAATCATCCCTTCATCGGGGATCTGGTCGATAACGGCAGTCAAGAAGACGAAGAGGCGGCTTATCGCGGCGCTTTTGACTACATTTTTAAGCCCGGAACAAAAAACAACAGAACAGGAAACGTCTTTGTCGATCGATATGAACGAATTACCACGAAGGAAATACGCGAACTCTTCAAACGCACCTTCGTCGATGGAAAAAACGTCGCCCTCTCTCGTCCGACCGATCTTGAATTCATCGATGCCTTCGAAAGGGGGCTGTCTCTTATCGTTAAATGCCCTTATTGCGGGACGGAAAACATCTACAATCTCGTATTGGACAAGGACGAGAAATGCGTCGCCGACGCCAAATGTTTTGACCCAGATTGCGACAAAAACATCCCGACCCAGCAAATTCTTTCGGTCTACGCCAAAGGGAAAGAAGGCCCTTTGGAGGAAGTGATTCTTGGCGAAGTCGGGATTGGGCCGGACGAAAAACAGATTCCCATTTCAAGAAAAGTCCTTCATCACTCGGACTCGTGGCCCGATTGCATTTATCTATCGGACATCGGAGCCGGGATCGGCAACCGCAAAGACGATCTCATCGGGGCGATCAAAATTTCGAAAGACAATCCTGATTTTGTCGTTTTTCGTCTTTTGAGCAACGAAAACGTTGAGATCAAAGCCGTGGTGGCCCCGCTCGACCCGCATTCGGAAAAAATAGTGCCCGTGGCCCCGAATTCGGAAACGAGTTTCGCGTATAAACGGCATTACGTCGTCCTTCAAGGGAACAGCTTGAAACACGGCAAATTCTTCGTCTATTTCAAAGTGGAGGATATCTGATGGTCAAAGAACTCCACACAAAATCGGGCGACTTCGTTATCGTGGAAGCCTCGGTTATGGGCTACGATAAAGCCGATAACCAAGATACTTTTGACTTTGGATTCAACGACCACGCCCTTTGCGTTTCTGTGTGCGATGGGCTCGGATCCGTTAGGCGGGCGAAGGAAGGGTCCGAACTCGCAGCCAAGACGCTTGTGAGAATGGCTTTGGCGGGCAATGTGGACGGCAACGCCCTTCTTCAAGCTTGGAGAGACTCGCTGCCTTCGGATGCTGATGAGGCTTCCTTTAATACGACGGCCAAGTTCGCCTTGCTATCAGACAATAACGCTATTGTTGGCGGAATTGGGGATGGTTTGATTGCGATGTGGGATGGCAAAAAGCTCTATCTTCACAGCAGCAAAGGGGAATTCGCTAATCAAACCGCGTCAATCTTAGACTTATCAGGTCTTCAAAAGTTCACGCAAGAATCCTGGAAGCTTGTCCCGGGCTCGTTGCTTATGATCGGAACCGACGGTTTCACGGAGGATCTCGACCACGAGAAATTGGGTGATTTCCTCGCCGGCGTCACGAGCGAGATGGAAAACAAACCCGACGATTTTGAAAGAAGTCTTCTTCATTTGCTTGAGAAGTGGCCCAATTCGACCAACGGCGATGACAAGACGGTCTGTTTTGTTCTCAATAGGGGGAAACATTGATGGAAATAACGTATCGAAGCACGCCGATTAGCGGATCGTTTGTCCCAGAATCTCAAGTTGATTCCGTCGATGGTTTCGAAGTTAAGAAATTTGACGATGTCCTTTATCTGGTCAAGGCTAACAAAGAAAAAATCAAGTTGGTGCCTGAAACGAAAACCGCCAAAGATGTCATTAACCTCTTTTCGTCTGACCCCGCTAACACTGAGACGATTTACGGCGTAGAGGCCGCGGACGGGAAGGTTGCCATCGTCATTCACCAATTCAGCGGGAAGCCAATCAAGCTTATCGATCCTCATGACCAGATGAATCTTTATGTCGAAAGAGGGACCGCGGCCAAACTTTGCGAAGAATTGAAATTCGCCGAAAATCAGCTTGTTGACTGGCTTACCAAACAATTCATGTCCAACAAGAGCGTCTTCGCGGTCAAGGACCTCAATTTCCAGTGGAACAAATTCACCTTGGTCGGCGGCGATTATTTGGCTAGGGTCCAAATGGAGCGTGATGGCGTCTATTGCATCAACCGCTTTTTCCACATCAAGAACTTCGGGCAGATTCCTACCCAGATTTACGGAAATGTGAAGTTCGTCCTTTGGGATGAAGCCATTTCAATCAATTGCCCTAAGGGAAAAGGGCTTACGGATGGGAAGATTCCTGATTTGATCAAGGCGTGGGACGACTACATCAACTATCGGCTTGAGTCTCTTCAAAAAAAGCAAGAAAGTTACGGCGCTGTTCCCTTCGACTCCGTTGATTTGACCGATGGCATTAGCATCAAAATCCACGTTAAATCCGACTCGCCGCTTTCGATGAACCAGCTCTTTGCCAATGGCGAGGAAATCGATGCCAGGATTCATGATTTAGACAGCAAGATTGAAGAAGATCCCTTTTATTTGAACAAGCCAACCGCCATCGACGACAAGGAGTCCGTGGTTAGTTTTGGACTGAAGGATCTTGGCAAGGCGATGAAGTTCTTTGATGCGTTAGACGGAGGCTTTCTTGTCCTCTCCACTTTCTCGCTGAAACTTGAACAGAAACGGAAGAACGAAATCGTTGATACGGTCAAAAGCAAAACCAGCAACACCATGAACCAGATCATGCGCTTGATGGATGAAGACGTCCAAGACACAACGATCCCAACCAATTATTTGCCATTGGACGCCGAGGCGTTGCAAGCCATGCTCGGCAAGAAGGACGCCCAGTTGACCGAAACCTATAAACGGGCGATGGACATCGCCATTAACACGCCGGACATCGCGATTATCCAAGGCCCACCGGGAACTGGCAAAACAACCTTAATCCGTGGCATTATGTCCCGGTTACAAAGTATCCGGCCTAATTGCAAGATTCTGATTAGTGCTCAGCAACACGACGCTTTGGATAACGCCGTCAACGGCATTAAACCTAATGACGCCTTCCCGGCCGTAATTGCCTCAAAACGGTTCGATTCAACCGAAGAAGAAGAGACGGCGCGGCAAGAAAAGGCCGTCCGGGCTTTTCAAGAGCTTATGTTGGAAAAATGTGACGCCATCTTGGATGGACAGACAAGCAAGGGATTCACCGATTACGTCGAGGACGCGATTTATTGCATCCAGAAAATAAGGGTTGCTAATTATACCGATGCCTCAATTCTTGAGAACCTGCCGAATTTGACGAACGCTTTGAACCAAATTGGGTTAGGCGCAGAAACCGCTCTTGCCTTATCGGAACTTAAACTCGCCATTGAAGGATCCAAGGCAACTGAAGAAGAGACTCCTTTGCAGAAAGCTATCGCCGCTCAAAGAACGTCAAAAAAGAGCTTCTCCGATGACGGGCCGGCGCAGCTTAACGCTCTTCAGCGCGAACTCATTCTCGACCACCCGGACAGGCTGATTGACTCTTCGCTCAAAGCCAACCTTTTGTCCAACCCAACGGATAAGGATTTTGAGGAATATGCCAATTATGTAAATCAATTGAAGGACGAGTTCGTTCCCCACACGGCCGGATTCGTCATGACAAAAGGCGAAAGAATCTCGGATGCGCTGAAACTTATCGAAGCACGCATTGACGAAAGAACGAAGTCCTATTCCAAGTCTTTTTACGACATCATCGATGAATTGAAATCTCGATTCAAAGAGCCGGAAACCGCCATTCAAGCCGTCCGGAATTATTCGAGCATTGTTGGCAGCACCTGCGCTCAGGCCTCCAAAATCGTGAAATACATTAACCTTCCGCAAAAGCTGACGGATTATGTCATCGTCGATGAGGCGGCTCGGGCCAACCCGATCGAATTGATCAACCCGATTTTGAATGGCGTCAAAGTCATCCTTGTCGGAGACCAGAACCAGTTACCGCAATACCTTGAGGTTCAGGCGGTGGATGATTACGAAGAACACGGTGGACAGCTTTCTTCAGCCTATTCGCGGTTCTTAGGAAAATCCTTCTTCGGGATTCTTTTCTCGAATCTATCTCACGCTTATTCCAATGGGCAGATCAAAGCCCAAAGAACCATCATGCTCAATGAGCAGCATCGTATGAATCCGGAAATCGGCACATTCATTTCTAATGAATTCTACCAAGGCGAGATCATTAATGCCGAAGATACAAAGGCAAAGGTCAATAATTTTGGGCTGTTTGATGGTCATAGCGCCGTCTTCGTCGATGTTCCTATCACCGTGGATAAAGGTGAAAGCGGCGGCAAAGGCCGGCCTCTTTATCGGGTTGGTGAAATTAACCTCATTCTCGAAACGATGTCCCGATTGTTTATGAAAAACCCTGGTAAGCCACTGGAAATTGGCGTTATCAGTTATTACAAAGGGCAAGCGGATCGGATTAGGGATGAAGTCCATAAACGTTTTTCTGAAGAGACGCTTAAGAACGTTGAGATTAATACCGTCGATTCGTTCCAAGGAAAGGAATTCGACATCGTTCTTCTCTCTTGCGCTCGGTCTAACAACATCCCAAATGTGAGGAATTCGCTTGGCTTCCTTTATGAGTCCCCGAACCGCATTAACGTCTCTCTGTCGCGTGCAAAACGCCTACTCGTTGTTGTCGGAGATTCTCAGACCTTGAAACGGTCGGAACCCATCCGGGACTATGTCGAGTACGTAAAAAAGGAGGGCGATTATGTCACAGACTGAGCGGAAAGTCTTCTTCGTTCAATGGCCGATCTATCAATACGAGGCCATGCTGCCGGAAGCCATCGAAGACGACGTCTTTGTTTGGCTTTATCTTTCGCTTCTGGTTTATAACAACAAGCTCCAGCACAAGCCTCCAAGAAATTACGATGAAAGCGTGGTGGCCGACACCGAAGCGCTCATCCTCCAAAAGTTTTCGCCAGCCATCAATAAAACCATCCTCGAAGGAATCTCTAACCGAATTCAGGCGGATTTCTGCGTTAAGGATTATTCAAGGATCATTGGCCTCAAAGACGATGTTGACGGCTTCCTTAACTCTTTCGAGTATTTGTTTAACGATGACGTTCAGGTGAAAACGGTTTACAAAGACGCTGTTACCGGCGCGATTTTGCCTTTCTTCGATCGTGTTTTTCCCAACCGGGAAGGCAAGAACGCCGATCCGGTCATCAACCCGGTGGCTTCGGTCGTCCCTTCGGTCAAACTAATCTTAAAAGCAATTAAAGATGAGCAAAGAGTGGGCAAATCCGAGGAGCCAGTTAAAGACGAGGACGAAGGGCTTTCCGAATTCTTTGACCCGAATCAAGAATCCTTTTTCTCGGACGATGACCTCAAATTCGATGAGAAAGAGCCCGAAGAATCGGAGCCCAAGACCGGCGCAAGGAAGAATTATTCCGTGAAAGTGCTGGACAATAGCCGGCAAACCCTTTATTTCCGCCTTGTTATTTATCGCGATGACGACAAATCGCCAATCAAAGTCGACGCCCCGCAAGAATTCCCTATCGCCTTGACGGCCTGGTTCAACATGATCTTTGCCAAAGCGAAGTCTTCGAATTCGCAGGTTGCCGATTTGATCAAACAGCAATTCCCCGCTCCGGCAATTGATTTGTCTCGGTCCGGAGTTTCTTCGGAAGAGTCGATCAATATCTTCGGAGAGGGCAAAAAGCTACGCCACTGCGAAGAGCTATACAGCGTTGTGAGCAACTCCCTTTTCAAGAAGAAAGAGATGCAATCCGAAGTCATCGGAATCGATGAAAACTTTGACACCATTTACTGCATGATGAACTTAGGGCGCTTGCTCGATTATCTGGGCGGCGGAGTCATGAATGCGGAAAGGCGGCAAAGCAACCCGATGTCCCAGGACCTTTTCGCCTTGACCGTGTCCGGGACTTGCACGGCTCTTGGCGTGGATGACGATGGCAACCGAGCAATCACCCACTACGCCCAAATCAGGTCAAACTACGATAAGTACTACAACAGAACCACGACTTTCGATGATTTCAAACTTGAACTGCTTGATCTGCTTTTGAGCAATTCCCGCTTAAGAGAGAGCAAATTTCTTTATCCGCAATTCATTTCCGACGCTTTTTCCCTCTATCGGAAAAGAAGTTTGACGGACCATCCGAAGAACGACGAACTTCTGAATGACGGCGATATTACCAGACTTACGAATTTAGCCAAGCTCTTAATTGATGTCCAAGGAGGCAAATAATCATGAGCAAAAAGCATCATCACGGCAGCGGGTTTAACCCCAGCCAAAATCAGAATTATCGAAATGATATGACCCATAAGAAGGGGCTTGTTGCTGCCGTTTTGGGAAAAAAGGCTCAAGAAATTCAAGACGGAACCCCAGCTCCTGAAGCCGCCTCCGAGGCTCCGACGCCGGTTCAGGTGCCGGAACAACCGAAGCCAACCGTTTCGGAGCCAATGCCAAACAACAGCTCAATCGAAACCTCGAAGCGCTTGTCGGAAGCCCTGAAAAAACAGGAGGGCGATGCGGCTGAACGCGTCAAAGAAATCCTGTCGGATGCTCATGAGCAAGCCGTCCAAATTACTGAAGAAGCCCGGAAAAAGTCAGAAGACGCCAATAGTTTGCTGGCCGAATCCGAGGCTAGATTAGCCGAAGCCAAGAAAGCCTCGGCGGCGATGGAGTCCGAAAAACTCGCCTTGGTTAAAGAGAAGGCAGAACTCGAAAGTGAGAAAGCGACCTATCGCCTTCAAATCCAGGACGAAGTAGAAAAAGCCTCTGGCGAATTGGCAAAGAAGGTCCAAGAAGCCACCACCAAAGAGGAGACGTTGAATAAGAAAATTTCTTCTTTGCAGGATGACATCGAAACCTACAAAGCCGTCATCTCGTCAATCAACATTCGCCAAGCCGACCTGAGTAAAGCCAAAACGACGGCCGATGTCATTCAGTCGCAATACGACGCCCTGAAGAAGAGTTTTGATGACGCCCAAACGAAGATCGCGGAAATGGAGGCGGCTCGGAACACTTTGGGGACCGATCCGCTGGCCTATAAAGCGAAAGCCGATTCCCTTGAGAAACTCGTCAAAGACCTTCAGGACAAGTTGGCGAACGTTCCTTCGCAAGAAGAAATCGTTGCTTTGAGGGCAGATTCCGAAGAACTGGCGAAATTGACACCCCATTTAGCCGAAGTACAAAAGCAATTAACCGATCTCAAGGTTGAGTTGCAGGAGGCCAAGATAAACGCCTCGAAGGTCGATGATTATGTGCGCTATATCAAAATCCTCAACGCCAGCAAAGAGCAACTTCAAAACGAATTGGATCTTCTCCAAGACCAGTATTCCAAGGCAAATGGGGCCATCTTTAAGGCTTTGAGCCAATTCGACAAAGACGACAAACCGGCACCGATGGCGGCGGATTATGTGGACAATCTAAGGGACTTTTGCCAGGGATTTCGTGCTTATGCGGCCAATCGTCGCGGCGACGATCCCCAGTTGTTCTATTCGATTAAATCGATTCGCTCCTTCGTCTCTTGGCTTTCGACCTCTAAGCTGTTGATCCTCGAAGGCTTGAGCGGATCCGGCAAGACTTCTTTGCCGACCGCCTTTGCCAAATACGCCGGTTGGTCCCGGTATCTCGTGCCTGTTCAGTCTTCTTGGAAAGACAAGAACGATCTCATCGGCTTCTACAACGACTTCAAGCACGAATACAAAGAGACGGAATTCCTGAAAGACTTATACAAAGCTGATCGGGATCCGAAGAGGGTTTCGTTCATTGTTCTGGATGAAATGAACCTCTCGAGGATTGAATACTATTTCGCCGATTTCCTTTCTTTGCTCGAACTCGACAAATCGGAGTGGAAGATTGATTTGATGCCCGAAAAGGCCAATGACATCGGAATGCCCGCCCTCGTTCACGAGGGGAAGATCGATGTATCGGAAAATGTTTGGTTCATCGGGACCGCGAATAAGGATGATTCTACCTTCACCATCACGGATAAGGTCTATGACCGGGCCGGCGTGATCGAATTCACGGCGCCTGGCGAACGGGACGAATCCGTTGGGACTTCTTATGGGACTTCCAGCCTTTCTTATGCGGGTTTTATGTCCCTGTGCGAAAAGGCTGTCGCAAATTACGACCTAGCAGGCGACAAGAAAACCATGGAATTGCTGGAATACCTCCAACTTGCTCTTAATGAGCATTTCTCGATTAACATAGGCAATCGTATTCTTCGCCAATTCCGCAGGTATATTCCTGTTTACCTAGCTTGTGCCGGCGATTATGGCGATGATGCGAAACTCGAAGCCTTCGATACCTTCTTCCCTCGTAAGGTCTTGAGGAAGATCGAAGGGCTTTATGACGCTAGGACAAAGACTGGCTTGAAGGAGATTTCCGATTACCTGAAGAGCACTTATCAAAATAAGTTGCCGAATATGGTGGCGAGTTTGGATTCGATGCTTTCCAAAATAGATTGATATGAGGGAAAACGAAGACGTTTATTTACATAGGCTAAGAACCGAGATATTCCCAAAGGCTTTCTCCGAGGGCGCAACCCTATCGGACTTGGCTGGTGCTTTCGAGCGGAACGGCCTTCCCATGGAGGTTTCGGGCCACGAGACCACATGGGTTATGGCCCAAGGGACGATCGAAGCCATCAACAAGGCGATGCCGTTTCTCATGCAGATTGCCGATAAGCCCAGGTCTTTCATCAAGACGGTGGAAGAAACGACGCCAATAGAGACGGCAAAGAAAATCAGCCACATGGCGATTTCAAAGCTTTCGAGGGACAGCAAAGACTGGAACTCAAGGAGCCTGACCATGGTTCGGCCGAAGAATATCGCCGCCGAGATCAACGAAGAAACGCTCAACATTTACGAGAACCGGGTTGTCGTCAGCCTCGTAAAGAGACTCCTTTCTGCCGTTTATTCGAAGCGCGTTGATGTGGAAGAAAAACTACAAAAAGCCCGAGCAACGGCCTCTGAGAAGGCTATTAATTCCGTCTTGGGCATTAATTCTCTGACTTCAAGCGCTTGGTCTTTTTCGACTTATCAGAAAGCTCTTTGGAATTCGCTGAGAAACGGTGGTGGCGATAATGCAGAGAAAGAGTTGGATGACTACAAAGAACTTCTTCGAACTTTGGAACACCTGTCCTCTTGCCTAAGCCGGTTCCTTGCCTCGCCGCTCTATCGTGAATTAGCAAAGTTAAAACGTGTTCCTAGCCCGATTCAAAGGACCAACATCTTTATTTATGATCGCCGCTATAAGGAAGCTTATAACCTTTGGAAAATCCTCGATCAAGACGCCGCTCAATCAAAGAGCCCAGAAAAGTCCATAAATGAAAATGAGGATCTTTACCCCGATTATTTCCTTTATTGCGCTCTAAGTATTTGTTACTCGCTGGTTGATATGGGTTACCACGATACGACCCCGATGTCGGCGCTTGTGGTTGATGGAGACAGGATTAGAACGACGAATACAATTACCGCCACGAAAGATGGGGCGTCTTTCTGCCTTGAAATGGATTCTAATCAGAAAGCAATGCATCTCACTTTGCTGAAAGATAAAAAGGCGACAGAAATTTTGCTGCCGGTAGACGACACCAATTTCGAAAATATGGACGAGCCGACCATTCTCCAGTACACCGAAAACGTCTTGGACAACAATGTCATTTTAGAAAAACCGAAAAAATGGGGAAAAGAAACCTGGGTGTACACCTTCGTTTCTTTTGATATGGCCCAATCCAAGATAGGCCAAGCGTTGACTAATAAAGCGATGCGAAGATTCCTTAGCATTGGCGATTTCTACGATCCTTCTGAACCGAAAATCAAAGAATGGGGCGGACACAAAACCGGTTTCTTGCTTTGCCATCCGGCGCAAGATTTCAGAAACAATTTGTTGCGCATCGAAAGATTGCTCGGCTATTTTGTGTTTGGCAAAACACTTCAAGACGAAAACGGTGGCCACGTTTGCCCAATTTGCGGAGCGCCGACTTTGCGGTCGTATGGTGGGGATGACTTCGTGTGCACGACGTGCAAACACGCGATTTCCTATTCTTTCGATTCGACTTGCTCAATCGACAAATCACACGAAAAATTCCTGTGGGTTCGTCCGTCCGAGAATAAATACCTAGAAAACGAGCACATCCTGGATGCCGCTCAAAACATGACTGGTTTTCATTTGCTGGAGTTTAACCAATACCTAATGGGGAAATATGCGACGACCGCCTTTACCATATGCCTTCACGAAGGCCGTATTAAGGAACAAACAATTTGTCCAAAGTGTGGTCACGAATTAGGAAAACCTAAGGATTGATAGTTTTAGTTTCTTTCGTGGCTCAAGCTGGCTGATTTTGGCAATATCTCGTATTTATCGGTTTTTCTATATATTCATTTCCCAACGACGAGATAGGCTCGATATGCACAAGTTCCCCAAACCACACATGTCGAGACTATGGCAAGCCTAAAATTCCGATAATGGTTCGATGGAGTGAGGATTTTTGACGATTCTGCCTTCTGCTGCGTTGGCGTTCGCTCTTTAGACAGGTTGAGGCTGTGGCTGACAGAATTCGCATGAAAGGAACGCCAATAGGCCGAAAATAGACTTTGCCGTCTTCTTACGGATTTCATTAGATAGTATCAGAATGTTTTGTTGTGAAACAAATTTTTAAAAAATGTTTCACATAGGGAACAAAAAACTTTTATCTTTATTAAAATGAACCCTAAATTCTTGTTGTTTTCTTTGAAGCAAAATCTTATAATTAGGGTACAAAATATAAAATAGTTAAAAGGAGACGCACCCTAATGGATAAACCCGAGGAGATCAGAGGACTACTTAACGAAAAGGCATCGAACGAAGCCCGACTCCGTCTCCTTCCCTATAACGGATCCCCGGAAATCAAGGAAATCGAGGGGAAACGCTATCTTTATGTCCGGAAACGCGAGCTTGATCGCAACACTTCTACCTATGTCGGCCCTTATACCGATGAGCTTTACCAAATGCTTGTTCGTAATAATGCTGAGCGGAGATCGATCAACAAGCAACTCCGCTTGATTGATAAGAAACTCGCACAGCTTGGCTACAGCGAGACAGAGCTTTCTCCGCGGGTGAAACTCAACATCGATTTCGCCCGTGCGAACGTCAAATCCCTGATTTATGACCAGGCGATCTTGGAGGGCGTCGCCACGACGTTCGCTTTGACCGAGGACATCATCGAGGGCGGGAAGGTCAGCGGGATGACGGTCCGGGACATCCAGAAAGTGATTAACCTGAAGCACGCCTGGGAGTTTATCTTGGATGAAGGCGTTCTCTCCGCGCCTAGCGATTACAACTTGCTTTCCTATATCGCCAAACTCGTGAATGAGGATTTCATTTACGATGGAGGGCAGATACGCTCGGTCCCTGTGACCATCGGGGGGTCGACCTACGTTCCGCCGATGCCGATGGAATTTGACGTCAAAGAAAAAATCCGCTCGATTCTTGATTCGAAGAAAGACGGTGTCAGCATCGCCATCGACCTTTGCCTTTACTGCACGAAGACGCAGATCTTCGACGACGGGAACAAGCGGGCCTCTGTCATCTTGGCCAATCATTACCTGATCGCCCACGGGCTTGGGATCATGGCGGTTAAGGACAAAGATGTCCCGGAATTCAAGAAAGACCTCGTCGCCTATTATGAAGGGCGAGACGAAGAGTCCGTTCGGACATTGCTTCGCGACAAAGCCTTGCGAACATTCTAAGAGAGAAAGGGCGATAGGGAGCGGACGGAAGTGCAATCGAACCCCATCGCCGTTTCCTTATCTTCTGAACATGGTAAGCGGCGTTTGAATGATGGCTTAAGTGATAGGTTAACGATAGTTTAAATGATAGTTTGGAGGTGAAGCAGGACGGCGCAGCGCTTTGGGGGCCTTGATCCATTCCCCTCCACATATGTTCCCTTCACAGTCTCGACGTACCCGGGAAAACTGCCAAACAGGAAACATCGTTTTCCGGCTAAAAAACGCGAAAAGCGAGGGCCCGCCATATGTCCCCACCAATGGTCAACATATCCCCCGCCCAGCCTCTAGGTATGAGGCACAGTTACCCCGACCCCACTCTACACACGTTGAGACTGTGGTTCGACTGACACTGCGAGACGATAAATAAATACTAGATAATACCTTAATTATTACAATAAATATTAGGAACACGAAAAATGGGTATTTTTACCTGTTTTCGCCCCTTCAGGCGGTTTGCGAGGAAGACGGGGGAGGGGGTAGTGTATGGGGGAATATGATGAAATGTTTCGATGGAATCTACCTTTTGCCATTTTGACTTCATTTGTAAAGAAAATGGGCTGTTTTTTTCGTTTTTCCAGTAGATATATTTCCTGGATCCCATGGTTTTCGCTCTCTCAGATTGGCGGTAGACTTTGAGGGAACTTTGAGTAGACTTTGAAGTAGACTTTCCGATTTGTTACGAACATTTCTTTGTTTTCAAGCTGTCGTTTTTTCTCTTTTCGAATTGAAGAATATTTTTTATATACTTTAGAGTATAATACCTATGAGTTAATATTTTGGAGGCAATTCATGTTTATCGGAAGAGAAGAGGAGCTGGCGCTACTAAACAAAAAGTACCAAGGCGGGAATTTTGAATTTGGCGTCATCTACGGGACGAGGCGGATTGGGAAAACCACTTTGATCAACGAATTTATCAAGGACAAAGATGCCATTTATTTCCAAGCGAAAGAAGTGGCAGTCAAGGACAACCGTCGCGCTTTTTCTAGGGCCATCAACGAAAAAATGTCTTTGCCCTTGGATTATGTTTATCCCGACTGGGAAACGATTTTTGCTGCGATTTTGTCCTTTTATAAAGGAAAACGCGGCATCCTCGTGATCGACGAATACCCTTATCTCGCAGCGCGTGGGAGCGGCTTTTCCTCCTATTTGCAGGACTTCATCGATAATCACGCTAAAGAAAGCCAGCTGATGATTCTCCTTTCCGGCAGCAACATTTCGTTTATGGAGAAAGAGATGAAGAATCGAACCTCCCCTCTCTACAAACGGAAAACCTTCGCCATGAAGATCGCCCCCCTCGCTTTCAAGGATGCGGTGGCATTTCTTAAGGGAATCAGCCTCGAGGGGAAAGCGAGTTATCTTTCGCTTTTCGGCTCTCATCCCTATTATCTTTCGTTCATCGACAAGAAAGCTTCTTTCGAAGACAATCTCCAAGAGCTCGTTTACTCAAAGGAGGGGCCGCTTCTCGATGCCCCCAATGACGTTTTGACCTCTTCCGTTCGCGAAAGCGCCTTCTACAATTCGATTCTTTCGGCGATTTCGAAAGGCTATATCACCATCGATGCCATTGCCGAATATCTTGAGGAGGCCGCCCCCAAAATCGGGAAATATCTCGACCGGTTATTGAAAGATGCGATTGTTGAAAAGAAGGTCATGTTCAATTCCACGAGAAAAACCTATTACGCCATCCGGGACCGCTTTTTGGACTTTTGGTATCGTTTTATCATGGACGAAGAAAGCCGGATCGCGATTGGCTTTGGCAAGGCTGTTTACCAAGAACAAACGAATGGAATCAAAAATTTCCTAGAGCATCATTACGAGGATGTGTGCCTGGATTATCTCCAAGAAGAGAGTCTCTCCGGGCATTTGGGGGCGCCGTATTATCCGATTCAGAACCTTCGAATTGAAAAGAGCGAGCTTGGCCGGTCCATCGAAATCGACGGGCTTTCCCGCTACCAGAGTCATTTGCTGGTCGTCGAGTGCAAGTTCACGAATCGGAAACGCACGTACCAAGATTGTCTCGATATGCAGGAAGACGTCTCAATCCGCCTATTCGCCAAGCAAACGGACAAAGAGTTCTATTTGTTTTCTAAAAATGGGTTTGCAGACGGTTTAAAAGAAAAACTTGGGGAAAACTTTCATTTGGTCGAAAACAAAGACTTCCTGAACTGATTTTTTATTCACGATTTCAAAGGTGCTGCTGGTAAGAGCCGCAATCGCTCGCTTCCACCAAGCCTGGCGAAAGGTTTTTGCCGAATCGCGGTAGTTACATCTAGGCTTGAAGAAGGAAATGTATCTGTTCCTTTATAAGTGTAGATAAATTTTGCTTTTTTCGATTGTTTTAGCTCGAAAAACATTGTTTTTGGGCTTTTTAGACCTATACATTCCTAAGTGTCATTGCCTTTTCGTCTTTTGCACAAATAAGTACCCACACATGTTGAAACAGTAGTTGCACTGACGTTAAGAAGCGCCGATAAACATTAATAAAAATCTGATAGTTAAGTTTTAAAACCCCATTTTTGGCCTGTTGTTGGCATTTCGGGGAGGGGGTCAAAAACGACTAGTATGGGCGACATATGGAATCAATCAATGGTTTTCTTACGTCTAGTGTTGTTTTTCTTTTAGCCTTCATGATTGGATGGCCCAGCCACAACAGGGTTTTGTTTTAAACCCACTCTTTTGATTTTCTTGCCTCCACGTTAAATGAAAATTACGATGAAAAGCAAAAGTTCTGGGAGATTCTTTTATCGGTTTTTCCATAAGCCCCTTTTAATGCCTCGGCTTGTCCATTCTCACAAAATCACCCCGGAAGAAAACGACAAAGTCATTTCTTCTTTGACGATTACCAAAGCCAACCACGCTGCTTTTTTAGGCTGGTTTTTGATGCTTTTGAGCT
>Ga0268357_101006_pt1 | contig 24208 bp, 33 predicted proteins | sample BioMet10_FD_192466 | JGI IMG/M metagenome (GOLD analysis project Ga0268357, IMG submission 192466) | Sewage microbial communities from Oakland, California, United States - Biofuel 10 (Illumina Assembly) | ecosystem: Engineered > Wastewater > Sewage > Unclassified | place: USA: California... | reverse complement strand
CAGAAATAATATTCTTTTTTCCTTCACTCATTGAATCTCTTCTCTTTGCCATAAAAAAACAGCCTCCTATAATATTATTATTTTATCATAGAAAGCTGGATTTACAGACTTTTTTTCACAGGCTCTATCTAAATATTTTTAGCTACTTCATAGGCATCCCATATTGCATACATGATGTTCTGAACATGGTTTGCATCTCCTATCATGTGAACTAAGGCCACGTCAAATCTAATATCATTGTACAATGACTGGTTTGAATTGTATCCAATGGCAATTATTGCAGTATCTGCTTTTTTCTCTTCTACAGCATCACCTGTCTGAATAATAAATCCACTATCTGTTTCTTTTACAACCTTTGAATTTACTTTCACATCAATGTTTTTAAATTTAACTAAATCCTTAAGCATATCTTCATTGGCATGACAAAGTGGTCCCCCAACCGCAAGAAGATTTCCTGCAAGCTCAACAATCGTAACTTTTTTACCTTGACTTACAAGCCATAAAGCAGTCTCACAACCAACTAGTCCTCCGCCAATAACAATAACATCATTTCCAGCCTTTTCTTTACCTAAGAGTACATCTTCTGCAGTATAAACATGCTTACTGCCTACAATTGGCAGCTGCTTTGGTGAAGAACCTGTTGCTAATATAACATCATCTGCTCCTATTTCTAAAATCATTTCTTTTGCAGCTTCTACATTCAAGCGGATATCTATACCCAAATCTGCTAATTCCTGCTCATACCATTTAACCAATGCTAGATCATCTTCCTTAAAGTCCGGGGTTCCTGCAGCGATCAGATTACCGCCTAAACGTGAACCTCTTTCAAGTAGAATAACTTTATGGCCACGGAGTGCTGCAACTCTTGCCGCTTCACAACCTGCAACACCTCCTCCAATAATTAATACTTTTTTAGGAGATTCTGCTTTTTCAAGTTTATAATCATTTTCTCTTCCACAGGCCGGGTTCACTGCACAAGATACAGCAGCATAGGTCTGCAGCCTACCCATACACCCTTCCTGACAGGACAAGCAAGGACGGACACGTTCGAACTCACCTTTCTGAATTTTATTTGGTATCTCTGAATCCGCCAAAAGCGGGCGTCCCAAAGCAATCATATCTGCTTTTCCATTGATGATAGCATCACTGGCCAAATCAGGGTCTTCCATTCTGCCCGCTGTGATTATAGGCACATTAACCGCTTTTTTAAGAATTTCATTATACTCTAAATATAATCCTTTTTTATGGTACATTGGCGGATGACTCCAATACCATGAATCGTATGATCCCACGTCACCGTTTAACGCATCATATCCTGCTTCAACCAATAGTTTTGCAGCCTCTATCCCCTCTTCAATGCCTCGTCCCTTTTCCTCAAATTCTTCACCTGGAAGGGCTCCGCTTCTCCAGTCTTTAATAAAACTCTTAATGCTGTAACGCAAAGAAACAGGAAAATCCTTGCCGCAAGCTTCTTTAATTGCTGTTACAACTTCAATGGCAAAGCGTAACCTATTTTCAAGAGAACCTCCGTATTCATCAGTTCTGTTATTAAAAAAGGAAATAGCAAATTGGTCTAATAAATATCCCTCGTGTACAGCATGAATTTCCACACCGTCAAAGCCGGCCTTTTTAGCAATAACTGCAGATTCTGCGAATTTCCTTATATAAGTCTTAATTTCTTCTATGGTAAGTTTCCTGCAGGTCACTCCATCTATCCAGCGATGAGGAATTGGGGATGGTGCTACGGCAGTTCTTCCTACTATAGATGGAATACTTACTCGGCCAAAGCCTGCAGATAATTGTAAAAAAATTTTAGCTCCGTAAGCATGAATACGTTCTGTCATAATTTTTCCTGTAGTAACAAAGTTTAGCGGATTTAATGTAGGACAAGGCATTGAAGGCAATGCACACTTTTCAATGTCATTTTCTACCATTGTAACACCTGTCATGATTAAACCAGTTCCACCCTTTGCACGTTCAACATAATATTCAACGCCTCTTTCGTTATAGGTTCCATCTGCATTGCATAAGCCTCCCGGGCCCATAGGTGCCATGACAAAACGATTCTTAATCTCAAGTTTACCAATTTTGACAGGTTCAAAAAGAATCCTATATTTTTCCTTAATTTTCATTCCAAATTTCCTCCTCTTTTAATATTCATTTAGATCTTCTAAAATTGAATATACACCATAAAGTTACTATATGTGCAAGAGGATTTATTTAAAAAAATTATCGAATAGGAAACCAATATTCTACATATGGTTTAAGCTTTGCTCCAGGTGCCACCTCCACCAGGAGAATATTTCCCCAAGGGTTACCGTTTAGAATTAATCCCCTTTCTTTTAGGTATTTCATTGGTTCCACAAATGATATACCCGGATTGTCAGAAAAATCATCATTTGTAGAAACAATAGTATGTAAACATGAAGTTGCTTCTATTTTTTTAGTTTTAAGTCCTAAGTTTAAAGATATGTCTTGTGCTATTTGCGGCGAGACTGAATAACCAAAAGTTACATTGGCAGGTTGCAATTCCTTAGTCCATTGCAGACACATTACTGAAAGCTTTGTTGCTGGCATGGCCGCAATCCATTGTTGTTCAATTCCCTGAGCGTTTTGCTCTCTAGAAATCCAGCCATAGTATTCATCATATAAAAACAAAACTTCCTGAGAACGAATAAACTCATAGTTATTATGTAAAGTATTGATTTGCTTAATGCTTTCCAGGTAATCATTAATATACCCAGAAAGCTGCTGATAATATATTACCTGTTGATCACATTTTTCTTTAATTTTTTGTACTCTTTCTATAATAATATCCCGATTATTTTCACTTCCGCTGAATTGTGCAACAACTGTCTTTATAGGAAATCCCATAGAGTGATATTTGTGATATGACAGCAACCGAAAAACATCAACCATACTATAATAGCGGTATCCTTTTTCATCCTTTTTCACATGAATAAGATTTTCTCGTTCATAATAATGCAAAGAGGCCGGGGTTAATCCTAAAACCCTTGCCACATCACTGACGCTATACTTCCTATACTTCACATCATTCATCATAATTATCTCCTTGATACCCATAGCGGCTATAGGCTATTAGACATATTAATATTATTAACTTATTTTATCAAAATAATATTCGCCATTAATGAAGAATACTATTTTTTACCATAAAGCTTATATGAAAAATAGTATAACAAATTTGAAGGAAGAGTCCACCATAATCCTTTTTTTGCTTTGCTTAATCTTGCTCCAATACTTTTTATAGAGTAAAACTGACTGTTTACCCACTTGAAACCTTCTAATAATTCATCGCAAGTCATATTTTTAGGTTTAAAAACAACATCTCTTCTGCCGTTGTATTTACTCCAGTCATAAGTTAAAATTCTACCTTCATTGTCAATCAAGAATTGTTTCCACGTATCTTCTGCTTCACCTATAAATATGATATCCGAATGTTTTTTTGCTTCATCAGGTAATAATGACACATGTGGACCACCCAGTACCACAGGGATACCTCGTTTTCTAAACTCTGCTGCTACTTTATAAACATAATTAGCACTCAAATTGATGAAGAAAAGGAACCTGAAATAGCTTAAAAATATGACTACTATTATGTTCCTACCTATTTCGTTAATGATGTAAAAATACATGAGGGAGTTCCAAGTAAAGAAATCATCAGGGCTGTATATGAAAAAGCTCTTGATAAAAATAATAGTGAAAACATTGAATGTTCTAATTCAAATGTTTTGCACTGGGATTAATTTACTTTTATTCCATAGGTTACACAGAGCAAATACTTTCTTTGGATGTTGTTCTCTCCTAATGCTTCAGCAGGTTTGGAATCCCTTTTCTAGTGCTTCAAGATTCTCGGCACTAAGTTCTGCCTCTGGAATTCCACTATTATATTTAAAGGCTCTTACTGTGGTTACTATTACCACGGCGCCTGGTTTTATAGCCCTATATTTCGTTGCATTCCATTTTATTGAAGCTTGTAATTTCTTATACTATTTTATCTCCATTATGTTATGGTTGCGTTGTTTTTATTATATTGTAATAAGCCTTGATATTGCAACGTTTAATTATTTCATCTCTTTGTGTACTTTAAATGTTTTGAGGTTCTATTTTATATCTTTAGATTCCTAATAAAGCACAACTTATTTTTTACCCCTATACTACTCTAATTGACAATTTCAAAACAAAGTAACTAGCTATCAATCATCTTAAACATCATCTCCGCTGGGTCAATAATTTCAATATTCGTATATTTTTTTAATTCATTTAATAAAATCGGAAAGTGGGTACAACCTAATAATATTGCATCAACATTATTATTATTGTAAAACTCTAATATTTTATCTATTGAAAATTTTTTTATTATGTTAGATGGATCTTCACCTTTTTCTATCTCAGACACTAATGGCAAAATTCCTAATCCTAAAATATTACAATTCAAATTACTATTTTGAATAACCCTTTCAATTCCGGCAACACTTTGGTTATTACCAGCTAATACCCCAATTAAACTATATTTATTTGCAATTTTCTTATAAGCAAAATAGGGAGTAATAATGTTCGTTTTTTCTTCAAGTGCCAGCTGTTCCATGTCTATCGCAGCACACATGGAATTACAATATACAAATACATTATTTATTCCCTGTTCCCTCATGGTTTGAATTTTATTTCTAACTTCATCTGCAAGTATAGATGGCGACAATATTTGAATTTTGGACTGTTCTTCTGGTGTTGATGATATTGGATATCCTTCCGCAGAAATTCCTTTTGATATTAAAAAATCTACACCCATTTTTGTGTCAACTAATGTTCCGGCTATTACTCCAACTTCAGTTTTATTCATGATTCATATCCTTTCTAAATATTAAATTTTTTATAGAACTCTCCCCTGATACAATTTTTAAACTCCTATAGAAACTTTCATTCTATATTAAATAAAATACACAATGGAGATATTATTGCAGTTGCAATTATATCTCCAAAATTGAGAACTAACATTAAAACACTTCTACAATCCATCCATCAGGTGATTCAATATCTCCAAATTGAATACCAATCAGTGTATCATACAATTTTTTAATAACCGGTCCTGCTTCTTTTTCGCTGTAAAATGTATGGAATTTACCTCTATAAAGTATACCTCCTATAGGAGCTATAACAGCCGCTGTTCCACAAGCTCCTGCCTCCTTAAATTCATCCAGTCTGTCAAGATAGATATCCCTTTCCTCAATCTCCATACCCAGATATTCCTTTGCAATATGCAATAAAGAATATTTAGTTACACTGGGAAGAATCGATGGAGATATTGGTGTTACAAATTTATTGTCATAAGTTATCCCAATAAAATTTGCAGTTCCAGCTTCTTCAATTTTTGTATGAGTAGCAGAATCCAAGTAAATGCAGTCTGATAATCCCTTCTCTATGGCTTTTTCATGGGGGTAAATACTAGCTGCATAATTACCTCCTACTTTCACTGCACCTGTTCCAGCCGGAGCAGCTCTATCAAATTCAGCTACATCCATATTTACGGGTATCATTCCTCCTTTGAAATATGCTCCTACAGGAATACAAAAAACACAGAAAATATACTCTGGTGCAGGCTTCACTCCTATATTATGTCCTACACCTATTATCATAGGTCTTAAATAGAGGGTTCCTCCTGTACCGTAAGGTGGCAGGTAATGTTCATTTGCCTCTACAACCCTCTTACACGCATCTAAAAATTTATCCACTGAAACTTCTGGCATTAGTAGCCTCTTACAACTTTCCTGCATTCTCCTTGCATTCATATCGGGCCTAAAAAGCTGGCTTTTTCCGTCTTTTCTACGATATGCTTTCAAACCTTCAAAACACTGCTGTCCATAATGAAGTGATGTAGATGCTTCGCTAATCTTTAGCATATTGTCTTCTACCAATTCTCCTTCATCCCATTTCCCTTACTTCCATCTGGAGATGTATCGATAATCGGTTTTGATATATGAAAACCCCAGGTTGTCCCAATCAATATTTACTGTTTTGCTCATAGTTTCCTCCTTAAATTATTTTAAATATCTAATGCTCATTTAGATATAGCCATTGCAAGCTTTAATGAACAAAGTTTTGACTCAATCGTATCTGATCTTGAGGTCATAATTATTGGGACTTTAGCCCCCATAACTACCGAGGCTGCAGCTTTTTTAGCAAATATTGTTATTGACTTATGCAAAATGTTCCCAGAGTTGAATCAGGTACAACAAGTATATCCGCATGTCCTGCAACCAAAGAACTTATACCTTTATGGTGAGCGGCATCTTCTAAAAGTGCATTGTCAAGTGCTAAAGGCCCATCTACCACAACATCTTTTTTAAGTTGTTTACGCTCACACATTTTACTGATAATTGCTGCATCTACAGTGCTTTGAATAGAATTATTCACTGTTTCTAACGGTGCTAAAAACGTAGCATTAGGCTTTACCAAGCTTCATCATCATATATGCATTTCCATCACGTATTTGCTTTACAGCTTCTATTGCAGCTTCTCTATCATTTGATGAATTAATTATCTCTACATTACTCAGGTCAAGTTCCACCGTACTTGCTATTTGCTCAATCATATCTTTTGATCCTGTAAGTATAAATCTGCCAATGTTCTTTTCAACTGCCAACTTAACTAGATTAAGAATATACTCGTCGGATGCAGCTGCTACCACTATCACTTTGTTAATTCCACATTTTGTGTTCGGAATCAAATCCAGGATACTCTTCATCATCATATCCTAAGCATAATCTTGGGCTTTTTCTTCTCCATTAAGGTAACGGAGTGCACCAAATACAAGGGACTCCATTTCATTTTCTCCTGGATATCTGTATATAGGAGCAATAAAGGATACCCTTTCCTTTATGAAGTCAACAAATCTATCCCAATAAGCCAATCCTCCTGTCAATAGAATAGCATCTACCTCTCCATTAAAAACAGCAGAGATTCCGTTAATTTCTTTTGCAATCTGATAAGTCATTGCCTTTGTTACTTCTAATGCGTATGAGTCACCCTGTGAAATTCGTGATTCAATCTCTCTTGCATCTGTTGTTTTGAGGTAAGCTGCCATACCCCCTTTTCCATTTACCAGACGGAGCACTTCTTCCCGTTCATATCTGCCTGAATAACAAATATTAATAAGATCTCCAACTGGCAATCCGCCTGACCTCTCTAATGCAAATGGTCCATCTCCAGCCAAAGCATTATTAACATCAACAATCTTCCCCTTCTTATGTGCTGCTACGGATACGCCGCCCCCCATATGGGCAACTATCAGATCAACCTCTTTATAATCCACACCTAAATCACTACAATACCTTCGAGCTATAGCCCTTTGATTGAGTGCTTGGAATACAGCCTTCCTCTCTATTTCAGGAAGACCGGAATATTTTGCTTCAGTACACATTTCATTACATACTGGCGGGTCTACAGTCAGCGCTGGAATATTGTATTCCTTACTTAAATCAAATGCAATTTGTCCCCCAATATTGCATGGATGTTCACCATAATATCCTGACCAAGCATCATCTAACATGGTCTGGTTTATTATATATACTCCACCTGAAACGGGCTTAATGGTTCCTCCTCTGCTCACAATTGCAGTAAAATTATCTATTATTTCACCTTTATCTTTAAGAACACTTAATATAATCTTTTTCCTGTATGCATACTGACCCATGTATTCTTCGTACAAAGCAAGTTCTCCTCTTGGATGTGAAATCGATTCACTCCAAATCTTTTCTTTCTCTGAATAGACTGCTATCTTAGTAGATGTGGAACCCATATTTAATACTAATATTCTTCTAAGCATAAGTTTTTCCCCCTAGTTATCAGCCAATTTTCGGATTATATTCATCCGGTATTCTACTAGCTCTTGAATTTCTTCAATATCTTCCGGGGTTAAGTGCTTAAACTTCTTTAACTTTTTTGTAAATTCAGATACTGGAATAAGATTTGTATTTTCATTTAATTTCCACTTACCATTATCAACTTCAAACAACGGGAAAAGATTTGATTTCACTGCATTTCGCGCTAATTCAATTGTTAAGTCTGCATTACAACCCCACCCTGTTGGACATGAAGAGAATACGTGAATATATGCAAATCCATGTTTGCTTGCTTCCAAGCCCTTCTGAATTTTTTTCGTAAAATCCTTCATATTTGAAGGTGAAGCCGTTGCACAGTATTCTATATTATGCATTGCCATTATTAATGGCATATATTTTTGATGCTGCACCTTGCCCGGAGATACACTCCCAACTGGTGTAGTTGTTGTCATTGAACCTTTTGTTGATGTAGAACTTCTCTGGAAACCTGTATTCATATATCCTTCATTGTCATAACATATATAAAGCATTTTCTCACCACGCTCAGCAGCACCTGAAAGTGACTGAAAGCCACAATCTGCAGTGGCACCATCTCCTGCAAAGGCTATTACATTTATGTCCAGACCTTTACGCTGATAAATATTGGAAACACCTGATAATAAAGCTGCAGTATTATCCAATAAAGTAATGTGAACAGGAATCTTCAGTCCATTATCCAAATTCCAGCCTACAACCCCTGCCCCTGCCATACATCCAGGAGGAATACCAATAACAGTTTTTTCACCAGCGATCTGGAGAACACGTCTAAGAATAAGTTCTGCTCCACAGCCCTGACATGCAGACATACCTGGGGTTACCATGTCTTCGGATTCTCTCAATAAATCAATGTAACTCATAAATTAACCTCCCTATAAATCATTTCTAAGCCAATAAGTTTCAAGTTGTCCTGCTTTTGTTTTAGCTGACGATACCAAAATATCTATACTATTTAGTAATTCTTTTAATGATATATCCGCACCGCCCAAGCCGCCAATTACCGGGAGACTGCATGTTTCTTCACACAAATCACTGATGGCTGCCTTTATTTCCATGTAAAGAGCTCCAGTATTCCATCCAAAACATACGTTTTTATCCACAACAACAAAACCTTTTTTTTCCTTCAATACTTCTCTAATTTTTTCTGCAGGGAAGGGACGTATATACCTAACCTTTAAAAGGCCTAAAGATATACCTTTTTCTCTTGCCATGTCAACAGCTACTCTGGCAGTGCCAGTTGTTGCACCCATTGTAACAATAACAAACTCTGCATCATCGCAGCGATAAGTGTCTATAACGCCACCATAAGCGCGGTTAAAATTCTTAGCAAATTCAGTATCAACCTCATCAGCTACTCTGAGTGCATTCTGCATTGCCTCTAAGTGGGTATGCCTGTATTCCATTAGATATTCACCAGAAGTTAGTGGATCCACTGCCATGGGCTGCTGCGGATTTAAAATCACATGCTCAGGGTTATATTTAGGAAGAAACTTGTCCACTTCTTTGCTATCTGGTATTTCCACACGTTCAGTTAGATGAGATAGATAAAACCCATCATAGCATATGTTTACAGGGATAAGTACATTTTGGTTTTCTGAAATTTTATATCCTTGAATAACCATATCAAGTATCTCCTGGTTACTTTCAACAAATATTTGAATCCAGCCGGCATCCCTAACCGAAACTGCATCTTGGTGTCCGCTCCAAACAGTCTCGGGTGAAGTCATTTCACGTGTTGCCAATGCCATCACCATTGGTAATCGTAGTGTAGACATTCTGAAATATGGTTCAAACATTAATGCTAATCCTTGTGCTGAAGTAGCAGTAAAAGCACGTCCTCCAGCCATAACTGCTCCTTGAACCACACTCATGGCAGAGTGTTCAGACTCAACCTGTACCATGTTTGAATCTAATTCTCCGTTTGCTATCATTGAAGCCAAACCTTCTACCACCGAAGATTGAGGTGTAATTGGATAGGCAGCTATCAAATCCGGTTTACAAAGTGAGGCTCCGATTGTTGCTGCTTTATTCCCTGTTATGGCTTTTATTTTTGATATTCCTTTATCTGAACTCATCACTAAATTTCTCCTTCCGCTTTCATTTCTATTGCCCTTTTAGGACACTCACGGGAACAAATACCGCAGCCTTTACAAAAATCCAAATTAATATGGTATTTTTTTTCTTTATCGTAAGCAATTGAATTTACAGGGCAGTAAGTCATGCATATACCACACTCTATGCATTTTTCTTTGTAAATTACTGGTTTTACTGTGCGCCAACTTCCTGTATCAAGAGTATATATGCCTTTATTTCCAATAGGTGTTATAAAAGATTTTCTTTCCATCTATTTTCCCTCCTGATAGCTAATACATTTCACCTGATCATATGCGATTTTAGCTGCAGTCACGTTAGATTTCCCAAAATTTTCCTTTATCTGCTTCTTTAAAGCATTCCATTCAACTAATTCTGTGACCTTTGCAAAAGCCCCTAACATAGCCGTATTGGGTATATTTACCTTTATATTTTCAAGTGCTATCTTAGTTGCATTAACAGCATAAACCTCTTTTGCCTTAGAAGGAATATTCAGTTCTTCAATTGGTTTATTTGTATTTATTATTATCTTGCATTCATCCGTTATCCCCTGAAATGTCTGATTCATACCTATTAGAGAATCGTCCATTATTACCAATACCTCAGGCTCATAAACTTGTGTTTTTATTCGTATATCTTTGTCATCTATTCGCAGAAATCCAAATACTGGTGAACCTCTTCGCTCTACACCGAAGAAAGGTATAAAATGTGCATAGGAACCTGTTTCTACAATGGCCTGAACAATAGTCTGTGCTGATTTCACCACACCCTGACCACCACGTCCATGAAAACGTATTTCTTTCATATTGATATCTTCCCTTCAAATTTAATTAAAACCTTTATCAAGCGCGCTTAATTGTTTTTATTATAATGCGCAGCATTCAGTAAAGTAACTTACAGATGCCTGAATTAAAGTTCCTATAATACTTATGTAAGGAAATACACCTTAAAAAAGTACATTTGTAAGGTGATTTATTTTCATTGGTGATGTATCAGCTTCCATGCATTAAGTTTAGCTAACTTGACAATAATCATTTGTAATATTATTTGATGATATATACCGGTAAAAAATAAAGGAATAAATACTAATTTAATAGCACTTATCCCTTATAAAGCTAAATTTAAGTAAATAACCTGGTACTTTTATACCTTCTCATCATTATATTAAATTCTACTTCTAATAAACCCTTTATCTTATATATATCCTCTATGAACTTTTCAACTTTAGAAAAATCCTCTAAAAAAGCATGTACATGAAGTGCATTAGTACCTGTAATACCATAAACACTTTCAACCTTAGGGTTCTTTTCCAATTCCTTAGCTACTTCCTCTATTTGACTTGGATTAGTTTTTATATTTAAATAAACTGAACATCTAAGACCTACCTTACGGGAACTTATCTGAACTGTGAACCTTTCAATAATACCTTCGTCAACCATTCTTAAAACCCTGTCACGTACCGCCATTCTAGACATATGTACTTCTCTAGATATCTCTGCATAACTTATTCTGCAGTCATTTGCAAGTAATCCAAGAATTTTTAGATCCATAGGATCTAAATCGAGGCCCATTTTTGAAAAGTCAATTTCATAATTATACATAAAATATATTTCCCCTCACCTAAAAATTATGGTATCAAAACTGTTAATTTTCTAATTAGGAAAAATTATATCATCAACTATTTGATTATTCAATCATAGAGAAACCTTGTAATACGTATAATGTAATAATATTAAAAAAATGTTAGTTTTATTATTCTACTAGCCCTTCCTATATTGCTTGACATCTTTTTTCCTATGTTTCACAAAAATCATAAGCCTCTAGTTTTTGAATGAATCTGTCCATACTGTGTTGGTTTATTTCACAAAGGTTTGCAAGCTCTTTTGAAGAAAATGTTTGATTATTGCATTGCATGAATCCTCTTGCCACGATATACATAATACTTCATAGCTTATATTTCCTTTCCTAATCTACTTTATTACTATTGTTTTTATTTGCCTGTGATTGATGATTTTGGTTAACAACAGAAGTTTGCTTCTTTAAAGTAATATCATCCACATTTATATACCAGTCTACATCTGCACCTTGGAAAGTAGTGTTAGCGACGGTATCTGCCACAGGATTTACTATTTCAACTTTAGAGTTGTAATCAAACTCCTTTAAAGGTACCTTGAATCATTCTTCCTTGCTCCCTGGACTTCAAATCATAAGTATGTTCTTTAATTTCACTTGATGCTGTACCATCTTCATTATTAAGCCATTATCATAAAGTGAACTTGACATATCACAAATTAAGAGGTTCACAAGTTTAACCATTCCCTCTAGTAATGAAGTGTTAAAATCATTGTTTTCCTTTGCAAGTTTTCCTATGTCTTTTTTGTTGAATACCAAAACTTCAACATCATTCATAGTTGTATATATCAGAGATTTTTCCAGCTGAAATTCTATTGGGTAGTATAGGGTTTCTAATGTTCCGGCACCATAAAATGATATGGCTTTCTCATGCCCGCTAACATGAAGCACTGACAGACGCAGACTTCCTTTTAAAATATAATATACTATCCACATCACAAAGTACGTCTCCCTTACGATAAGTCTTAACCGTATGATTTATTGATCGCAGTATATTTTCATATTTTCTGAAGTCTTCACTGAAATAATATCTTGGTGTTATCATTTTGCTTCCTCCCTTATGAATTGTACTTGTGCCTGCAATAAGTCTGCAGTCCTGCACTGTCCCTTTGATATTATCATATATTAATACACAAAAAACACCAGAAAATTTCTGATGTTTTTAAATTTTTATTATTAGTTATTTTTTGAAAATCAATTGTAATATCTCCATTGTTCCTTCTTAGCTGTGCTGTTAATATAGCTATCATCCTTATCCTCATTTTCCTCTGAACATTCTATGAAATCTGCCTCCTCTAAATAGCCACATGCAGTACATTCAATATATATTACTCCATCCAATTCTGTATATGTGGCTTCTTCATCTGATCCACATTGTGGGCATTCAACATAGTCCTCCAAGGTTAGAATATTCATTAAATACCTCCTTTAATATTGAAAATCTGATGTTAATATATACTACCGTTAGATAGAAATTAGTATAAATTTTTTTAATTTAAACATGCATTATATCATCTTTAGTAAGGCACTATGGTATAATTAAGCTGTATTTAGGAGGATGTAAATGTATGGATAATATTGGTGGATATAAGATAGAAACATTTCCCATAAGCAGAATATCTACTATTGATATTGGCGCAGCAGGACTAAAGAAACACCACATAAAAGCATTGATAGAACTGGATGTTACAGAAGCCCGAAAAATGATTTTAGAAAAAAAGAAACTATCCAAAAATATTTCTTTCAACTCATGGTTAATAAAATGCATCAGCCATGCAGTGGAAGAATTTCCGCAAATTCATGGAATAAGAAAAATTAAGAGAGATGTTGTTATATTTGATGATATCGATATATCAATTGTTATAGAAAGAGAAATTCAAGGAAAAAAAGTACCTTTACCTTATGTGATTCGAAAAACAAATGAAAAAAGTATTTCTGATATTTATAGTGAAATAAGGGGTGGACAGAAGCAGTCTATTGATGATGAAGGCAATTATGTATTGGGTGAAAAAAAGAATGATTTTTTAATGAAATTATATTATACTCTCCCAGGATTTATTAGAAAGATAATATGGAAGAATATTATTGGAAGCCCCAATCTAACAAAACAAAATATGGGAACTGTTATGATAACCTCTGTGGGAATGATGGGAAAGATAAATGGCTGGGTAATACCAGTAAGTATTCATCCGCTTTGCTTTGCAATTGGTTCAATAATAAAAAAACCAGGTGTTGTTCATGATAGAATTGAAATCAGGGAATATCTCTATATTACAGTTTTAGTTGACCATGATATTATTGACGGTGCTCCCGCAGTGAGAGCTCTGTCTAAACTTACAAAACTGGTTGAAAGCGGCTATGGATTATTGTGATTTTAATAATTTATGCAAAATAAAAGTGCAAAACATTGAATTATTTGACTCAATGTTTTGCACTGGGATTAATCTACCTTGATTATGTCATAGGTAAAGCTTATCTCCACATTATTCTTCACCATATTCCACACAGGGCAAATACTTTCTTCTGAAATTTTTAATGCCTTTTCCATATTGGAAGTTTCGGCATCCTTTGACTGAAGTTCAAAATGAAGAAGTATCTTTTTGAAATAGGTTGGATGTTGTTCTCTCCTTTCTCCATTAGCAAAAACCTTTAAGCCAGAAACATCCTTTTGCATCTTTCTTAGCAAGGATAAAACTGAGGTGCCGCTGCAAGTAGCAAGGCTTATTAGAAATAGTTCAAGTGAGGTATATCCTTCGCCATCACCAATAGGCTTGACATAGTCTATAATAACCTCAGGATTATCCATTGAAATCCCTGAAAATTTCACCTTATCATTTATTAAAGTTGCAACTGCTGTTAATTGATTACTCATAAAAAAACCTCCTGTTATTTTATTATTTATTAACTTAGATACTAAAAACAACAAAAGGTCACATCAATTTTCAATAATTATGATAAAACTTTTAAGGTTTTTTCTGAAATAATGTTTTTAATTTTTTCAATGAACTCCTGATAAGACACTTTTTCAGGATATTTATAGTATAAAAATACTAACTTTGAAAGAAAATCCATCTCTTTCCTGAAAATCACATCATAATCAAGCTCCTTATCAAGCTGAAGGCTTGGTATCATATCCATTTTATTGTTTTCAATGGCATAGGCAACCCAATTCTTGCACTTACAAGGGCTGTCAGGATTTATGTAGGAGCACTTGTCATCCATATTTTCCTTCATTCTGAGCCTAGCTCTATAGACATTCGTTTTAACTGCACCTATAGATATGTCCATTATCGTTGCTACATCCTCACAGGACAGATCTAAAAGCACTTTCAATACAAATGCAGTTCGCTGTTTGCTTGGCATGCATTTCAAGAATAGCTGCAAACATTGTTCCCGCATACAGTTTACCATCACCTCATTTTCAACAGGCTCGTAGGTTTTCAGCTTTTCAAAAAACTCATCCTTGGTCATGTTGAATCTCGGGGCAATGTCATAAACTGGAAGCCTATTTAGTTTCTTCATTTTCTTATACGCACAGTTTATAACAATCCTGTAAAGCCAGGTAGAAATCTCGCTTTTATTTTCAAATTTCGGGTATGCACCAAAGGCATTTAAAAATGCCTCTTGAAGTATATCTTCCGCATCCTCTTTATTTCCCATCAAACGATAAGAAAGTTTATACAGCTTATCATATTGATTTTCATAAACCTTTTCAAAATTTGATTCCATAAAACATCTCCATTAAATAATCATAAATTATTAGATAATGACCTGTTCATCTAATTGTTGTGCGGTTTAAACAGTTCTAAAAAATGTTTGGCAGCAGTTGATAAATAACGGTTTTCCATCCAAATTGCCGCTAGCTCTGTTTCTAATGCAGTTTCTTTAATTTCCGAATAATTTAAATTATTATTTTGAACAAGACTGAAAGCAGATTTTGGTACTAACGCAATACCCACCCCTGAAGCCGCCCACAGCAAAGCTGTACGTGCATCATCAGTTTTGCATATTACCCGTGGTTCAAAACCAGTTTTATTAAAGACTTGTGCTATTATTCTTTCAAATCGGCGGTAAATTATTAGAGGTTTATCAATAAAATCATTAATAGTATATGGATTTTTTCGTCTTTTTCCACTATATACGGCCACCATAGGTTCTCTTTCCAGTAATATTGATTGAAAATCTTCTATATTAAAAGGTGTTCGAACAATTCCAATTTCAATGAGTCCGCTGTTTAAAAATTCTAATATCTTGTAGGTATTGCCTTCCCATATTTCAAAATTAATTCCTGGATAGTTTCTATTAAAACTTTGAATTCTTTCCGGGAGAAATAGTGTGCCGGAGGAAGATACAGTGCCAATTGAAAGAGTTCCTGTCAGTCCTTTATTAAAATCTTTTAATTCCTTATAGGTTTCTTCTGTAAGTTCAAGAATTTGTTCAGCTTTATTTCTAAGCAGCCTGCCAGCATCAGTTAATTGAATCTTTCTGCTGCCTCTTTCTAATAATTTAACCCCCAGTTCATCTTCTAACTGTTTTAATTGCTGACTTAACGGAGGCTGGGATATATTAAGTTTATTTGCAGCACTAGTAATCTGTTCTTCTTCTGCAATCGTTAGAAAATATTTTAACTGCCTGATATCCATAAACTATCTCCTATTACATTCTTTTTTAATATAGATTATATATGTTAAAGGTATTATTATTATATTAATGCTTATTATATAATAATAAAGGATGACATAAGCTTGGTCAAATATAATTAAGGAGAGAATTATGAATATATTGGTAGATTTATTTGTTACTTTTTTAAAGATAAGCACTTTTACAGTAGGGGGAGGACCAGCAATGCTTCCTCTAATTGAAAAGTATGCAGTTTATAATAAAAAATGGATCTCTAAAGAAGAGTTTGTAGATATGGTTGCTCTGTCTCAATCAATTCCAGGTCCTATAGCTGTGGATGCTGCGGTTTATATAGGGTATAAAACGGCAGGAATTGCCGGAAGTATTGTTGCAGTTTTTGGTGCAGTTCTTTCAGGCTTTTTAGCATTGTTAATAATAGCTGTTTATTTTACTAATATCAATCAAAATAAAAATGTAGAGGCAGTTTTTATGGGGATGAGGCCGGCTGTAGTTGCATTGCTTGCTGTACCAGTTTTAAGCATGTGGAAACACTCAAAGATTAATAAAAAAACTATTGCTATACCTATAGTAACAGTAATTCTTGTTGCCTTTTTTAATGTCAATGCAGTTTATATAATCATAGCTTCAGCATTAGGTGGTTTAATATATGGATTGTTACACAAGAGAGGGAAATTGCTATGAATATATATTTAAAGCTTTTTTATATTTTTACAAAAATCGGATTATTTTCTTATGGAGGTGGAAACGCCATTCTACCGCTTATAAATCAGGAAGTTGTTATAAATAATTTATGGCTGAAGGCTAATGAGTTTACTGACTTAGTAGCAATAGCCCAGGTAACCCCGGGCCCTATAGCAATTAATGCAGCTACATATGTTGGTTACAAGGTCGGCGGCTTTTGGGGAAGTGTTTTATGCACACTAGGACTTATATTGCCGACCTTTATTATAATGCTGTTAATAACAAAGGTCTTTATAAAATTCAAACAAAATGAATATGTTCAAAACATGATGTCAGGCGTTCTCCCGGCTACCGTTGGTTTAATAGCTTCAGCAGCAGTTATGGTTTCCTATGGTTCCTTCGTTGATTATAAAAGCATATTAATTTGTGCAGGTGTATTTATTTCAGCCTATAAATATAAAGCAGACCCTATATTGCTGCTTGTTATTTCTGGAGTTTTAGGCTTTATTTTATACAGATAGGTGGCTAAATTTAAAGGAGTGAATGTCACTCCTTATTATTTGCATCATTCTTTTAAATGTTTATCTTAAGGGTTATAGTACCAAAAACTAATATTGCAACAAAATATACAATCCAAATGCTTTGATACCCTCCATTAATAAGAAGCCAACTGCTAAAAATACTGCCTAAACCTCCTCCTCCAAAAAGTCCCAGGCCTATTAGTCCTGAAGGAAGTCCCTTGTTCTCTGACATAATATCAAAAGCCATTGTAGCCAATGTAGATTGAATAGAAATATAGCCTAATCCTAAAAAAATTGCAGCTACTAAAGCAGCCTGCCAGTAATTAAAAAAATATAATAGCAAAGTCGTTATGAGTGCAAATATTTGTCCTGATAATATTACCTTCTTTTGACCAAATCTCTTACTAAACTGGCCAACTTGTGAACCTCCAATTAAACAAGCAAATCCATAGAACATAATTACAATTCCACATTGCAAATAATCTAAGCCTATATTTTCATGCAAGAATGAACCTAAATAGGAATATATCCCTAATAGCAGGAACCCAGTTATTAAAGCGAAGGGGAAAATTATCTTTCCCTTCTGTGAACATAATGCTAACTTAACTAAAGCAAAAAAATTATCCCTTTTACAGTTTATAATTTTTGTGTCCTTAGATAAACTCCTAAACAAGATTATAGCTGAACATGCAGCCACTAAACTAAAAAAAACAAATGCCCCACGCCAACTAATATATTTAGTAATTAATCCTCCTAAACCTGCGCTTAAGCCTTGTCCTAAAAAAACTATCCCCATAAACCTGCCAACATAGACTTGCCTATTTGAAGGAGGCACGGTGTCTCCAATTAAAGCTAGGGACACAGCTATAATACCAGCAGCGAAGAATCCTGTAATAATACGAAAAATACATAATATTAATAATGAACTGGAAAATGCACTCCCTAATGTTCCTATTGAAAGGCCGCATACAATAAACTTTAATACATTAGCTTTGCCTAAGCGGTCACTAAAAAATCCATAAACAGGCTGCATAATTCCATATGGCAGCATATATGAAGATAATATAGAGCCCGCAATTGAAATTGATATGCTGAACTCTGAGGAAATTGGAGAAAGGGAAGGTGAAACAAACCAATTATCAGCTGCTGATACAAATCCAGCTAATCCTAATATAATAACTAATATATTATATTTATGGGTATTATTAATTTTATCTGTAGTGTTAATCATAATTATTCTTCTTCAAACCTGTTATTACTTCCTCCACACTTTTAACCTCTGCAAACCTGTCCTTAAAAATCCTGAAATTATGATATTCATATAGCTCTCTTCCTGATAAACTTCCATTATTAAAGGTAGTGTTAGTATTTTCAGGCATCAAAAGCTTGTACCCATTTTCAAAGGCAACCCTGCAGGTAGTATCTATGCAGTATTCAGTCTGCATTCCAACCAGTATTATTGTATTAATATTTCTGCTTTTGAGGTATTCATCTAGAGTTGTATTTTTAAAAGCACTATTATAGGTTTTTCGAAATATTTTTTCTCCTGGTTTTGGATCTATAGAACTGTGTATTTCCCAGCCAGATGAAAATGGCTCTAACACTCCAGTTTTTTCATCATGTTGCACATAAATAACTTCTGTTTTATTTTCTCTGCAAGAGTCTGCCAAGGCTTTGATATTGGATAAAGTGTTTTCAATATTAAAGGGCTTGTAATTAACTAATGCGGTTTGCACATCTACAATTAATAAAGCGGTATTTTTCATTTTTATATTCCTCCCATATTTATATTAAAACTCTATTTACATCCCTATGAATAAATATTTTCCTTTTCGGTAAACTCAGAATAGTCTTTTAGTTACTTAAGCTATTGGGTATTCCATCGGAGTAAATCTAATACCATCTACTGTTTGTTCTGTATTTGTATCTTTGAATCCAAGATGATGATATACTTCCACTGCATATGGAGATGAATTTACTGTAATATTGTTTATATTGTCATCGATTTTACAATAATCTGCTACGGTTTGAAATAGTTTCTTAGCTATTCCTTGTCTTTGATATTCTTTCTTTACAAAAAACAAGCAAATGTGATTAATATCTATAATTGCTATAACTCCAACTAACTTATTCAACTTAAAGCACCCCCAAAAAATCAAATTACCTTTATTAACTTTTTCAATTATTGAATCAAAGAAAATAAAATCTTTAAAAGTCGAAACTCCATGTTCAGAATAATCCGGAGCTTCAAATTCTTGAAAAACAAACCATATTAATTCAAGAGCATTCTTTATTTCACTTTTTTGTAATTTAACTATCTCCATATACTTCTCCTTTCAAAATAGAGTATTGTGAATTATTCATACATTTCGCTGCCTGAAATAGTTGTGATAATAGGTTTCCCATCCCTATCCAGCAAAGGAGTTAATCCCCCTGCATAACCTGAAACATGAAATACGTAGTTCACCCCAGTTTTTTTATCTACCCATATTTCTGTTTTACTCATTGTGCCCTGAGAAAAAGTCCTTATAAATCGATCATTACCTTTCACTTTAAATTCCCCCTATAATTTATAATTTGTTTTGTTGTTCATATTGTATTAGCCATTTGCTGAATATATCCATAGCCTTGTGAATAAGAGCTAAATTTATTACCATAATTATAAGACCTAAAATGGAATACAAAAGAATAGTGCTAAACTGTAGCAATAGCAATGTATTTTTAATGATATAAAGACATAAAGGCAGACAAATAATGCTTGTGCTAACAGCTGGAATATATTTTCTTAATATCAATGCCTGAAAGCAATGAAATACTAAATGTAAAGCAAATGCAATAAACAATCCTATCCATAAGCTGTACCAATTCTTCATATAGGAAATAACTGTAATTGTACTAATCAAAATAAATTCTTCTGCAACACCAAATGCAAAAGAAGACGTTGTAATATTATCAAAATGAGGTAATAGCCTTTTTGATAGTTTTGGAAATCTTTCACATATATATGACCCATTTCTGTTTATCCAGGGTTGCATGAAAATTATTTCTTCAAAATCGTGAAAAATAAAAAGCATAGGAAAAAACCATACCATCGCTTTAATATCATTCATTGTCATACCGCTGCCTCTTTAAAATCCTGCTAGAGTTCTTTTTCATGGTTTTAATAGCCCAAACAAATTTAATATTCTACAATCATTCTATTTTCTCCTCTAATTATTTACAAAACTTTCCTTAATTTCTTTTTATAAGTGCTGAGTATAATCTAAAAATAAAAACAGCTCTGAATAAACTTCAGGAGCTGCACATTTTATTATTTAAATCTCGTATATCCATTAACATAGTTTGAATACATACTAAATAATATATCCTTATAATATTTCTAATATTTCTATAGTATATTTTTCTCTTGGAGCATCAACTTCAACTATATCTCCAGCTTTTTTTCCTAGTAATGCTTTTCCTAAATCTGATTCTATACTTATACGCATATTGTCAGGGTCTAAATCCATAGTAGTTACTAATGTTACAATAACTTCATCTTCCTCCTCTATAAATTTAATTCTAGCCTTACCATTAATCGCCAAAATTGATTTATCTCCATTTTTATCATCTATTATAGTTGCTGTTGAAATCATAGTTAACAAATATTGAATTCTATTATCATTTTCCCTATAGTCTGCACAAGCTGCCTTATATTCTGCATTTTCCGACCTATCACCATGCGCTGCAGCTACTAATTTTTCCTTTGCTATTTCAGCTCTTCTTACGGTCATTCTATATTCTAATTCTTCTCTCAATTTTTTAATATTTTCTTCTGTTAGTGTATTATTCATAAAAATTTAACCTCTCCTAAAATATATTATATTAACATTATATAGTATATGGGAAAAATTTAAAGACATTTATTATTGATACGACATTCTAAATGAGAAAATTTAGAAATAAATTATCTATTTTCTAAAATAATAAAAACATCAATAAATAGATTTTAATATTATTCTTAATAATCAAATCAAGGACTTACTACATCACAGTAAATCCTTTTTATATTTATCAGCTAGTAGGAAAGAATTCCTACTAGTCCATGTTTGTTTCCATCATATGATTATTGCAAATCACTTTGAATGGTCTCATCATATCATTATCCTCGTGGTCAAGAATGTGACAATGCCATACATACCCAGGTCCAGAACTTGGATTGAACGGGAATAGATTGACACCTGGCTTTGATATATCTGGATCTGCATCTTGCGGCGCAAATCGAACTAAAATTGTCGTAACTTCTCCTGGATTTGCCCTGATGGTATCTTTCCATCCGGCTTCGTTAGGCTCAGGAGGCATAGGTGAATCCTTAAGGTACCTGCGAACTGGTAATACTTTAGTTGGGTGGTTTAATGGCGGTTCTCCATTAAGTTCTATCCATTTTTGCATATAATCCTCATTTCTGAATGCCTGACGACTTGAAATTAGAAATTGTATTAAATGTAAATGAATAGGATGAGCATCTCCAGTCAAATTAACAATTTCCCATTTTTCCGTTGAACCAACTAATGGAAGCTCGGAAATAGGAGCTGACCACTTCTGCCCATTAAGAAGTACTTGCAATGGACCATTTTCTCCCATAACTTCAAATAAAGTCAATGTTCTTTTTGGAACATTTGGAATAAGTTTGGGAATTACATTTAACTTTTTAGGAAGTATTTTAGGTTTTACATGATGTGAACCTACCACTATAAACTGCATAACACTTCCAGTAGTATTAGGATCAGGTGCATCTCCATCAGGGAAAGGGGCATTTGCATGATTTTCAAGAATTAATTTAGTTTTTGGAGCTAAGGATGAAAAATCCACAAGAACATCAGCCCGTTCAGCTGGAGCGAGAAGTAGTTTAGTAAGATTTACTGGTTTGGGCAAGTAACCTCCATCACTTCCAATCTGTATAAATGACATATTGTTTGAAAATTTTAATTCATAGAATCTTGCATTAGAACCATTTAATAATCTGAATCTATATTGACGTCTTTCAACATTTAGATTAGGCCATACTTTTCCATTTACCATAATTGCATTTCCAAAAAATTCAGGCTGCCAGTAGGGATGGACATCAGGATTTATTCCTTGGTTTGGAAAGTCAAAGGATCCATCTATATTAAAAGATCTATCTTGAATTACAATTGGAATTTCATACTTCTTATCTGGAAGAATGCCTCCACATTGATCCAATGGATTTTTAGGATCCCTTATTAAATAAAATCCAGCTAGGCCCATAAATACGTTAAGTCTAGTTATTCCAAGAGCATGATCATGATACCAGAGTGTTGTAGATTGCTGGGAATTGGGATACTGGAAGAGGGAAGTCACAAACTCAGATCCTTTTTTTCTTTCTTTAAATGTAAACCAAGCATCAGGATGTCCATCAAAAATCGAAGGAGTCTCGCCACCATGCAAATGAGGCACAATTGGTACTGGCATCTGAGCTTTAGCAAGCCCTGGTGGAAAAGGCGGAACTGTATCTGGATCTACCATTCCTAAATTATTAGGATCTGCCCAATGAAGTGTTGGGTCAACAGGCAATAAATTGGGACCAGTTAAATTATTAATCCATTGAACATTAATTGGTATACCCCTGACAGCTTCAAAAGTAGCACCTGGAGCATTTTGAAACTCAAATTTTCTTTTATTTCTCGATTTATCTATGACAGTTCCACCATATCCCCAAACCGTAGTTTTGGGAAATCTACGTGGAAGAATTTGTTGTTTAAATTGACTCACATAAACTGTATAGTTATGGCTTATTATCTTTCCAGTAGCTGGATTCTTTATAGTTTGTGGAACATATTCTGGTGGTTTTACTAAGTTGTTTATATACTTAGGAATTTCAATTGGATTAAGGGGAATTCTCATATACGTTCATCTCCTTTTATTTCTTTAAGTTAAATTTTTTTAATGTTAAAAAAGATTATAATAAACATTATTATCTTATGATACATTATAATATGCCTTCCACTTATATCCTGTTCATTTTGTTTAAATCCAGTAATTATACGTAAGCTATTAACCGGAAATACTAGTTTATGAAAGATGCCTCAAAAACGCTAACCTGGAAAAATATTCAATAAATTAAATATGAAAACGGAAAATAAACATGGTATATTTTTAATTTTGTGTAACAATATTAGATATTTTGAATATAATGTTATTGTATATAAATTGTTTGGAGGATTTGATGGATACAAATAAAGAAACTCGTAGAGATGAACAGTCTGAAGACGAGCGTTCTAATGAAAACTGGCAGTATACAGGGAATATGGGTTGTCCTTACATGAACGCCTGCCCAATGATGTATGAAATGATGTATAGTGGTGTTAATGATACACGAGATGAAGACGATGATGAAGATGACGTACGCAGTCCTAGACCGGGTGGATATTATCATGGATATGGTCATCACTATTATCCGTACCCTTATTATCCTTATTATCCATCTTATGGTTATCCAGCCTATGGCTATCCGACCTATGGTTATCCATTATATGGCTATCCATACAATAGGCCAAGACCGTGGTAGAAATAGTAAGTTTGTAAGCATAAAAGCACCTCTTTTAGAGATGCTTTTATGCTTATATTAAGGTAGTGTAAAATATTTTGTGTATTCTATTTCTGGATTAATATTAATATCTAAGATTTTAGGATGAGAATGCATAAATTATACTTTGAATAGATTATTTGTATTTTTGCACATAACTT
>Ga0268357_101005_pt1 | contig 24211 bp, 26 predicted proteins | sample BioMet10_FD_192466 | JGI IMG/M metagenome (GOLD analysis project Ga0268357, IMG submission 192466) | Sewage microbial communities from Oakland, California, United States - Biofuel 10 (Illumina Assembly) | ecosystem: Engineered > Wastewater > Sewage > Unclassified | place: USA: California... | reverse complement strand
GCCACCCAGGGGTGGCCGCTGAAAATGTTTTGCGATTGGCGGTTTTTTCAGAGCGCGAGTAGCGCCGCCAGTAATGTGCCCTTATAGGGCTTAATCAAGCCACCAGCTAAGCTGGTGGTACATGACTTCATGTGGGCTGGAAGACACAAAATGCCGCTTTCTGTCCTGTATCATCGCTATTCAGCTGTAACTGGTTGGATTACCCTTCAAAGTACAGATTTTTCAAACCTAAGTAAATGATTGAATCAATTAAGTTATACTCAGGTCTCCATATTGGATCTAAAATTAATACATCCACAATGATCTAGGTCTATAATAATAGCAATGTATATAAGGTGCATAACCACCATAATAAAACGTATAGAAAGGACTTCTACATTTGATTCTCAACATATTTTCATCAATTGGCCCAAATACAAGCTCCGCAAAGTCAGGTGGTTCGCCTAACCATCGTCCCATCATACGTTGGTACATTTGCTTACCTATGATCATTCTAGGATACTTATTTATTCCCTGCATCATATAAAAATGACCATACATATTTGAACTATACAGTAAAGGGAGACGAACTTTCGTATCAAATTGCTTCTTTTTTTCCATTAATCCTCCCAAATAATATTAATTACTATATTATCTTATTTTACCCAAATAATATTGTTACATATTAGAACCTAATATATTATACAGGTGAAAAATAAAGGTAAGTACTTATAGTTCATTAACTCTTAAGCCGAAAAACTAACGAGGCACTCTACGTTGCAATTCCGTAAAGCAAGGCTCTCCATAACTGGAGAACATCCAGTTATGGAGAGCCTTTTTTGATAGTGAAATTAATGTCCTGTGTGCTTATCTTTTTTCTTCTGATGTTTCAGTTCAAACATACGCTCAGCTTCAGCCAGTTTTGTTTAGATCAGAAAAGTTGCCCCAGAAGTTTCAATTTTTCCTTATAGGGAAAATCCTTATCGAACTTCTCTGCCTTTGTTTCATCTACGAAGTAGCCCTTTGGTGTTGCATATTCTCCGGTGATGCCATCAAAGTATCCTGGAATCAGCTCCTTGCAGAGAAAGAAAGATGCATCTTCGTCTTCCGGCAGCCCATGATAACGGATGCCAAACTCGCTGGCAAAAGTAAATCCACTTTTTCCATAGAAATTAATATTTCCTTCAAAGCATACTGCGCCCGCACCAAATTCTGCTGCTTTTTTAAGAGAATAGTCCAGCAGAATTTTTCCGTAACCCTGTCTTTTCAATTCCGGTGCTATGCATATAGGACCCATTGTCATGATGGGAATATCCCTGCCATCATCGGCTTTAATATTCGCTCGCATAAAAATGTTCTGGCCAATCAGCTTACCGGCCTTCTCCATTACAAAGTCCAGTTCCGGCACAAAAGCTGCGTCGGTTCTCAGCTGGTTCAATACATAATGCTCCAAGCATCCCGGACGGTATACATTCCAAAATGCTTCTCTTACAAGAATTTCGACCTCACGGTATTCTTCTTTTCTTTCTAAACGAATGATATAGTCATTTTTATTCATTAATTTTTCCTCCTGATGATTGTTGACTGCAATACTGGGAGGTTTGTGCAAGACTGTATTTACGCAAACCTCCCGGTTAGCCTACAATCTCCAAGGTGTTGTTTTTCTTCAAACAGCATTCTCCTTAAAATAAATTTTATATAATCAAGCCTGTTGGCCAGATTAACTTGGTATTTCATATAGACTGCGTCCCATTCAAGGGTAGGGTGCCTTGCTCATTTTCTGATAAATTTGTACATTCAATCTTTTACCATTGACATCAATACTACCGTCTCAACATGCCCCTCATGGGAACATTTTATATCAAAATCTTTGGGTTTTTATATATACAATTATGGCACTCCTTATCCCATAAATCAACATAAACGTAGCAAATCCAAGGAAATGTCTGTACTTCATAGATATACTTTATGGCAGGTCAGAATATTCAGTAGATATATCAATGAAAAGTATAAAAATTAGGAGGAATACTTTAGCATTTGTCGAATTATATGAATTGCAAGAATTATAAGAATTAGATGACAATTGAATAAAACACTATCATTTGGAGGCGTAGCAAAATGTAATAGTAATTTAAAACTAATGGAACTATTTGTTGAGGGGATTTTTAAATATAATTTTGGAAAGGGGATAGCATAATGATTTCTATAAATGCAGTAGAACACTTAAAGGCTATGGCAGAATTACAGGCAGATATAATACCGGGAGGTGTTATATATTTAATCATTGAAGGAGATAACATTGCTTGGAGAAAAGCATCAAAAACTTTTGATTTAGATATATTTCAGGTTGGTGATAAAATAAAATCTACTAGCATAGCAGCCAGAGCATTGAATGAAAATAAAACTGTTATACAGAATGTTCCTCGCTCTCTTTATGGAATGAGATTGAGGACTATTGCAGCACCATTAGTTAATGAAAAGGGACAAGCTGTTGGAGTATTTTCAATTATATTCCCTAGATTACATCCTGTAGCAAAATCCTTTAATGATTTTGCACCGATATTAGCTGAGATGTTCCCTGAAGGTGCATTTCTTTATATATCGGATTTGACCAAGATTGCTTATAGGCAGGCTTCAAAGAAATTTGACATGCCTACTATACAAATAGGGTATGAACTGAAAGAAGATAATGTTGCAAGCAAGGTAATAAGATCAAAACAATCAATTAGAATGGATCTGGATAGTTCAGCATATGGGGTGCCAGTTTTGGTAACATGTTATCCATTATTTGATGACGAAAATTCAAATGAACTTGTTGCTACTTTAGGAGTAGTAATACCAAAAGTAATTGCTAGTAATCTTCGTGATATGTCGGGAAATCTTGGAAGTGGTCTTTCAGGAATAGCTTCTGCCATTGAACAATTAGCGGCATCCGCATCTAACATACATGCAAATGAACAGGAACTCAATAGGGAGATTAAAGAAATAATAAGCCTATCAGAAGAAATAAATGAAATATCTGCATTTATTAAAGAAATTGCGGATGAAACAAAAATGCTTGGGTTAAACGCAGCAATTGAAGCTGCCAGAGCTGGAGAAGCAGGAAGAGGCTTTGGGGTTGTTGCAGAAGAAATCAGAAAACTTTCAGAACAATCAAAAAGCACAGTTCCTAAAATTAAATTGTTGACAGATAGGATTAAGGCAAAAGTAGAAGAAACAAGTGAAAGAAGTCGAAATTCATTGTCTTCAAGTCAGGAACAAGCTGCAGCTACAGAAGAAATTACTGCAAGTATTGAAGAAATAACTTCTATGTCAGCAGAGTTGAATAAAATTGCACAAGAGCTTTAAATATAAATGCCTTTTATCAATTAGTATATGATGATATAAATAGGGGCTTGAACTATACACTAGTTCAGGTTCTTATTTTTTTGCTTTTCTAAACTATAAAAAATGCGACACTGTTATTGAAAATGACTTTGAATTCTCAGGAATCACTGGTCTTTTTTTATGCAAATTTTTAAATTAAAGCAAAGAAAATAAAAAATAGTCAATAAAATTGTTGTATTTACATATGTATATACACTATAATATAGATGTACAAGTTATAAAATTTATATTATTAAAGGCAAATATAAATGAAGGAAGGAAGCTGTTATTGTCATAGATATGGGTAGTATTATACAAAAAATATAAAAAGTTAATAGATGAAAAACATAGAAAGTGAGATGAATTAAATGAGTAGTATTTCGCAAAGGATTGAAGGATTGCCAGTTACGCCCATGCTTTGGAGAGTGCTGTTTTTAGCAGGTATCGGATGGATGTTTGATGCCATGGATCAAGGGATGGTGGCTGGTGTGATGGCTTCAATTGGAAAGGCGTGGCAACTAACTCCTAGTGATTTAGGTTTATTAGGCAGTGCATCGGCGGTTGGTATGGCTATTGGTGCTGCTGTTGCTGGAATGGTTGCTGACAAATTTGGTAGGAGAACAGTTGTTACGTTTACTCTTGTATTATATGGATTAGCTAGTGTATTCTCTGGCTTTGCATCTAACTTTGGAACACTGCTGTTCTTCCGATTTTTAACGGGTTTAGGTTTAGGTGGGGAGTTACCGGCAGCATCTACTTTGGTTAGCGAATTTTCACCAGCTAAAGTACGTGGCAGAATGGTTGTTTTGTTGGAAAGCTTCTGGGCTTGGGGGTGGATTGTTGCAGCTCTAATTGCTTACCTCTTAATTCCGATTTATGGCTGGCGTATTGGATTTTTCTTGGGAGGACTGCCAGCACTGTATGCAGCTTATCTGAGAAGAAACATTCCAGAATCACCTCGATACCTGGAACAAAAAGGACGTTTCAAAGAAGCAGATGAAATTGTAGGTAAAATGGAGCAACAGGCCGGACTAAATTATAATGAAGTGGCCGTAACCAACCAGATGGGACAAGAGAAAATGGGCAATATTACGCTTTTGGATTTATGGTCTAAAGCTTATTTTAGGCGTACCTTGGTGCTATGGATTCTATGGTTAGGTATTAATTTTGGTTATTATGGGTTTGTTTTATGGACTCCGACTCTTCTTGTGGGCAAAGGGTTCAGCTTAGTAAAGGGTTTCCAATTCACATTAATTATGTGCATTGCTCAGTTACCGGGATATTACAGCGCGGCCTATCTAATAGAAAGGGTTGGCCGTAAAGTGGTTTTAGTAATTTATTTAGCAGGCACTGCCTTATCAGCATACTTATATGGTCAAGCCACATCTGTAGTTACTGTGCTTGTTTTTGGATGCCTGCTTTACTTTTTCAGTCTAGGAGCTTGGGGTGCGGTGTACGCTTATACGCCAGAAGTTTATCCTACGCGTGTCAGGGGTAGTGGTACCGGGTGGGCAGCTGCTATTGGCCGTATTGGTGCCATAGCCGCTCCTTACATCGTTGGTTTGGTGTATGAGGCTAAAGGTAAACAGGCTGGCTTCACTTATGTCTTTCTTATGCTAACTATAGTGTTTGCAGCAGTTGCGGTAGTGGTTGCTTTAGGTGGTATTGAAACTAAAGGTCGTACCCTAGATGAACTCAATGCGTCTTAAATGTAACCAGTATATATGGGTTCAGACTTATGTCTGGGCCTTTTTACTTTTATTCTAATTTGATAATTTTAAAAAATTAGTTGAAATATATTTTAAAGCATTATATGCTGAATTCAGGCATCGATGTACTCTATTAAAAAAGAAGGTAAGTTATGGATATTAATATTGAAATGATACCATCATATAAAATTGCTTATATACGAAGAATAGGTACTTATGGCTCAGATAATGTGCGGATAATGGAAGAATTAAAAAGTTGGGCTAGAGAAAAGGACTTATTTAATGATAATTCAATTATACTAGGGATAGCCCAAGATAATCCTCAAATTACAGAACCTAAAGATTGTCGTTACGATACATGTTTAGTTGTTTCGGGTGAATTTAAGGTTGATAATAACAATATTAATTTTGGAAAAACTATCGGTGGGAAATATTGTGTATTTAAAATATGTCATACCGTAGATGCTATGAAAAAAGCATGGATGGAGATATTTTCGGAACTATCAAAAAAAAATTATGAATTTGATGATAGGAGACCTATTCTTGAACGTTATGCAATGCAGATGATAAATAAACATTATTGTGAGATTTGCGTACCAATATTATAAAAGAATAGGCTCTGTCACAACTTAAGGTTGGATTTTAATGATTTTTTAACAGGGTATTTAAAAATGCCCTGTTTGCATCGTTTTAAAATAAGAATGCGTCCTACTATTTTTACTATCAACAGTTATTATTTTCACGTAGGAAAACTCTAATACGAACAATGTGGATTTAATTCAATAATCTCGAAGTACATTGATTTGTTTATTTCAAATCCACAACATATACAAACTTCATGCATAGAATCGATTTTCTTCATTTTGTTTCCACAATTCACACAAAAGAAACGTCCTTCTTCACCATTTTCAACCTTGGGCATGTTAACTTTAGCTTTTTTAGAGTTATCTATTTTTTCATCAAAAACCTTTTCGATATGCTTTGAAAAATAACTATCTCCTACTTTACAATATAACTCTCCATTATTAGCTTCCAGTTCTTCTTTGCAATAAGGGCAATACATTACTCAACCTCCCATATTAATAGTTCGTCTTAAAATTACAAAGGTTCATTATCCACAAATTTATTTAATGAACCTTTTATGAAGAATATGTCTTAGTTTTAAGTACCGATTATGCTCATTCGCTAAAGTTGTTTAATTTTGCAATTTTAGGATATTGTGATAGTATTTTTTCGTTTGCAATTTCCATTTGCTTATAATACTCCGCATAAGAGACACTTAATTTTTTCATCGCAGGAATAAATACATCATAATAACCACTTGTATTATTAAACTCTTTAAGCATTGTTTGAATTTTACAAACTGGTGAATTTTTATATTCCTTGGACTGCTTATATACCAAGTATTGCTCTAACACTTCCTTGTTTTCAGACAAGAATTTATCGGGATTTTCAATAGATTGTTTTGTATTCTCTAACATGTCACGAATATTTTCTGTGCTGATATGCTTTGTGCTTTCGATTAAAAATGATTGTAATTCTTCAGAGAAGTTCAAAGATGGTGCATTATCCAAAAATGCTATAATTTCTTCATACGCAGATTGCTGTTCAGTAGTTGTAATTGGTTCATTCAAAAATCGTGCGAAATGCAAGCAAATAAATCGACCATAATATCCTGGAAATGCTTCCAACAACTTTTCGGTTACAGTTGCACTATGTTCAATAGCTTTCAGTTCTGTATTTATTTCAGCATAGCTTTGACCACAACTAAGCTTATCAAGAATAACTTTTTTTGCATGTTGCCTCTGTACATCTAGTTCTTTTTGTACTGATATCTTTTGCAATGTGTTATTTGTTTCATCAGTAAGCACCACCTTAATTTCCTCTGTGCTAAGTCCAAGTTTACGGAAAACAGAAATTCTCTTTAAACGTTCCACATCATTCTCGCTAAAATCTCTATATCCGTTGTCTAAAACAAAGGGGCAAACTAATTTTTGCTCCGTGTAATATTCAATAGCCTTTTTAGTCAAATTTGCAATCTTACTTGCTTCATTAATTAACATATTTATCACCTCAAAAGAATCATAAACTAACACCCAAGGTGATAGTCAATAGGTTTTGCAAAAAAATATAAACTTATAAAAACTTTTGCGACACAATTTATTACTGCTATTCAACAATTTAAGAATATTGTGATGTAATTACCCAGGAACTGCTGGAGTTATAATTTTTAAGTCCGGGTCATTATGGACAAATGTAATGTTTATTGCTCCAAGGATTTCCTTGTGTTTATTTTCATCTTCAATGTTTTCTGGAAAGTTGTCCATTATTTCAATACTTTCCTTAGTTAGGTTGATACCATTATTAAGTAATTTTAAGAGCTTATTTACACCTTGAGCTTCTATTTGGAAGTTAATGCATATAGCTGAATTAGAAAACATGGTATGGTTCATAACCCAGCCTGAACATGAATTTATGCAACTTACTGTATAATCAATTGTTTTATGTCTGTCTTCCTTTGTAATTCCCGCTATTCTTATGTTTTTTTGTAGCAATTCAACCCCCCCTTATTGATAGTCATTTTTTTGATAATTATTTGATATACCCAGCCCACAGTAAATTTAATATACAATATATTTCTAATGCGTTTTATAAGAAAATTACGAATCTACTACATTGAAATATATAATTGCTTCTTTCAAATGGTTATAGTTAAAATCTGGCCAAAAATCATTTGTAAACCATAACTTCGATTTAGCAGACTGCCATAGCAAAAAATTACTTATCCTCATTTCTCCACTTGTTCTAATAACTAAGTCAACATCAGGTAGTCCTAAAGTAAACATATAATTACTAATTAAATCCTCGTTTATTTTATCAACATTAAGATTTCCAACATCTATATCATGTATTATGCTTTTTGCAACATTTATTATTTCTGAACGGCTTCCATAATTTAGTGCAATATTTAACACCATACCTGAGTTATTTTCAGTTGATTTTTCTGTTCTTTTAATTTCATCAATCAATTCAGAGGAAAGATTATCTTTAATACCAATATGTTTTACTCTAATATTTTCTCCAGCTTCATTGCGTAATTTTATAAAGAATTCCACAAAAAGCTTCATTAAAAAATCTACCTCTTCATAAGAACGACTCCAATTCTCAGTTGAAAAGACATAGAAAGTCAATACTTTAACCCCTAATTCAGAACATTCCTTAGTAATATTCTCTATTGGCTTTGTACCAGCTTTATGACCAAATGTACGAGGAAACCCTTTATTTTTAGCCCACCTACCATTTCCATCACAAATTATAGCAATATGCTTCGGTATTTTAATCCTGCCATCATCTAATAAATCCTTAGTTAAACTATTCAATTTTGATAACTTCCTTTCTTTTATAGCTTTTGCTACTGACTTTATATATTATCAAAGTATATTTTATTGACACAATAAATTACGATTCCTAATTAAAGCCTACTGTTATTATACACTATGGGGTGCCATCAAGCTATCAATGTAAAGTTCATTTACCCAGGTATTCCACAGCGGATAATTGTTTCAAATATTTATTGAACAATATTCATTGACGTTTGTTTATTGATGTACTATAATAATATTTGAAAGTGAGATGATAAAATGGCAGCGGGAAAAGTAAGAATATCAAAACTGCCCGAGGAACGAAAGCAAGAGATTATGGATATTGCTATGCGCGTTTTTGGCGAAAAGGGATATGAACAAACCACTATGCGTGATATTGCGGAGGCAGTCGGTATCGTTCCAGGACTTTGCTATCGCTATTTTAAATCAAAAGAAGAGCTCTTTCATACCGCTGTTTCACAATACGCGGCGGAGTATTGTACCCCTATAATTAAGATAATGAGAGAGCAGCATCAAAGTTTTGATGAATTACTGAAGCGCGTGGCTGCTTTATTTATTGAACGTGACGGCAAAGAAAAATACCATTTCTTTTTTCATAAGAAAGAAAACCACGATTTTAATACGCTCATGAGTTATGCTATATGTGAATATATGCAGCCATTTGTGAAGGAACTTCTTGATACATTAAACGAAAGCAAAAAACTTTCAATCCCTGATACAATATCTTTATCGCAATTTATTTTATACGGTCAAATTGCTATTATAAATGATGACCGTCTGTCTGCCGAAGAAAAGGGTGAACGTATCAAGAGCTACATAAAAAAATTAATAAAATAAGCGTTATAATAAATTCTCTCTGCAAGAGGGAATTTATTATAACTTTCGAATGAACAATATTCAATGGAGGCGATTATTATGAAAAAAATGGCTTTGATTACAGGAGCAACCAGTGGCTTGGGACTAAGCTATGCGAGGTATTTTGCGAGCAAAGGGTATGATTTGATTATTACAGGGCGTCGTGAAGAAGTTATCCGAAATAATGCAGATAATCTGAAAAAACAATACAATGTAGATGTTACAGTAATAATTGTAGAATTATCATCAAAGGAAGGCGTGGATTTTTTGATTAACTCTATTAAAAACTGTGAAATTGCAGTTCTTGTGAATAATGCAGGGTTTGGTTTAAAATCGACCTTTGCTGACACCAGCGAGGCAGATATTGAAGGACTTCTTTACCTGCATACCTGTTGTGTTACGAGGCTTACACATTATGTCCTAAAAAACATGGAGATGAGAAATGAGGGAATTATTATAAATATCTCATCAGATGGTGCATTTGCAGTAATGCCGCATAATGTACTATATTCATCTGCAAAGTTATTTATATTGAATTTCACAGAAGGATTGCATATGGAGCTTGTAAAAACAAACATTCATGTTCAGGCAGTGTGCCCAGGCTTTATAGACTCTAATTTTCATGAAAGTGCAGGGATGCACGTGAATAAAAGCAGGAAGGGATTATTTGCTTTCCATAACCCAGATGATATTGTGGTCGATGCAATGAAGGATTTTGAGAAGGGTATTGTTGTGTCCGTTCCAGACGGTGGAGCCAAATTGATTCGATTCATGGTCAAACTAATGCCTAGAAAAATGTTTTATAAGAAAGTCACTACTCTCGCTTCAGCTCTATCAGGCAAGAAATAATCCTGGGCTGATACTTGTTTATGTAAACCAGTTCTTGACAAAACTTTGCATTTAGGACTATAATGCGGCTCTTGAAAAGCGTTTTGATTTTCATAAAATGATTTTTGAATTTGTTACACAATAGATGCTATGAATCATAATATATTATCATGGAGGTGTGAATATGGAAAAAATAGATTATGATGATTTACCTTTAATTGGTAAAGGCGGCCATGGTAAAATTTATAATTTAGGTGATAATCGGTGTATAAAGGTTTGTAAGAAAGCTAAAGATATGCAAAAGGAATATCGGGTGTTACAACTTGCTGAAGGATGTCCACAGTTCCCTGTAGTATATGAATGCAAGGGAAGATATATGATTAGAGAATATATTGATGGGCAAAACATAAAACATTATATTGAAGAAAATGGCTTGAGTGATGATTTAGCAAAAGAATTAACAGAACTTATTTTAACATTCATCAAATTAAAATTTACAAGAATAGATGTAAGAATGCAAGAAGTTTTTGTATTAGGAGATAATAAACTTAAAATTATTGATACTGCGAGGTATTTAGAAAAAAGGGCAACATATCCATTTAAAATGCTCAGAGCACTTGAAAAACTTGAATGCAAAGAGCAGTACATGAATTATTTGAAAGCAAACTATCCAGAATTATATTATAAATGGAACAAAAAAACAAGTAACATTTTATGACACTTGCAAAAGTGTCATAAAATGTTACTTGGAGTGAAAAAATTTAAATTTTTTATCTTTTATAGCGGTTGCAATTTGGAGAATAAAATTAGTGATCCAATAACAACACAGGCTGCCACTCCATATAGAATGCCCGGACTTAAAGAATATATAGCTGCTGCTGCAAGAGGAACAAGAACTCTGTAAACCGACTGCAGACTTTGATTTACACCTTGCAATTTTCCTTGGCAGCTTTCGTCTACTGACTGCGAGAGTCGTCCATTGTAGGACGGATCGAACAAGCCTTCTCCTAGCGTGATACTAATAACCGCAGCAAAAATAAGCGCTGGTGATGAGATACGAATGCTAAGAATTATTAAAGCAAGTCCCAAAGCTACACCGATAAGACCAGCAATGCCAATATTTCGCTCGCTGAACTTTTTAAGAAGACGCGGTAACAACACAGCTCGCGAGATAATATCGCAGGCTCCAATAATAGTAAAAATACCACCGATAAGTGCAGGCCCCCAGGAATAAATATCCTTTAAGAAGATGCTGAAATTGAATTGATAGATTTCGAGGCCTATATAGAAGAATCCTCCTACAACGATAAGTGCTTTGGCATCTTTTATGGTAAAAATGTCTTTGAACTGATCCAGGATATTGAAACTTTTTATCGAGAAATGAGTTGAACGTTTTTCGGGAGGAAGTGATTCCGGCAGAAAGAAAAATGTACAAATAGTGGAGAGGAACATTATACCCGCAGTAACGAAAAAGGGCAGTGTAATTGAAATGGCGCCAAGCGGACCTCCCAGTGCAGGCCCTATCATGCATCCTATTCCCATAGCAGCACCAATATAGCTAAACCATTTTGTGCGCTCCTGGGGCTCTGTGCTATCAGCAATGTAAGCAAACAGCGTACTGATATTGCCTGCTGTTAGTCCATCAATTATCCTGCCCAGAAAGAGCACCCACAGCGCCCCACCAATACCAAACAGAATATATCCTATAACAGATCCAAGTAAACTAATGATTAAAATCTTTTTTCTGCCGTAGCGATCGCTTAATGCCCCAAATATTGGCGCAGCAAAAAAAGTGCAAGCTGCAAAAACTGATGCCAGTGCACTCATTCCTACAACTATTTGTGAAGCGGGCAAGTAGTTGCCAAGCAAAAATGGCAATAACGGGAAAACCACCGTCATACCCATTCCATTCATCAACACAATACCCACAATGAACCATAAAAAATTTTTGCGCATTTAAAATTCCACCTCTCGAAATAAACGATTATGTTTCCTTGGAAACTATAACTAGTTTATCATCTCATTGTTTCCTTGTCAACAATAAAATGGAGTTATATCAAAAGCTGATGTTTCAGCTTTTGATACAACTCCATTATTCAAAATCATTTCGATTTGTTATATCTATACCTTGCTTCTCTATTTCTGAATCCAAATGCTTACTGTAATTTTCCACGAAACTAAGCATCATGTCAAATTGTTCTTCGGTTACCTGATCAAATACGGCTTTATCCCGCTCTTGAAACTCTTTGTGAAGTTCCTCATGGATGTTGTAAATTACTTTCCCTTGGGAAGTCAAGCGAAAATAGATCTCTTTTTTGTTATCCGGCTTCTGATAGCTTTCTATAATGCCTTTTTTTATGAGCTTCTTAGTTAGTTTACTTATAGCGCCCCTAGTCATATAAAATGACTCAGCAAGTTTTGTTACATTGGAATCTATGTTTCTTTCAATAAATTCGATGCAGTGTACTTCAGAAGACTTATAATCTTTAAGACTGGCTTCCATCTTAAACTTATTAAGAAAAACCATCTTGTTGTATACGTCTCTGAAACCCATTATGACCTGCTCTTCTTTGTTCATGGCCTGTCCTCCCACCGTTTAGTATTAATAGTATTATATTAAACTTTTGTTTCTATTGCAACAATGTTTGGTAAATATTTGATATTAACAAGGAGTCGTCTGAAGTGCTAAAATAAGGTATTAGTAAATAGTGTCTCACAATTTAAACATTTTCTGTTTAACCTCCGTTTACAAATGTATTGTAATATAAAAGCTATAAGGGTGGTGTGCTGAATGAATAAGATATTAGTTGTTGATGATGATGAATATATAAGAGAGCTTGTGTGTACCCTGCTACGAAACGAAGGTCATAGCATTATTGAAGCGGCAGACGGGCGTGAAGCACTGGGTAAACTTGGAAAAGAAAAAATAGATTTATGTGTGCTTGATGTTATGATGCCTAATATGGATGGGTTTGAATTTTGTAAAACAGCCCGTAAATATTATGCGAATTTACCTATATTAATGTTAACTGCAAAAAATGACCTGAGCCAAAAGATAAAAGGTTTTGATCTGGGTTGCGATGACTATCTGACAAAGCCGTTTGAGGGAGCAGAGCTAATTGTTCGGGTTAGAGCATTATTAAAACGGTATAATATCGATACATCGGAAGAAATCACAATCGGCAAGGTGACCATGAACAAAAGCAGTTATAATGTATCTGTAAACGATGATAAATTCGACATTCCCATGAAAGAGTTCGAACTTTTATATAAGCTTGGAAACAGCCCAGGGAAAACTCTGACCCGGGATTATCTGCTTGAGGATATCTGGGGCTATGATTTTGAGGGCAACGAACGAACTCTGGATGTTCATGTCAACCGGATTCGTGAGCGGTTCCCAGCGGATGAATATGGCTTTAAAATAACAACCGTTCGCGGCTTGGGATATCGGCTGGAGGTCTTATCATGAAAAAAACCAAAAATAAACGTTTTATTATAAATATTATACTTATGATACTCTCATTTTTGGGCTGCACTAGCTTAAGCTACGTGCTGTCTGCGCTCTTATTTCGATTGACCGGCAATCCTAAGGGAATAATCGCTTATCTCATTTCAACTATTATTGGGATTTTGCTTTTCATGGCCGTTGTAAGGTTGGTATCGGAAATTTTGAACCGAACAAAATACTGGCAGAAACACAACCTAATGCGACACGAATTTTTAAAGAGCACATTAGAAGCACTGAACAAAATCTCACGAGGTGATTTTAACATATCTATTGACATTAATGAATATGACCCGTTTTCCGAAGTGGCGGAAAGCGTTAACAAAATGGCACGGGAATTATCAAGCATGGAATCTCGGCGGCAAGATTTTATATCAAATGTATCACATGAAATTCAATCACCGCTCACTTCAATTAGTGGATTTGCTGAACTGCTAAAATCCGAGTCCTTGACAAAAAAGCAGCGTGAGCATTATCTTGAAATTATAGAGACCGAAAGCAAACGATTGTCAAAGCTCTCCGACAATCTGCTAAAGCTGTCTACGCTGGAATCTGAAAATGTGCCGCTCTCGTTTAGCGATTTCCGTTTGGATAAACAGATAGAACATGCCATTCTTATGCTTGAACCCCAGTGGATAGCAAAAAACCTGGATATTGATGCAGAATTTGAAAAAATAAGCATACATGCAGATGAAGAGCTGCTGGATCAGGTATGGATTAATCTGATTCACAATGCGGTGAAATTTACTCCGGAAAATGGTTTAATTAAAATAAAGATTTATCAAAATGACTGTCAAATCGTGTGTAATATTATAGACAACGGTGTAGGTATTTCAAAAGAAGACCAGATTCATATATTTGAGCGGTTTTTTAAGGTGGATAAGTCTCGTGACCGTTCGCTTGGCGGCAATGGACTCGGATTGTCACTCTGTAAAAAGATTATTGAGCTTCACAGCGGTCAGATTACCATGGAGAGCGAACTTGGAAAGGGGACGAAATTTATCGTAACCCTGCCAAAATAAATCTTTGAGTTTACATTCCGTTTAACTTCCATTTAACCTCCGTTTACTTTGCAGCCATATAATAAGTCTGTAAAGTAAATGAAGGTTATTTTTTTAGGAGGTTCTATAATGAATATGATCGAAGTCAAATCACTTGTTAAAAAATACGATAAAGCCAAAGAGCCATCGGTTAAAGGCATTGATTTCACAGTGAAAGAAGGAGAGTTCTTTGCATTTTTAGGTCCAAACGGCGCAGGAAAAACCACAACTATATCTGTTTTAACAACTACTCTTTCTAAAACATCTGGAGAGGTTAAGATTGCAGGTTACGATGTGGAAAAAGAAGCAAAATGCGTTCGTGAAAATGTAGGCATCATTTTTCAACAGCCTAGCCTTGACCCACAACTCTCTGCAGAAGAAAATATCAGATTCCATACCTGTTTATATGGAATGTACAGTTATCGTCCCACATTTAAGCTAATGCCTGCCGAGTACAGAAAGCGTGTATTGGATTTAGCGGAAATCGTTGGAATACAGGATGCGTTATTTAAACCAATAAAAAAGCTCTCGGGCGGAATGCAGCGCAAACTGGAAATCATACGCAGTTTGATTCATACTCCGTCAGTGCTCTTTTTAGATGAACCGACTCAAGGACTGGATGCAGTCAGCCGCCGCAATTTATGGGAATATATTGACAGCGTTCGAAAGCAGTATGGCACTACAGTATTTTTGACCACGCATTACATCGATGAGGCGGAAAAAGTTGATAAGGTTTGCATTATTAATAATGGAGAAATTGCTATTACCGGCTCGCCTGAAGAGATGAAGCAAAACCTATTAAATCAAAAGCTTATTCTTGATGCCGATGATCGAAACAATCTTGATCGCGAACTCTCTGCAATGTCGCTTGATTATAAGATTGGAAATCATATTATAGTACCATATCAAGGTATATCAGCACAGGAAATTATAGCGAAGCTTAAAACACGTCTCAGTGTTCTCAAAATAGAAGAACCATCACTTGAGGATGCATATATAGAATATCTTAAAACAGGAGGACAAATAGCATGAGTGAACTTGTTTTAACCAGGAGAAAAAAATCAAAATTATCGCGGGAAATAAATGTAGTCGTAACTATCATGGCAAGAGATATCACGCTTTTTTTCAAGTCGCCTGCAACAATTATTATGAGTCTTGTGATGCCAATCGTTATGATGGGGATGTTGGGTGGGAGTTTAGCTCAGAACATGGCAGGTGGACTTGGATTTAATTATAAGCAGTTTATGCTGATTGGTATGCTTGTCAACATGTTGTTCATGACGACAACGATGGGTATGTCCTCTCTTGTGGAAGACCATACCACAGATTTTACACAGGAGATGATGATTTCTCCAGTTTCACGTTACAGCATCATTATAGGTAAGATACTCGGTTCTTCTTTTGGGGCAATTATAGGAATGTTTGGCACCGTTATTGTGGGACTATGTATGGGCATTACATTAAGCGTAAGTCAACTGCTGCTCATTATAGCATTGTCGCCTCTCATGTGTCTGTCGGCAGGTTCACTTGCAACAATCATTATCGGAGTTATCAAAAATAATAAAACAGCCAATATTGCTGTGTCTTTAATCACCATGCCGCAAATGTTTTTATGCGGGGCTATCATTCCAATTGGCAATTCACATGGCGTATTGTATGTAATCAGCAGAATGATGCCCATGACCTATTGCCTTGATCTTGTGCGTTCGGTGGTATATGCTGGAACACCGCAGTATAACAGTGTTGTTCTTAATAATCCTTTGGTAAATTTAATTGTTATCATTACATTGACTGTTATTTGCCTTGTAATCGGAACCTTCTTCTTTTCTAAAAGTGAGAAAAACAGATAGCATAAGGCAGGCTGATAACTTATCCATAAATATGAATAAGAGAAATATGAATAAAGGGAATCGTAAATTCAACGGTTCCCTTTAATCTATTATAGTATGAGTGTTTTTTGAATGAGTCTTTTGCCTAAATCATAGGCTTTTTCACAGTCCAGCGGAAACTGCTCTTTCAGAACCCTTGCCTTTTCTTCTCCATCAAATCGATTATTGACATACTTGGTGTAATCCGGAAATTGATATGTATCGTAAACACCAAGTGTTTCACAAGAACCATAAAATTTTACCAAATAATCTTCCACGAATTTGAGAATGCGTGGGTATCCCAATTCAACATATCTTTCTTCAGTTTCATTCATGGTATAAATATAGCCAACAGCGATTTCTTTTTTTGCTAAGGTTCTGATATCTGTGGTATATGTATGAACAGGGAAAAGTAGTCTTTCCAAAAATGAACGCATGCTGCCAGTGACCTCATCGAAATAAATAGGTGAACCAAGTATGAGAGCATCCGCATCTTGTATTTCTTCTAATAATGGCGAAAGTTCATCTCTGTATGCACATTTACCGTAGCTTTTTCCACCCTTTAACTTACATGAAAAGCAGCTAATACAGCCTTTAAAGGTAAGGTCATATAGTTGAACAAGTTTTGTTTCGGCTCCTTGTGAAGCCGCACCATCCAATGCCTTGGAAAGAAGAGTTGCGGTATTTCCTTTTTTTCTTGGACTACCATTAATCGCTATTATTTTCATTGATTTCCTCCTTAAATTAATAAATTTAAATAACTCATCACTTTTTTTCTATATCTGCTATAATTTTAGCATAGAAAAATGGATTTAAAAAACTGAAAATAGTGGTTGATATAATCAATACAATCACTTTGCATCGAATTGGTTCCAAAATTAAATTCTATAACTCTGTTGATATTTATATGGAATATGGACCAATTGTTAAGGCTGCAATTTTAAGAGAAAATAAAGTATGTAGCCGCGACATTATGGAGCTTATGGATATTAATGTTACCATTGCATCTAGAATGATTAAACCGAAGCTCCCAGATTACCCTCCTATAGAACTTTTTTTTACCTCAAATGATAATTTAGATTTGGGAATAGAAGAGCATGCAATGGAGAATATGAAGGTTAGGGTTTATAATGCAGAAAGGACTGTATGTGATTTTTTTAAATATTCCTCAAGAGTTGGAAATGATGTGGCATTGGAAGTTATAAAAAATTACATGCTTAGGAAGAATATAAATTTGCAGCTCCTTTTTGAATATGCAACAAAACTTAGAGTTAAAAAATATATTAAACCATATGCGGAGGTGCTTTTGTAATGAACTCTGATAGTATAAAGGCTAAATTAAGGAATATAGAAGTAAAAGAGGGAAAACAGTTTGACTATCTTCAGTACTTTTAACCACAGGAGAACACCAATGCAATTAATTCCCACAGTATTTACAAATGAGTTTAGAGAATCTAAGGAAAAGAAACAGTGCAGTAATAACAACTCTAAATGATTATAACATAATCAAATAGTATACTTTCTAATTATATTAAAATCCAATAGTTGCTAAAATAAAACCTGCTTATGATACACTATAAAGTAGAAATGATTAAATTGTTGAAGCATGTAAAAAAATGCAGGAATTAAGAATAAGGATAGGGGAGATTAATATGATTAAAAAAGGAATTTGCTTAGTTATGTCCATACTATTATGTGCAGTTGTATTGGTTGGTTGTGGAAGTAAGACGGCTACTTCTGAAGCATCAAAAACAATTGTAGTAACTGACCAAGCAGGGCGTGAGGTTACAATAAAGAGCCCTGTAAAGCGTATTGTAAGTGGGTACTATATTTCTACATCAGCATGTCTTGCCCTGCAGCTTAAAGATAAGATTGTGGGCACAGAAGATAGGGGAAAACGCCCATTTTACAAATTATTTGATTCTAATTTTAATGCATTACCTAATGTAGGAAGTGCAAAAGCTTTTGATTTAGAAGGTTGTACTGCGTTAAAACCTGATCTTGTAATATTACCTACAAAGTTAAAGGATTCGGCAGAAAGTATGTCGAAATTAGGCATCCCTGTGATATTGGTAAATCCAGAAAACAAAGAAAAACTTATAGAATGCTTGAATCTAATTGCAAAAGCTACCAGTACTGAGAAAACGGCACAAAAGCTAATCACTTATTATGAAGATGCTTCAGCCAAAATGGAGAATTTGACAAAAGGCCTAAAAGGTAATGAAAAACCAGTAGTATACATGGGTGGTACAGATTCTTACTTGACAACAGCTCCTGCAAATATGTATCAAGCTACACTAATTAGTTTAGCAGGTGGTACAAATGCAGCTGATTCATTAAAGGGTAATTCATGGACAAAGGTATCTTATGAGCAGATTCTTGCGATGAATCCTGATGTGATTATTATTCCATCAGAAGCAAATTACACTGCCAAGGATGTATTAGGTGATCCACAATTATCAAAAGTAACTGCAGTAAAGAATGCTGCGGTATATCATATGCCTTCTGCTTTTGGGGCATGGGATTCACCAGTTCCTTCCTGTATATTAGGAAGCAAGTGGCTTTTATCTACCCTGCATAAGGATTTATATAGCTTCGATAATATGAAAGCAGATGCTTCTGAATTTTATAAACAATTCTATGGTATAACTATTGATGAAAAATTAATTACCAAGTAATGGGGTTTCATATGAATAGTAAAGAAAATAAAAAAATGAAAATCGCATTTATTTTGATAGCAATTTCCATTTTTGTTTCTTTTGTAATTTCTATTTGCGTGGGAAAATATCCCATAACCTTACATGATATAAAAGATTTGATGCTTGGAAACTCAATCAATGAAATGAGCCGCAAAGTGTTTTTTGCTTTGCGGCTTCCTCGAGTTATTATGACTTTGATTGCAGGCTTTGGCTTGGGATTGGCTGGGAGTGTTTATCAGACAATTTTCCGTAATCCATTAGCATCGCCGGATATAATTGGTGTGGCAAGTGGTGCAAATCTTGGAGCGGCGGTAGCAATAATTTGTCTGGGAAATCAGATTAATTTAGTGGCAGGCAGTGCATTTATTGGTGGACTTATGGCGGTATATGCGGTAACGTTACTGGTACATGTCACCCAAAACAACAGTACAGCAACCTATGTTTTGGCTGGTATTGTTATATCCTCACTTTCACAGTCAATTATCATGGTGTTGAAGTTTTTTGCTGATCCTGAAAGTGAATTGGCTGCAATAGAATTTTGGTCTATGGGCAGTTTTGGAAGTGTTACTGATACAAAATTGCAGGTAGTACTTCCAATTATTCTTTTAGGCATTATAGTAGTTATTTTGTTTAGGCGTCAGATTTCACTTCTTGCATTAAATGAGGATGAAAGCAGGATGCTGGGGGTGCGTGTTACATTAATTAGAATTATTGTATTATCTTTTACAACTTTGGTGGTAGCATGTATTGTTTCTGTAACGGGACTTATTGCCTTTATTGGGCTAATTGCTCCTCATATAGGCAAATTAATTTTACAAAGGCAAAATTTTGCTACATGTATTTTCAGTGCTTTTGTAGGGAGTCTTATTATGATATTAGCCGATTGCTTAGCTCGTACTTTATATAGCACCGAATTACCAATAAGTATTCTTACAACATTTCTTGGGGTTCCATTTCTTATTTATTTTATGAATCACAAAAAGGAGGAGCGTATATGAGCCAGCTATTAGATATAGATCATATAAGGGTATCCTACGGGGAAAAAAATATTATATCTGATATAAATTTCTCCGTAGAGGGTGGCGAGTTTTGTGCCCTTCTTGGACTTAATGGCTCAGGCAAAACTACCCTTCTTCGTGCAGTGTGTGGATTGCTTAAGGAGGAGAAAGGAAGGATTACGGTTGCCGGGAAGTGCTTGAGTCCAATGAATGAATACCAAAGAGCAAAACTTTTGTCGTATATTCCTCAGCGCAGCAGTGATATGAATGGAGTTACAGTTTTAGATGTAGTTTTAATGGGATTAAATCCTCATCTAAGACTTTTGGAAACTCCAAGCCAGAAGCAGAGAGAACAGGCAGTTAGGCTGTTAGATAGAGCCGGGCTATCAGGATATGAGAATCATGACTTTGATAAAATCAGTGGAGGACAAAAGCAGCTAGCAATTTTTGCAAGAGCATTGCTTCAGGATGCACCGGTTATGTTGATGGACGAGCCCGATAGTGCTTTAGATTTTGTCAATCGGAACATAGTGCTTAGCAGAATTAAGAATGCTGTTCATGAGAAGAAGAAGGCCGGACTTATCACCCTTCATGAGCCTAACTTTGCATTAGCATACTGTGACCGACTGCTGCTTATGAAAAGCGGAACCATTGTAGGAGATATAAAGCTTAAAGATGCATCCAATGAGGAAATAAAACAAGGACTCTCTCTTATTTATGGAAATGTAGATTTATTAGAACATAAGGGGAAGCGCTTAATTGTTGCCTGTTAGGATGAGACAAACTTAAAAAGGGGTGATTTAAATAAGTAAGATTATATATATAAATCTAACAGAGGAAACAGTAAGATATGAAGAATTTAATATAAAGGAAACTATGGAATACGGCAGGGGACTTGCATCTTTTTTGATTGAAAAAAATGTACCAGCCAGCACAGATAGATATGATAGCAGCAATGCAGTAGTTTTAGTCCCAGGATTGTGTTCAGGTACATTGGTGCCAAGCACTGGAAGAATAACTATTGCATCTAAAAAAGGCAAAAGCAAAGGAATACAATTTGCAGATCTTGCAGGTTCATTTTCTCAAAAGTTAGCATCACTAAATATAACCGCAGTTGTAATAAAAGGCAAAAGTAGTTCTGAAAATCCTGTAACCGTAGTGTTTTCAGAGTGCGGTACTCATATTGAAAAAGATATGAATTTAAAAGGAGAGGTTGTATCCAATACCATTAATGAAATAAGGAAAAAATTCAGCATGGATGCTGCCATAATAGGCATTGGTCCTACTGGAGAGCATCTTCTTCCTTTATCATCGCTTTTCAGCACTTATCCTGAGGGAAAGGTTCCGGAATATCACTGCACAAGAGGCGGTATGGGAGATATCTTCGGCTCAAAGGGCATTAAGGCCCTTGTTGTGAACAGTAAAGGCTATTTCAATGCTGAGGTATGGGATAAAGAAGGAATAAGTAAAAATGCAAAAAAACTAGGTAAAATTATAGTAAGTCATCCTATTTGCGGAGGTGCGCTTCCAGGATACGGTTCCATTACTCTTATGAAAATGCTGAAGCAGGGAAGAAAAATAGATATACCTAAGAAAAGCAATACTTCAAAAAATACAAAGAAAGATTCCCAATTATGCAATATCAATAGGACATGTTCTCCAATTTGTGTAATAGGCTGCTTAAACAGACATTTAAAGGAAGGGGACAGCACGTATTCATCTCCTGCGGAAAGTGAGGTTTATGCAGCACTAAAGGAAGCTCTTGATATTGACGATAAAGCTTTTGCAAGCACTCTAAATAAGGAGGCTTTTGAAATAGGCCTTGATTCAGTGGAGCTGGTATTTAGCATAGCGCTTTATTATAAAGCTATCGACAGGATTGCTGAAAAAGAAGGAATAATTGAAATTTTAGATGAGATAAGAAAATTATCAATAATAGGAAGACTTATTGGCAGTAAGACTCAGGGAATATATTCTTTTTACAGCGATAAAACTAATTTAAAGCCTTTGGTAACTAAACCATCGGTTAATGAAGAAAGTAAGTTTAATATTTTAATAAAATCCAAGCCTGAATATCTAAGCCATATATCTGATTTGGATTATTTGTATGCGATGATGACTACTCTTGGAAATTTTGGAATATGCTTGTTTTCTGCTTTTGCACTAATTGAAAATGAGGATATCCTGTACACTCTTTCAAATATTTTTTACAGCAAAACAGGAATTAAAACAGAGCCTTCTAAAATAATACAATATAGTTTGGCTTGTATGGAAAGAGAATCAACATTTGAAACAAATTCAAAGCTTGGCAGTGTTCAGAAAACCATACCTGAGTTTGTGAAGGTCCTTTACAGATACTTTGACAGGAACATTCAGTAGATGAAATCTGAATTCAATGCACAGTATTATCACTTAATTGATAAATACCATATTTTTTGCTCCGACTCTAATAAGTATTACTCCCAGCAGTAATACTTATTTTTTATATTTATAACTTATAAGTTTAAACTGGCTAAGCACATCATTTCTAAAACTTATTTGTTCCTCCTGGCTCATTTTATTAAAATCAATTTGGAGAAAATTTTGTATAATCTGTTGATTAAGGAAAAAACTTAAGGCTTCCTCGGGAGTTTTAAATGTATTGCAGGAGCTGGTCTCCTTAAGGATATCTCCATTATCTTTAACATAGTCATAGATATGGTTCAATTTTACATCAGGATCATTTTTTATATATTTCCTTATCTCATCCACTTCTGTGTCCAGAGTGTCAGCTAACTGCAATTTTATAAATTTATCTATGTGGTTATCTAAATTCTCTTCTGGGACAAAGAAACTTATGGAGACTTCACAGGCTGCTGCTATTTCATTTAGAAGTACAAAACTTGGGTAAGTTCTCCCAGATTCAATATCTCCTATATAACTTTGAGACTTATTTATATCACAAGCTAACATTTTCTGAGTATATAGCTTATTATTTTTTTCAGATTTTAATTTCCTAGCCTTTTTAACTAATTGTCCCAATTCTTTTTTACTTAAAACCAAATTATTCCTCTCCTTGCATAATTATTCTTTTATATTATAACGTTAATAACGTTATTGTGTCAATATGCAAGCGTAAAATGCGATAGAAGAAGCAAAACCCAATTAAATGTCAAAAATGAAATAATTTATCATATATGTATATTTGAACAAGCAATTAAAAGATGATATTATTAAGTTAACGTAAATAACGTTTACAAATCAACAGGGGGGATTAATGATGGGAATAGACAAATTAATACATAATTTAACCTTGAAAAAAAATGAAGCTTTTAAGGAGGGCTAATAATTGGACTCAGGAAGATGCTGTGAAAAGATGTAATACTAATCAGAAGATGTATTGGAATTGGGAGAATGGTGTTAGAGAATTTACTATTGATGAGGCTAAGAAGATTGCTCTTATTTTTAATACCACTGTGTAAGAAATATTTCAGACAACTTTGAGGGAAAGGATGTTTCGAATGATAGAAAAAGAATTGGAGAACTTGCCAACATTATTAACAGTGAAAGAAATGGCCATGGTTTTAAGGCTGCGGAGGAATGCAGTCTATGAACTTATATATAATAATAGTTTCCCTGTATTAAGATTTGGACCAAATAAAATCAGGATACCTAAATTTGAACTTATAAAATGGATTAAAAACAATGAAATAAAACATGAATAAGATGATTTATAATTATTGATATTTTATAGGTATTAGGCTTAAGGAGGCATTATCATGGCTAAGTATAGGCAGCTTTATACAGAGTTTTGGAATGATGGATTTGTTCTGGATCTAACACCAGAGGAGAAGTATTTTTATATATATCTAATTACCAACTGTAACACAACTCAATGCGGTATTTACGAACTACCAAAGAGAATTATAGAAACCCAAACGGGATATAATAGAGAAACTGTGGACAAGCTACTTAAAAGATTTCAAGAGTACAATAAGATAA
>Ga0268357_101003_pt1 | contig 24259 bp, 15 predicted proteins | sample BioMet10_FD_192466 | JGI IMG/M metagenome (GOLD analysis project Ga0268357, IMG submission 192466) | Sewage microbial communities from Oakland, California, United States - Biofuel 10 (Illumina Assembly) | ecosystem: Engineered > Wastewater > Sewage > Unclassified | place: USA: California... | reverse complement strand
AATATCCTCTGGCTCGAACACTGTGATCTCAAGCTCCGGCGCTTCGTATTCCTTTTTCATTTCGGTTTCCTCCTTTCCTATGGCAGAATTTTTATGGCAGCTTATCGGCGGTTACTGTTACTGTCTGCGTGTATTGCGTTACCGTTGCTACGGTGGAGAAGGCTCTTACATAGAGCGGCTTCGCTGCATCCTCCGCCGGGATATCGTTAACGGTGCAGGCAATTAGATAGGTTCCCCCCAGCTCTTTGGCAGTGACCGTCTTACCAGATGCCAGAATGGAGGTATAAACGGTGGTGGTTGCCTTTACCGTGCTGTCTTCCAATGTTGGCTCGGTCTTGGATTTTGAGAAAACAAAACCAACCTTATCGGCGCTCAGCGTATTGGTCACCGCGATAAAACGGATGTCATAGGTTCCATTTTCATTGCCGTGCTTCTGTGCCCCGCAATAGGTCACAAGGCAGCCCTCAGGTTCTGCATCTGTCTTTGGGAACACCACTGTAATCACACCGGAATTGATGTCATTACTTACCGAGGCTGCTCCGGACACTTTGAAGAAATCCTTTGCCACACCTGTTAATGTATATCCTGTCTTTGGCGTCAGGGTGATGGTTGCGGTGTAAGTCGTGCTTGCCGCAAAGGTGCTGTCATTCGGTGTCCATGAAACAGTTCCCGTATATTGGTCGGTTCCTGTGATGGAGGTAACCGGAGTTGCGCCACTTGTTGGGGCAGTCACACCTGCAATATCAGCGAGATTGATTGCTATAACAGCATCAACCTTCACGCTAGTCACCACCGAGGTGTTGGTTCCGAAATTTAAAGTGAAATAATAAGTGCCCGCAGCCACTGTAGTGCTCGCTGTCACCGTCACGGTGGAGGCGTTTGTCGAAACAGCAGTCGCCGCAGCGGAAAGCCCCGTCGGTGTGTCAGTCAATGCGTTGCCGCTTGCGTCGCACCAGTTCACGGTTGGGGCGGTGCCGTCGTTAACGTTCGAGGTGGTGGCGGCAAAGGTGGCGCTGCCCGCCGTCCCCGCCGTGAGGGTGCCGGTCTGGCTGCCAACGGTAATGCCCTGCGTGGCGTTGCCGATTTTGAATACCATGTAGGGGTTGGTGGGGTTGGTTAGGTTAGATCCATAATAACACACCTGCAAATTTCCTGCCGTGTCAAAGCTAGGATTAATAGTAACAATACTTGAAGAACTGTCATAACCATACAAGGCAAAAACGCTGGGCATAGGGACAGAATAGATATACCCCGCTTTCATTGCCGTACCCCAATATGTTCCGCCGTTAACAGGTATCATACGGATCATAAGTTCTTTGGGAAAAGCATTCGGGAGGCTATTAACGAAATACAGATTGCCGTCTTTATCACAGGTCATGGTCATACCAATACCAATGGTTTCAGCTACTGCTTCGGTTGCAGGCCCCTCTTCTCCATCAAATCGGTCTGACCGTATATGGTTATATATAGCGTCTGTTAGAAAATAATGACCTGGCAATATTGCTCCATACACATGATAAACATGCTCGGCTACCATAGGCTGACCAAAATAGGTGCCGCTGACAGCGGGAACCATGTAACCTGCACACTGATCAGCATAAAAAAGATTTCCCAATGAATCCACAGCCAAGGCCTTAACAAGAAGGGGCGCCTCTGTTGCCAAACCGCTCCAGTAGCTTTCCGGTGTCGATATCTGAGTATCACTATCACCTACAGTTCCGTTGCCTGCAATGATATACCCGTAACCCACTTGCATATTTTGCCCGAAATAAGTGCCGGCCTTATTTGGAATCATCATGATATATTTACCAGAATTAATACATATATAAATATTCAGTTTTTCATCCACTGTCGCGGTTGATACATCACAACCCATCGTTGTGTCGTTTGCCCCGTTTGTGATGCTGCCTCCGGCAATCGTGTATATCGTCCCAGCCGTCATATTCTGCCCGAAATAGGTGCCGCTATTTATCGGCACCATATATAAGTAATAACTTTTACGAAAATAAACGTTGCCCGTATCATCAGTAAATATTTGGCTGGCAATGCCTGTTGTCGCAGTGATTTTAGTCCATGTTCCTGCGGTCAACTGTTGCCCGAAATAAGTGCCGCTTTTTGCGGGTTTCATGTAAAGACCATAAGATTGAGATTCGTAGCAAAAAATATTTCCAAATTTATCGGCGCAGCGTACACTACCCAGCCGCGTTTCAACAGTCGCGGTAGTCGGCACCCATCGGGCGTAGAGGGTGGTGTTCGCGGCGGGCATCACGTAGGTGCCGCCTACCGATTCGCTGCCGTCCTTTTCCGTACTCCACCCGGCGAAGGAATAACCGTCGCGGTAAATCGTGGAGTTAAAGCTCGGAACCTCCTCAAACACCTTTGTCCCGGCGTAGTAGCCGACGCTTGGCGGCGCTCCCGTTCCGCCGTTCGCGTCGTAGCTCAGCGTGTATTCCGGCAAATTCACTTGCTGGTGGGCGTCCACGATCTTGCCCCCCGCGGCGTCAAGGATGTAGATATGCTGCACATCGCCGACCTTACGGGCGCAGATGGAGTCAGCGGAGCTGAACATGCTAATGTCGACGGTGTCGTTTACGATGCTGTCGACATAGCCCTGCACCGTGGAGCGCCCCCATTGGGTGCCGCTTTCAGCCGCTATCTCGCGCACCACATGATCCTCGATGTCCGACACATAGACATTCCCCTGCTCGTCCACGGCAATGCCATAGAGCGTTTGAAATCTTGCCGACAGCGCGTTTGCGCCGTCCCCTGTGTAGCTATATTTATTACTATCGTCTCCACCAATTTTGCAAGGCGTGTTGGCGGTCATCGCAATCCCGAAATAGGTGCCGTCCTTCGCCGGAATCATCCAGACGCTTCCTTGATCTCCCATATAGGTGGAAGTGCCTGTCACATAATAAATATTTCCCAAAGCATCCACTGTACTTGCCTGTGGCGAACCGCCATTTACTCCAGCAATCCCATAAGCCTTGCCCGTAACCATGCTTTTCCCATAGTAGGCGCCGCTTTTGCAGGGATACACAATCATATTGCTGTTGAGCGGACTGTTATTTTCGGTAGTCCAGTTGTATCCGCCGATAAGCAGATTTCCGCTATTATCAATCGTCATACTCATTGGTTGAAACGTGCCGGAAAAAGAATATGAGTCAGACAGGAGGTCAACTGTCTGCCCCTTGGTCAGCTGCATTCCAAAATAGATGCCGCTTTTTTTCACCATCATGCTGTATACACCGTAGGAGTCAAAATACAGGTTGCCCTCGCTGTCTGTTGTGATACGTTTGGTATAACCTCCCTGATCACAGACCGGAGGTGTGTAGACCACATAGGTTTGCCCTTTTTTCATGTCAATGCCCCATTGTGTGCCGTCTTCGCCCGCAATTTCAAGAATACGGTAGTTCGCAAGGTCGGTTATGTAGGCGTTTCCGTCAGCGTCCATGGTCATGTTTGGCTCGTAGCAGTCGTACCCGTTCTCCACGCTGGTCCGATCAAATTCATATTTATGAATGGAAGGATCGAGGTTTTCCCCGATGGTTACGGCAACTACATCGCTGGTGCCGCCCTCATAATTCAGCGTGAGGTTCGCGATACCGGGATAATCTTTGCCACTCCTCGGAAATGTATTGTCGAACGTTACGGTACCGTTGCCCACCGTATACGTGGTGTTACTCACCTCCACGGCAGCTTTCGTTTTTGTTACTCTTGGTCCCGGTCCTGACATCGCCACCTTAATATACTGAAAGTTCACGCTGGACAGGGTTTTGCCGCTTGTTAGCGGCAGCGTCAGATTACCTGTGTATCCGCTTCCTTCTGTAGGCAGCGTGGCGCTGTGGGGGACCCAAATGGTTCCCGCCGCCGCATTATAATTGTAGTTCGGCTCCACTGTCAGGGCGACGGTATCGGTGTCGCTGCCGTCAAACGCGTAGGTGAGGGTGTAGACGCCGCTTGAGAGCGTAGCGAGATAAGCCTGCGAAATCGTGATGGCCATGCCGTCGTCGGAGGCGTTGCAGCTGTAATTCGCAGAGGGGATGCTTGTTACAACGTTGGTGTTGTCGGTCATCGAAATGCCAGTAAGCTTGCTGCCCGACTTTGCCGAATAGACGGTCAGGTCACGGTGATAAAGACCCGGGTCGTTGCCCTTGTCGGTAAAATAATAGGCCGTGGTGTCGTAAATGGCGTCTTTTGCCGTGGTGAAATAGTGGGTGGCATCGTCCGCCATTGGATTGCCCGCCGCGTCCTTGAAACCGGAGACGGTGGCGGTGTATTTAATGTTGTAGCTCAAACCGATGTATGCGATGGTATAGACCTTACCGTCACTCGACCATGAGCCGTGCGCCGTGTCAAGCGTGCCGCCGCCGTTATCGAGCGACACGGTGCCCGCCGCCTGGGTGTTCATCGCCTCGCTGAAGGTAATCTCCATACTGCCGTCCACATGCGCACCGATGGAGTATGGAATACGTTCAGAGCACGCATATTCGGAGGCGTTGTTTGGTGAAACGTCTGTAATCGTAGGGGCGGTGGCGTCCCCGGTTCCCTCCGCCCGCACCTGAGTCGTGATGGTCGGCAGCAGTGCGAGTACCATTAGGGCGCTCAGCAGCAGGCTGCGTAATTGTTTTCCTTTTTTCTTCATGTAAGTTTCCTCCCTATATACCTTGGCTCATTTTGGCAGCAAAAATGTGCCCTCAGGCAAACTAATTTGCAGATTATAAAGCTACACCTTACATTATAAAGGACATTCTTCCATTGCGGTATTGGCCGAGGTACAGGCAAAAGTACAAATTTTAAAAAAAAATTACTCCCGCCCCGGAAAGACGGAAGTAATTTTTGAATTTTATATCAATCAGGTTATTGAAGCAGCTCCAGCGCGATTGCCCGGGCTACGGCTTCATTGCGGTTTTTTACCCCAAGCTTATCGAAAATATGGGAGTTATGCTGTTTGATTGAGCTGAGGGAAAGCCGCAGTTCCTCCGCAATGGCAGCGTTCTCCATGCTCTGGGCCATAAGCCTTAGTATTTGAAGCTCCCGAGTGCTTAAAAGGCTCGCAGTAAACGCGCTGGAAGTCACAGTGCCCTGTTCCTCGGTGGACTGCATCGTGCGCAGGTACTCATTGGTCATGCGGAACAGCTTTTTCACGTATGGCGCGTGCTGCAATGCTTCATCACTGCGGCTCATCACCTGATATCGAGATAAAAGCTCCGCCATGGGCTCACCCTCGTCCACAAAGGTTCGCACATAACCCTCCGCAGCGCCGATGACAAGGGCCTCTTCCAAAACCTTCGCGCCCTTTGTATAGTCCCCGGTTCTGGCGTGGCAGATGGCGACGAGGCACAAAAGCTCCATCCGGCTGTGCAGACGGTTCTCCTGGCGTGCAAAGTCCTCCAGCCGCTTCAAAAGAATCAAGGCGTCTTCAAACCTCTTTTTCTGCATCAGTAACCGCGCAAAAACGGAGTATTCCGCCTCCCGGCTTGCGGAAAGCGGGTCGTAGATGCTTAGGTGCCCCATATCCAGCAGAGAGAGCGTCTTTTCCGCGTCACCCGCCCGCAGGTGTAGCTCCGCCGCAAAGATGTCCAGATGGTACTGCCAGACGCTGCCCGGCTTGTCCCCAAGGATCCTTTTCGCCTCCGCAACCGCCAAAAGCGCACCCGCGCGGTCGCCCCTTGCCTGTCTGCCCTTTGCCTTTACAATAAAGCAGGGGACGATAACGCCGGGGAAGCCGATGCCGATAATTGTTTTCATGTGCTCAGTCAAAATTTCGTCCAGCTCGTTTAAGGCATTGCGTTCATATAAAAATTCTGCCCCGGCCACGGTAAAATAGGCGGCATAATTTCCAAGCAAACCGTCAAGGACATCTAAAGCGGACATGCATTGCTCCACCAGGCTCAGTCTGCCGCGAAGACCATAAGCCGTTTTCAGCATACTCGGCTCCCCCCAGTTCATTTCACCGATGACCACCGGCGTGTTCAGCTTCATTGTGCTAAGAAAGCGCATCCTATCCAGCACCCGCGCCGAATCAAGCCGATAAAAGGCAGTGTTTGCCTCGGCAAACAAAACGTGCGCCTCCAAATAGTCACGTTCTTCCTTTTCAAGATGGGCTTTGTTGCGCTCAAAGCAGGCACGCGCCTTTTCCGTCCAGACCTCGGCCTGTTCCACCTTGTTTTCCATAGACAGAATCCACGAATAGGCGGTGAAGGTCGTGTTGTTGTCTTCATACACAGTCTCGGGTATGGTGTCGATCCACTGCTTCCACAGCAGGAATTCGTTGTCTCGGGTCATGTCGAACCACCGCTCCATAACCATCGGCAGAGCCCGTTCATACTCTCTGGCCTCAATGAGCCAGTGTATGCCGTCGGCAGTCTGTCCGTGGGCCAGATACCATTCTCCTGCGCGGCGGTAATAAGGACGCCGGACTTCCTCGCTTTCCTGTTCAAAGCGATCCAGCAGGAAACGCTGGAATAGATGATGGTAGCGGTAGCAGCTGTTCTCAGTGTCCAGCGGGATGATAAAGCTGTTGCTCTCGGCCAGGAGCTTTAAAAGCACCGTGCTGCTCTCGTGCCCGGTGACGGCGGCGCAGAGCGATCCGGAGAGCCGATCCAAAAAAGCAGTGTGAATCAAAAAGGACTGGATTTTTTCCGTCCAGCGGCAAAACACCTCATATTCCAGAATGGTGCTGACATCATAGTTTCTGCCAGAAAAGCCCCGTATGGTCTGCGCCCTGTCCTCGCTTTTCTGAATGGAAAAGGATGCAGCAACAAGTCCGGCTACCCAGCCCTCGGTAAACGTATCCATGATGGATAGTTCTTCATCCGTCAGACAAAGCCCTTTTCGCGAAAAAAACTCTGCGGTTTCCTCCGGATCGAAGGCAATTTCATTGGCTCCAAGACGGATAGCCGACCCCCGTGAGCACAGCACGGAAAGATAACTTTCCGGCTCTTTCCGACTGAGAAAAATCAGCTTGATATTGGTCGGAAGAAACCTGACCATATGCTCCACACTGCTTATAATCGTACTGTTTTCAATAAGGTGATAGTCATCCAGTACGATGATGAATTCCTCCCCTACCTGCTCCAGCATGGAAATCAGAAGATCCACCGAAATGTTGGAGGCCACAAGCTTTGCGTCAATGGATATGCTTTCAAAATCGTTGTTTCCGCAACACCTAGCAATGGCGAAGGTTAGATAGCGCCAAAACCGCACGGGGTCGTTGTCCGATTCATCAATGGAAAACCATGAGTGCTTTATATTTTCACGAATCAAATAATCCACAACAGCGGTGGTTTTCCCATAACCAGCCGGCGCGGCAATATAGGCAAACCGATTTTCTGGCAATAGGCTGAGCTTTTCCTCAACCTTTTTTCTCTGGACAATCCCGCTGCCGACGCAGGGCATATGTAATTTTGCTTGGAACATAGGCTCACCTCCACGCGCACTAAAACATATTTTTTCTTATTATACTATTTTAACCATTAATTTGACAAGCGTCTAATTGGTTTGCGCAAATAACGAATCACCTTACAAAGAAGTATAATCGCAAGCAGGGGCTGTTGCAATTTGTAAAACCGTAAGCCATTGAAATGACACAGCTTACAGGCTAACGCAATATGGTTTTACTACAATTATTACTACAATATAAAAAAAAGAGCCCTTATTGAGCTCATCAGTTTATTAAAAATATCCACAACGCTTTTTGATATGAAAAGATCTATTTGACATATAGCAGTAAAAATCCTCATCTGCTTTTTTCTTTGCTTTCTTTTTAGTTTCTTGATGTTTAAGTACAAGTAATTTAAAACTTTCTAAATCTAATGATTTTTCCAATTTAATCACCTCAAAAATACTATATCACTTCAATATGTATTTTATATTATGATTTTGTAAATTTAATTTTAATTTTTTTACCTGCTATATTTGTTTTAATGCTCCCCTTACTCTCTTATAACTATTATGCTTCATGAGGTTTTCATTTTCAGGTTTCTCACTTCCTTCTCTAGAAATAATAATAAACACCTGGTTAAATGACGCCAAGTGCTTATTTTATAATGGTTGGTTGTCCATATAATAAAAAGGGGAGCTTTATATTATATTTCTTATATTGCTTGTTATATTTATATAATAACCCACAATTATGTCAAAACTATGTAAAATTTAAAAACAGTTTTTAAACATTAGTAATTTGTTCTATTAAAACTGGAGAAAATATAAAATTTCACAGAAAGCAAAAAGGACTCACTCAAGCAGAGTTGGCATTAAAAGCAAATATTTCGCGCTCATATTTAGCCGATATTGAAAATAAATGAGAGAGCTTCAGATTTAAATATTGCCACAAATTATCCATAATTCTTAAATTTTATAATTTCATATAGAAGAAAAAAGCCCTCAACAACACATTTCTGTATTGCCAAGGGTTTCATTGGTTGAGATACTCCTCATAATACCAACATATAAAAAGTCTACGTTATAGCCGTTACGGTGAACCTCAAATAATCATATACCCTATAAAACATAAAATGACTGCATCAAAACACTCTGATGCAGTCATTATTTATTCTAAAGAAAAAACCCTCAACATTCGTCGAGGGTTTCATTGTCTAATGACATAAATATTGGTACAATCTAGCGGTTTTTTCATAAGGGTTATTGATTTTAATATCTCTAAATTGTAGTGGGTTCCGCAAAAAGGTGCACACCCCTCACTTATTTATACAATTCTTCTTTCTTAAAACATCCTCTCATATATTTATTGCGAAGGCAAAAACTTTTTTGCTGTTTTTTTCAATTTAAAAGATAATTATAGTACTTTATAAAACATATCTATATGCTAGTAATCAAATTCCTTCTATTGGAAACGGCATAGCTTAAAATTGCGTTTTATCCCATATTTATATACCTGTATGGATATTATTAAAATCATGCTTCCGAAGAAGTAGCCGCCTATCACATCGCTTGTCCAATGTGCCATTACCCCTAATAGTAAGAAGCAAACAATTTCCTGCGAATTTTATTCTACTTTTAAAATCTTTAGATCTATACATTTAACTATTTTTATTTGGTACAGATGACTTGATGTGCCATTTTAACCAATTCATCTTTCGATAGATTAGAATCCATTGCTAAGAAAGAATAATGAATTTCATCCTGCATCCAGTCTAAATTTTGAACTTGTGAGATTTCTACCTTATCACTTCCATAACTGAATACATATTTACCAGACAATTCATCCTGCTTATCCTGCTCTGTTAATTTATAATCTGCTGGTACAAACTTGTTAGCATATGAAGTATAATATAAATCTATACCGTTACACTTATCAACAACTGTCTCTTTATTTGATCTCTCACCTAACATTCCGTTTTCCATATAAAGATCTAATTTGTCATTTCCTTTTGTATACTTAAAATCAAGAGATTTCTTTTTTTCTACAGAATTGCCTTTCTCATCAGTTCCCTCCTTATTGACGGCATATCCATCTGTAAAAGTGTATCCGTTGTCAAATTTATCAACTAATTTAGGATTAAATTTAAAATCATTCTTTACTTGTTCTGCTATTGGTATTTTAGTATATGTTGGTATTTTACTTGAACTTGAATATATAGAATATATTTTTCCTGCGGCAAATACAGTGGTTGCCATTACCATAGTAGCTACTAAAGTAATAATAATTTTTTTCTTGATTGATCCTCTTTTAAATAGCTTTATATTTTTCAATTCATCATTCTCCTTTTTTTGCGGTAAAGTGCTTAATGTTGCATCTACCCTATTTTTAAAACTTTCAGGCATATCCGGAAAGGCATTATTCCAATTATAGTTACTCATAAATTGCCTCCATATTCTCTAACTTTATTTTTAGTAATTTTCGTCCCTTTGCTAATCTGCTTTTTACAGTTCCAGTGGGTATTCCTAAAATTTGTTTAATTTCTTCTACTGAATATCCATCTACATAATAAAGAACAATTGTAATACGGATACGCTCTGGTAAATTCTGAATAGCCATATTTAATTCACTATAATCCTTTTTATCATCAGCCTTGGCAGACTCACAGTATTCTTCATAAGGTACTTGTGAATGTTTTTTACTTTTCACACTATAACATTCATTTATTAGTATCCTAACTAACCATGTTTTAAAATATTGTTCTTTCTTTAGTGTATCTAATTTGTTATAGGCTTTTAAAATTGCCCCCTGAACTGCATCCTCACAATCTTGTTCATGAGCCAAAATTGTTTTAGATATATGATATAATGAAGATTGAGCCTCAAGAACTTTGTCTGTAAATGTATCTTTATTCAATTGACTTCCTACCTCTCCTTGCAAACTGTAGCGCTACTTTTTTGCTTTACACTAATTAGATAGATATATTTACTAAATGGTTCATTTAATTTTCACTTAAAATTAAATTTTTTATAATATTTTATAGAAAACCACAATAGTTCAGTATTTTAGAAGCAAATCCTTAAATTTAAAGTTTTTCCGCTAAAAATGCACACCCCTTGGTTCATTTTTACTATAATAGCATTAATTTTAATAAAATTATTTAGCATAACTACCATGTGAATTGTCACAAAAAACATTGAAAGTCCCTGAAATCAAGGACTTTCTATTGTGTCAAAATTTGAGTTCTTATTTGGTGGAGATAAGGGGATTCGAACCCCTGGCCTCTTGAATGCCATTCAAGAGAGTCAATTTTTAACATTTTTCTATAGTGGTCATTAAAGCCTTCTAGCCCTTACAAATCAATACTTGCAAACATTTTACATCATTTTACATATAAGAAGCAAGTATTTCTTATCTATAAATATGTTAGCAAAAATGTTAGCAAAATAATACTCTCAAACAATTGATTTTTCTTTGACTACGTAAACATAAACTTATATGAATATTGGATAGGCATCCACCAATCATCAGATATGCCTGTTTCATATTCCCGACCTGTAATATCAACAGTAGCGCCAATGTTGCATGTTCCAAAAAGCAATCCTGAAGGCAGTATGATTTAAATCCTCAAACAATGGTTTTGGAGACATCCCCTTTATAATATTTTATGTGTTTAGTCAAAGCCTTATATAGCTTTATTTTATGAGTCTAATATTTTATTTAATCTCACCAAAAATTATGAAATTTTACCCCCGTTGTGTTATGGTTGTGTTATTTTATACAACAAAATAGATTTATTGACCAACAGTTTAGGAATTAGTTTTCGTTCATTTTATATAGTTTTATATTGTCCCCTAAACGTTTATTCTACTGTAATTACAATACTTTATTTCTTAATCAGTATTATTTAAAATTACAACTTTTTATCGTAGTTGCTGTATCGTTGCTGTATTAGTTATTTTATTATGCTAAAACATAACTTAAGTACAAAGCCAAACGCTCTGCAGATAATCCTTATAGAATTTACATTCCAATATGGATAGATTAAAAGATATCTATATCCTGCAGCTATACCGTAAGCAAATAAATTTACATTCCAATATGGATAGATTAAAAGTGATGATGTTAAAGATGCTCCATTGTTCCCTGAAGTAATTTACATTCCAATATGGATAGATTAAAAGTCTGATTAAATCCCATGAGCCGCCTACAGAATTTGATTTACATTCCAATATGGATAGATTAAAAGTCTTGACCTAAACTATATATAGTTGCTTTTACCTCATTTACATTCCAATATGGATAGATTAAAAGCTGCACTTCGGTATCCAGTGTTAGTGGCTGCACTTATTTACATTCCAATATGGATAGATTAAAAGGTTTTATATTTGTAGCAGTAATACCTGTCATAAATGCATTTACATTCCAATATGGATAGATTAAAAGCAATGTCATGTTTTTGTGACTATAATATATTGAGAAATTTACATTCCAATATGGATAGATTAAAAGTTTTAGCAGCTTCACCTTTTGCATTGTGTGTTCCCAATTTACATTCCAATATGGATAGATTAAAAGCATCCAACTCTCATAATCCATTAGTGGTCCTTCATCATTTACATTCCAATATGGATAGATTAAAAGAGCAGAATCAGGGTTCGACCCTTCTTTAGTAGAAGTATTTACATTCCAATATGGATAGATTAAAAGTTCTACAGCACTTAAAACTGTTACATCTGCACCAATATTTACATTCCAATATGGATAGATTAAAAGTCTTGTCGGTAAGGAATATGAGGTTATTTCAGCTTAATTTACATTCCAATATGGATAGATTAAAAGTGCCAAAGTAACAGTTACTTATCGTTTTCAAGACAAATTTACATTCCAATATGGATAGATTAAAAGAAAGATAAAATAATTAATAACGGAGATTTTGGCATATTTACATTCCAATATGGATAGATTAAAAGATTTAACACTTTCATGTCCACTTGCTCTGCCACCAAATTTACATTCCAATATGGATAGATTAAAAGTATTTCTAATAAAGTCAATCCACTTGTTTTACTTGTATTTACATTCCAATATGGATAGATTAAAAGACTTGTATATTGCCATGCTACAATTTGCTTACATTCATTTACATTCCAATATGGATAGATTAAAAGGCATATTCAAAAATTGTATTCAGATTTAACAAAAAAATTTACATTCCAATATGGATAGATTAAAAGAGTTTGATAAATGGCTTAGCTATGCGATTTATGGGATTTACATTCCAATATGGATAGATTAAAAGGAAGGTGAAAAAGTGAAAGCAATGTTTTTTACTAAAATTTACATTCCAATATGGATAGATTAAAAGAGAATGTACCTTGCATGAGAAGTTAGAACAACACAATTTACATTCCAATATGGATAGATTAAAAGTAATACTGCTTATAGTTTTGACTATTAAAGTCTCATATTTACATTCCAATATGGATAGATTAAAAGAATAGTTGAATTGTAGTGATGGTATGATTTTATTTGATTTACATTCCAATATGGATAGATTAAAAGTTTTGCGACATCATTTAAAATAATGGCTATATTACAATTTACATTCCAATATGGATAGATTAAAAGAGAAATATATTTAAGCGTGTCCAAATCACTAATAGAATTTACATTCCAATATGGATAGATTAAAAGTATTTCCATTCAGCCATATTTAAGCCCCCTGTTCCATATTTACATTCCAATATGGATAGATTAAAAGCGTGCCGCCTGCTTGTTTAAAAAGTATATTAATGCTATTTACATTCCAATATGGATAGATTAAAAGTGGTATATCCGTATCTTGTATATCAAAGAATCGTTATTTACATTCCAATATGGATAGATTAAAAGAGAATCATATAAAACATATGTATAATATGCTTAAAGAATTTACATTCCAATATGGATAGATTAAAAGGACAACCGCCTTCACCCTATATAAATAGGGGGTTGCAATCATAATTTTTGTCGATGTCTTTTTATTATATATATTATTGGACTAATAATATCGTTAGTTTAAGGTTTTGTCAATGTAGGCCCTTCATATGCAACGTTTTGTCATACTCTCGGTGTTTTCACACTATGTCACATCGACAATGCATTAATATTAAAGGAAATTAGATAATGCATCATTCTTTTTACCCCAAAATTCCTTATCCAGCCATTTTTCATTCCTGCTTTTAAATATTATTACAGAATCTATATTTTTTCTAATAAGTTTATCCAATTCTGCATTTAATTTTGCTATTTGTCCTTCTGTTATCTCACCTTCAAACACAGAATTTTGAATATGCGTTAAATATTTTTTGCAGGTTTTAAATACTTTTCCCAATATTTTTTGTCCATTATCCTCACCACTTATATCATATACTAAAATAGCGTACATTACATTAAATTCCTCCTACCACCATATTTTAAACCCTTCGTATTCTTTTTCATCTAATATATGTTTTATTAGTTTATAACATTCAAGCCTTATTAAGTGTTGATATGTCACATCTTTTTCTAATTCCTTATGGTGAATTGTTGTTTTTAGCATTTCATCAAACTTCATTGATATTGTTCTAGATGCATCTTGGGTTAAATGAAGATAATTTAAGTCCTTTGTAAAGCATTTTGGTGTTATCTGATTTTTATTTAACAAGGAAAAAATTAGACGGTCCCCTAAAATTGGTTTAAATATTTCAGCTAAATCAAGGCTCAATGAAAATCGTCTTACCCCAGGCTCATGTAAATAGCTAATAGTAGGATTCAGCTGGGTTTTATAAATTTCCCCCAGCACCCTTGTATACACTAATCCATTTACAAAGGATATCATAGTATTTATCATATTATCTGGAGGATTTTTGACTCTCTTTTGAAAGTCTATATCTTGATCCACAATGATATTCCATGTTGAGTAATATTGTTTTCTAATATTACCTTCAACGCCCATTAATTCACTAATACTTTCGGAAGTTAATATTTTTTTTCTAAGGGATTCAATTTCTATCATTGCTTTTTCTACATCTTTACCTCGTCCATTATAGTATCTTAGATTTCTGTAAATATTGGCTGCAGCAGCATCTATAAATTTCCTTGCAATACAAAGTCTCTTTTGATCGTCTTCATAGTGCCTAACTTGTTTTACTAGCAAATTACCCGCAAGTAAAGATTCCTTGGGATAAAATGTACCTGTATAAAAACTATAATAATTAAAGAAATGTATAGGTATTTGATATTTTGAAGCAAAATTTATAAATTGTGTATTAAATGTCATTTCTGACATGATGTATAAATCTTCAACTTGCTCTATAGGAATATCCCTTTTTTCATTTTCACTATTTGTAAATCGTAGTGTATTATCATTTCTTTGTATCTGACCGTTATTATATATATAGTAGCTGCGTTTCAAAGTGACTCCTCCCTCTTGATTAAATGTAGCATAGCTCAAAATATGCACAGTTCTTGCAAATCTTCTTTTTTTCAAGTAGTGGAGGTAAAGGCCTATTTACAATTTCTTTTAAATCCATTAGTACAGACTCTATATACATTTCAACTTCATAAGTTAATTCTATATCGATGCTTTGCTTTAAAAGAGGATAGTCAACTTTTCCCTTAATATCATAGACACCTCTTTGTTTTAAATAATACAAATAATATTTGACCTGCATTATTCCGGCTTCCTCTATTTTTTTACTCTTTTTAACTTCATGTAGGATGCCCTTGCTTTTTATAAAATCAATACTAATAATATCATCTATGTTAATATGTTTCTCTTCCCTGTCGTAAGTGTTTTCATCAAGAACTTTGCCTATTTTTACATTTTCATTTTCTGTTTCCATCTGAATCTGATTGTAAAAGTACCATAATTTCCGCTTGCAAACTATGTAATAATAGATCATCATTCCACTAATTGGCTTGTCCATAGCAATACCTGCCTTTATAAGAAATTATCAAAGTTTTCTTCTATACCATTACCTTCTTTACTTGTTAGTCGTGAAAAGCCTAATTCGTTATACTGGCAATCCACAACACTTATAAATTCATTTATACTTAACTTAACCTGCTTAAAAATTGCATTTGTACCTTTAAAATAAATATCGTAAATTCCAACAGGTACAGTAAACTTTTTAATTGCTTCTTTTAGCTTTATTTTTTCTAGTTTTATTTTATCAAACTGTGCTTTGGATAACTTTTGGGGTATCATCTTTAAGAGTTGTGTAGAATATTCATCTATTTCCTCTTGATGCTCCTTGTAAATTTCATTAGGTATTACATCATAGGATAGGATGTTTCTAAAATGTATATCCTTTTTATCCATCTCATAAGGTGCTAAATCCTTTATCCACTTTGCAAATTTGTTATAATTAAAATCATAATCACTGCCTTTTATATTTTCTGTAGTTAAGTATTTATTTATAATATTTATTTTATCATTTTCAGTTAATAATCCATCTACGTCTTGCAGTGCTTCCTTTGATAATGAATATAGTTTACTATCAATAAAGCCTTTATCTCCATGTGTTAAGAGGTTATTATCTATGTTTAAAAACACAAAACAATTAGGTTTATCTATTGGTTTTGATCCCTTTCTATTACACCTTCCCAGCCTTTGAAATAATCCGCTAATATCTGAAAGCTCAGTAAACAAATAATCAAAATCAATGTCTAAACTAGCTTCTACAATTTGAGTAGCTATCCATATGCACTCACCAATAGTTTCAGTTTTTCCAAACTCTAGTATTTCAATTTCTTTTGCTGCTCTTTCACATTTTATAAACTTACTATGTAGTATATTTACATTTGTATTTGAGATCCCTTTCTCCAAAAGCTCCCTATATATTTGCTGCGCTTTCTTAACAGTATTACAGACAACCAGTATTTTATTAGATAGGCGCTTTTCACAGTTTTCTTCAAATTTATTATATATACTATCAGTATCAATTTGACTATGATACACCTTAACATTATGCCTTTTTACATCATTTATAAATGTCTTTTCTTCAAATGCTACTGGATCTTCTCCAGTTTTCAAGTAATCCCTTATAAAGGGAGCAAGGGTAGCAGTTAAAATTGCTATTTTCCCTCCAAACTTATTTACTGTTTTAATTCCGTAAATCAAATAAGCAAGTAAATCCGAACTATACATTTGAATTTCATCAATAACTATTTTTGAATAGGACATGGTAGCAAGTTTAAGTTCATACCCCTGGTATTTGAAAACAAAGTCAAATAATTGATCAAGGGTAGAAATACTAAGGGGCATAGCCAGTTGTTTACCCTGATTGTAATAATCCATAATATCCATTTCATTCTGAATATTGTTATTATAGTAGCTCAGGGCATCCGAATGAAGCAGTGCGAGCCTAGATTCAATATGATTATTATCTAAAATATCTTCTTTGACTCTTTTATATATGGAGTTTATAGCTGTCTTTAAAGGCAGTATAAAAAATCCTTTGTTATTACCTATCCAGTGAAGCCCTGCCTCAGTTTTTCCCATGCCTGTTTGAGCTACAACCACAATATTGTTATCAGCATTTTCCTTGCAAAATTGTTGAAGCTCATTCCAGGTGGAATTACTATTTTTACCTCTCCATTTTTTCAATAAATTATCAAGTCCCAAGCTTAGAAAATCATTTTTATATTCTATTGGTATTCCTCCACTTGCACTGTAGTCGCATTTGTGAAGGAATCCTTTTATAAGTATGGCATCTGGATTTTCTGTTATTTTATTTAAATCGCTTGAAGTACTTCGTTTAATAGAATATGTCTTAAAATCCCTTAGTAGGCTTTTAATTAACTCTTTGAAATCTTCATCCTCTATCATTCTAAGGTTATCACAGTAGTTATGATGATTTAGAACAGCAAATCCTACTTTATAATAATCTTCTATATCTTCAAATATATTTTTATCTATAAAATACAAAGATAGCACATTATGTGCCATCTCTATATTTTCATTAAACTTAGTATTGTTTTCTATTCTCTTTTGAAATTCTCTATTTGCTTTGCCATAATCGTGGTATTCGCAGGAAATTTTTGTAAGATCATATATATGCTGAGTTTTGATATAATCTAAACTTTTTAATATATCAAGATTTCTAAGTAAATCATCTGTGTGCTCTCTTATGGTTTTGTCAGGTTTTGCTTTATATATAGATAAATCCAAAATACCACCCCTAATTAAAATTAACTATATATGATTTTTCCTTACCAATATCAAAATAAAGGTTATCTCTGCCTTCTTCAGCTGCATATCTGGAAGTGTACACAACTTTCTTTTTTTCAAATATTCGTTTATTATTCTCAATGGTGTAATTTTTGTTTAGATAATATTTTGTTCCATCTGCTGGTGTTCCTCTTTTAGAACGTAAGTACACAGTCTCATTTTTTACAAGTTCATAATCTATGTATGCAGAATACTCACTAATCATTTCATCTTCAATTTCATCCACAACATCTACAAAGCAAACATCTTTAACATCCACAAAATCTTCACTTCTACCAATTGATTTTAGATTATATATATTCTCTTTAATATCAGAAAGGGTTTTCTTGTCACTCTTTATATGAATTATTAATTCTACATTGTTTAAAATTTCATAATATTTTAGAGAAGTTGTAAGACTTGCAAATTTTGAATAGGGCAAGTCATATTCCTTATTTTTGTAATCTTTGAACCTTTTATTAATTGTTTTTTCTAATTCTTTTATTTGGTTTTCTCTTTTAGAAATCAATTTAAACCCAATAGAGTTTGATTCACCTTTTTTCTTTTTATCAGCTAATGTCTTTTTACGTTTTTTTAATAGCCCTAATACCTTATCAATTCTAATTGTTTTAAACTCTGTAATCTTTTCTAATAAATCTCTAAGTTCCCTGTATTCATCCAGAAAGGTTCCATTAATTACATCTATTGAAATTCCTTTTCTAAAATCATTGCCTGTTGATGCTTTTGCCTTAGCAACTTTTTCAAAGGCTGTTGATAAAAGATTTTCATTTTTCATTTTAACCAAAATTCCTCTATCATTCATAATAGAGTTCAAAAAACAATAATCAGTATAGGGTTCTTTATGCATAGCGTCATATTTTCCCTGAATACTAATATCCATTGGATGATAAGTAGTATAACCACAAGCGCTATGTAGTGCTCCAATTATTGTTGAAAATGGTGGAAGTGGATAAGTCATTTTATTATCTAGGGTTTCTTCTTTTCTATAATTTGCACTGCTTTGAGTCAGCACAATTCTTAAAACTTCCATAGCCTATACCCCATAATACAGGTTAACTTGTTCCCTTAAACCATCGAAAAATTTAGACACACTAATAGGCTTTAATGCGTCTTTAATTTCGGCTTCGTTTTTAAAATTACCACCTTCGAGAAGTGCTGCATTACATCCCTTTGCTACTCTATCCTTTAAGTCTTGCGTAATTAATACCTTATCTTCTCTTACCTTCACTACATTCTCAAAATAATGAGTTTTTCTATCAATTAAGCCACCAACAATAAATAATGGCTCAGCATTGTCTAAGTTTCCTTTTACTACTAAATTAAGGCTCTCAACAGTATCTAATATTGCGATAACTCTATTGGCTTTCTCTTTAGCTGCGGCCTCAGGTGCATTAAAATTCTCGTCTTTCCCAATCATTTCAAGATCAATTGTTAGGCTATATATTTTCATGGTCTTATCGTATTCATATTGGTATGGCATAAGCCCACATTTAGCTGCATCTGTCTGTAGATTCAAGTTGTTATTTTTTGCGAAATTTGATGCAAGGTACAAATTATTATGAAATCTTGTTTCGTTTACAAAATCATCGCAGGCAATAGCATCAGTTAAGTAAAAGGAGCTCTTTCTGATATAGGTGCTATCCATTGTGTTCATATATCCACCCTCTAAGGCTCTGCAATTAGTAGCATTAAGCTCCTTAGAAACTACCTTTTGATTTACTTTTTTATCTACCACTGTTTGGAGATCCTCATACATTCCACTTTGTACCATTATAGCGTTTTTTAGGTTCTCTCTACTCCTTGTTGCATAACTCTTGCCATTTTTAAAGATCTTTTGAACACTTGATATATTTCCAAGACCCTCACTGTAATTGGATGTCATATTTGCAACCACTGTAAGTGTTAATGCTTTTATATTCATATTTTTTCTCCTCCATTATCTTTTTTAGGCTCTATATTAAGTGCATTTATAAAAGCGTAGGCTATGTTCTTATTATTATCAAAATCCTCAAATAAGTCATAGGCAAAGTCAAATACAACCCCTGAATAGGAAGATAACTGTAATAATATTTCGCAAAATCTTTCATAATCTTTAAAGGTTATTGCACTAATTAATTTCTGCTTATAACTATTGACTTTGTTTTCTGGAATTTCCATCATTACCCTTTTTGCACTTCCATAAGCAGATTTCATTTGCTTGTCCATTTTATCGCCTCCATAAATTAATATATTAATTTTGATAAGTGCTTTGATATTATATGAATAATTTGATTTTGATTTTATTAAAATTTCTATTAAGTCATCTAGTTTTATATTATTTAATATTTTGTCGGTTACTTCTTTTTCAAAATCCATATAGTAGTTGTCATTTACTTTATATTTCATCTGGATTGCCTTATAATTTTCTATTGCCTCGAATATTTTAATTGCATCTTTTCTAATATACAATGTTTCAAAATACTCCTGATCTCTATTTTTGATTATTACCTCAACATCAAAGTCTATAAAATTAGCAGAATTTTTCAAATCACAAAACAATGTACTTCTGGGATTCTCACTATTACTAATTAAATTATTTGTATTAAAAAGCTGCTTAATGGAATAGTTATTATTTATAAAAAATGCTTCATAGGATTTTGAAAATGCAAAGGGAATAAAATCAAACTCCCTTTCATCAGCATATTTATATGTCTTGAAGTCCCAATTATAAGAGATGGATTTGCTCTTTTTACCCGCATCTATATTATAATTATGCATTCTACAAATGTTGCCTGGTTCTTCAAACAAACTATTGGTATTTGAAAAATTTGCATATAAACTTTTACCAGTTCTGTAGGTCTCTTTTATTAATATCAGTCTATTTTCGTTAATTCTCTGCAATATGATTTCTTTATTTTCACCAGAAAATTTAAGATCTCCAAGAACCTTTTTTATAATAGAGATGTTGGTTTTTAATTTATCATTTACCAGTCTTATTTGTTCAACAGTAAATTCGCTATTATTTAATATTTGTTCAATTACCCTATGGTGCATAGCATTTTCAAAATAATACTCAACAAATTGAAAATATCTCTCCTCAGTAATGGCCTCACTATTATAGGTAATCACATCCTGATCAATTTTATATAATTCAGACTCTACTGCGTATCCCTTGGCTGCAAGATAATCAAAATACTTAATAAGACCAACTATACTTGCACTGTACCTCCAATCAGAGGTTTCCATTTTAGTATCGAATTTTTCATTTTCTATTATACTTTTCATAGCGTATCCTTCCTGATTATTTCAATCATTCCAAAGCCACTTGACTTACGGCTTCCCACTCCGCCTGTATATAGATAATTTAGTAATGCTATATTACCGTTCAACCTAAACATCCCTACTGTAACCTCTAGCAATTGTGAATGGTGCCTAACTACAGTTTTTTTACATCTTATAGGAGTCATAGAAAAACCCTCTAGAATCGATTTTGGTAGGATATTAGAATTAGCTATTTGAAGTCCCAATACTCTATTAAAAGCTTCATTAAAGCCTTCTTTTTCATAGGAATAATATATGTCCTTGTTCTTTTCTTTGATATGTTCTCTTACACACAATGGAGATTTAAACATAACATCAATTGAATTTGTTGTAATCGCAAATTCATTTTCTATTAAAATATTTTTTACAATCATTGCATTTTCATGTGCCAGGGGATAGGGTTTGTTTTTTTGCATCAATAGTGCATTGAAAAATACTATACCCGTTACTATATCGCTTGTGCTAAAGGTAATGCCGATTTTTCTTTTTGGCACTAATATCATCTCTTTTGTAAATGTGCTGCCAGGTATGCTTACTGCAAATGTAAATGGCTTGTCCTTTCCTATTTCATAATAAGTACTAAAATGTTTACCATTCTCATATACAGTTAAACTATGTTTAAATAGACTAATTACACTTGGACGGTAATCTAAAGGTAATTGTATATTTTTCAACTCCAATTCTATTTTAAATCTCATTATTTTCTCCTTTCAAAGAAAACTACTTAATAATAAAAATTATTCACTTATACTGTACAGTTCATCATAATATTATTTGCGCCCTTTACCCCCAACAACTATATTATACTCTCTACTATTTTATTTTCCCATAGATTTCAATAAAACTCTTATTTAACCATAATAAAAGCACTACCTAAGCAGATGCTCTTTACAATACCTAACCCTTACATTTCTAAAACACTATGTAACTTTAAAAAGGCAATCACCCTTCTCAAACCCTTTAAAATCAACGGTTTAAATTATAGTTTATATAGCGGAACCACTGTCTCAACGTGCCTTGTATGCGTGAATATAGTAAATTACATTATTATTAAGCTAAAACTTGGCTTATTAACTTTTATAAATATATATTATAGCTTTGAATACATAACTACTGTAATTAAAAATAATAAATATATAATTTGAAAGGAAGATGATTAAAATGCCAGCTAGTGTTGAATCAATGTTTTATGTAAGGGAAACTCCTTGGCATGGCTTGGGAATAAAAGTAGAAGAAGCCCTATCTTCAAGAAAGGCTTTAGAACTAGGAGGCTTAGATTGGAAAGTTATTCAGAAAGAAATCTATACTGATGACAATATGCTCATTCCATCCTTTAAAGCCAACATCAGAGAAACCGACAATAAAGTGCTTGGTGTTGTAACTGACAGATATAAAATTGTACAAAATAGTGAAGCCTTCGCTTTTACAGATAGCTTAATTGGAGAAGGCTGTAAATATGAAACTGCCGGAAGTCTGCAAGAAGGTAGGAAAGTATGGTTACTTGCTAAGTTGCCTGATAAATATCAAATACTTGATGATGAAGTTACCCCTTATATGGTATTTTCGAATTCTCATGATGGCTCTGGAGCTATTAAAATTGCAATGACTCCTATTCGTGTAGTTTGTAATAATACGTTGAATTTAGCCTTACATGACGCTAAAAGAATATGGTCCACTATACATACAGGTGATATGAAGTCAAAGCTGGATGAGGCTATGAAAACTTTACTGCTTGCAGAGCACTATATGAAGAAACTGGATTATGAAGCTAATTTCTTAAACCGCAAGAAGATTGACGATAAAAAGGTACTGGAATTTATAAACCAGCTTATTCCACTATCAGATAATGCAAGTAAAATTCAGGAGAAGAATATAGAACTTCTAAGAAACGATATGAAGCTCAGATACTTCGATGCTCCGGACTTAACATACCTGCCTAAAACCCCTTGGAGGTTTATAAATGCAGTATCAGACTTTGCTACTCACATTACTCCATTAAGGAAAACAGAAAACTATAAGGAAAATCTGTTTGCCAGAACCGTGGATGGAAACACGCTAATAGATAAAGCTTATGAACTTGTAGAAAGCGTAATATAGGTATGTCATGAAAACAAATATTATTAAATATTAAGCCAAAACTGATTTTTCAGTTTTGGCTTTTATTCTGTTTGCAGGAGGATAAATCTATGAAGAATGTATTAGTAAGCACTGTTAATATGTCTACTGCTGATTGGTATAAATGGCGAAGCAAAGGAATTGGCGGCAGTGATGTCAGTGTGATTTGCGGCATCAATAAATACAAATCTGCTATAGAACTTTGGATGGAGAAGACCGGCCAAATTGAACCTAAAGAAGCTAGAGAAGCAGCTTATTGGGGAACTGTTATGGAACCAATAATAAGAAATGAATTTACAAGCAGGACAAATCTAAAAGTTAAAATAGTTAGAGCAATTCTTAAGCATCCTAATCATAATTTTATGCTTGCCAATGTTGATGGAATAGTAAAAGATCCTTTATGCGGCGAATGTATATTTGAAGCTAAAACAGCCTCAGTATTCAAACAAAATGATTGGGAGGACGATAACATACCTGAGGAATATATGCTTCAAATTCAGCACTATATGGCTGTTACTGGATACAATAGAACCTTTATAGCTGTATTAATCGGAGGAAATCAATTTAAGTATAAGACTATTGAACGTGATGATGAGCTTATAGAAATGATGATTAAACTGGAAGAAGATTTTTGGCAGCATGTATTAGATAACACTCCGCCTGAGTTAGATGGCTCACAAGCTTCATCTGAGCTTTTAAGCAGACTATATCCCGAAAGCAATAATACTATAAAATCCTTTTACCAGAAGAAGCAAAAGACTTAATTGCTCAATACGAACTGGGTAAGGAAAATGAAAAAGCTGCTGCTGAAATTAAAGATGAGGCAGCTAATAAACTTAAAGCTCTTTTAGGTGAAAATGAATGTGGAGTTATAGACGATAGGCAAATTAGCTGGAAATCAGTATGCAGTGAGAGATTTGATGCTAAGAAGTTACAAGCTGAAAATTCTGAGGTTTACAAAGATTATTTATTCAAGTCCAGCTATAGAAAATTTTCTATAAAGTAGCAGTTATATTTAAAATTCATTATCAAGCTGACTATTGCATAATATTAAATTAAGTCCCTATTATTTTTAAAGACCAGCTAATTAAAGTCAAGGCTTTTGTGCAAGTTTTTTAAACTTAATTTGGGGCATGACAAAAAGACCATTTCGAAATCCGAACGATGGTAAAATGTGGTGAGTTATCGAAACTATGAAGCCA
>Ga0268357_101002_pt1 | contig 24267 bp, 19 predicted proteins | sample BioMet10_FD_192466 | JGI IMG/M metagenome (GOLD analysis project Ga0268357, IMG submission 192466) | Sewage microbial communities from Oakland, California, United States - Biofuel 10 (Illumina Assembly) | ecosystem: Engineered > Wastewater > Sewage > Unclassified | place: USA: California... | reverse complement strand
TACCTTTAATCTAGTGGCTGTTAAGGTTCTGGCACAACCACTTATGTTTAAAGTTTCTGCTATCAAAGCAGCAGAATATATTAATGCCAATGTACCGGAAGGCACTACAATTTATTCCTTGGATAACTATCCTACTTCGGCGGTGTTCTACAGCAATCGTAAAATTATTAATCTAATTCCTGATCGGCAGGAAGCTAAATATCATCCTACAGGTTTTAGCTGGAATGCCAAAAATGTTATGCCCTATAGGATTTATACCAAGATTGACACCAACGAAAGATGTGTAGTTCTAGTGCGTCCCAGAGCTCATAGGGAGCTGAACCTTGCTTTCTGGAATCAGTACCTGAATCAGAAGGTGTATGGTCCCTGGGAATTATATACCAATTATTAAGATGAAGGATACTATGGATAAGGAACAAATTGAGATTTACTTACAAAAGCACGATTATATTACTTTGGGGATTAGCAAAGCTGATCTAACCAAAGATGGGGGAGCTCGCTATTTTGAGCTCCTTTCTTTAGTAGGTGAGGAACCGGTTTATGGCAAGAAGTTTTGCGGCAAAATGTTCCTTGCCTTTAAAGATTTTTCTGAAGAAGAGCTGTGGCACAGTAAGCTGGCCAGAAATTTTGTACAAAAACTGGCTGACCAATTCCCTTATTTATTCTTTTTAGCGGAAAAAGAGCAGGCTACCCTCAAGCTTTTAACTATTTTGGCTTGTGCCAATGGCGAAGCTCAAAGGGAAGACTTAGCCCTGGATAAAGACAAGTTTAATGCTTTTTTGCAGGCTCAAATGAAAGGAATTGTGCAAATGTCCCAAAAAGTGGGATTTTCCCCAGAAATGGCTCAGAGCCTCATGGATGAGGTTTATGCCTACTTTGGGTTATGAATAAATTTCACAAATAGTTCATATTTACGACCTTAATTTGACATACATATAGTCTATACTTTAAAGCGTAGTAGGGATTACCCCTCCTTACTATTCTTCCCCATCAAATCATCATAAACAACTTCCTTTTGAGAACGGACCGTTCGCTTCCCCAGCGAACGGTCTTTCTCTTTATTTATTCGGCTTACAATTGGCTCATACATTGGCAGAAAGAAATTTGACTCAATCGACGTACCGCGAGTGTACAGTCTCATTCGTCAAATTCCTTTCTTTCGCGTCTGAGCCTAATTCTAAGCCAAATTGGCTTGCGAGGCTTGTAGTCTGAGTAAAATTGCTATTGAAATTATGACCTTGTTATGATATATTTTTCATTGTGGCAATGAAGGGAGTGGCGTCCCGGAGCGACAAAATAGCTTTGAGAGGCTGCTTAGGCAGCAAGCAGGGTGGAACCGCGGAAGATATACTCCCGTCCCTGTAATATAGATAATTCCTATCTATGTTACAGAGATGGGAGTTTTTATTTAGGAGGAGAGAAAATGGATTTTCAAACAATTATTTTGAATCTGCAAGCCTTTTGGGGCAAGCAAAAGTGCATCATGGCACAACCTTATGATATTGAAAAGGGCGCCGGCACAATGAACCCGTCTACTTTTTTAAGAGTATTAGGGCCTGAACCTTGGAATGTTTGCTATGTTGAGCCTTCCAGACGTCCTGCTGATGGTCGTTATGGTGACAATCCTAACCGTTTGTTCCAGCACCATCAATTTCAGGTTATTATGCAGCCTTCTCCGGAGAATATCCAGGAGCTGTATCTGCAAAGCTTGGAAGTGCTGGGTATTCATGCTGCTGAGCATGATATTCGTTTCGTAGAAGACAACTGGGAATCTCCTACCCTGGGTGCTTGGGGTATGGGGTGGGAAGTATGGCTGGATGGTATGGAAATCACCCAATTTACCTATTTCCAACAAGTCGGCAGTATTGATATTAAACCGGTAGCCGTAGAAATTACGTACGGTCTGGAAAGATTGGCTATGTACATCCAAGGCGTGGAGAATGTTTACGACATTCAATGGGTTGACACCGTTACCTATGGCGACGTGTTCCATACCAATGAAGTTGAGCAATCCCGCTATGCCTTTGATCTTGCTGATACGGATTTGTTATTTGAGATGTTTGATAAATATGAAAAGGAAGCTAAGAGAATCATTGAGACAGGCAATATTCGTCCTGCCTATGATTATGTGTTGAAGTGCTCCCATACTTTTAACCTTTTGGATTCCCGTGGCGCCATCAGCGTCAGCGAGCGTACTGCTTACATCGGCCGGGTACGTACCATGGCCAGAATGTGTGCAGCTGCTTATGTGAAGCAAAGAGAAGATTTGGGATTCCCCATGTTAAAGGGAGGTAAGAAATAATGGAAAAGCTACTATTTGAAATAGGTACTGAAGAAATACCTGCCCAATATATGGATTTCATTTTAAAGCAATACAAAGAATTAGCTGAAAAGAAAATGCAGGAATTGCGCATTGCTTTTACTGATGTGAAGACCTATGGCACGCCAAGACGTTTAGCTTTCATTGCTGAGGGTTTGCCTAGTGAGCAAGCTGATACTACCGTAGAAGCCAAGGGACCTTCCGCTAAAATTGCTTTTGATGCTGAGGGTAAGCCTTCTAAAGCTGCTCAAGGTTTTGCCAGAGGACAAGGCGTACCGGTGGAAAGCCTGGAAACCCGTGATGGTTATGTTTATGCTGTAAAGCATTTAAAGGGACAAGCTGTGGCAGACTTATTGCCTGCTATGCTGGATGATATTTTGCATTCTATTTCTGCACCCAAGACCATGCGCTGGGCTGACTTTGATTTTGGCTTTGTTCGTCCTATCCGTTGGTTGGTAGCCCTCTTTGGTAGCAAGGTTATTCCTGTTCATGTTAATGACGTGGATAGCGGTAACAAAACCCGTGGTCACAGATTCCTTAGCAATCATGAAATCGAAATTCCTTCTGCTGATGCTTATGTAGAAACCTTGGAAAAGAATTTCATTATCGTAGATTGCGACAAGCGTCGTGAAATGATTAGGACTCAAGTTGAGGAGCTGGCTAAAGCAGAGCATGGCAAGGCTTCCATTCAACCTGATCTGCTGGAAGAGGTTCTTTACTTAGTAGAATATCCTACTGCTTTGTGCGGACACATTGATGAGAAGTATTTGTCCTTGCCTTCCGAGGCAATTATTACTCCTATGCGTGACCATCAAAGATATTTCCCCATGGTAGATGAAAATGGTAAATTAATGCCTAAGTTTATTACGGTGCGCAATGGTGGTAAGGAACATTTGGATATTGTGGCTCATGGCAACGAGAGAGTACTAAGAGCTCGCTTGGATGATGCTGTTTTCTTCTTTGATTTAGATAGAAAGAAGTCCTTGTCTGAGCATAGGGAAGCTTTGAAGACAGTTGCTTTCCAGCAAGGCTTAGGTAATATGTATGATAAGAGCGAGAGACTTGCCAAGGCTGCTGCAGCTTTGCATGTTGCTCTTGGTGCTCAATCTGATGTAGAAGATTTAAAGAAGTCTGCACTGCTCTGTAAGGCTGATTTAGTGACCGGAATGGTTACCGAGTTTACGGAATTGCAGGGAGCCATGGGCAAGGAATATGCCCTCTTAGATGGAGAGAAACCAGCTGTAGCAACAGCTATTTACGAGCATTATCTGCCCCGTTTTGCCGGCGATGAGCTGCCTAAGAGCGAGAATGGCAGAATCCTGGCTATCGTAGATAAAATTGATAATATCGTAGCTACCTTTAGCCGTGGCTTAGCACCTACCGGTTCCTTGGATCCCTATGCACTGCGTCGTCAGGCTTTGGGTATTTTGAATATTATTCTGGATGGCAAACTGCACATCGCTATGTTTAAGACCATTGAGAGTGCTATTAGTCTTCTAGGCTTAGAGAAAAACGATAAGCTGGTTGCTGATGTGTTTGACTTCATCAAAGTACGTTTTAAGAACATGCTTAGCGAGATGGGTATGCGCTATGACGTAGTTGATGCAGTGCTGGGCTTAAAAGCTTTGGATGATATTTATGATATTTACCTAAGAATTCAGGCTCTTAATGTCTATGTACAAACCGCTGAGGCACCTGAGCTGGTTATGGCAGCTACCAGAGTAAGCAATATTTCCGGTAAAGCGCAAGGCGAACTGACAGTTAACCCTGCTTTATTTAAGGCTCAAGAGGAAAAAGACCTCCTGGCAGCACTGGATCAGGCAGCTGCAACTGCTAAACCTTTGGCTGACGGTCATAATTATGAGGAATATATGAAGAGCTTGGCTCCTATCGTTCCAGTAGTAAACAAGTTCTTTGATGGTGTTATGGTCATGGACAAGGACGAGGCTGTAAAGAATAACCGTTTAGCCTTGGTTCAAAAGGCTCAGAAGTTGTTTAACGGCGTAGGAAATCTAGCTTTATTGGTTATGGATAAATAAAATTTTTTAAAACAAAAAACAGACAAATAGGCCCTATAGAATAATTCTATAGGGCCTATTTATATTTTCTACTTGATTATGCGCTATAATGGTGCTATAGTGTATACTAAATAAGGGATAAAACCTTATTAAGTGTATATTAAAGGGGCGGTAAAATGGATAAGGAAAAAGCGTATTTACTGTGGTTTGAGCAACTAGAGAGAAAAGATGTTGCTATCGTAGGTGGTAAGTCTTCTTCTTTAGGAGAACTTACTTCCAAAACTGATGTACCGGTACCTTATGGCTTTGCTACAACTGCATATGCCTACAGATACTTTATTAAGGAAACCGGTCTGTATGAGAAAATGAGATCCATTTTAGCCGAACTTACCGACGTAGAAAATGGTGAATTATTGCGTGATGTTTGCGCAAGACTACGCCAAGCTATTATGGCAGAAAAGATGCCTGATGATTTACAACAAGCTATTGCTGATGCATATGCTCAGCTAGCTAAGAAGGTAGGAGAGAAGGAGCCTTATGTAGCTGTCCGTTCCAGTGCTACTGCAGAGGACTTGCCTGATGCCAGCTTTGCAGGTCAACAGGATACCTACTTGAATGTGAAAGGTGCCGAGACAGTTATTGCCAAGGTAAAGGAATGCTATGCATCCTGCTTTACTGACAGAGCCGTTTATTACAGAGAAAAACAAGGCTATGATCATCTGGAATTAGCACTTAGTGCCGTTATTCAAATGATGGTATTTTCTAAGGCTGCCGGTGTTATGTTTACTGTGAATGTTGCTACCGGTGACGATAAGAACATCATGATTGAAGGCGCTTATGGTTTAGGCGAATATGTGGTACAAGGTACCGTTACTCCGGATAGCTATATTGTTGCCAAGAAGGATTTGAAGATATTATCTACCACTGTTAACGAGCAAGATGTGATGCTGGTTCGTAAAAGAGGCGGCGATTGCGAAGAGGTTCCTGTACCTGAGGAATTACGCAAGAAGCAAACCTTGACCAATGAGCAAATCGTGGAATTAGCAGGCTATGCTAAGAAGATAGAAGCTCACTATGGTTGTTATATGGATATGGAGTGGGGCGTAGACGAAAGAGACAATAAAGTTTGGCTCCTGCAAGCTCGTCCTGAGACAGTTTGGTCTCGTCGCAATAAAGAGAAAAAGCCGGAGGTGGCAGAAGAAGTGGCTACGACAGAGGAACGCAAGGTAATAATCAAAGGTTTGCCTGCCAGCCCTGGTAAAGGTGCAGGCCGTGCTCATGTTATTTTGAATCCTAAGGATATAGATGAATTTAAAGACGGAGAAGTTTTGGTTACGGAAATGACTGCCCCGGACTGGGTGCCTGCCATGAAGAAGGCTAAGGCCATTGTTACTGATAGTGGCGGAATGACCTGCCATGCTTCTATTGTTAGTCGTGAGCTGGGTATTCCTTGTATCGTAGGTACCAAGAGCCGTGGTCAGGCAGCTACCACTACTATTCAAGATGGTACAGATATTACGGTAGATGCTTCCAATGGTGTTGTGTATGAAGGCATCGTAGCTGAGAAGAAAGCTGAGGCTCCTACTCAAGGTACTGTAGTTGCAGCAGAAACCTTCCCTGTAACCGGTACCAAGATTTACATGAATTTGGGAGATCCTTCCTTAGCAGAGAAATATAGCAGCCTGCCCTGTGATGGTATTGGTCTGATGAGAGAGGAATTTATTTGGACCACCTACATCCATGAGCATCCTTTGTATTTGATTAAGACAGGTCATCCTGAGAAGGTAGTAGAGCAACTGGCAGAAGGCTTTAGAAAAGTTTGTGCTGCCATGGCTCCTCGGCCTGTAACTCTTCGCTTCAGCGATTTTAAATCCAGTGAATACAGAGATTTGAAGGGCGGCGATGAGTTTGAGCCTCATGAACCTAGTGCTCTCTTAGGCTGGAGAGGTGCTTCCAGATACTATGATCCTAAATATACCGCAGCTTTCCGTTTGGAAATTGCCGCTGTTCGCAAGGTAAGAGAAGAATATGGTCTTAAGAACCTTAATGTGATGATTCCTTTCTGCCGTACAGTTGAGGAGTGCGCTAAGGTAGTAGGCATTATGGAAGAAGAAGGCTTAAGACGCGGACCTGACTTTAAGGTATGGCTGATGGCTGAAATTCCTGCCAATATTATCCTGGCTGACCAATTCAATAAGTTCGTTGATGGTTACTCCATCGGTTCCAACGATTTGACCATGTTGGTATTGGGCTGCGATCGCGATAATGATACCATCTCTCATTTATTTGATGAAAGAAACCAAGCTGTGAAGAGAGCTGTTAAACACTTAATTGATGTTGCCCACAAGGATAACAAGACAGTTTCCATTTGTGGTCAGGCTCCCAGTGTTTATCCTGAATTTGCTGAATTCTTGGTAAGAAGCGGTATTGATAGCATGTCTGTAAATCCTGATACTGTTAAGTTTACCAAGAAGATGGTTGCTCAGGTTGAACAAAGAATTATTTTGGATTCTTTAACAGGCAAGGGCCGCAAAGCCAATGATAGCGAGTTTGCTTGGTAATAATTAGTAAAAATATCCCTAAAAAGTCTATAAAGACTCTTTAGGGATATTTTTTTTCTTAAGAAAATGGTGTATAATATTTAAGAATATAGTGTATGGCAATTAAATAAGAAAGGAGGAGAGTATCATTTCTTTATCAGAGAGACAAAAACGTATCGCAGAAATGGTAAGACGGGATGGTCCTATTACCGGCGATAAAATTGCCGGGGAATTAGGCTTGACCAGGGCAGCTCTCCGTTCCGATCTGGCTATTCTTATTATGAGCGGAATTCTAGATGCCAGACCTAGAGTGGGATATTATTATACAGGCAAGAATACCTTGGGCATGCTTCAGGAAGAAATTTCTTCCATTAAAGTGCAAGATATTCAATCCGTACCCATCGTTATTTCCAGTACTAAAAGTGCTTACGATGCAGCTATTACTGTTTTCGTAGAGGATGTAGGCACTATTTTTGTTATCGGCGAAGATGGGTTCCTGCAGGGTGTGGTTTCACGTAAAGATTTATTAAAACCGGCTATTAATACAGGAGCTGATTTACATAAATTACCGGTTGCTTTAGTTATGACTCCTTTAAGCAAACTTATTGTAGCAGAGCCTCAGGACTCGGTGGCGGCTGCAGCTCGTCGCTTGATTGATAATGAAGTAGATTGCATGCCGGTGGTGCATTTTGTAGATGATAACAGGCACCATATGGAAGTAGTGGGCAGAGTAACTAAAACAAACTTTGCCAGGTTGTTAGTGGATTTGGCAGAAGGTAAGGGAGGCAATAATCATGGCCAATAAAGTACCGCTTATTTATGCCATTTCTGATTCCATTGGTGAAACTTCGGAATCTGTTATTAAAGCTACCACCAGCCAGTTTGTACAGGAAAAGTTTGATATTATTCGAGTACCTTACGTCAAAAGCGTGGAGCAGGTTCGCAATATAGTTGCGGAAGCAGCCACAGAAAATGCTGTTATTTGCTACACACTGGTTTCGCCTGAGCTTAGAGAAACAATTGCTGCTTGTGCCGAACAAAATGGTGTGGAGGTAGTGGACGTACTTAGCCCTATGCTGAAAGCTATTGAAAAAAATTATGGCTTGGCACCTAAGAACCAACCTGGACTAATTCATGCTCTGGATCATGAATATTTTAAACGGGTAGCAGCCATTGAATTTGCCATTAAGTATGATGATGGTAAAAATCCCTGGGGACTTTTAAAAGCTGATCTGGTTATCATCGGCGTTTCCAGAACCTCTAAGACTCCTTTGTCCATGTATTTGGCGAATAAGAAGTTAAAGATGGCTAATGTTCCTTTGGTACCGGAGATTCCACCGCCGGAGGAGCTGTTTAAAATTTCTCCTAAAAAGATCATTGGTTTGCTCATTGATCCCTACAAGTTAAACGAAATTCGCTCAGAAAGACTAAAGGCCATGGGCTTGGCAGATGGCGCAAATTACGCTGACTTAAAGCGTATTACAGAAGAGCTTGATTATGCCAAGGCCATCATGAGACGTATTCATTGTACCAGTATTAATGTGTCCAATCGTGCTATTGAAGAAACAGCTAGCATGATTTTGGATTATGTAAGAAAGAATTTCCCAGAAATGGATTTATAAAAATAGAGCATCGCCCCAGGCGATGCCCTATTTTTATAATTGACGGCTTAACTTATAATCCTTTTATCTACTACGTTATAAACCAGCTTATCAGTATTTACCTTTTGAGCAGGACTTACAAAGTGAACATCTTTGACAAAGGATGCTTCTTTGGTATCCCAGTTAAAGGTTCCTGTGTCGGAGGTTATGATGGTGTCACCCTGAATGAATTTTAGATTGCCTTGGACATAGGCGGTTTTAGCATTACCTACCACGTCCACAGTTTCACCTGAAAAATCAATGTCATCCTGGGTTAAGTGAATATTGCCTTCGGCGTGTACTTCCATAGTGTACATTTTGACCTGGGCCCTATCAGCTGTGATTGTACAGTCACCAACTCCTACCGTAACATGTCCCTCCAGATAATAAACACCGCTTACAGGATCAAAGGTTTGTTTGTCATAAGATATTTGGGGAACAGCAGCCAAAACCGTACAAGGGATAAATAGTAAAATTAAACACAAAAGCAGGAAAAATTTCTTCATTTACTTCACCTCTGTAACATATTATAACAAAAGTAGGCAGAAGTACAGCGCTTAAATCTATAAAAAAGGAAAAAACAGCTTTTTGGTGAATATAAGAAAGTGGAAGGTTGTGAGGTAGAGGCAGTATGGAAGATACCAAAGAAATATATGCAAATTTCAAAGAACAGGTTCGACGCGAGGCGGATATTGTACGTATTATTTCCGAATATGTGCCACTAAAGAAAAAAGGTGGCAGATATTGGGGGTGTTGTCCTTTTCACGGCGAAAAGACACCCTCCTTTACCGTAGATGAAGGTAAAGGTCTTTTTCATTGTTTTGGTTGTGGAGCAGGAGGAGATGTTTTTAGCTTCATCATGAAGCAGGAAAATCTCTCTTTTGTGGATGCCTTGAAGTTTTTGGCCAATAAATTTAATATTCCTATTCCGGAAAGAGAAAAGAATGCAGAAGAAATAGCACGGGAGCAGGAAGCGAAGGAAATTTATACAGCCAACGAGTGGGCAGCAAAATTCTTTCATTCTTGCTTAATTAACACAAATTACGGCAAAAAAGGCCTGGCTTATTTGCAAAACAGAGGTATTGGCCAGGCAATTATTACAAAATTTGCCTTAGGACTAGCTCCGGAAGGCTTTGATAAGCTATACAAGGGCCTATTGGGCAAGGGAGTTAAGGAAGAAACTATTGTGAAAGCTGGCCTGGCCAACAGAAATGCCAAAGGCGGTATTTACGATAAGTTTCGTGCCAGGATCATGATTCCCATTAAAAATCCCAGAGGTAAGGTAGTAGGTTTTACCGGGAGAATTTTAGACAAAGATAGTTCTCCTGCTAAATACATGAATACAGGTGATACGCCCTGGTTTCACAAGGGGAATCTGCTCTTTGGCTTGGATGCAGCCCTGCCTTCCATTCGTAAGCATAAACAAGTAGTGGTAGTGGAAGGCCATATGGATGCCATCAGCCTGCATGCAGCAGGTATTGATTGGGCGGTGGCTTCTATGGGCACTGCTTTTACAGACCATCAGGCCGGTATTTTAAGCAGATTGGTACCGGAGGTAATTTTCTCTTTTGATAGTGATGCAGCCGGCAAAAATGCTGCCATGAGAGCTATTCCCTTGGCTAAGCAGGCCGGTCTGAAATGCCGGGTTATGCATGTACCGGAAGGCAAGGATCCTGACGATTTTGTACGAAAGCAAGGTTCTAACGCCTTTTTGGAATTGATTAACAATGCTTTGCCGGGCGTCGATTATGAAATTAAGACCGTGCTGGCAGCGCATGATTTAACTGCTCTTAGTGGTAAGGTAGAAGCTGTGGACCAGGCACTTCCTTTTATTGCCTCTTGCGAAAGTGAAGTGGAGATAGGAGAAAGGCTTAGAGATTTGGCTAGAACCTTAGCCATAGATGAAGGCCTGATTCAGAATGAATATAGAAAGCTTACCGGCAGAAATAGACGGGACGCAGGTACAGTGCCTAACCTGAATCTTAAGCAACAGGCAGGCGATGCCAGAGAGAAAGCAGAAAGGCTTATTCTCTATGGTATCTTGGCAGGGGAACCTTTAGGTAGTCAGCAGGATTTAACCACCAAGACACTTTTTACAGGCGCGCGTCAGGAAATATTTGCTAAAATTCAAGAGAAGAATGGTTTGGAAAAAACGGTAAATGCGCATGATTTGTTTCCCGAACTTACGGAAGCAGGAGCTAGCGAATTAACCAATATTTTGGAGCTGGATATTGCCAAAGAAAATCTGCCCCAAATGCTGGAGGATTGTTTTAAACAGCTTCGTTTAGAAGATTTGCAAAAGGAATTTCAGCACCATAGCATGTTGGCAGCACAATATGAAAAGACTGATAATGAGAAATTTATGCAGGAATTAGCCGAATGTCAGAGAATAAGGAAGATAATGGCAGAATACACTTTGAATAAGAGTAATTCATAAAAAAAGAAAGGAGGGAACGCCCCAATGCGCGAAAAAGCTAAAAAAGCAACTAAGGCAAAGAAGGCTGACCCTAAGAAGACTGTGAAAAAAGTTGTAAAGAAGGTGGCCATTAAGTCTTCTGTTAAAAAAGCTAAACCTAAAATGCAAAAAAGTAAGGGGAAAGTCGGAAAAATGATAGCTAAGAAAAAAATTGTTGCTAAAAAGAAAGTAGCTAAGCAAGCTGCTCCTCAAAAGGCTGTAAAGAAAGCAGTGAAAAAAACTGCTCCTCAAAAGACTGTAAAGAAAGTAGTTAAAAAGGCTGCTCCTCAAAAAGCAGTTAAAAAAGTTGCGCCTAAAAAGCAAGTCGCACCTAAAAAGCAAGCTGCTCCTAAAAAGCAAGCCGCTCCTAAAAAGAAGGCAGAGAAGAAAAGTGCGCCTAAAGTAGCTCCTCAAAAAGAGCCAAAGCCAAAAAAGGTAATAGAAGAAGCCATGGAACAACATAAAAAACAGGTAGAAACCAAAACTAAAAAGGGGACAGTGAAAGCTAAAACCGTACCTGAGTATATTATTCAGTTTACGGAAATGTCCAAAGCACATGCCGGTGTTCTCACCTATAAAGATATTCAGGATGCTTTGCAGGCAGTAGATCTGTCGGTAGATGATATTGACGCTATCTATACAGGTCTGGCTGAGAAAAACATAGAAATTATTGACGATGGTGCAGACGAGGATGAAGAGCCGCCGGAAAATTTAGATGATACAGTAGAAATTGACCCAGAAGAATTGGCCAATTTAACAGTACCCGAAGGCGTAAGCATTGATGATCCTGTTCGTATGTACCTGAAGGAAATCGGCAGGGTACCTCTGCTCATTGGTGAGGATGAAATTAAGTTAGCCAAGAGAATGGATAAGGCTAACTTGGTTAACTATATTAGAAGCAAACATATCCCGGGATATATTCATAAGCCTGTCATTAATAAGCATTTACAAATTCCTAAACTGGCTGATTTGGTAGAGACGCTGGTGGAAGAGGAAGAGGCTTGGTGCAAGGAACGTAGCGTAAGCCAAGCCTACAAGACTATTAAAGATGCCAGTGGCAGACAAGCAGGCGTGGAGTATGAGTACTTCCAAGATCTTTGCACGGAATTTACCAAGGATGAAGTAAAACGCTTACAACACTTGTTGGGAGAAAACAAAATAAAATTATTTAATGTTAAAAAGAAGGACGATTCTTCTGCAGGCAAGCATAAAAAAGAAATCAATAACCTCATTGCCATCAATGAATATTTTGAGGTATTGGATTCTAAGTTACCACGCCTTAAAGTTACTCCCAAGGTTAAAAAGCAAATTGAAACTACTCGTAATGACTATACCAAGATTTTGGATAGGGTTCATTACATTGGCGAGGATGCCAAGAAATGCTTGTCCGAAGCTAACTTAAGGCTGGTAGTAAGTATTGCTAAGCGTTATGTAGGCCGTGGAATGCTCTTTCTGGATTTGATTCAGGAAGGCAATTTGGGCTTGATTAAAGCCGTAGAAAAATTCGATTATAACAAGGGCTTTAAGTTCAGTACTTATGCAACCTGGTGGATTCGTCAGGCTATTACCCGTGCTATTGCGGATCAGGCTCGTACCATTCGTATTCCTGTGCATATGGTAGAAACCATTAATAAGTTAGTCAGAGTTTCCCGTCAACTGCTGCAAGAGTTAGGCAGAGAACCGACACCGGAAGAAATAGCTAAGGAAATGGATGTAGGTGTGGACAGAGTACGTGAAATTCAAAAGATTGCCCAAGAGCCTGTTTCCCTGGAAACTCCTATTGGTGAGGAAGAAGATTCCCACTTAGGCGACTTCATTGAGGACCAGGAAGCACCGTCACCTTCTGATGCAGCATTCTATACCTTATTGCAAGAACAATTAGGCAAGGTTCTTAACGAACACCTAAGTTCCAGAGAGCGTAAGGTGCTGGAATTAAGATTTGGCTTGATTGACGGCAGGAATAGAACTCTGGAAGAAGTTGGACAATATTTTGGTGTAACCAGAGAACGTATTCGTCAGATTGAAGCCAAAGCTTTGCGTAAATTGCGTAGTCCTAAACGCAGTGGACAGTTAAAAGATTATATAAGCTAGTTTCCTAGCTTGACATGCCTAGTAGTTTAGGATAAAATAGCAAGCGTTGGGCCCATAGCTCAGTTGGTCAGAGCCACCGGCTCATAACCGGTTGGTCCTAGGTTCGAATCCTAGTGGGCCCACCAATTAATGATTAAGGCAGTTCGTGCAAAACACGAACTGCCTTTTTTGTAGATGTAAATATTAATCAAATTTTGTCATTTAATTTTGATTGCTTTTTTCATCGTTTATGCTAGAATGTAAACAAAAGGAGACGGTACATTTCCGTGTGCCCCTTCTAGATGATTTTGGTAGCCATCATCCTTAGGGACGGTGGCTATTTTTCTTTATTAGTAAGAAAAACAACTTAGTATCACTTCGTGCGAAGCAATATGGTGACTACTATTGAAATTATCATCAACATGATGGCAATGATTTCAAATGGTGTCATCCTATCACCCCCTTCAAAAGAAGGGACACTGTACCGTCTCGCTAAGGATTATACTTGCTATAGAAGAATTTAACAACTTACAAATACTTCATCAACAATATTTTTATTTTTTATTAGCACTTTTGCAAATAATCCTGTGACAAGGGGACGCGTCCGCTGTCCCACTCTTTTCTTAATATAAAAAGGTCGCAATTATTAGAGCCTTCGTGTATAATACAAAACATAGTTATCTTACCCCGATTACGGTACTTTTAAGTAAAAGGAGTAGAAAAATGGGAAGACAAGCACGACAATTTAGTAATAGTGGTATTTACCACATAATTGCCAGAGGAATTAATCGAGAACATATTTTTGAATCAGAAGAAGATTATGGTTATTTAAAGAAAATTATAAGAACGCTAAAAGAGGAGAGAGGGTTTTCAGTATACGCATATTGTTTCATGGAAAATCATATTCATTTAATAATTAAGGAAAAGAACAGCAAAGATATTTCGCTTATAATGAAGCAAATGCTGGGACGTTATGCAATGTATTTCAATGCAAAATATTGTAGAAGCGGAAAATTAATAGGTAATAGATATAAAAGTATAAGTGTAGAGGTAGACGAATATTTCATTCCACTTTTATTATATGTGCACATGAATCCAGTAAAAGCAGGTATTGCATTACGACCAGATGATTATCCATATAGTAGTTGCCGAGAATATTTTAGGTGTAACAAAACTGGTTTAACTGATTTGAATTTTGTCTTGGGTATGATTGAAATAGATAGTTTTAAAATCTTGCATACAATTCAAAACAGTGATTTTCCTTTAAAAGATGATTTGCCAAAAACGAAAGCTGAAATACAACTAGCAATAACTAATGCCTTAGGAGAATTATCGCCATTGGAAATAAGCGGATTAAAGAAAGCAGAGCGAAATTATTATGTTAATAATCTTAAAAGCGAAGGACTATCGGTGAGAGAAATAGAACGATTAACAGGAATATCAAGAGGAACGGTATCGCGAGCTTTAAAGGGTTCGTATGATAATGATGGATGAATTAGAAAAGTGGGACAGCGGACGCGTCCCCGTGGCAGTATGATAATGATGGATGAATTAGAAAAGTGGGACAGCGGACGCGTCCCCGTGGCACTAAATAACTAAAGGCAGTTCGTGCTAAGCACGAACTGCCTTTTTCTGTTTTAAGCAATATTTAGAAGTTTACTTCAGTATCATAGTAGCAGCACTTTAACAAATCTTCCATTTCCTTTTGGGAAGGTTGTCTGGGATTGGAACCGGTGCAAGCATCACCAATGGCGTTCTTAGCAATTTCCGGTAATCTCTCCAAAAATATCTTTTCCGGTACGAAGCCTTGCTCGCAAGGTAAGCTATCCGGGCCATAGTTCTTAATGCAATGGGGAATATTTAGGTCTTCGTTCATTTTACGCAGATAAGCAATCAGCAATTGCACCTTTTCTTCATCGCCGGAGCCGCCTAGTTTCATACAATCAGCTATAACGCCATAACGCTTTAAGGCTGTTTTATCCTTAGCATTGAAGGCAATAACCTTGGGCAGATACATGGCATTAGCTGCGCCATGGATAATATGAGCGCCAAAATCAGCAAAAACAGCACCTGTTTTGTGAGCCATGGAGTGAACAATGCCCAGCAAAGCATTGGAGAAAGCCATACCTGCCAAACATTGAGCATTGTGCATGGAGGATCTCTTGTCTGCATCGCCATTGTAAGAACCAATCAGGTCTCTTTGAATCATGGGAATGGCATGGAGAGCTAAAGCATCCGTGAAATCGCAATTAGCTGTAGACACATAAGCCTCAATAGCATGGGTCATTGCATCCATACCGGTATGGGCAACCAATTTCTTAGGCATGGTTTGTGCCAGTTCCGGGTCAACGATAGCAACATCCGGGGTAATTTCAAAATCAGCAATAGGATATTTAATACCTTTTTTGTAATCCGTAATAATGGAGAAGGCTGTTACTTCGGTAGCAGTACCGGAGGTAGAAGAAATAGCACAGAAATGTGCCTTAGTGCGTAGCTTGGGCAAGCCAAAAACCTTGCACATATCTTCAAATGTAGTATTGGGATATTCATATTTAATCCACATAGCTTTAGCTGCATCAATGGGAGAACCACCACCAATGGCTACTATCCAGTCAGGCTCAAATTCTGCCATAGCGGCAGCACCCTTCATAACAGTATCAACGGAAGGATCGGACTCGATACCTTCGATTAATTTCACTTCCATGCCGGCTTCTTTCAAATAAGCTTCTGCTCTATCTAAAAAGCCGTTTCTTTTCATAGAACCGCCGCCTACACAAATGACAGCTTTCTTACCTTTTAAATTCTTTAATTCTGCTAATGCACCTTTGCCATGATAAATGTCTCTGGGTAATGTAAATCTGCTCATGATATTCCTCCTGGTATATGTAATGTCTTTCAGTATGAGTAAATATACTTTATTAATATTACTCTGTCAATCGTTAAATAAGTAAATAAAGTCAATTTCAATCATAAAAAGCTGTTTTTCACAAATTCTTTCCAAATTGTAGCAAGCACCCTCTTAAGCACTATGTTAAAATTAAATAAAGAACAGAATTGTTTACCACGGAAATTAACCAAGAAGGAGGTAAATGCTATGGCAATCCATCTATCATTTGAAAAGAATAAATGTAAGGGCTGCGAGCTGTGTATTTCTGTTTGCCCTAAACATATTCTTGCTTTGTCGGATACTCCCAATGTCAAAGGCTATAGGCCTGCCACCTGTCTAGACGAAACACAATGTATAGGTTGCACCAGTTGTGCAAGAATGTGCCCGGATTCCATAATCACCATAATAAAAGATTAAGGGGGTATTACAAATGAAAAGAGAAATATGGAAAGGCTGTGAAGCTATTGCTGAAGCTGCCATTCGTGCAGGCTGCAGAGCTTATTTTGGTTATCCCATTACCCCACAAAATGAACTTCCCGAATATATGTCCTCTCATATGCCGGCGGCAGGCGGTGTCTTTGTTCAATCGGAATCAGAACTGGCTGCCATCAACATGGTCTATGGTGCAGCGGCAACAGGTGTACGTGCCATGACATCGTCCTCTTCTCCCGGCATTAGTTTAAAACAAGAAGGCATTAGCTATATGGCTGCCGTAGAGTTACCAGGCGTCATTGTTAATGTGATGCGCGGTGGTCCCGGGCTAGGTTCTATCCAGCCCTCTCAATGTGATTATTACCAAGCCACCAGAGGCGGTGGTAATGGTGACTACCGTACCCTTACTTTGGCTCCTCTTAATATTCAAGAGGCTGTGGATTTGATGTTTGATGCTTTTGATTTAGCTGATTTATATAGAAATCCTGTGATGGTCTTAGCCGACGGACTTATCGGGCAAATGATGGAGCCCATTGTTTGGAAAGAACATCCTAAGCGTGAGCTGCCAGAAAAAACTTGGGCTGCTGCCGGACGCAAGGGCAGAGGCCACAATAACTTCTTGACTTCACTTTTAATCAAAGCAGAAGATTGTGAAGCACACAATTTACACCTGGCAGAAAAATACAAAGCCATGGAAGAAAAAGAATGCCGTTGGGAAGAAATAGAGTTGGATGATGCGGAATTAATTTTTGTAGCCTATGGCACCCCTGCACGTATTGCCATTAGCGCCATAGAAAATCTGCGCAAGCACGGCATTAAAGCCGGCATCTTCCGTCCTATTACACTCTGGCCCTTCCCTTCCAGGCAACTAAAAAAACTTGTTGAACGTCCTCAGGTAAAACTTGTCCTTGATTTGGAACTATGTTTGGGACAAATGCTGGACGATGTTAACTTAGCAGTAGAAGGTTGTAAACCTGTCCGCTTTTATGGCAGGACCGGAGGTTCGATTCCAACCGTTAGCGAAATAGAAGCTGCTGCACAGAAATTCTGGGAGGAGGTAAAATAAATGGCAATTCTCTATCAAAAATCTAAAGGCTTGCAAGATACAGAACTTCATTATTGCCCAGGCTGTACTCATGGGATTATTCATAAATTAATTGCAGAAGTACTGGAGGAAATGAATCTATTAGATACTACTATTGCCGTTTGTCCGGTAGGCTGTGCGGTATTTGCCGGCGATTATTTTTCCTTTGATACCATTGAAGCATCTCATGGTAGAGCCCCTGCCGTAGCAACAGGTGTAAAGAGAACTCATCCTGATCAACCGGTGTTCACCTACCAAGGAGATGGTGATCTTGCCTCCATAGGTACTGCTGAAATAGTACATGCCGCTATGCGTGGTGAAAAGTTTACTACTATTTTTATTAACAATGCCACTTATGGCATGACCGGTGGTCAAATGGCTCCCACTACCCTGATAGGCCAAAAAGCTACCACAGCTGTTTTGGGCCGCAGTAAAGAACAAGCAGGAGACCCCATTCGTATGGCTGAGATGCTAGCCACTTTAGACGGCTTGGTCTATGCCGAAAGAGTTTGTGCGGTGGATATTCCCCATTTGGTAAAAGCTAAAAAAGCTATTCGCAAAGCCTTCGAAAAACAAATGGCCGGTGAAGGGTTCACTTTCATTGAGGTTTTAGCTACTTGTTCTACAAATTGGGGAATGGAACCCTTAGAAGCTAATAAATGGTTAATGGAAAATATGGCTAAGTATTATTCCCTGGGCGTTATTAAGGAGGCATAATTATGAAAAAAGAAATAATTATCTCCGGGTTCGGCGGACAAGGTGTTATGTCCATTGGCAAAAATATCGCCGAAGCAGGCACAGAAGAAGGTATGGAAGTAACCTGGGTACCTTCCTATGGTCCTGAAATGCGCGGCGGTACTGCCAACTGTACTGTGATTTTAAGTGACCAGAGAATTGGTGCTCCCATTACAGAACACCCCAGCGAACTGATTGCTATGAATTTGCCTGCTCTGCTCAAGTTTGAAAACGCAGTATTGGCAAATGGCACGATTTTTGTTAACAGTAGCGTTGTTAACGAAAAGGTGGACAGACAAGACGTAAAGGTTATTTATGTACCCTGCAACAAGATTGCTGAGGAATTGGGCAACGCCAAGGTAAGCAACATGGTAATGCTGGGTGCTTATGTAGGAGCAACGGGAGCCATAAAAGAAGAAACCATCAAAAAAATGATTCAGGAAATATTTACCGGCAGAAAAGCTAAGCTGGTTCCTCTTAACCTAGAGGCTTTTGCCCAAGGCCTGGCGTTAGGACAAAATAGCTAAAGAAATGGGACAAAGAATGGGACAAAGGGACGCGTCCGCTGTCCCAAAAAAAGGCAGTTCGTGCTTAGCACGAACTGCCTTAAAAGTTATCCTTTTATGGAGTCTGCATATTCAGGAGCCGGGATACCATAACCACCTGCAACTTCTTGGACAGAGCCGGTAATGTAAGACGAATCATCGCTGGCAAAAAACGCTACTGCATTAGCAATGTCTTCCGGTTCTCCAATTCTTCCCAGCGGTACATGCCGCAAGAAGGCTTTCTGGAATTCCGGACTCATATTAGCCTTAACGGCATTTGTTCCTATCATACCGGGAGCTACCACGTTGCATCTAATACCATTGCTTGCATATTGGATAGCAATATTTTTGGACATATAAATAATGGCCGCTTTAGAGGTGGTGTATCCCAATCGGGAAAGATCAGGCTGAATACCACCAATGCTGGCAATGTTAATAATGTTACCCTTGCCTTGCTTTATCATCTGAGGAATGGCATAACGACATGCCAGATAAACACTGCCAATGTTTTTGTGCAAAATATCAAAAAAGACTTCCGGATCACCATGAATCAAATCAAGGTCTTTCTTAGGATTGCCGGTGCCAAAATTATTAACCAAGATATCTAAGCGACCTTCTGCCTTAATTACAGTTTCCAGCATCACCTGATAAGTTTCATATTTAAAAGCATTGTATTCAATAAATTTTACAGGCAAGCCTTCTTTTTGGCATTCTGCCATAGCCTTATCAGCAGCCTCGTCTTTAAGCCCACCGATATAAGTGAGAGCTCCCTGACCGGCCAGGGCCTTAACACATGCTAAACCAATACCCATTGTTGCAGCTGTGACTAATGCTACTTTGTGATCAAGTTTACCCATATTATCATCTCCTTGGTTTCGTTCAATGGCTAATTGTTTATTGCTTATAAAATAATTATAACACATGGGCAGAAAAAAGTGGGACAGCGGACGCGTCCCCTTGTCAATGATAATTATTTAGCATTGCGGGGACAGGTCCTCTTGTAACGCTTTCGCCGTTTTGGTAAAATATACGAAGATAGGGGAAGAAGGGAAAAATATGCATAAGCTAAATTGGAAAAAAGAATTTAGTTTGTTTGCTATTGTCTGTTTTGTTTTAGTATTTTCCTTATCTTCCTTAGCCGCAAGTGCCGGCTCTGCTCGTAGAACTGTGCGGGTGGGACTTGCTGATACGGATATAGCCACTACTACCGGCGATGATAACAAAAATGTTTCTTATGATAAGGAATATTTGCAAGCCATTGCAGAATATGCCAATTGGGATTATGAATATGTACCTGCTGATTGGGAAACATGCCTGGAGATGGCCAAAAACGGCGAAATAGATATTCTGTTTGATGTTTCTAAGACTGAGGAGAGAATGAAGTATTACAATTTCTCCAGCGAGCCTATGGGAACGGAAATGAGTTATCTGATTACCCGTAATGATTCGCCTTTGCACTTTAATGATTTTGAAGCCTTTAATGGTCTTTTGGTTGGCTATGAGCAAGATAGCACCATGATAGAAGATCTTAAAGCCTATGGTAAGAATAAGGGCTTTACCTTTAGAACAAGGGCCTTCAAAAGCAGTGCGGAGATGTACGTAGCTCTTAAGGCCGGAGAGATAAATGCCGGCGTGCAGACGAATTATTTGGAGGTACCGGAGGGTGCAGTAATCATTGCCAAATGTAATCCTGCGCCTGTTTACATCATTACCACTAAAAAGAAACCGGAACTGATTATAGAATTGGATAGCGCTATGGCGCATCTCTTTAGTTATAATCCTAATTTTAATGCGGATATTTTCAACAGGATTTTTAAAAACAATAATTCTAAAAGTGAGAACTATTCTCAGCAAGAAAAACAATATTTGGAAAGTAGGCCGGTAATAACTGTTGTTTATGAAAAAAACTGGGCTCCTTTTGAGTATGATGACAAGGGAAGGGCAGCAGGAATTACGCCTGATATCATTCGTGCCATAGGTAAGGATACAGGCCTTAATTTTAAATTCGTACTGTCAGATTCTACCCAGAGCATTTACAATGAAATTAACAAAATACCTGATGATACAATCATGGCAGTAAGCTATGATTATATCTGGGCTAATCATCATGATCTTTTAGTAACGCAGCCTTATATCTCCGGTTCTGTTATGTCTGTTACCAAGAAACCGGACATTGACCCTAAAACAGTTGCCATAGTAGCCGGTGGTTTTTTGGCCAAGGAAATTAACCGGGAATATCCGGAACTTAAATCGGTAAAATACTTAACCTTTGAAGAATGCATGCAGGCGGTGGCAGATGGTAGGGCAGATTGTACCTTCTTGAATTCTTATCAGGCTAATTATTATCGTTCTATGAGTGCCTATGATAGCTTTAGTTATAAGCCGGTGGAAAAAATTAGTCAGAATATTGCACTGGGCATTACCACTAGTTCCAATCCGGCACTTTTAGGTATTGTTTCTAAATCCTTACATAGAATATCTGCCAAGGATTTGCAAAGTATTCTTAGCGAAAATTCTGTGAGTCAGGAACGGCTGTCACCTCGTGTTTTAATACGTCGTTATCCTATGGAGACAGCTGCTGCTATTGGTTCCTTCAGTATTTTGCTTTGCCTTTTGGTGGTTATGGCAGCGTTCTCCAATACTAAAAAACGCCAGGCTTTAGCACTGGCTAAGGCTAAGCAAGACGCGGAAGATGCCAATAAGGCTAAGTCTGATTTCTTGTCCAGAATGAGCCATGATATTCGTACTCCTTTAAACGGTATTATCGGTATGACACGTATTGCTCAGGGCGAAACCAATTCGATTCAAACAGCGGACTGTCTGGACAAGATAGACATGTCTTCTAAGTTCCTGCTGGGCCTGGTAAACGAAATCTTGGATATGTCCAAAGCAGAAAGCGGTAAGCTGGAGCTACATCCGGAACCATATTATGCTGATGATTTTAGAGGCTATATCAATGCGGTAATCCAACCTCTGTGTGATGGCAAAAATCAGACCTTGCAATTCGAAGTTCATACCATAGATAAAGTAGTTCCCAAGCTGGATATTCTCCGCATCAACCAAGTTTATTTTAACCTTCTCTCCAATGCTGTAAAATACACGCCGGAGGGTGGTAAGATTATTGTTACGGTTGATGAAAAGATTACGCCTGAAAATAAAGACTGCATAACTGTCTCTATCCGTGATAACGGAATAGGCATGAGTGAAGATTTTCAAAAGGTGCTTTTCAATCCGTTTACTCAGGAACATCGTGATGATAATTCCGAAATGCGAGGCACCGGTTTGGGCCTTGCTATCGTGAAGAAAATTATTGATGCCATGGGTGGTACTATTACGGTAAAGAGTAAGATTGGTGAAGGGTCTGAATTTACCTTTACTGTTTGCTGTGATTACGTTTCCGAAAATAACACTAATCGGGCAGCAAAAGTCGTTGTGCCTACCGGAAATATTTTAGAAAAGCTTAAAGGGAAACATGTTTTGCTTTGTGAAGACCATCCCCTCAATCAGACTATTGCTAAAGCGCTCTTAAAAGAAAAAGGCGTCTTGGTAGATATTGCTGAAAATGGGCAGGAGGGTGTAACTCACTTTGCTAATTCAGCTATTAATTATTATGATGCTATTTTGATGGATATTCGCATGCCTGTTATGGATGGCTTGGAAGCAACCAGGCAAATCCGTGTCCTGACTCGTTCGGATGCTAAAACTGTTGCCATTATTGCTATGACAGCAGATGCATTTGAAGAAAGTATGCAGGAAGCCAAAGCAGCTGGCATGGATGATTATGTTACTAAGCCTATTGAGCCGGAGAAGCTTTATCAGGCTTTGGCCAAAGACAGGAATAAAAATTAAAAGTATGCTTAAAAGCAGCTCCTACGGGAGCTGCTTTTTTTGTAACCCAAAATGCTGCTAATGGTATGCTCGGTATAAGTTTTGTAATGAATAAACAACTATTGATATTTTTATTTTAAGTTTAAGAGATGATAGAATTTTAGATAGACATATAAAGGAAAAGTGGCGATGAAAATAAGCTTATTATAAAGGCGGGCAAGTGCATGTGCGTATTAAAAACTAAGGCATCCAAGCAGGCCTTCTTAAAGGGTACAATGATTTTGACTGTTTCTGGAATTATAGTAAAAATTATTGGAGCCTTGAATTGGGTAGTATTAGCACGAATTATTGGTGGAGATGGCATTGGCCTCTATCAAATAGGGTTTCCTATCTATTTGATGGCCATTACCATATCATCTGCCGGTATTCCTGTGGCTATTTCTCTGCTTATTTCACGCAAACTGGCAGAAAAAGATTATCTTGGTGCACAAAGAATTTTCCATGTTACTTTAGTATTTCTGTTGTGCTTAGGACTGTTGTTTTCTGTCAGTATTATATTTGGCGCCAAGTTTCTGATTGCTGCGAACCTGGTAAGAGATCATAGGGCTTATTACTCTATTGTGGCTTTGGCCCCGGCAGTTATTTTCGTGGCTTTATTAGCTGGTTTTAGAGGCTATTTTCAGGGCTGGCAAGTTATGGCTCCCACGGCCTGCTCAGAAGTGGTAGAACAGCTTGCCAGAGTAATTACAATGATAGTATTTTCCTACCTGTTATTACCTAGAGGAATAGCCTACGCTGCAGGTGGAGCAAGTATGGGAGCAGGGGTAGGTGCAATTTTAGGCCTTTTAACATTGCTATACTTTTATAAGCAGCAAAATTATAAAGTTCGTATAAAAATTCAGCAGAACCAAATTAGTACACCTGTAGAATCCATTGTCACGATCTTGCAAAAAATAATAAAAATAGCTTTACCTATTACACTGGCAAATTTGATGCTGCCAATTGTTGCCAATCTGGATGTCTTGATTGTTCCAACCAGGTTAGGTGTTGCCGGGTATTCCATAGAGGAAGCAACGACTCTTTTTGGCTATTTATCAGGAGTTGCAATACCGCTGATTAATGTGGCAACAATTTTTACTGCGGCTATGGCTGTTAATTTGGTGCCGGCAATTTCTTCGTCAATGGTATTGGGCAAGGTTGAAGATATTAGAAGCAAAATAAGAACTGCTTTCAAAATTACAATTATGATAACTATTCCCTGTTGTGTAGGTCTATACTTTTTAGGAGAATATGTAGCTACGATAATTTACAATGCCCCACAAGCTGCACCAATAATAAAAAATATTAGCCTGGGTGTTATTTTTCTTGGCTTACATCAGACAAGTACAGGCGTTTTGCAAGGGATGGGCTACACAAAAATACCTGTTATTAATATGGCTGTAGCGGCAGTTTGTAAGATTGTCTTAAACTGGACGCTTATTGCCAGACCCACTATCGGCATTTGTGGTGCGGCTTTTGCTACTGTAGCTGATTTTGGAGTAGCAGCAGTTTTAAATATGTTCTTTATTTACAAGTATATGAAATGACACAAGAATATCTTTGTGCAATAAAGTGCTAAATGTTTCAAGTAAAAACGATAGTAGCCGCCGGTGAATGTATTTCACCGACGGCTACTATCGTTTCAGAGGAGGAAGAGAAGTACGTTATCTGGTT